>SAMEA3663092__coassemble_374_pt1 | contig 14526 bp, 12 predicted proteins | sample SAMEA3663092__metabat2_low_PE_014 | metagenome-assembled genome bin SAMEA3663092 (sample SAMEA3663092) | pig gut metagenome | biome: pig gut; feature: pig-associated habitat; material: faeces | place: France | collected 2012
GCGGTGGCGGCGAAGCAGAGCAGCTGCACCGCGAGCAAAATGCCGTGCCAGCGGCGCAGGCGCAGGTCGCGCACCGAAATCTTGCAAAACGTGAAGAAAAGCATCAGGAAAAGCAGCGTGGGCTGCACGATAGCCACCGTGGGTTCGGCGTAAGGGCGCACGCCGTCGAAGAGCGGGCAGGCGGCAAACGCGAAATACGCCAGCATACCCATCACGATGGAAATTGCCAGCGTCCAGTCTTTCAGAAACCTAATGAACTTTTGCATTGTCATCCGAAGAAGAGTGCCCTGAAGAGTATGTAAAAATAGGTGGTCAGCAGTGCCAGTTCGAGCAGTTCCACCGTGGCGCACTGATAGCCTCCCGGCGTGAAGCCCGCGTGTCGCGTATAATGCCTGTTGGAAGCGGTGAGGGTGGGGCAGAGGCGTTTGGCGGCGAAGTAGACCGCCGTGGCAGTAAGCGTGCCCCATAGGGCGCCGCACATCAGGTCGCCCACATAGTGCACGCCGAGGTACACGCGCGTCCAGCAGTTGAGCAAAGCCCAGCCGAACAGCACGATGGCGAGCCGCCTGCCGCGAACCAGCAGCGTGAGCAGCGTGGCCACGGCGAAGGTGTTGGCGGCGTGGCTCGAGATAAAGCCGAACTTGCCGCCGCGATAACCGTTCACCACGTCGATGGCATACATGATAGAAGGCTCGTGCGTGGGGCGGAGCCGTCCGAAAAGTGGCTTGCAAATAGATGACGCGCCTTGGTCGGCAATCAAGATGCTCAGTGCGATGGCGAGCACGATTGTGCCCACGGCCCGCAGGTCGTTGTTGCGAATCACGACATAAAGCAACACAACAGCAACAGGCATCCAAGTAATTGTCTGCGTGGCTGTTGCGGCTACTCCGTCAAGAAATAGCGAGTGGCTGCCGTTGAGGGAAAGCGTGAGCGTTTGGTCGATTTGGTTGAGCGTCTGAAGCATTTGCGAAAGGGGCGTGTCCGCACATAAACCCTGCAAAGTTACGCTTTTTTCGTTTGAAACGCAGTTTTTCTTAGCAGATAGTAAAAAATATCAGGCAGATAATAAAAACTATCTGCCTGAAAGTAAAAAATTGGAAGGGGAAAGTCTGAGGTTTTATATAGGAGCCGCGGGTTTTGCAGAACGCCCCTTTCCTTGAGATGCAGGAAGATGCCTTATTTCAGCAACTGCTGCATCTGTTTCTGCAATTCGCGGGCCTTTTCGCCGGCTACCTTTGCAAAGTCCTCGGTAGAATCGGCGTAGATGATGCCGCGTGAGGAGTTTACCAAGAGTTCGCAGCGCGGGGTCATGCCGTAGCGGCACACTTCTTCGAGCGAACCGCCCTGTGCCCCCACGCCGGGCACGAGGAGGAAGTGGCGCGGCGCAATGCGGCGTATGTCTTCAAAGAGTTTGCCCTGCGTGGCACCTACCACGTACATCATCTGCTCGTCAGTGCCCCACTGCTGCGACACGCGGAGCACGCGCTCGAAGAGACGCTCGCCCTCCGTGTCGGCGGTGAGCTGGAAATCGTGCGAGCCCTTGTTGCTCGTCAGGGCGAGCAGCACCGCCCACTTGCCGGGGTACGTGAGAAACGGCGTTACGCTGTCTTCGCCCATGTAGGGCGCAATGGTCAGCGCGTCTACCTGCGTGCCTTCGAAGAAGGTGCGGGCGTACATGGCGGAGGTGTTGCCGATGTCGCCGCGCTTCGCGTCGGCAATGATGAATTGGTCGGGATAGTTTGCCTTGATATACTGTACCGTTTGCTCAAACGCCTGCCAGCCTTCGATGCCAAAGCATTCGTAGAAAGCGAGGTTGGGCTTGTAGGCCACGCAGTAGGGGGCAGTGGCGTCGATGATGGCTTTGTTGAACGTGAAGATGGCTTCTGCCGTCGTTGCGCTGTTGGCAATGATGTGCTGCGGCATCTTCTTCAAGTCGGTATCGAGTCCGACGCAGAGGAACGAGCCTTTGCGGGCGATGTTGTCGATGATTTGCTGTTTGTTCATAGCTATAAATTATTTTGAAGGTAAAAAGCGTTAGATGAGTTATGTGTTAAGTGCCTGGAAGGCACTACGGAGCGTAGCGATAGTAACCGGGTACGAAGTGCCCGGAAAGGCATGGGAAGGATGATGTGCCTGGAAGGCACTACGCCACAGGACTTGATCTTTGAACATTTCCAAAGGCGTACTGCCTTCCAGGCAGAATCATTGCAATAGACTTCTCCGAGGACTTCGTCCCCGGTTACTATCGCTTCGCTCTGTACTGCCTTCCAGGCAGTTAATACCATAATGATATTGTTCTCTTGGAATTAACTAAGAAGAGTAACCTGTCTTGTCTACTCGTTTACTTGTAAACTCGTCTACCAATATTGGAATCTGTTGCGTGGTTGCTGCTTAGAGTTCCGCCTCTTTGAGGCGTTCTGCGTTTTCGGCAATGATGAGGTGGTCGATGCAGTCTTGAATATCGCCGTCCATGAAAGCCGCGAGGTTATAGATGGTATAATTGATGCGGTGGTCGGTGATGCGACCCTGCGGATAGTTGTAGGTGCGGATTTTAGCGGAGCGGTCGCCCGTAGAAACGAGGGTCTTGCGGCGCGAGGCGATGTCGTCGGTGTACTTCTGGTGCTCGCGGTCGTAGATAAAGGTGCGCAGGCGTGCGAGGGCGCGTTCCTTATTCTTAGGCTGGTCGCGCGTCTCGGTACATTCGATGAGGATTTCCTCCACTTCGCCCGTTACGGGGTTTTTCCAGTTGTAGCGCAGGCGCACGCCGCTCTCCACCTTGTTCACGTTCTGTCCGCCCGCGCCGGAGCTGCGGAACGTGTCCCATTTAATCTCGCCCTCGTTGATGACCACGTCGAACGCCTCGGCTTCGGGCAGTACCGCCACGGTGGCGGCGGAGGTATGCACGCGGCCCTGTGTCTCTGTGGCGGGTACGCGCTGCACGCGGTGCACGCCGCTTTCGTATTTGAGCGTTCCGTAGACATCAGCGCCCGTCACGGAGCAGATGATTTCCTTGAAACCGCCCGCTGCGCCCTCGCTCGCGCTCGACACTTCAAGGTGCCAGCCTTTGCGCTCGCAGTATTTGGTGTACATGCGGAAGAGGTCGCCGGCAAAGAGTGCGGCTTCGTCGCCGCCTGTGCCGCCGCGTATTTCGAGAATGGCGTTTTTGCTGTCTTCGGGGTCTTTGGGCACAAGCATGAGTTTTATTTCCTCTTCAAGCTGCGGCAGACGTTGCTCGGCGGCGGCGAGTTCCTCGCGCGCCATCTCTTTAAGTTCTGGGTCTTGCTCGTTCACAATGAGCTGCTTGCACTCGTCAAGGCTCGTGAGCAGCGTGGCATATTCCTTTCGTGCCGCCATGAGGTCTTCGAGTTCCTTGTATTCTTTCGTGAGGCGCACGTATCGCTGCTGGTCGGCGATGACAGAGGGGTCGGTGATCAGCGTTGCCACCTCCTCAAAGCGTGCTTGCAGTCCTTCGAGTTTTTCTAATAAAGTGGTTGTTGCCATATATATAATATTGTATGGTATCGGGGTAATCGCTCATATTAACAACAAGGAAAAAGCGTGCCTTTTACTCTTCATTTGCGAAGAAGTCCCTGTCGAGCCGTTTCACCTCGTAGGTTTCTTGCGTGGTGACGCCTAAGTTGTGTTCTATCATATACTCGCACAGTTTTTCGCCGTCGATCAACGCAACTTTAATGTTGTTGTAGGGCTTGAAATTCTTTGCCTGTTCGCTGAAATAGGCAGTGGTGATGAAAATGCCTTTACTGGCGCCTTGCCCGGAAAGCGCGCCGACAAACTTTTGGATTTCAGGCCTGCCGATACAGTGGTCTTTATTCCAGCGTTTGGCTTGAATATAGATATTGTCCAGGCCCAGCCTATCTTCCTTTATGATACCGTCGATGCCCTCGTCGCCCGTTTTGCCAACGACCATTTCAGAAAGTTCGTTGAAAGAACCTCCATAGCCCATTGCCAACAGCAGTTTCACGACCAACGTTTCAAAGAACGCAGGCGACTGGTTGCATATCTCGTCAAGCAACTCTTGCGCCAAAGACTTTTTGATTTGTTGGAAAGCATACTCTATAGTTTCTTCCGGCGTCTTCTCTGTTGTATGGTATTCGGCTTCAACATCGGATAGAACCGTCGTTTTAGTTTCCTTTTTCCCTTGTTGTTGCCATTCCTTGAAAGACGGGTATTGGCAAAGCAGTTTTGTGTCAATTCTTTGCGGTTGCTTTGCCAACAGTTTCATGCCCTCATCGGTGATGATAAAGGTGTTGCGCCTCGGAGAATTGATTAGTTTTGCTACTTTCAGGAATGATTTTGCCCAAGAAAAATTGGTCGCAAGCCTTGTGCCCTTTTTACTGGGCAATAATTCTTGGACGTCGTCTTCCGAGAGGTTGAAGTGCTCAACGATGTGGTTGAGTATTTCTTTTCCTGTATGGGCTTTGCCGTCAGACAAGAATGTCATTATAGGCAACATACAGTCTTCAAATTTGGGTACCATATTAAGGAGGTAAATATGCGTCGGTTTTTTATGGCCCACGAATTTCACGAATATACACGAATAACAAAGCGTTGAGATAATGGCGACCTTTTAGGTCGCACGAATTTTCACTAATTCAATATTTTCGGCGGCGCTCGGCATAGTCCGAACATGTTCTTAAAAGTGCGATTGCTCGCCATGGTAAAATTCGAGTAAACTCGATTTTGCTTATTTGGCTTAACGCAATCGTTCGGCTCTGCGCTCGCTTGCGCGAAAATTTGCTTTGAGATTTTCGGCGGCGCTCGGCATAGCCCGAACAAGTTCGGCTCTGCGCTCGCTTGCGCGAAAATTCGTGAGATTAGTGCGACCGAACAGGTCGCTATTCTACTCGTTGAAAGAGATTAGTGTAAATTTCTTGATATTTTCGGCTGCGCTCGGCATAACCCGAACAAGTTCGGCTCTGCACTCGCTTGCACGAAAATTCGTGAAATTCGTGGGCAAATAAAAAGTAAGGTAGGACGAGGCAGAGTATTTCCAAGGCGGTTGCCTCGGGCGAGAAGCGCAATTAATGGTCGTTTATCAATATTCAAACGTGCCGAACTCGCTCTTAATCGTCAGCGAGCGCGGTCCTTTCTCGATGTGGCCGATTATTTGCGCTTCGATGTTGAAACTGCGGGAGATGTCGATGACCTGCTGCGCGTGTTCGGGCGCGAGGTACACTTCGAGGCGATGCCCCATGTTGAATACCTTGTACATTTCTGCCCAGTCCGTTCCGCTTTCTTCGGCGATAGCCTTGAAGAGGGGCGGCACGGGGAACATGTTGTCCTTGATGACGCGGCAGTTGTCGCCAACGAAGTGCAGCACCTTGGTCTGAGCGCCGCCGGTGCAGTGCACCATGCCGTGGATTTCGGGGCGCAGGCGGTCGAGCAACTGTTTAACCACAGGCGCGTAAGTTCTTGTGGGCGAGAGTACAAGGCGACCGGCGTCTATGGGCGCACCGGCTACGGGGTCGGTGAGTTTATAGCTGCCGCTGTAAACCAGTTCTTCGGGCACAGCCTTGTCGTAGCTTTCAGGATATTTCTCGGCGAGATATTTTGCAAATACGTCGTGTCGGGCTGAAGTAAGACCGTTGCTGCCCATACCGCCGTTGTAGGCCGTTTCGTAGGTGGCCTGACCTGAAGACGAGAGGCCCACGATGACGTCGCCCGGGCGGATATTCGCGTTGTTGATTACGTCGCTGCGCTTCATGCGGCAAGTCACCGTGGAGTCCACGATAATGGTGCGCACAAGGTCGCCCACGTCGGCCGTTTCGCCGCCAGTGGCATAGATGCCGATACCCATGTCGCGCATCTGCTGGAGGAGTTCGTCCGTGCCGTTGATAATGGCAGAGATCACCTCGCCGGGAATGAGCATCTTGTTGCGCCCGATGGTGGAACTGACGAGAATATTATCCACCGCGCCCACGCAGAGCAGGTCGTCCGTGTTCATGATGAGCGCGTCCTGCGCGATGCCTTTCCACACGGAGAGGTCGCCCGTTTCCTTCCAATACATGTAGGCGAGCGACGACTTAGTGCCTGCGCCGTCGGCATGCATGATGTTGCAATATTCGGGGTCGCCGCCGAGGATGTCGGGGATAATTTTGCAGAAAGCCTGCGGGAAGATGCCTTTGTCGATGTTCTTAATGGCGTTGTGCACGTCCTCTTTCATTGCGCTTACGCCGCGCATCATGTATCTTTGCTTGCTGTCCATAGAGGATAGGTTTTCAAAAAAATTAAAATTCCACTTGGGGGGCGTTGGCTGCGCTTTCCTGTGCCTCAAACTTAGACTTCTTTTCAAAGCCGAAGATGCCGGCCACGATGTTGGCGGGGAAACGGCGCACGGCGGTGTTGAACGTCTGCACCGACTCGTTGTAGAGGCGGCGGCTCTCTGCGATGCGGTTTTCCGTGCCTTCGAGCTGTGCTTGCAGTTCCGAGAAGTTCTCGCTGGCTTTCAGTTCGGGATAGCTTTCTGATATGGCCATGAGTTTGCCGAGCGCGGTGGAGAGGTCGCCCTGTGCCTGCAAGATTTGGCGGGCGCGTTCGGGCGTGAGGTTGTCAGCGTCAACAGAAAGCTGCGTTGCCTTGGCGCGTGCTGCCACGACGTTTTCAAACGTTTCGCTCTCGTGCTTGGCATAGCCCTTCACGGTATTCACGAGGTTGGGCACGAGATCGGCGCGGCGCTGATACTGCGCTTGCAGGTTGCTCCAAGCGGTGGAAGCGGCTTCGTCCTTCGACACAAGTCCGTTGTAGGTGGTGAGCGTGCCGCCGATGAGAATGAGGATAACGATGCCGATGGTAATTAGCGTGATGCTGCCTTTGGATAAAGTCTTAGACATGGTAGGAAAGTTTTATTGTTAAGAAAAGAGTTAAATAGACTATGGAATAATTAGAAGCGTCCGCCGCTGCCGCCGCCTCCAAACGAGCCTCCGCCGAACGAACCGCCACTGAAACCGCCGCCTCCGCCGCCGAAGCCGCGTCCGCCCCCGCCGAAGATAACCGGGCCGCCAGAGGAACCGTTGATATTGTCGTTTTCCTTCTCAGTGGTCTGCATCGTGTGGCCGCACTTGCTGCATTTCCAGGTCTTGGAAACCAGCCATGTGCTCGAATTGATGCGGTTGAGCCGCTTCTTGCTCACGGTCTGCATGGCACGCTTGCCACACTTGGGGCATTTCTTTATGGACGCGTAGCCAATGAGCATCATCAGCACGATAAAACCCACAAACACGGCCGCCAGTAATCCCATCACCACGCCGAAGTCTTCGTCTTCCTCATCGTCAGAAACGATGGACGTGTCGCCGGCAATCACTTTGGCGAGCGCGTCAACCGTCTGCACGATGGCCGCGTCCCAATCCTCGTTTTTGAGCAGCGGTACCATGATGCGGTTTTCGACGCGGCGCACCATGGCGTCGGGCAGCGTGCCTTCCAGCCCGCGCCCCGTAAGGATTTGGTAGGAGCGGTCCTCTGTGGCGAGGATCACAATCAGTCCCGTGCTTTGCTTATTGCCGATGCCGTACTTGCGCGCCAGTGCCATGCCGAACTCATACGGGTCGTCCCCGTCGAGTTGTTTCACCGCCGCCACAACCGTCTGCACGCCCTGCTGTTTGTAGAGCACATAGAGAATGCTGTCGGCGCGAGCCACGGCGGAGTCGGAAAGCACCCCGTCGGGGTTGCACACGAAACGGTGGTCGTTTTGCAGGAATACCATCGGCAGCGTTTCGGGTTTCCATTTCTCCGCAACGGAGTTTAGCGGCAGAAATGCCGCCGCAATAAATAAAAGGGAAAGAAATATAAGTGCGTGCTTCTTGATCACGTTTTGCAATATAAGTTTCTGCAAGCAAAATTACATAGAAATTGACTATCTTACGAGAAAAGCGGTCAAAATATGTAGGAAATAGCGTTTTTGTAACCCGTTCTTTGGGCGCGTCTCGATAAAAAGTCCCAATTTTGCAAAGATTTGGGCTGGTGAAAGCCGATTTCAATCGTTTAGTAAATGTCGTGCCAATAATATTATTAGATGAGTAACTTGTCTTGTTTACTTGTTTACTAAAACAACAACCAATTCCACAAACTGATATACAATATAAATATATACGCAATGAAAAAGATTTTCTCATTCTTATGTATCGCCGCCGTTGCGCTCCTTTCGCAGGCGCAAGCACCCTCGGGCTATTACAGCGCGGCAAAAGGAAAAACGGGCTATGCCCTGAAAACGGCATTGTTTGATATTGTGGCCGACCACACGGCACGCAGCTACGACAACCTTTGGACCGACTTCCGCACCACCGATATGCGCGAGGACGGCAAAGTGTGGGACATGTATTCCGCCACCACCAATTTCTCCTTCGGCACTGACCAGGCCGGCAATTACAGCAAAGAGGGCGACAAGTACAACCGCGAGCACTCTTTCCCCAAAAGCTGGTTCAACGATGCCAAACCCATGTACACCGACCTCATGCACCTTGTGCCTTCCGACGGTTACGTGAACGGCCGCCGCAGCAACTATCCCTACGGCGAAACCAAAAGCCCCACCTACACCTCCAACCAGGGATGGAGCAAACTCGGCCCTTGCTCCGTGAGCGGGTATACGGGCACCGTGTTCGAACCGAACGACGAATACAAAGGCGACTTCGCACGCATTTATTTCTATATGGCGACAGCCTACGAAGACAAAATTGCCTCGTGGAGCAGTCCCATGCTGAGCAACAACAAAAACACCGCTTACGCATCGTGGGCCTTGCAGATGCTCCTGCGCTGGGCGCAACAAGACCCCGTTAGCCAAAAGGAAATAGACCGCAACAACGCGATTTATGGCATTCAGCACAACAGAAATCCTTTTGTCGACTTCCCGGGACTCGAGCAATACGTGTGGGGCGACAAGAACACCACGCCCTTCAATCCCGACGACTTTGAGGCAGGCGGAGGCAGCGAGCAGCCCGTCACGCCCAACGACCCCGTATTCTCGCCCGCAGGCGGTTACGTGGCTGAAGGCACGGAAGTGACCATAACCTGCACCACCGAAGGCGCATATATATATTATGCCCTCAACGGCGGCGAGGAACTTTGCGCCTATCCCCCCGTCAAGTTCACGATCAACGAAGAAACCACCATTTCCGCCTACGCCCAGCTCGGCGATAAGAAGAGCAGCACCGTGAGCGCGACGTATAAAGTGAGCAACAACGCCGGCATTTATGGCGAAAACGATTTCATTCCCGTCACCTCCGCCACGCAGCTCATTCCCGGCAGCAACTACCTCATTGTGTGCCCTTCCAAGAGCCGCGCTTTGGCAGAAACGAACACCGATGTGCGCTCTTACGCAGAAATAGAATTTAACGACAACGGCTCTATCACTACCACCGTAAACGAAGACGGCGCGCCCCGCGCCCTCCTCTTGGGCGGCAGCGAGGGACGCTGGACGTTCTTCGACGCGGTTGAGCAGACATATCTCGGACTCAACACAAACGGCAACAAACTCAACGCCCTCGCCTCCGAAGACTCCGACAACGCGCAGTGGAGCATCAGTTTCACGTCCACGGGCATGGCCGAAATTGAAAACAACTACTACGAAGGCCGCTATATCCGCTACAACAGCAGTGCGCCGCGCTTTGCCTGCTACACTTCCTCGCAGGCGCTTGTGGCACTCTACGTGCAAAACGGCACGCAAAGCGGCATCGCCGCCCTTGCGCCTGCCGCCGCATCGAGTCAAACCGTCAACGTATATTCAGCCGACGGCCGCCTCGTGCGCCGCAACGTGTGCCACGCCAACGCCTGCACCGACCTGCAATCGGGCATCTACATCGTGGGCGGCAGGAAAGTGATTGTGAAATAAAATATTGAACAAATCGTGAAAAGAGGCGTGCAGCTTTGCATGCCTCTTTTATTTTTGCGCCTCCTTTGCCTCCCTTTCGTGCATTTTGTGCTATGAAATGGGCAGGAACGGTATTTTATCCTTATTTTTGCTCTCATAAACAGTATTAACCATAAAACCGGACCGTTATGAAAAAGCATCTTTCCGTTTTCTTCAAGCTGCTCTTTGCGGCTTTTGCCTTCGCGATGTTTCCCGTGCGTAGCGCGGCGCAACTTTACGTGGTAGACAACAACTTCCCCGACTCCATCGAGGCCTATGTTATCCAAACAGCAAAGGATACCGGCAAAGCCTATCGCGGCAACACGGCGTTCAAATTGGCTTTGGGCGACACCGTGCGGGTAAAAGAGCTTATGGCTTCTGACTCCCTGTATGCCGTGATTGTGAAAGACGGCAATACCTATTGCATGTTTAAAAAATATCTGATACTTTCAGAGGATAATCCCGAGGGCACGGTCGATGTGCTCGGCGCAGACCGCGATATGAGCAACCACAAGTGGGCGGCTAAGTTCTTCGCCACGTTCACGCCCTACCTTTTTGTGATTCTGCTGCTACTCGTTGCGATTATCATCGGCGTTTTGCCGCTGAAACTTTGTCCGTCGCTCAAGCGCCCCGCGCTCTATGTGCTGCCGGCTGCGATGCTGCTCGTTTCGGCAATCGAAATGGCGGCGTGGCTGGTGATGGGCAGCAACACATTCTGGTGGTGCGACCCCGACCGCTACGGTTTCTTCGGCTCGCTCTTGCGCGTGGTGCCGTTCGTAGTGCTTGTGGCGTGCCAGTTGTTCAGCGTATTGCTTTACAAGAACCTTTTAGAGGAATATGTCAAGGAAGGCCAGCGCCTATCGTTCATGCCGCTGCTTATCAGCGTGGGCGCTTCCATTCCGGTTGTGATAGTCGTGGCCATCATCTTAGCCGTCTGCGGACTGAATAGCATCATGGACGGCGCGTGCATTGCCGCGTTCTTTATTACGCTTATTGTCGGCATTGCTTACTCTTCTTACCGCAACGTCAAGGCTTTGGGCAAGAGCCTCGGCGGTCTTTTCTCGATCTTCCTCATCGTTTACGCCATTGGTGCCGTGATTGCCATTTACGGACTGATTGCCGTTATCTTCCAGCTTATCCTGCAAATCCTTATGGTATTGGCTGCTATTGTAGCCTGTGTCTTTGGGGTAGCTCTCATGGGTTCGTCAAACGGTGGCGGCGGTTCGTCTTCGTCGTCTTCGAGAATATATTATGATAACGACGGAAATGGGCATTATTTTTCAGCTAACCGCGATAGGGCAAACGAGCGCATACGCGAGCGCAAGGAAAGCGGAATGTAAGATTGTTGTTTCCTTTTATGGATAAGAAAGAAAGTTTGGAGTTGAAAGGCATCGCTATTTTGCTGATGTTGATGCTTCATCTGTTCAATACGCAACAACGCGTTGCAGAATGCACCCCCTTCCTTTATTTCTGGAATGGCAAGCCTTTGGTTTATGCTTTAAGCCGGGTAGGTGCATTCTGTGTGCCTCTCTACATCTTTATCAGCGGTTACGGACACGGCTCGATATTGGCAGCCGGCAGGCTCGACTTCAAGAGTGCCTGCCGGCGCGTTGCCAAGCTATATATAATATATTGGGTGGTGTTTCTGCCGTTTATAGGTTGGGGCTGCCTTGCCGCCTCAGAGAGTTATCCGGGTTCTGCCAGCGAGTTCTTGTTGAACTTTATCGGTGTGAGTTGCAGCTACAACAACGAATGGTGGTTCTTATTTTCTTATGTGCTGCTTGTGCTGTTTGCTCCCTTCTTTTTGCCCTTAATGTCGCAAAAAGCGGGTGATGGCACTTCGCGGATAAAGACGGGTTGGATAGTCTTTTTCATTGTTATTTTTATCCTATGCCAGATAACAAGGCCTTTGTGTAAACCGTATTTTTCCTTTTTGCCGTTTCGCGTCGCCTTTGACACGGTTTCGCTGTCGAGTATGTTCGTTTGGGGTGCTGCCATAGCCTTAGGAGGTTGGCTTGATATCGATAATAGGAATAAGCTGAAAGAAAAGTGTGCTAAAATCTGGGGTTTTCCGCCCTCGTTGTGTCTGCTGCTGATTATTTTAGTGTGTTGCCTGTTGCGCATGTCCCTCGGGCCGAGCTTCCTTAATAATAATAACATTTTTGTTTTGATATTATTGCCCTTGTATCTATCTATGTCCCGTGCCCGTTGGTGGCGCGATATCTTGTGTTATTTCGGAGTGCATTCTACAAATATGTGGCTGTGCCATACGTTCTTTGCCTACTATATCTGCCACGATTTCATCTACGGGCTGTCTTATCCTTTATTGATGTTCTGCGTGCTTGTTTTGCTTTCTCTTGCTTCTTCAATACTGCTTACCCCTGTGCAAAAGGCTTTGCAGAAACTGTTTGTCCGTTAGAATTAAAGACATAAAAAAGGGTGCGCCAATTATGACACACCTTTTTTTGTTGCGTAATAAGGTATACTGCGATTATGCCTTCACGCGGTTCACGCAAGAACCGTCGCGCGTATCGACTTCGATGATTTCGCCTTCGTTGATGAAGAGAGGCACGCGCACTTCCACGCCCGTCTCGAGCTTTGCAGGCTTGAGCGTGTGGTAGCCGTGTCGCCTTTGATGCCCAGTTCGGTGTAAACGATTTTGAGCTGCGTCTTGACGGGCATTTCAGCGTAGAGAAGGCGAGAACATGATGACCGAATCATGGAAAATATCTCGATAATGGGCGAAAGTTGATACTTTTATATGTATTTTCGCCCGTTATCGGTGATTTTCCATGAAAGAGTTGTAACTTTGCGGCAAAAATAGGATTATATGCAAAACTCAATTATTGGTCGCAAAGAAGAAATCGCTCTGTTGGAGAAGTATATGTCTTCCAATCACTCAGAGTTCATAGCCATTTATGGACGCAGACGTGTAGGCAAAACATTCCTCATACGTCAGTATTTTCAGAATCAATTTGCCTTTGACATGACTGGCATTATTGAAGGAAAGAAAGCGGAACAAATGACAGCCTTCGGTCATGCGCTGAAACAATATGGCTACAAAGGCAGAAAACCTGCTACATGGTTGGACGCGTTCTTTGCCTTGCGTGGGTTGCTGGAACAAAAGTTGGAACAAGGAAAGCCATGCGTGGTGTTTATAGACGAGATGCCCTGTCTTGACACTCCAAAATCAGGCTTCGTTCATGCATTGGGGCATTTTTGGAACAGTTGGGCGGCATGGCAAGCAGAGATAAAACTGATAGTTTGCGGTTCTGCCACCTCATGGATGGTGCGGAATATCATTGACAACCACGGAGGACTGCACGACCGCGTGACTCACGAAATAGCATTGAAACCCTTTACGCTAAGTGAGACGGAAGAGTATTTTCAATCCTTTGGTTTCCCTTGGTCACGTTTAAGTGTGTTGCATACTTATATGGCAGTGGGTGGCGTACCTTACTATCTCAGTCTGTTCAATCCCGATGAAAGTCCGGCACAAGGAATTGACCGCCTGTTCTTCTCTGAAAATGGAGAACTACAGAAAGAATACAGAAGGCTGTTTGCTTCTCTGTTCAGAAATCCAGAACCTTATCTTGCTGTCATCAAACTGCTGGCGGCAAAGCCTTCGGGGATGACTCGCGAAGAGATACGTGAACAGTTGGGCGGCAATAACAACGGGCATCTGGGCGACTTACTGACAGACCTGGTATATTGTAATTTCCTACGGAAGTATAAGGTAAGGGAGAAAAAGTTGAAGACTAATTCGTCCATTTATAAGTTGGTGGACTTTTATACATTGTTCTACCATTCGTTCATCGGCAAGGCTTCCATGAACACAAGCTATTGGACACGTCTGCAAGGCACGCCCACAGTGAATACATGGCTTGGATTGGCGTATGAGCGAGTCTGTATGGCCCATGTATCACAGATAAAGAGGGCCTTGGGTATTGGCAGTGTCGTGACGGAAGCTTATTCATGGCGTAGCAAAGACTCGGAGCATCCTGCTCAAATCGACTTATTGATAGAGCGTGCTGACAAAATGATCAATCTCTGTGAAATAAAGTACAGCGAAACAGAATACAGTCTTTCACAGGAAGAATATCTGAACATTGGTCGAAGGGTTGAAAGTTTCAGAGCTGCCATACAGACACATTACGGCATCGTCCCTACACTCATCACCACCTTTGGTCTGTCAAGGGGAATGTATGCAGACTCCATCCATGCCTCGGTGGTTCTGGACGACCTCTATTCTGAGTGATGAATGCACAAACGTTCTATAAGCAAATGATATTTTATTTTGACGACAACTTGGACAACTTTTAACAACATTATATCCACTGTTGCGTTTTGATGTTGACAACAACTGAAACAACTTTTTGGGCAACTTGCAGTTGCCATTTTGCGTGCGAGGTGGCGTATATAATACGCCCCGTTGTCTATGTTGTCGTCATATAAAACACCCCATTGCATTAGTGTCCATTCATGAGCTTCGTAAGCAATAGTTTTTCGTGGCCCCTATACGCGTTTTTTATCCCCGAAAAACCCGTTAACCCAGCACTTATTCCCTTAATTCCCTGACACCCAGTTGTTAAAGCAGTGTATAGTTGGCCGCCCCAACTATACACAACCCAACACAGCCCTACACAGTTTTAGCCCCGGACTTCTTA
>SAMEA3663092__coassemble_391_pt1 | contig 14164 bp, 12 predicted proteins | sample SAMEA3663092__metabat2_low_PE_014 | metagenome-assembled genome bin SAMEA3663092 (sample SAMEA3663092) | pig gut metagenome | biome: pig gut; feature: pig-associated habitat; material: faeces | place: France | collected 2012
GTCGCGTGCCTCTCCGCCGGGCAGAATGCTGCGCAGGGCGGGCGTGAGGCGGGCGGCGTTCATGTCGGAAGCTACCAGCTCGGGCACCACTTCGCGGCCGCACACAAGGTTTACCAAAGAGATGTACGGCACTTTGAGGAAGAGGCGGCGGGCAAGGCGGATAACGGGGCCGAGCGGAATGTAATAGCACACGATTTGCGGCACGCCGAACAAGGCGGTCTCAAGCGTTGCCGTGCCGCTCGTCACGAGGGCGGCCGTGGCGCGGTGCAGGAGTTCGTAAGTGCCGCCGCGTATCAGGCGAAACTTGTCCGCGCTATGGAAACCTTGCTGCTCAGCCCTTTGCATGGCTTCGCGATACAGCTCGTCGGGAATGGCCGGGGCGCATGCCACGCAAAACTCCCACGCCGCATCGCTCTTTCCCGCCGCTTCGGCAGAGCGCAGCATCGTGGGCAGGTTGTCGAGAATTTCCTGCCGCCGCGAACCTGGAAGCAGAGCCACCGTGCGCCCGTCGGGCTGCGGCTGTCCGTGCTCGGCGCAAAAGGCAGTCACCTCATCGACCGTGGGATTGCCCACGTAAGAAATGGGATAATGGTGCTTCTTTTCAAAGAAATATATCTCGAAAGGCAGAATGGAGAACAGGCGGTCTACGTTGCGCCTGATGTCTTTGATGCGCTGCTCTTTCCAAGCCCATATCTTCGGGGAAATATAATAGAACACGGGGCAAATGGTGCGGTCGTGCACGAAACGCGCCATCTTCAAGTTGAAGCCGGGATAGTCCACGAGTATCAGCGCGTCGGGCAGCCATTCGGCTATTTGCCGCTTGCAGTCTGCCATGCCCTGCAAAATAGTGCGCAGGTGCAGCAGCACGGGAATGAACCCCATGTAGGCAAGGTCCTTGTAGTGGCGCAGCAGCGTGCCGCCCACGGCTGCCATGCAGTCGCCGCCGTAAAAGGCAAATTCGGCTTCGGGGTCGGCCGCCTTTAAGGCTTTCATCAGTTCCGAAGCATGGAGGTCGCCGCTCGCTTCGCCGGCAATCAGGAAATAGCGCATTTATCAGTAGTCGTAAAAGGGTGGTGGCGTTGCGGAACGCCCTTATTTATTTACAGAAAGATAGATTTCAGATGTTCTTTCAGCTTATAATCAGTCACGTCCAGCTGCGTAGGCGTGATGGCGATATAGCCGTGCGCCAAGGCGTAGCGGTCGGTGTCGTCGGCCTCAGGTTCCAGTTCGCGGCAGTCGCCCACCAACCAAAAGTACGTGCCGCCCCAAGGGTGCTCGCGGCGTGCCAGTTCGTGCTCCCAGCGGCTATGTGCCATCCGGCAAAGGCGAATGCCCTTGAATGAGGCGGCTTTTGGGAAGTTCACGTTGAGACAGGTAAAGGGCGGCAGTTTGGCATTGAGCGTTTTCAGCGCGATGTCTGCCAAGTAGGGCATAAGCGGCGCGAAGTCGGCGTTTGCACTGTGGTCGCAGAGCGAGAAAGCCACGGCCGGAATGCCTTGCAGCGCGCCCTCCGTCACTACGCCCATTGTGCCGGAATAGTGCGTGTTGACCGAGGAGTTGTCGCCGTGGTTGATGCCGCCTACCACGAGGTCGGGCCTACGGTCGGCAAACTCGTTGAGTGCCACCTTCACGCAGTCGACCGGCGTGCCCGAGCAGGCGCAGAGCGTCAGCCCTGGTTCTTGGCGCACGATGCGGTAGCGCAACGGCGTGGCAGCCGAAATGCTGCACCCTGCGCCCGAGCGTCCGTCCTCGGGAGCCATTACGAGCAAGTCTGCCACGGGGCGGAGCGCCTCGATGAGGCATTGCAGGCCTTTGGCTTCGTAGCCGTCGTCGTTTGAAAGGAGAAAAAGAGGGCGTTGATGGGTCATTTTATATATGTATGGGATAAATTTACTGCTTTCCGTATGCAAATTTATAATTGTTTCTTGGTTGCTTAAAGAGAAATGCCGCTAAAAAACTTGTTTGCTTATAAGAAAATGCGTAATTTTGCACCCGCGTTGCCGTAAGGCCGCTGTCGGGATGAGTGTTCCCCGTTACGCACTACGGCGCGACAGACAATTTCTAAAAGCTTTATTCAAAAATGGCTGATTTAATCAAAATTGCTGAGCAAGCATTTGCCACAGGTAAATCTTTCCCCTCTTTCAAAGCCGGTGACACGATTACCGTAGCTTACAAAATCATCGAGGGTAACAAGGAGCGTATCCAGTTGTATCGTGGCGTTGTAATCAAAATCTGTGGTCACGGCGACAAGAAGCGCTTCACCGTTCGCAAGATGTCGGGCACTGTGGGTGTAGAACGTATCTTCCCCATCGATTCGCCGAACATCGACAGCATCGAAGTGAACAAGATCGGTAAGGTTCGCCGCGCTAAGCTCTACTACCTGCGCAATCTCACAGGTAAGAAAGCACGCATCAAAGAAAAGCGTGTCAACGTGCAGAAAGCCGACTAATGTGGCTAAGCTAAACGCCAATCAAAGAACAAACGCGGAGGTCTTTCCCACTCGGGAAGTGCCTCCGTTTTGTTTTTCCTAAAAAAGAAATACGATGACCGTAATTTATCCTTCGCCCATCTTCGGCCCCGTGCATAGCCGGCGGCTCGGTGTGTCGCTCGGTGTGAACCTCATGCCGGCCGATGGCAAGATTTGCACGTTCGACTGCATCTACTGCGAGTGCGGCTTAAACGCCGAGCGTCCTGTCCGCCTGCCGCGTCCCACGCGCGAGGAGGTACACACCGCCTTGCAGCACAAACTGGAAGAGATGCAGGCGGCCGGCACTGCACCCGATGTTATCACCTTTGCCGGCAACGGCGAGCCGACAGCACACCCGCAGTTTCCCGAAATCATTGCCGACACGCTCGCGCTGCGCAACCGCTTCTTCCCCAACGCCAAGGTGAGCGTGCTGAGCAATGCCACGCGCACGCCGAACGAGGAGGTTCACCGGGCGTTGATGGCCGTGGACAACAATATTCAGAAACTCGACACCGTTTGCCCCGACTATATTCAGCGCATCAACCGTCCGCAGGGACACTACGACGTGGCTGAAATCATCAAGGGGCTCACGGCTTTCAAGGGGCACGTGATTGTGCAGACAATGTTCATGGCAGGCACAGATGCCGACGGCGCAGACGTGGATAATTGTGGCGACGAATATGTGCTGCCCTGGCTGGCGGCAGTGAAGCAAATCGCGCCTTCGGAGGTGATGATTTATACCATTGCCCGCGAAACGCCGGTGCAAAGCCTGCGCAAGGCCGCGCCCGAACAGCTCGACCGTATTGCGCGGCTGCTCGAAGCGGAAGGCATTAAAGTATCAGTATCTTATTGATTGTAGGGGCGAAATAGTTTATATAGTTTCTATTGAACTCTATCTCTTTATTGGTGGAAATGAATAGAACCTACCTAAAAACAAATCCTGCCAATGCACTTTCTTTCTCTCTCACATTCTTCCCGTTACCTTGTGGCTCTGAGCGGCGGCGCTGACTCCGTGGCGTTGTTGCTCAGTATGCTGCGCGGGGGTTACGAGATAGAGGCGGCGCACTGCAATTTCCAGTTGCGCGGCGAGGAGAGCGAGCGCGATGAGCGGTTCGTGAGAGAACTTTGCGAGCAGCGCGGCGTGCGCTTGCACACGGTGCGGTTCGACACACGGGCGGTTGCTGCAGAGCATCGCGAAAGCATAGAAATGGCGGCGCGGCGGCTGCGCTACGAATGGTTCGACGCGCTGCGGCGCGAGCGCAAACTCGACTATGTTGTCGTGGCGCACCACCGCGACGACAACGTCGAAACCTTCTTGCTCAACCTTCTGCGCGGCGCAGGCATTCACGGCCTGACGGGTATGCGCAGCGAGCGCGGCGGCGTGGTGCGTCCCTTGCTCGAAACCACGCGCGCGGAGATTTTGCAGTTTCTCGAAAGCGAGGGGCAGCCTTTCGTAACCGACAGCACAAATGCCGACACGCTATTTCGCCGCAACAAAATCCGTCATGAACTTTTGCCCTTACTCCGCACCATCAACCCCTCGGCCGATGCCACGATTGCCGAAACCGTGCGCCGCCTCTCCGATGCCGAGCGGCTCTTCGACTATGCAGTGTCTGCGCTTGCCGACCAGGTGATGCGCCGCTGCGGAGATGTTTTGAAAATCGACCTTGCCGCGCTCCAGTGCACTCCTGCACCCAATCTCTTACTCTTTGAATTGCTTTCGCCCTATGGCTTCAACGGCACGGAAGTCGACGAAATCCTTTCTGCCTGTGCGGGCGGCTGCTGGCAAACTGCCGCGCACCTTGCCACGCGCACAGGCACGGCGGTGGAGGTTGCGCCCATGCCGCAGCCCGTTCCTGAAACCGACTTGCCATTCGAGGGCTGCCTCTCTCTGCCCGGTGGCCGCGTGCTGCGCGTTGAGAGGTTGCCGCGCGAAAGGCTCGGCGACATTCCGCGTGACCCGAACATTGCAGTCCTTGATGCCGATGCCTTGGATACATATATATATATAAGGAGTGTGCGGACGGGCGACCGTTTCTCACCTTTCGGAATGCGCGGCACGCAACTCGTGAGTGACTATCTCACCAACCGCCGCCGCTCGCGCATCGACAAACTCCGCGCACTTGCCGTGTGCGATGCGCGGGGCATCTTGTGGCTTGCGGGTGAGCGTCCCGACAACCGTGCGGCGGTGAAACCCGAAACCAAAAACATTGTGAAACTTGTGCTTTCCTGCGTAGAAAAGCCATAAAAAATAGCCCGAAATCTTGCTGAAACAAGATTATAGATTTAATTTTGCAGCAACAATAACGGACATCGCGTCCCTATAAAAACCAACAATCAAAAAACTTACTCAAAATGAAAAAGAAATTCATCTGCACTGTTTGCGGTTACATCTACGAAGGTACCGAAGCTCCCGAAAAATGCCCCATGTGCGGCGTTCCCGCTTCTAAGTTTAAGGAACTCAGCGAAGAGGGTTCGCTCTCTTTCGTTGCAGAGCACGAAATCGGCGTTGCTAAAGGTTGCGACGAGCAAATGATTAAGGACCTCAACAACCATTTCATGGGCGAATGCACCGAAGTGGGCATGTATCTCGCAATGAGCCGCCAGGCAGACCGTGAGGGTTATCCCGAAGTGGCTGAGGCTTTCAAGCGTTACGCTTGGGAAGAGGCAGAACACGCTTCCAAGTTCGCCGAACTCCTTGGCGACTGCGTTTGGGACACCAAGACTAACCTCGAAAAGCGCATGAACGCTGAAGCAGGTGCTTGCGAAGACAAGACCCGCATTGCTAAGCGTGCCAAGGAACTCAACCTCGACGCTATCCACGACACGGTTCACGAAATGGCCCGCGACGAAGCCCGTCACGGCCGTGGCTTCGAAGGTCTCTACAACCGTTATTTCAAGAAGTAATTCAGTTCTCGTTCTAACGCAACAAAAAAGCGTGCTGCCCGATGTCGGGTGGCACGCTTTTGTTTGACGGAAGATAGGGATGTGTTATGCTTCTGGCAATTCCAAGAGATACTCAGGGGCAAAGTCAGCACCGTTCTCCCATTCCACTGTATTGTATTTCACTGAAAATCTTTTGAAGAAGTCCAAATCTTTGAGCGGTTCAAAGACAACTCCTTGAAGCGACGACTTTAAGTCAACTACTTTCGTGACATGATTATTAAACCACAGTTTAATGCGGTAGCCGTCAATATATTCAGCCTTTATGACTTCTGTAAACATAACTCGTATTATTTAAGAGGTTCAATTCTGTCCAATGGCAAACCATGTTGCGCTTTCTCCCAATTGTCAAGCAGTTCGTTGCGATGCAATTCTAACCATTCAAGAATCATCTTCAACGCTCTGCCAGGCATTTCACCTTTTATCACACCATCTTTGATATTGATAATAACTTTGTAGTCGCCATACCAAGCATGGAAATGAGCAGGAGCATGATCGGCGAAATTCATTAGGATAATAATCCCGTAAAAGAAACTTATCTGTGGCATAATTTGTTTTTGCTGGCAAATGTACGGCATTTCTTCCTAAACTACCAAAAGTTTGTTGCGAAATTAGTTATTACCGGTCAATCCTCTCATGTTATAATCCTTGAGGTTGATAAAAACGAATAATGCAGACCCAACACTGTTGTAGTCCTTTCAATGTGCACTATTGGTGCATTTGTTACTTTTTCTATATCTGCAACCTTCATTTTTGCTTTATTGACAAATGGTTTTGCTTTATTGAGAAAAACACGAAACCGACGAAAAGGGGCATAGTAACACAAATTGAGTAACTTTGCAAAGTTCAAAGGCTGCGCCCGGTCTTGTTTTATGCTCACGAAATGGAGAAAACGGGGGAGGTAAAACCAGAAAATAGACTTTGGTGCGGGACAATCAAAATTTTGTGCCGCTCTTTTTTTATTGTCAGGCAGATAATTTTCCCTTTCTGCTTGATATTTTTTACTATCTGCGCAGAAAAAGTTTGTTACAAAGTTTCTAACATGTGTTACAAACTTTGTAACATGTATTACAAACTTTGTAATATGCATTACAAACTTTGTAACAAAAACTTTCTTATAGGATAGTGAAAAATATCAAGGAGGAAGGAAATAATTGAAAGGAGAAACGAAAAATTATCCGCAAGGAAGTAAAGATGACGAAAAACGCGTAAATTTGCAGCGACTAAAAAACATAGAAACCGGTAAACAAGTTGACAAGTAAACGAGTAAACAAGACAAGTTACTGATATTAAATATTATTAGCAGGACATCTTTGTCTCGTCTACTCGTTTACTCATCTACTCGTTTACTAAAAACAAACACCCAAAACATGAAAAAGATAAGAGCCGCCGTGGTGGGCTATGGCAACATAGGCCGCTACACGATTGAAGCACTTGAAGCCGCGCCCGATTTCGAGGTTGCAGGCATCGTGCGCCGTAATCCCCAGGACGAACAGCCTGCACAGTTGAAACCCTACCGCGTGGTGGGCGACATTCGCGAGTTGGAAAACGTGGACGTTGCCATTCTCGCCACGCCGACCCGCAGCGTAGAGAAGTTTGCGCTCGACATCCTCGCCCTCGGCATCAACACCGTGGACAGTTTCGACATTCACACGCAAATCACCTCCCTGCGCCGCTCCCTCGGCGAGGCAGCACGCAAAGCCGGTGCCGTGAGCATCATTTCCGCCGGTTGGGATCCGGGCAGCGATTCCGTAGTGCGCACACTTTTGCAGGCGATTGCGCCCAAGGGATTGAGCTACACGAATTTCGGTCCGGGTATGTCGATGGGCCACACCGTGGCCGTGAAAGCCATCAAGGGCGTTAAGGCCGCGCTTTCCATGACTATTCCCACGGGCCAGGGCATTCACCGCCGCATGGTTTACGTGGAAATCGAGCCGGGTCACGACTACGCGCAGGTGGCCGCCGATATCAAGGCAGACCCCTACTTTGCCAACGATGAGACTCACGTTATCGAAGTGCCCAGCGTGGACGAAGTGATCGACATGGGGCACGGCGTGAACCTTGTGCGCAAGGGCGTGAGCGGCAAGACGCAGAACCAACTCTTTGAGTTCAACATGAAAATCAACAACCCCGCGCTCACGGGTCAGGTGCTCGTTTGCGTGGCGCGCGCCACGATGCGCCAGCAGCCCGGTTGCTACACAATGGTGGAGGTGCCCGTCATCGACCTGCTCCCCGGCGACCGCGAAGAACTTATCGCCCACTTGGTATAATATTAGTGAACGAGTAAACAAGTTTGCCGGTAAACAAGTAAACTTGATACATATATAAATAAAATCCGCCGCAACGTCTGCATGAGACGCTGCGGCGGATTTTTTATGTGCGCGGCAATCAGTATTGCATATAATCGGGCAGCGGGGGCTGCTTTGCTTGCTCGAGGCGTTCGCCGAGCAGTTCGCCGAGCAGGGGTAGGAGTGCGTGGCGCAGGGCACTGTCGTTGAGCTGATGCTCGCCGTCGAACTTGCGGGCGTGCGTATAGTGCTTCAAAAAGAGGGCGTAGGTGTTCACGAGTTTGTCGTGGATACCGAAAAGGCCGTAGCACAAATTCTGCTCTTCGGGCGTGATGCCGTCCCACTGCCCGCGCTCCATGGCGTTGAAGTGCTGGATAGTTTCTTTCGTGATGCGAAATTCTTTCACCTTGTCCTTTCGCCCGTTGAGGAACTTGAACGTGCCCGTGCGCAGCAGCTTGCTGGCCGTCGACATGTTGAACGCGGGATTGACGCAGACGCGCAGATAGCCGCGCATTTGCTGGGCATACATGCCGCCCATGCTGGTGCCCACGATGACATCGGGCTTTACTTCCTCCGTGAGGCTTTTGAGAAAGGGCAACGCCTCGACAGGGTCGACGGGAATGTCGGGCGCAACGATTTCGGCCGAGGGCAGCATCTTGCGCAGGGTTTCCACCGTGCCGCTCGCGCCGGAAGAGGCGAAGCCGTGGAAGTAAAGCATCGTGAAGGCGGGGTTTTTGATTGTTTTTTCCATTGTAGTTTTAGTAGATGAGTTGGCAAGTTGAAGGGTAAACGGGGATAGGCGGATAAAGAATAAGGGCGTATGCCATACGCCCCTATTCCTTAAGTTTTATTCGTTTTCAAAAATCACTCTGCGATGAGGTTGAACTCTGCGCCCGAGGCGTAGTCATTGCCGCCTTGCTCATTGAGGGCGCGGAAGCGGATGTAACGTGCCTTGACGGGCTTTGCAAAGAGCACTCGCTGCGGTTCGCCGCTGTTTTGGAATGAACCTTTGCAAACGGGTTCGCCCCAATTCTTGGCGTCGTTGCTCACGTAAATCTCAAAGTCCTTGACGCGGCCGTTGGGGCCGTCGGTGCGCGGCGTGTAGACAAAGCCTTTCATCGTCTTGACGGCTGCTGCGTCGAAGTCCACCCAGTGGGGATATTTGGCCAGCGTGACACTGTACATCGTGTGCCAAATCGTGCCGAGGTCGCCGTCGGTAAGGTGAGAGGCATCGCCTTCTCCCGTTTCGACGCTCGAAGCGTAAATCACCTCAAGGGGCACTTCCTCAATCTTTGCAAACGTGCCGGCGATGACCAGAGCGGGCGCGTCGGCATACCATGCTTTGACGGTGCCGCCTTCGCGCAGGTCGAAGGGCTGGGTATAGGCTTGCGCCTTCTTGCTATTGCCCACGGTGTACATCACCTTGCGGTCGGCATAGGGAGAAGCGATGCTCACAACGCCTGTGCGGGAGCGGGAAATCGTGATGGGCTTTTCGCCAATGCCTTTCACGGCAGCCTTCTCTGTGATGACAGAGGGCATGGCGCGACCGATGTTGAGCGGACGGATAATGAAGCCGAAGTTGTGGTCGTCGCCCTTGGTGCAGTCAGGCGCAAGCGGGCCGCCCTGTCCGCAGCTGTTGCCGCCGAGACCGGTGACCTTGGCGTCGAGATGCAGGTGCGTGCCGCTGCTTGCGGGCAACTGGTAAGGATGTGCTGCCTCGGCAAGTTCCTTCTGACTGTACGGCAGGGCCGATGCGCTCATCTGTCCGTCGGCCACGAAGAGCACACCCTGGCCGCGGTCGTTGGTAAGGGCGCACCAGCGCACCTCTTCGCGGTTGCCCATAGCTTGGGGCTTCGGCAGCATAATGTCGTCGCCGACGCGCTGGGCGTGCAGTTCGATAAATTGAGAAGTCTTGCGGTCGTTGTAGTTATTGACCGGGCCGCGGCCGTAATATGTGAAGTTGTCGAGATTCTTGGGCAACTGCATGGCAAAGCCGATGCGGGCGAGGTCTGCGCTGGGCTTGTTCGACGTAATCGCGCTCTGCAACTCGATAGAGCCGTCGGGATAAACCGTCCAAATCTGATTGGTGGTAAACTTAAAGTCGTTTTCGCCAAAGGGTCGGTTCTTGTCTTCCTCAAACGTGTAAGTGCCCTGCGGTTCGCGGTCGCCGTTGGTGTAGTGCATCTTTGTGGCGTAAGGAGCTTGGCTTTCCACGGTGAAGGCAAGTTGCACCGCGCCGTCCTTGCGCTGGCTGTACGAACTGGACACGGCCTTGTGGTGCAGGTTGTCGAGGCCGTAGCTCGCCCACTTATACATCGCCCAGTTGTCATTGTCGGTGGGGGCGCGGAAAGCGTCGAGTTTCGGACCCTTGCCGCTTTCAATCACCGTCTGGTCGCCGTAAGTGAGGTTGCTAATAGTGCCTTCTGCCTTGGAGAACGTCACGCTGAAGCCTTCGCCCGACACGGTGATGCCGTCGGCGGTTTCAACAGGCTTCTGCAGCGTGCTGCCGCCGGCGTAGACGCTTTGCGTGATGTCTGCCGCCTTGACAGGCAACTGCTCGTCCATCTGCACATAGCCCTTCTCGGCCCAAGGCTTGTCGGCTTTAAGCACAAACTGGATTTTCACGAAATATTCGCTCGCTGCCTCGAGTTTGGCGGGGTCGAAGGGCAGGGTGACGGTCTTGCGCTCGCGGGCTTTGAGCGTGTTGCCCTGGATGGGCAGTGCGGCGGGCTTGGAGATGCAGACGCCGTCCTTCCAAAGCGACCACATGATGTCGTAGTCGGCGAGATTTTCAAAGTAATTCTTGTTGAAAATCTCAATCGTGCGGCTGTGCTCGCCGACAGCGCGGACGCCCACGTTCTGATAAACTTTCTTCACCTCGAAATATTGCGCTTTGGGCGAGAGATCGGGGCGCATCACGCCGTTCATGCAGAATGTGCCGTCGTTGGGCTTGTCGTTAAAGTCGCCGCCGTAGGCCCAGAACTTGCTGCCGGTCTTGGCGTCGTAGTAGTTTTGCGCCTGGTCCACCCAGTCCCAAATTGCGCCGCCGATAAAGAAGTTGGTGCTTTCGATAGCGTCCCAGTAGTCGATGAGGTTGCCCACGGCGTTGCCCATAGAGTGGGCGTATTCGGAGATGTGGAACGGATAAACGAGATTATATTTACCCTTCACGGCACCCTGTACCCACGCGATGCTGGGATATTGGTTAGAACCTATGTCCACGATGTCGTTGTTGCGCTCATACTGCACGGGACGCGAGGCATCGAAGGCCTTAATCGCTTTGTAGGCCTCCACGAAATTGTTGCCCGGGCCGGCTTCATTGCCCAAACTCCAAATACATACGGAGGGGTGGTTCACGCGGGCGTGTACCATTTCCATATTGCGGGCCACGTGGGCATTCTTAAACTCCGGAACGTGCGAGAGACTGGCATCGCCGTAATAGTATTGGTGGCTCTCGATGTTGGCTTCGTCTTCGAGATAAATGCCGTATTTATCGCAAAGATAGTACCAGTAGGGGGCGCAGGGGTAGTGGGAGTTGCGCACGTGGTTGATGTTGCCGCGCTTCATGAGCATCACTTCCTGCTTCATTTGCTCGCGGGTAATGGCGTGACCGCGGTCGGGATTGTTCTCGTGGCGGTTCACACCCTTCATCTTAATAGGCTTGCCGTTGAGGTAGTAGTAGCGGCCGGCTAGGTTGAACTCGTCATCTTTCGCTTCCGTCTGCTTCACTTCGATTTTGCGGAAGCCCACGGTTGTGGAGAACGTTTCAACCACCTTTCCCTTCTTGTCTTTGAGTTGTCCCACGAGGACATACATTTGCGGGCGCTCTGCGCTCCAGGGCTTCACCTTTGTGCCGGCTTCGAGGCGCACGCAAACGTCCTGCTCCACGTTAGGCAGCAGTTCTTTGAGGGCGGCAACGGCCGTCACGCCTGCAACGGGCTGGTTGCTTTCGCCGTACAGTTCGTTCTCGTAAAGGGCGTAGTCGATGGTATAATCCTTAATCTTTTTCTTGTCAAGGTTCTGCACCTTAGCCGTAATGTTGAGCGTAGCGCTGGTATAGGTGGCATCGTAGTCGGGAATGCACACGATGTCGCGCACCTGCACCTTGGGCTTCGCCGTGAGGTAGACATCGCGGTAGATGCCCGGCAGGCGGAACATGTCCTGGCTTTCGAGGAACGATGCGTCGCTGTTGCGATATACTTCGACCGCCAAAACATTCTCGCCCTCCGTCAGATAAGGCGTTATGTCAAACTGTGCGAGGTTGCGCGAGTTTTTCGAGAAACCCACGTAGCGGCCGTTGATGTAGAGGTAGAAGAAAGAGTCTACGCCGTCGAAGTTGAGGTAGACCACGCGCCCTTTCCAGTCTGCGGGCACGGTGAACGTGCGGCGGTAAGAGCCAACTTCGTTGCGGTAGTTGTAGGTAAGCCAGTTTTTGCGCGGCTCGCGCATCACGCCACCCTTCCAGTCGCCCACTGCCACGTTGTGGTGGAAGATGACGCGCTGGTTGGAGTAGATGGGCAAGCCGTATTTCAGGCTGCCGTCCTTGCCGATGCCGGCGATGTTCCAGCACATCGGCACTTCCACCTTATCCCAATCGGCGGTGCTGAAAGATGTTTTATAAAAGTTCTTGGGTCGTTGTTCGGGTGTGCGCACCCAGTGGAAATCCCATGTGCCGTTGAGCGTCTGGAAATACGTGCTCGTTTCGGGTAGCACCTTTCGCGCGCTTTCGGTGTCGGCAAAGGAGAAAAACCATGCGTGCGGCTGCTGCTTGTTGTAAGCGAGCGAGTCGGGGCTTTGCCATTCCCAGCCGGTCGGAGCCTGCATGTCGCCATAATAGAAGCCGGCGAGCGGCTGCGTCTCCGCATTCGGCTGCGCCATAGCCAGCGCAGGCGCGGCGAGGCAGGCGAGCAACAAAGATTTTGTTTTCATCATATTAGATTTTTAATATTGATAGGGTTATGAGTTTTCTTGCTATATTTTGCAAAGATACGTAAAAATACTGAGGGCAAGCAAAAAAGCGGCCATAAAAGCCGCTTTGCTTATAAGGAAGTCCGAATTTGTGGAAACGAGATGCTTTTGAAAATCCCCTTTCTTCCTATTTGTCCAAAATTATCTGTATCAGGAAGTTCTTAGACTTGTCGCCGTAGCGGCGGCAATCTTCGCTGCCGCGCCTTTCTGTGGTGATGCAGAATATTTTGCCCTGCAATTCTTCGCTGATCATCTGTGCCGCCACGGCGGGCGAGTAGCCTTTGCGCTCGTCTTTGCCTTCCAGCACTTCGGTGTAGTAGCCGGGGATTTTTTCAAGCTTCATCAAGAGGGCACTCAGTTCGTCTGGCTTTTTCTTGGAACTCAGATAGGCGTCGATGCGCTCGTTGATGAGTTGCACGGTGGCGCGATCCATTTCGTTATCCTCGTTTTTGTAATAGTTCCCCAGGATTTCGATTTGGAAGAGCAGCTGTTCCAACAATCCAGTTGTCTCTACCTCAAAAGAGTTACCGTTAAAAACAGACTTTTCATAAGCCTGCTTCGTGCCAGGTCCGAAAATGTGGAACACGCGAAAGTATGTCTGGCGATTTACCTTGTCGTACCACCATTCCACGCCATGCACGCGGCGATAGGTCGGGTTGTTCTGGTCGGTATAGCGCAGCAAGGCAAAGTTGCGCCCCTCGGTGCCCGCGATGAACGGGTCTTTGTTTTCGGCGTAATACATGCTCACTTGCTGTTGGTGCGTGGCAGCGATGTTCAAAGGGCTGCTTTGGCAAAAGCTGGCCGAGGCTGACGGCGCTTCCCTCTGATAGGCGTCGAGCAGTTCCGCCACTACGGCATCGCAGGCTGCCTTGTCCTTTTTCTTGTCGTAGGGCATCGCATAGGTTTTCATGCGGAGGTAATATGTGGAGTCCAAGCGGTCGCGCCCCTGCTCGGAGTTGTAATTCGTCTGGATGCAGTTCTTCGTTTTTTGGAACAAGGCTTCTGCATTTTGCAGGGAGGCGGTCTGTGCCGCGGCGGTGAGGCTTGGCAGCGCGGCGGCGAAAAGGAGAATCAGGCTTTTCATAATGTCAGTTCGGTTTGGTGAGATGTATAATTAATATTGTGTAAAACTTCCTCAATCAATTCGCGGCACATGCGCTCTTCCTTGTCCTCTTTGTTTTCCATGGCCTGCGCCAGCAGTTCTTCCACCAACTGGAGCGCTTCGGGCGAAGGAGGGGCTTCTTCTACCGACGGTTCAGGGATTACGGGGACATCTTCGGCGTGTTCTACCGCTGCGGCAGGTTTGCGCCGCACCGGCTGTGCCTTGCGCTTGGCCTCGGCAAGGCGTGGCGCGACAGGTGCGGTCTTTTCGGTAGACGCGGATAGATGGGCAGCGGCAGGCTGAACAGGAACTGCGGTTTGCGCCACGGGCGCGGCGGGTTCTTGCGGCTCATGAAGGGCAAACAGCCCCGCCGCCGCAATTACGACGGCTGCCGCC
>SAMEA3663092__coassemble_410_pt1 | contig 13780 bp, 10 predicted proteins | sample SAMEA3663092__metabat2_low_PE_014 | metagenome-assembled genome bin SAMEA3663092 (sample SAMEA3663092) | pig gut metagenome | biome: pig gut; feature: pig-associated habitat; material: faeces | place: France | collected 2012
ACGGGGGTTGAGGCGGCGCTGGAGCGGCGGTTGCTTTTGACGACCGATTCCCAGTCGGTGGTGAAGATGTGCCCGAGTGCGGCGGCGGCAGGGCCTGTGAGGCGGAGGTGGAGGTCGTGCCACAAGGGACTGAGGTAACGCTCCGCGAGGTTCATGCCGCCCACGAAGGCGAGCGTGCCGTCGACGACGCAGATCTTGCGGTGGTTGCGATAGTTCACCTTGTCGGTGAGGGTGGGGAAGCGCACGGGGAGGAAGGCTTCTACCTTCACGCCGCCGCGCGAGAGGCGGCGGAAATAACTGTCGCGCGTGTTCCAGCAGCCCACGTCGTCGTAGAGCAGCCGCACGTCCACGCCCTCGGCTGCTTTGGCAAGCAGGAGGTCTGCCACAGTTTCGCCCACGGCGTCGGCGGCGAGGATATAGGTTTGGAGATACACGTAGCTGCGGGCCGAGGCGATGGCTTCGGTGAGGGCATCGAGGAAAGCGCGGCCGGAATTGAGCAGCGTGAGGTCGTTGCCGGCGGAGACGGCGGAGCCGCCGCAGTTGTACACGAGTTGCGAAAGCGGCATCAGTTCGCGGTCAATCCGTTGCTCGGGCGCATTGCCAAACCGCGCGTCGTGGAGGTAGAGGGGTTCGGTGTGCTTGTTGATGCGATGTCCCTTGCGTATGTTTTGCCCGAAGAAATAATAGGCCACCCAGCCCACGACGGGCAGGAGGATAAGCACGAGGATCCACGCCATGGTCTTGGCCGGCTGCCGGTTTTCGAGCACGACAACGGTCACGGAACTCAGGATCAGTATGGCGTAGAGCACGAGGATGCCTGCCACGGCGTAGTTTTCCAAAAGCATGTTGGTGGATTTAGTGGACGAGTAAACGAGTAGACAAGTAAACGAGTAGACAAGTAAACGAGTAAACAAGTTTACGGGTGAATATCCACAAAACTACTGCTTTTCTTATAAGCAAACAAGGAAAAAGAGCCTTTTATTGCACAAAATACGTATTTTTGCACTTAAATACCTGTTGGGCGAATTTGATAGCCCTGCCTGGAAGGCAGTACGGAGCGAGGCGACGGTAACCGGGGACGAAGTCCTCGGTGTGGGCAATTGAAATGGTTCTGCCTGGAAGGCAGTACGCCTGTGGTGATGTATAAAGTGCCAAACAACTGCAAGTTGTTTCAAGTTGTCTATGTTGTCGTCAAAACAATGCCAAGCGGTCATAACGTCAGAAACCGCGCGTTTTATTAAGACGACAACAGAGACAACAAACGACAACTTTCAGTTGTCCCGAGTTGTTTCGAGTCGCTCGCTTGCACGAAAATTCCAGACACTTAGCTTAAATCCTCAGACGTAAATACAAACATACCATGAAACAATATCAAGACCTGCTGCGCCGCATACTCGAAGAGGGCGCGCTGAAAGGCGACCGCACGGGGACGGGCACGCGCAGCATCTTCGGACATCAGATGCGCTTCGACCTCGCCGATGGCTTCCCCTTGCTCACCACGAAGAAACTGCATCTGAAAAGCATCGTCTACGAACTCCTGTGGTTTCTGCGCGGCGACACTAACGTGAAGTATCTGCAAGACAACGGCGTGCGCATCTGGAACGAGTGGGCCGACGAGAATGGCGACCTCGGGCATATCTACGGCTATCAGTGGCGCTCCTGGCCCGACTACGACGGCGGCCACATCGACCAGATTTCGGAGGTGATACGCCAAATCAAGGAAACGCCCGACTCGCGCCGCCTGCTGGTGAGTGCGTGGAACGTGGCCGACCTCGGGCGCATGAACCTGCCGCCCTGCCATCTGCTCTTCCAGTTCTATGTGGCCGACGGCTGCCTCTCGCTGCAGCTCTACCAGCGCTCCGCCGACACGTTTCTCGGCGTGCCGTTCAACATTGCGAGCTATGCCCTGCTGCTGCAAATGGTGGCTCAGGTGTGCGGGCTGCAACCTGGCGAGTTTATCCACACCACGGGCGACACGCATCTCTATCTCGACCACCTCGAGCAGGCCCGCCTGCAACTCACGCGCACGCCGCGCCCCCTGCCGCGCCTCGTGCTCAACCCCGACGTGAAGAACATCTTCGACTTCCGCTTCGAGGACATCGCCCTCGAGGGCTACGACCCTTGGCCTCACATTGCGGCAAAGGTGTCGGTATAGTAAGGGGAATATAGACACTGCCCCCGTTGGGTGGAATTAATATATACAATACTTCGGTAAATTTTACCGAAGTATTGGAGTATTATATTGAAAAAAATTAGAACAATGACTATATGAATAATCTGACATTATCAATAACAACAATAGGTGATTTGCTTTTGGAAAATAAAATAACCAGACGGGGAGATGGTAAGCCTATCAACAATGTAAGGCTTACTGTGCCAGAATATCAGCGTCCATATAAGTGGACTGCGCGAAATGCCATACAGTTGCTTGATGATATAATTGAGGCAAAAAATAATAACAAGGAGGTTTACCGCGTTGGCACACTTATCTTGCATAAAGATCTGGATGATAAAAGCCTGGAAAGATACAACATTGTGGATGGTCAGCAGCGAACCATAACATTTTCATTATTGTTGTATGCTTTATATGAACTTGAAAAACCAAAAGACAGACGTAAGATTAGTTTCTTGAATCAACGGGTATTTAATAATCAGTTTAGTCGCCACAATATTCCTAACAACCTGAATGCGTTCAGACGTAGAACATATAAAAGTACAGAAGGGGATGGGAACTTGGAGCATATTCGTGACATGAGGAAATTGCGTGATTTTATCGAGAAACAATGCGAGTTAATTGTGGTTATTACTGATGATGTGTCAGAGGCATTCCAATTTTTCGATTCTCAGAATGCTCGAGGTAAGGCTCTATATCCACACGATTTACTAAAAGCATACCATTTGCGTGAAATGTCAGACATAGACGAGCGAAAAACTGAGCAAATTGTTAAGGAATGGGAGAAGATACCTCAGTATGAACTGGCTTCATTTTTCGGTGACTATCTATATAGGGTCAAAGAATGGATAAATGGGAATTGGGCTTATAAACTAAATGAACACAACATATACAAATTCAAAGGTATTACGAAGATGGCTCGCACACCTTATGCTCAATTCTATAAGAGTGCATTTTCGTATGCTGATTTCATAAATTCATCGGCTATGCCATTTGTTTCAGGTACGAGAGAAGTTAATGCTTTTCAATTGAATACTCCAATCATAGCAGGAAAACCATTCTTTGATTATACGAAACACTACTATAACATTTTGAAGGATATTCAAGACAATAGTCAATACGAAGGTTTTTATATCAAAGGAGACATAATTGTCAAGACTTTGGACAAGTATTTTAGCAAAGGGGTTGGTAACAAAATAACGCGATTGCTATTTGATACTGCATTGTTGCTTTATGTTGATCGTTTCTGCCCTGCAACATATCCTACGAAAACAGATACAGACTTGTTTGAGCAATTTGTAACTTACGCCTTTATTTGGGCATATTCGCTCCGTGCACAATACTCCCATCTCGGTTGGCATTCAGCACAGAATTATATACTTGAAAGATGCGAGAGAGATGTAATCAACTCACTTAATATATATAAACTAATAGCAGACTCTGATACGCCAATATCACTATTGAGCCTCTTGGCTGACAGATTAAATCCTCTTTCATACGACAACATCTACGACAACCGAGTATATAAAAGCATAGATGAAGGAACTGTTGACGAAATGGAAGATGACGTCTTTAAGAACTATCTGCATTTTTTCAAACCCACTTTTTATTCCGAGTAGAATTATGGATAAAACATTACCGCTTAAAGAGCGTTCAATACGCCAGATTTATATAGAGAGCCAGGAAGCAAAGAAATATGTGATACCTATATATCAGCGTAACTATGCTTGGGAAGAAGACGAAATCACAGCTTTAATAAAGGATATATATGATTCCTGGCGAAAGAATGATAATGCTCCATATTATATTGGTACGTTGGTAACATATAAGCGTGGAGATAACGAGTATGAAGTGATTGACGGCCAGCAAAGATTAACTACAATTTACATCATACTGAATGCTTTGGGTATCAAGGATTTCAGGAATAAATTGACCTATGGAGCACGTAAAATATCTGCTTCTACTATCAATAACTTAAAGAATTATCCTAAACTTGGCGATGAGGTTGATGAAGGTATCAGAAATGGATATAAGTTTGCAGAAAAGGCAATAAATACCATAGTAAGTAAGTCAGAACGACCATCTTTTGAACAGTATTTTTTGGATTTAGTGCATATCATACACTATAGTGTCCCCAAGGATGTAGATTTGAACCATTATTTTGAGGTCATGAACTCTCGTGGTGAACAGTTAGAAAAGCATGAGATTGTTAAGTCAACACTAAGTCAGTATCTGAAGAACAAGAAAGAGCTGGCTACGTTCAGTCGCATATGGGAGGCTTGTAGCGAGATGAATATCTATATACAGCAGGCTTTCCCTGATAGCAATGTGTTCGGATATAATCTTCATAAGTTTAAGATCAATGGTTTTAATGAGATACCGGAGCAGGATGAGTCTGAAGGTAAAGAGACTATTCTAAATCTGCTGCAGAAACCTATTATGAAAATAGAGGATTCTACAGATATAGAACAAAATGATCAGTTTCAGCCAATAATCGATTTTCCTAATTTCTTGTTGATAGTTCTTAAAGTAACAAGAATGAAACTTAGTGGCTTTGATCCGCTTACTTTTACTTTGGACGACAAAGAGTTGCTGAATGAATTTCTTGGCGCCCTTATGTCAGTTGATAACAAAGCCGAGTTTGCAAAACAGTTTGCTTTTAATCTTTTGAAGGCAAAGTTCTTACTTGACAACTATGTAGTTCATCATACTCTCAATGACAAGGAATCCTCAGGTGATAACCCTTGGAAATTGCAGTATTACTATCTTGAAACAAAGAAGAAAAGATGCCCTAAGAATCTGACAAGTACACAGGATATACAGAAGGAACTTGTTCATTTGCTTTCTATGTTTGAGGTCTCATTTACACCAAAACAGCGTAAGAACTATTTGTTCTATTGTATAATGTTCCTTTTCGATAACTATGAACTTTCAGATAAAGAATATCTCGAGTTTTTGCAATGTCTAGCTGATAAGTACTTCTACGATGTTTATTTGAATGCAGATTGCTTGAACGAAAGAAATCAACCTGGTCCCAATGCATTTGATAGTGCCATTTTGAAAGATAGTGAATTGAATGTTTATGAGATAGGCATTGAAGGTGTTGATTATAAGGAGGCTTTCAGTCTTATTTACAAACAGGGTAAGTACGACATCCCATTGTTCGTATTCAACTATACAGACTACATGCTTTGGAAAAAGTACGCAGATGCACTTCGAGGCAACAAGTTAGCGAGTAAGAGTCCTAAACGTCGCGCATTTTTTAAAGATTTAGGATGTAGTGATTTTGAACTTGAACCGTTTAATAACTTCTATTTTTCTCGTACAAGAAAGACTTTAGAGCATTATTATCCACAAGCCAAGGCTGGAGAAGGAAGGCCTCTTAGCACAGACGAAATCAATTGTTTCGGCAACTTCGCGATGATTGGAGCGGAAGCAAACAGTTCAGGTTCTTATTGGGATCCTAGAACTAAGCTTGATCATTACAGCGATGGAAAATCAGACCAAGTTAGCGTTGCTTCGTTGAAATTCAAAATTATGATGCAAATGTGTCAAGACAACTGCAAAGCAATACTCAACGGCGATTTTGACAGAGAAAAAGGAATGGAATGGAATGCGGAAGATATGCTCATTCATCAAAAAAAGATGCTTGACATAATTATTCATGAATAATAATCAACAATACTTCGGTAAAAATTTACCGAAGTATTGAAACAAAAAGAAAGACAGCTTTCAGATGCCAAAAGTAGTCCCTGTTGCAGTCAAAACAGAGGCGGGCAGGCGCTTGTAACGTTTTCTTGTTATTGTTAATTCAACCAACGCGTTAGATACAATAGTAGTTTTTAAAAGATAATCATGGTCAATATCATCTGCGCCGTGGCGCGCGACCGCGCCATCGGTTACAACAACGGGCTGCTCTTCCGCCTTTCGGCCGACCTGCGCCGTTTCAAGCAGCTCACCACGGGACATACCGTCATCATGGGGCGGCGCACGTTTGAGTCGCTGCCCAAGGGCGCATTACCCAATCGCCGCAACATCGTGCTGTCGCGCACCGCCTCGGCTTTTCCTGGTGCCGAATGCTTCGCTTCGTTGGGCGAAGCCCTCGCGCATTGCACGGACGATGAGGAAGTGTTCATCATCGGCGGCGCGTCGGTGTATGCTGAGGCACTGCCCCTTGCCCACCGCCTCTATCTGACGGAAGTGGATGCCACTGCCGAGCATGCCGACGTGTGGTTTCCAGAGTTTTGCCGCGACGACTGGCGGCTGGTGCGCTCCGAGGCGCATGAGCCCGACGAGAAGAACGCCGCGCCCTATACCTTTGCCGACTACGAAAGGGTGACCCGGTAGGGGTGTTTTGCAAAATGTCCCTACTCCACACATAAACCTGTTCTGTTCGATAAATGGCTTTATTGGCAAATTTATACTTTAAAATGAAATGTAGACTTTGCAAACCGGGGCCTACGTGTCGGCCGACAACTTTACGCTCGCGCCGGGCACCGTGTGTGCCGTAAGAAATCAATGGAATAGAGTTGTTTTCATGCAGACCAATAGAGAAGATGTCGGGAAAAGGTTTTTGGAAATAAAAGTCCCAATACCTTTAAGGAAAGAGATTTCTGATAAAATTTCAGAACTATACAAGGATTACTTTAAGAGTCTCAATGAAATAAGAGATAAGTTATCTAATTCTTTATATGCAGTAAATAAAAAATATACAATTTCAGACTGAGAAAAAAACAAGTCAAATATGGAATACGGAATAGTATATCTTTTAACCAACCCTGTTATGCCAGGGCTCGTAAAGATTGGCATGACTACTCGTGAGGATATAGACTCTAGAATGAGGGAACTCTATAGCACAGGTGTTCCTGTACCTTTCGAGTGCCAGTTTGCTTGCAGGGTGAAGAAAACCGACTGTGCCAAAATTGAGAAAGCCCTGCACACAGCATTCTCTCCGCAGCGTGTAAATGCCAATCGTGAGTTCTTCAGAATACAGGTAGAACAAGCAAAAGCCATCCTCGCACTCTTCCACCATGAGGACGTGACCGAGGAAGTTACCGATGAGATAGAGAATGACCTAACTCCTGACGATAAGGCTGCAACTCAAAACGCTAAGGTACGCCGTCCGTCTCTGAACTTCTATGAAATGGGCATGAAGAAGGGTGATGTACTGCTGTGGCGCGAGGATCCATCCATAAGCGTAGTCATTGATTCGGAGCGTCGTGTCATCTATCAGGACGAAGAGGTGTCTATCAGTGCTTTGTCGGCTAAACTGAAAGGCTACAACACCAAACATATCGCACCGGGCAAGTATTGGACTTATAAGGACAGACTGCTTGATGATATATACGACGAAACTTATCCATTTGAAGAATAATGAAACTGGCTATTATAGGTTCACGCACTTGCCCTCCCATCGACATAGAGGCATTGCTAAAGTACATCCCTGATACTATCGTCTCTGGCGGAGCGAAGGGTGCTGATACTTATGCCAGGGAACTTGCGCAGAAGCATGGACTACAGTTGATTGAGTTCCTGCCTGAATACGATAAGTACCCTCATAAGCAAGCACCTCTCATCAGGAACAAGCAGATCATCGAGAACTGTGACTGCGTCTTGGCTCTGTGGGATGGTACAAGTCGAGGAACCAAATTTACCATAGACTATGCTGTTCAGATGCAGAAACCAGTTAAGATATTTGGTCAAATGAAAATTCATTTGTAACTTCACGCCAAAATATAAAACATATCATCTAACATGCGGGGGGGGTGTACCACGAAAGTGGAGCCTCCCGCTCCCTTTTTGAGCTTATTGGCTTTACAAGGACAAACTGCTGAGTGATATATACGACGAGATCTATCCTTTTGAAGAATACTTGTAATGTTCGCCTTCTTGATGTGCTGTATCTGTTCAAAAGCAGACATACAGTATAAAGGCATTTTATCCAGTAATTACACCACATCAAACCGTATATTTTTGTTGTATAGCACGAGGGACGCGCCACACGGCACGCCCCTCGCTTTTTTTGCCCGGGAATCTTAGGCGTTAAGTGCCTGGATGGCACGCATTGCCAAACAAAATCTTAAATTGCAGTGTTTATAGGATTTATACTAAGTGCCCAGGCACGCATTGCCCAACCAACGCACAATGATTGCATTCGTGTGATTCGTGGGCAAAAAAACGACTTTCTGCTCTCCGACGTATGATAATGGTTGATTTTCTGTGATAATTAGAATTTTTTTCCGAACTTTGCAGTCCGAAACAAAGATGCCTCGCAAGCAACCATGTTTTTTGCTTTTTTGTCTTTTCCACGCAGGGCGTATTTGTGGAGGAAATGCAAAGCGTTGCATCTTTATTTTATTAACCATATACACCACAGTATTCTTATGAAATTATCAAATCACATCGAAGGTTTTGACGGTTACATCTGGAAGCGCGAAATCAATGTGCGCGACTTTATCCAGCACAATTACACCCCTTACACCGGAGATGAATCATTCCTCGCAGGTCCCACGGCAAAGACAACGGCTCTTTGGAACAAACTTACGGAAATGTTCAAGGTGGAACGCGAGAAAGGCGTATATGACGCAGAACAGAAACTCCCGCAATCTATCGACACTTACGGCGCAGGCTACATCGACAAGGACAACGAGGTAATCGTGGGTCTGCAAACCGATGCGCCGCTCAAGCGCGGCATCTTCCCCAAAGGCGGTATCCGCATGGTGGAAAGCGCGCTCAAAGCCTACGGCTACGAGCTTGACCCCGCTACGAAGGAAATCTACACGAAATACCGCAAGACGCACAACGACGGCGTGTTCTCTGCCTACAATAAGGACATTCGCGCCGCCCGCCACGCACACATCATTACGGGTCTGCCCGATGCCTACGGCCGCGGCCGCATTATCGGCGACTACCGCCGCATCGCCCTCTACGGTGTGGACAACCTCATCGAAGAGCGCAAGCGTTTCCTCGACCGCCTCGACATTCAGGAAATGACCGAAGAGTGCATCCAGAAGCGCGAGGAAACCTCCGAGCAGATCGCAGCTTTGAAGAGCTTCGTTAAGATGTGCGCCAACTATGGTTTCGACGTGACCCGCCCGGCACGCGACGCCCGCGAGGCCGTGCAGTTTGTTTACTTCGGTTATCTCGGTGCCGTGAAAGATCAGGACGGCGCAGCCATGTCGATCGGCCGCGTCAGCACCTTCCTCGACATCTTCATCGAAAAGGACATCAAAGAAGGCAAGCTTACCGAAGAAGAAGCACAGGAACTCATCGACCAGCTCATCATCAAGCTGCGCATCGTGCGCTTCCTCCGTACGCCGGAATACAACGACCTTTTCTCCGGCGACCCCGTGTGGGTGACGGAAAGTATCGGCGGTATGGGCGTTGACGGCCGCACGATGGTGACGAAGACCTCCTTCCGCTTCCTCCACTCGCTCGACAACCTCGGCCCGGCCCCCGAGCCCAACCTCACCGTGCTCTGGGCACAGGCATTGCCGGAAAGCTGGAAGAAATATTGCGCCAAGATGTCTATCAAGACCTCGGCTATCCAATACGAGAACGACGACCTCATGCGTCCCGACTACGGCGACGACTACGGCATTGCCTGCTGCGTAAGCCCGATGAAGATCGGCAAGCAGATGCAGTTCTTCGGCGCACGCGCCAACCTCGCCAAGTGCTTGCTCTATGCTATCAACGGCGGCCGCGACGAAATGAGCGGTGAGCAGGTAGGCCCCGACTTCGCACCCATCAAGGACGAATATCTCGACTACGACGTGCTGATGTATAAGTTTGAGAACATGATGCGCTGGTTGGCCAAGACCTACGTCAATGCGCTCAAGATTATCCACTACATGCACGATAAGTACGACTACGAGGCATACCAGATGGCGCTTATCGACGGCGACGTGATCCGCACCCGTGCCACGGGTATCGCAGGCCTCTCCATCGTGGCCGACTCTTTGGCTGCCGTGAAGTACGGCAAGGTGCGCGTTATCCGCGACGAGCGTGGCATCGCCATCGGCTTCGAGCAGGAAGGCACGCCCAGCCTGCCCTTCGGCAACAACGACGAGCGCACCGACGAACTCGCTGTGATGGTGACCGAGAAGTTTATGGAATACATGCGCCAGCACGAAACCTATCGCCACGCCATTCCCACGCAGTCGCTCCTCACGATTACCTCAAACGTGGTGTACGGCAAGCACACCGGCGCAACGCCCGACGGCCGCACCAAGGGCGTGCCTTTCGCACCGGGCGCCAACCCCATGAACGGTCGCGACGTGAAGGGTGCAGTTGCTGCCCTCGCCTCTGTGGCCAAGCTGCCCTTCCAGCACAGCCACGACGGCATTTCTTACACGTTTGCCATCTCGCCCGCTACGCTCGGCAAGGAAAATCAGGTGCAGATCGATAACCTCGTGGGCCTTATGGACGGCTACTTCACGCCCGATGGCGGACACCACCTCAACGTGAACGTCTTCGACCGCGAGCTGCTTATCGACGCCATGGAACACCCCGAGAAATATCCGCAGCTCACCATCCGCGTCAGCGGCTACGCCGTGAACTTCGTGAAGCTCACCCGCGAGCAGCAGCTCGACGTGATTTCGCGCACGATTAACCACTCGTTGTAAATGGTGTAAACGGGTTTGCTTGTTTACTCGTCTACTTGTTTGCTTGTAAACCCGTTTGCTAAAAATATCTCTTTATGAAAGGACGACTGCACAGCATCGAATCCTTTGGCACAGTGGACGGCCCCGGAATCAGGTTTGTAGCCTTTTTCCAGGGCTGTCCTTTGCGTTGTGCCTTTTGCCACAACCCCGACACGTGGGACATCAATCGCCCCGTCCAGTATGAACTGACCCCTGAGGAACTGCTTGCGGAGGTGAAGAAATACAAGAACTTTATCCGCAGCGGCGGTGTGACGTGCACCGGCGGCGAGCCGCTGATGCAGGCAGAGTTTCTCGCAGAGTTCTTCCGCCTGTGCCGCCAGAGCGGTTTCCATACCGCCCTCGACACTTCGGGAGCCGTCTTCAATGCGCAAGTCAAGGCCGCGCTCGAAGAAACAGACCTCGTGCTGCTCGACATCAAGACGCTCGACGACGCGCTGCACAAAGCCTACGTGGGTGCGCCGCGCACCAACAACCAGGCCATGCTCGACTACCTGCAATCCATAGGCAAGCCCACGTGGATTAGGCACGTGGTGGTGCCGGGCTACACTGATGACGACGAGCGGCTGCACGCCCTTGCCGCCCACGTGGCGCAGTATTCAGTAGTGGAGCGCGTGGAGATTTTGCCCTACCACGTCATGGGCACATTCAAATACAAGGAGCTCGGTATTCCCTACCGCCTCGAAAACGTAGAGCCGCTCTCCGCCGAGCGCAAGCAGAACGCGCTGCGCATCTTCCGCGAGCATGTAAGCTGCCCCGTGGTGTGAACTGAAATCATTTTCTGAAAACCTCTCCAAAAAGTCTTATATCTCACTATGGTATAAGGCTTTTTGACTTTTTATGTGGCCGTTGATGCTCCTTTTCTACTTACTGCCAAAATGACAAATCAGAAATAACGGAAAAGTTTGGCACGCGGTTTGCATAAGTATAAGCGTGACGGCAGCAAACTACATAGAGCCGCACACAATATTATTATTAATCGCAATTACTAACAAAAAAAATTATAATCATTATGGGAAAGATCATTGGTATCGACTTAGGAACTACAAACTCTTGTGTTTCCGTATTTGAAGGCAACGAACCTGTTGTCATCGCCAACAGCGAAGGCAAGCGCACCACGCCCTCCGTTGTGGCATTTGTGAACGAAGGCGAGCGTAAGGTGGGCGACCCCGCCAAGCGTCAGGCCATCACCAACCCCCAGCGCACCATCTATTCTATCAAGCGCTTCATGGGCGAAACCTACGACCAGGTGCAGAAAGAAATCGCACGCATGCCTTATAAAGTGGTACGCGGCGACAACAACACACCGCGCGTAGAGGTGGACGGCCGCCAGTACACGCCGCAGGAAATCTCTGCCATGATTCTTCAGAAGATGAAGAAGACCGCCGAAGACTACCTCGGTCAGGAAGTGACTGAAGCAGTTATCACCGTACCTGCATATTTCAGCGACTCTCAGCGTCAGGCCACGAAGGAAGCAGGTCAGATTGCCGGCCTCGACGTGAAGCGTATCGTGAACGAACCCACCGCAGCAGCCCTTGCCTACGGTATCGACAAGGCAAACAAGGATATGAAGATTGCCGTGTTCGACCTCGGTGGCGGTACGTTCGATATCTCTATCCTCGAATTTGGTGGCGGTGTGTTTGAAGTGCTCTCCACAAACGGCGACACCCACCTCGGCGGCGACGACTTCGACCACGTGATTATCGAATGGCTCATTCAGGAGTTCAAGAACGACGAGGGCGCAGACCTCTCTACCGACCCCATGGCCATGCAGCGCCTGAAAGAGGCAGCCGAAAAGGCAAAGATCGAACTTTCGTCTTCTACCTCTACCGAAATCAACCTGCCTTACATCATGCCCGTAGGCGGCGTGCCCAAGCACTTGGCAAAGACCTTGACCCGCGCTAAGTTCGAAGCACTTGCACACGGCCTTATCCAAGCATGTAAGACCCCGTGCGAAGCAGCCCTCCGCGACGCCGGTCTTTCCACCAGCGACATCGACGAGGTAATCCTCGTGGGCGGTAGCACGCGTATCCCCGCCGTGCAGCAGCTCGTGCAGGACTTCTTCGGCAAGGCTCCCTCAAAGGGCGTGAACCCCGACGAAGTGGTAGCCGTAGGTGCCAGCATTCAGGGTGCAATCCTTAATAAGGAGAGCGGCGTGGGTGACATCGTGCTCCTCGACGTTACGCCCCTTTCGATGGGTATCGAAACCCTCGGCGGCGTGATGACCAAGCTCATCGATGCAAACACCACCATTCCTTGCAAGAAGAGCCAAGTGTTCTCGACGGCAGAGGACAACCAGCCCGAAGTGACCATCCACGTGCTGCAAGGCGAGCGTCAGTTTGCCCGCGACAACAAGAGCATCGGTCGCTTCAACCTCGCCGGCATCGCACCTGCACGTCGCGGTGTGCCTCAGATTGAGGTGACCTTCGACATCGATGCCAACGGTATCTTGAAGGTTTCTGCCAAAGACAAGGCCACGGGTAAGGAACAGACCATCCGCATCGAAGCCAGCAGCGGCCTTTCGCAGGAAGAAATCGACCGCATGAAGGCAGAGGCAGAAGCCAACGCAGAGGCAGACAAGAAGGAGCGTGAGCGCATCGACAAGATCAACGCTGCCGACTCCATGATTTTCCAGACGGAGAACCAGCTCAAGGAGCTCGGCGACAAGCTTCCCGCAGACAAGAAGCCTGCCATCGAAGCCGCGCTCTCGAAGCTGAAAGATGCCCACAAAGCTCAGGACCTCGCCGCTATTGATGCCGCCACTGCCGAACTCAACAACGCTTGGCAGGCAGCCAGCGCCCAGATGTACCAGCAGACCGGCGGAGCACAGCCCGGTCCCGATGCCGGCTTCCAAGGCGCCCAGCAGGCTGGCGGCGCACAGGGCGCAGGCAGCAACGACGACATCCAAGAAGCCGACTTCGAGGAGGTGAAATAAGCACATAGAGAA
>SAMEA3663092__coassemble_414_pt1 | contig 13727 bp, 7 predicted proteins | sample SAMEA3663092__metabat2_low_PE_014 | metagenome-assembled genome bin SAMEA3663092 (sample SAMEA3663092) | pig gut metagenome | biome: pig gut; feature: pig-associated habitat; material: faeces | place: France | collected 2012
CACGGGCACGGACTTCCTCCGCGCCACTGTCTATTACTTCTGGAATGGCGGCGAGCAACCCTCCGCGATGCTTTCGGGGTGGGTGTCTTATAAATCAGAAAAGGAAAAACAACTGGAATTTACACATTGGCGCGATGAATTGGATATTTTCTCCACGGCATACTATCCCAATTTCCGCCATTACCGTGCCCCGGTGGCAGGTATGGGTTTCCCCGCCGCCGCGCCAAGTAAAGAAAAACTGATGCATAAAGCCCCGGTTGCTTCAATGGATATGGCGGATAAACTCGTTGCAACCGATGAAAGCGCGGAAAATGATATGAAAAGCGTAGATGCTGACGCTGCCGCCGAAGGCCAAATGCGCAAGAACTTTGCAGAAACCGCCTACTTCCAACCGCAGCTCCGCACAGACAGTCTTGGGCACGTAGACCTCGTGTTCACGCTTCCCGAATCGCTTACCAGTTGGCGGCTCAAACTGTTGGCGCACACGCAGGCCGTGGACTACGGGCTTTTGGATACGACCGTCGTGGCGCGCAAAGAGTTTATGCTGCAGGCGCACATGCCGCGCTTCCTCCGCAGCGGCGACCGCGCCGCCCTGCCCGTTACGCTCCGCAATCTCACAGGCAATGCCTTGGCGGCAACAGTGACGATGAAAATCCTCGATGCCGCCACGATGCGCCCGCTCGCCGAGAGCAGGCAATCGATAAAAGTCGGGGTAAATGCCGCCGCCGCACTTACTTTCGCCTGCGACGTGCCGGCGCATGTGCAAGCCGTTATGTGCCGATTTACCGCAGCAGCCGATGGCTATGCCGACGGCGAAGAGCACGTGCTTCCTGTCTTGGCTGATTTGACAGAAGTGCGCCGCACCCTGCCTTTCTCTTTCACGCAGAGCGGTGCGCATACCCTGCGCCTCGACACGCTTTTTAAGGAGAAAAAAGCAGAAAACCGCCGTTTCATCGTAGAAATGTGCAGCAATCCTACGTGGTATGCCGTGAGCGCCTTGCCTGCCCTTTCGCGTTTGGAAAGCACGGATGCCTTCTCGCTGGCAGCCCGTTACTACGCCCTTGCTTTGGGCAGACACGTTGCCAACGCCCTGCCCGCCGTTCGCCAATATGCCGCCGACCTGAATGCGGGCACTGAGCGCGAAACGCCTTTGAGCAATGCCTTTGCCGAGGTGGCAGACGAAACGCCGTGGTTGCGCGAGGCTGAGGCAGAGCGTCAGCGGGCGGGCGAATTGCAGCTGCTCTTCGATTCCACTGCTTACGTGCTGCGTGCCCAGTCGGCTCTCGATAAACTCGCCGCTCTGCAAAATGCTGACGGCTCTTGGAGTTGGTATCCCAAAATGCCGGGCAACGATTACATCACGGCGCAGAACGTGCTGCTGCTCTCGCGCCTCCAAAACCTTGCCGGCGAGCAAACCGCCGCACCCATGACGGCGCGCGGCTTTGCTTTCTTGAAAAAATCTTTGGCAAATGCTGTGAAAGAATTGAAGGAATACGAGGGCGTATCGCATACGTCCGCAAATCCCGCCGTGCCTTCGCGATTATGGCTTCAGGTGGTTTATCTCTATGCCGTACGCGGCGAAAAACTCGATGAAAACGCGCGTTTCGTCCTCGAACGCTGGTCGGAGCAAGCAAGCGGAAGCGACCTTTACGCCAAATCGCTCGCAGCCATCGCGCTTAAATCCGACGGTCAAGACGCAAAGGCTTCCGCGCTGCTCGAAAGTCTTGCAGAATATACCGTAGGCAACGCCGCCAACGGGCGTTTCTTCGACTCCGCCCGTGCTCCGATGTTTGCCTCTTCTTATCGCATACCCACGCAAACCATTGCCATCGAAGCCCTTTCTACAGTCCCCGAATACGCTGTGCTGGTGGACGAAATGCGACTTTGGTTGATGCAGAGCAAGCGCACGCAGATGTGGGACACTTCCATCGCCACGGCCGATGCGCTCTATTGCCTCCTGGCCGCACCTTCGGTCAAGGCAGATGTAGCAAAGGTGATGAAACCAGAGGATAACGCGCCGCTTTTTTACACATTGAAAGCCGGGCGTACCGTGCTTGCCGATAGCGGCAGCAAGCATGGGGACACAAACGCTACAATCGGTTATGTGCGCGAAATATATACCGACCCCATTGCTTCTAAAAGTAGCGTTTTAATCGTACAAAAGCCTTCTGAAGGACTTTCTTGGGGCAGCGTGACCGCCATTTCCACAATGCCGCAGAATGAAACCGCGCCCACGGGTAGCGATTTGCGCGTTACGCGCCGCTTTGAAGTATGGCGAGATGGCGCTTGGCAATTCATGGAAACGGGCGGCGTGTCTGCAAAAGTGGGCGACCGTGTGCGTCAGGTGGCGACTGTAACGGCTGCCCGCGATTTTGATTTCGTGTCGCTGCGCCTGCCGCGTCCCGCCTGCTTTGCCCCGCGCCGTGCCCTCTCTGGCGCAGATTGGAGCGACGGACATTGCTATTACCGCGCCGTGCACGATGCCTCCAGCGAACTCTTCTTTGAAAAGATGCCGCGCGGCACGCTTACCGTCACCGAAGAAGGATTTATTGACCGCGCCGGCACTTACAAGGCAGGTTGCGCCGCCGTCTCCTGCGTCTATGCTCCCGAATACTGCGGGTCTTCCGCCGCTGCAAGCATTGCAGTGGAGTAGGGTGGAAGAAAATCGACTAGATAATGATAATTATCCCCGAGCAGGAAAGAAATCTCCGGCATGCCGTCAGCAGGGTTTGCCCGAAAATTGCTCAGGGATATAAGGCGCGGCGATTTTGCGATGGAAACAGCGTTTTTTTTTATATATTCCTCCTGATTTTTCAGTGTAGTGCGAAACGGTCGGAAGCGGAGAGATTACCATTTTTGCGGTAAATGCGGGCGGTAATTACCCGAAACAGCGCGCGACGCCAAAAAAAATTCGTACCTTTGCAGCACAAAATCAGTAAATTGTATGACAAACTGCAACGTTTTTTTTGTAAAAAAGTTCTCTTGCCTTTCTTTTTTACTCCTTTCCCTGCCTCTTTTTAATGCCTGCATCAAAGACGAAGCGCCCAATGCGGAGTGCGACATCACGGGCGTTGATGAGGAATGGCTCAAAAGTCTGCCCGAAGGCACTATCCTCGGAAATCCCAACATACAGAACAATTCCGTAAATTTTCTTTGCACGCCCAACGCCGACCGCACGGCACTCGCCCCGCGCTTCACGCTTACGCCGGGCGCACGCATCACGTATCTTGACAAAGGTTTGGCAAAGGAAGGCAATGGCGCCATGCGCAACTTCTCCACCCCGCAGATTTATACCGTGATAGCAGAGGACCAGGTTTGGCGCAAAGACTATGAGGTGGCATTCCTGCCCCTTAGTCCATTCAAAAAATGCAGTTTTGAAGATACAAAACTGGAATACGCTTCAACGGGGAGCAGCAAGTCGTGGCACAAATGGCTGCAACCCAATCCCGAGTTCAATTATACCAGCGACTATTGCTGGGATAGCGGCAACGCAGGCTATGCCTTGACGGGCATGGCTACCGCGCCCGAACATTATCCTACCGTCAGCGTGGAAGGAGGCGTTGCAGGGAGATGCGTACGTATGGAGACGCTTACAACGGGTTCTTTCGGCAAAAATCTGAACATGCCCATCGCTGCCGGCAACCTGTTTATCGGCTCGTTTGACGTGTCGAAAGCCGCCAGCCCCACGGGCGGCGCACGCAAAGCCACGAAGTTTGGCTTGCAGATGGTGGCGGGCGAGCCGCTTTTTCTGCAAGGCTATTATAAATATACTGCCGGTCCGGTCTTTACCGACATCAAGCAAAACGTCATTGAAGGGCGCAAGGACCTTTGCGACATATACGCCGTGCTTTATGAGGTAGACCCCGACCCTGCCACAGGCAAGGTGACGCCGCTCAACGGCAACGACGTGCTTTCGTCGGACCGCATCGTGGCATTGGCACGCATCGCCGATCCGGGCGAACCGCAGCAGTGGCTGTTTTTCAGCGAACCCTTTGTCTACAAGAACGGCAAGTCGTTCGACGAAGAGCGTTTCCTCCGCAACGGCTACTCCATTGCCGTGGTGATGACTTCGAGCCGCGAGGGCGCATATTTTGAGGGCAGCGTAGGCAGCACGCTCTATGTGGACGAGATAGAAGTCAAGTGGCGCGAAATACATAGACAATAATATATCTTATTAAAATACTAGCATCATATTCCTATGGCCAAGACCAACAGCATAATGCTCCGCACGTTTCTTACCCTCTGCCTCGCGTTTGCCGCTTCCACGGCATTTGCCGCCGAAGGCGAGAATAAGGAAAAAGAACCGAAAGAAACCGATTTCAACCTCCTGCGCGCCGCTATCAAGGGCTGGCACGTGCGTCTCGCCGCCGGCTTCAACCTCGGCGGTACGTCGCCCCTGCCGTTGCCGAGGGAAATACGCGGCATCGACAGTTACAACCCCACGATGAATATCTCCGTGGAGGGCGGGGCGCACAAGCGCTTCGAACATTCCAACTGGGGCATGATGGTGGGCGTGCGCTTCGAAACGAAAGGTATGAAAACCGACGCCACGGTGAAGAACTACCACATGGAAGCCGTGAATGAAGACGGCAGCGGCAAGGTGGTGGGCGCGTGGACGGGCGGCGTGCGCACCAAGGTACGCAACAATTATCTCACCTTTCCCATCCTTGCCACTTACAGCTTAGGTAAGCGCTGGCAGGTGTCGGCAGGTCCGTATTTCTCTTGGATGTTCGACGGCGAGTTCTCGGGCGAGGCCCACGATGGCTATATCCGCGACATCGACCCCACGGGTACGAAAGCCGAAGTGTCGCGTGCCATCTACGACTTCTCGAGCGACCTGCGCCGCTTCCACTGGGGCTTGCAGGCAGGCGGCGAGTTTCGCGCCTATAAGCACCTCTCCGTGATGCTCAACCTGCAATGGGGGCTGAACGGTATCTTCCCAAGCGATTTTGAGAGCGTCACCTTCGACCTCTATCCCATTTACGCCACGCTGGGTTTCAGCTACGTGTTCTAAACGACAATCATATTTTATTATTCCATAAACTCCTAAAACTTTCAGCTTATGAAAAAAATTTTACTCACACTCGTAGTCACCCTGTTTTCTATGAACAGCCTTTTTGCACAGGACATCGCCAAGAAAGCCGACGGCATTTACAACGGCAAGCTTTGGATTAGTCTTATGAGCCCAATTGACGATGAAACGGAAGCAACAGACGGCCAGGAAATCAAAGTCTTCGCCAACAATGACAACTCTGTGACCTTCGCACTCTATAACTTCTCATTCATGGGAAGCGTATTGGGCGACATCGTCCTGCCCAATATCCCCGTAACAGAAAAGGACGGCAAAATCCTTTTCGGCGAAAAAGCCCCTGTGGCCTTCAACTTTGCCGAAGCAGGCATTGAAGCCACCGCACAGCTCAACAGCACCACCAGCTTCATAGAAGGCAGCCGCATCTATGCCGATATCGATGTGGTTTGGACCAATGGCGACAATCTTCCCATTTACGTGCGCTTTGACGGCAAAAAGACAGCCGCAACAGGCATTGCCAACATCGCAGTCAGCAAGGACAACGGCATCGAAAACATCTACAACCTCAACGGCGTGCGCATCAGTGCAGCCAAAGGCCTTTGCATCAAGAACGGCAAAAAGGTTTTTGTGAAATAATTTTCGCTCATTGAAATTAAAACAGAAAAGCAATATGAAAAAACTTTTACTCTCCTGCGCCCTGGCATGCGCCTCGCTCGCCGCAGGCGCACAGGGCATCTACCAGTTCGCCGACCCTGGCTTTGAGGGCGAATGGCGCTCCTCGGAAGAACCAGGCAACGGCTGGAACTCGTTCACATCGGCAAGAACTTCCGACTTGGGAAGTTTTATCGGTAACATTGCCAAGAATAGTTCGCCGAAGCCTTCCAAGGTTGAAGGACACAATAGCACGACTGCCGTCAAGCTGTTCTCTAATTCTGTGATGAACGTTAATGCCAATGGTAACCTCACCACCGGCCGCATCAATATGGGTAATACTTCCCCCGCTAATGCCAAAAACTACAACTACACCGACCGCAGCAGCAGCGACAACAGCCTGCGCTTCGCCGGCCGCCCCGATGCCGTGAGCTTCTACGCTAAGTTCACTCCGGGAGCCGGTAACCAAGCACGCGGGCAGTTTATCCTCCACGACGACTGCGACTATCGCGACCCCGAAATCAGCGACCAGAGCGGCAACCGCGTGGGCAAGGCTTCCGTCCTTATTAATGCCAGCACCGACTGGACGTACTACGAAGGCGCATTCACCTACGACAAGAACAGCACTCCCGAGGTGCAATATCTGCTCGGCTCTTTCACCACCAACCCCACACCTGGCGGCAGCAAGGGCGACGAACTCATTATCGACGATATCCACTTTATCTATTACAGCACCCTCGGCGGCGTGCTCTACGACCCTGCCACCATCGACTTCAAGGAAAACGTGTACAACTATACCGTTGACGCCGAATACAACCCCATCAACTTCTATTGCGCCCCCAAAGGCGCGGGCGCAACGAAAGAGTTGAGCTATGACGAAAACACCGGCGTGCTCACCGTTACCGTGAAGGGCAACGATATCTCCGTCAATCCCGAGAACTATAAGGTGTACACCTTCACCTTCAAGACCGACAGCGGAACGACTGACCCAGACCCCGATCCCGACCCCGACCCCGAACCCGAAGTGAAGCCCCTTGGCACGCCCGTGGCAACGTTGGCAGAGCTTTCCAACACAGAAACCTATGCCGTTTACAACGACACGTATACCGCATACCTCATCTACTCGGAAGCCAACTCTACCTCTAAGGTATGGACGGCCGAGATGAGCGGCGACGGCGGCGACCACAAGCTTTCCAACTCCGCTTACGCCGGCGCATTCGACGTGACGGCAGCCGCACAGAGCTGGATGGCCATTCAGTATGAAGGCAACTTCTATCTTTACAACGTAGGCGCACAGAAGTTCCTCACCACACCGGGCTACAGCGGAGCAACTGGTGCTTGCACCTTCTCTTCAAACCCCGTGGCACTCCAAACCACCGATCTCGGTAACGGTTGGTTCGCCTTCTCTGCTACGGGAGGCAATCAAGACTGGGTTTGCGCCGCTCCGCAGATTCCCAACCCCGTATCCATCTGGACCACGAGTGATAGCGGTGCGCGCTGGCAGTTCCGCCCCAATCCCAACGTGGAATACGACGCACAGATAATCGCCAAGTACTTCACGCCCTCCGGCATCTCTGCTGTTAGCAACGACACCGTTGCAAACGCAATGATTTACGACCTCAGCGGCCGCCAGGTCGGTACGCTCCGCAAGGGTCTGCCCCGAGGCATCTATATTCAAAACAATAAGAAGTTCTTTGTGAAATAATCTTCTTAAATAATAACGCAACGCGCGGCAATGGTCGAGAGTGACATTGCCGCGCGTTTTTGCATCATATATATAAATAAAGAAACCGCGTAAGAACGGCGATGTTCTTACGCGGTTTTCGTTGCGCTTCAGGATGGGCTTGAACCAACGACCCCCTGATTAACAGTCAGGTGCTCTAACCAACTGAGCTACTGAAGCAGGTAAAAGTTTTCTTAAAAATATAGGGCGACTCGCTTGCGCCTTTTTCGTTGCGCTTCAGGATGGGCTTGAACCAACGACCCCCTGATTAACAGTCAGGTGCTCTAACCAACTGAGCTACTGAAGCAGTGTCTTAGCAGAGAAAAGGCATGTCCTTTGCTCTTTTGCGGTGCAAAGGTAACGGATAATTTTGAAATAAACCATATCTTTGCAAGAAAATTGCGGCTTTTCATGTAAGAAAATAAATTTTTCAGCAAGTAGGGGCGTTTTACAAACGCCCGCCGTGTGCGCCGCATGGCAAAAATTCAAATAAAGTGATCAAGAAATGAAGCGAATTTTGGGCATTGGAAACGCTCTGGTAGATGCGCTTACGCTTATCCCAAGCGACGAAATACTTTCAGAACTCAATCTGCCGAAGGGTTCAATGCAACTCATCGATGAAACCCGCTTTGCTGACATCTGCGTGCGGCAAAAGTCGCTCGACGTGAAGTGCACCACGGGCGGCTCGGCCTGCAACACCGTGCTGGCCGTTGCCAACCTCTGCGGAGAGGCGGGGCTGATTGGCTGCATCGGGAAAGACAGGGCAGGTAAATTCTTTGCGGAGAATTGCCGGGCGCACCATATTAATACGCATCTTTACGAGCACCCCACGCTGCCAACTGGCATCGCCAACACGTTTATCTCCACAGACAGCCAGCGTACCTTCGGCACATTTCTCGGCGCAGCGGCGAGCCTCACGGCCGAAATGCTGCAAAAGGAATGGTTTGCCGGTTACGCATTGGTGCATATAGAAGGGTATCTCGTGCAAAACCATGAGCTGCTGCGCCATGCCATAAAAATGGCAAAGGAGTGCGGTCTGTTGGTGAGCCTCGACCTCGCAGGATATAATATTGTAGAGGCCGAGCACGCGTTTTTCGAGCAACTGCTGCCTCAGGTGGACATCGTGTTTGCCAACGAGGAGGAGTCGTTTGCCTATACCCGCAAAGCGCCCCGCGAGGCCGCCCGCACTTTGGCAGAAATTTGCGACACGGCCGTGGTGAAGATAGGCAGCGAAGGCGCCCTCGTTGCGCGCGGCGAAGAACTCATTCACCAGCCGCCGCTGCCCGGGGCAAAAGCCATCGACACCACCGCCGCCGGCGATTATTTCGCAGCAGGCTTCTTGCACGGGCTTGCCAACGGGCAATCCTTGCCCGACTGCGCCGCCCTCGGCACGCTACTCGCGGGGAACATTGTCCAAGTAATAGGCACCGCGCTTTCCGAAGAAGTGTGGCAGGATATTCGCCGCAGGGCGTTTTCCGAATAACCGCCCTAATACATACTTGTCCGCTCGTCTACAAACAATATCAAAGATGAAAAACTTACGTGCCATCGGCTGGGTCTTGCTGCTTGCGCTGACCTTGCCTTTCAATTCGGCCTGCATCAAGGCGCAGACCAACCACAACTTTGAATTGGTGAAGAACCTTGACATCTTCACCGCGCTCTATCGAGAACTCGACCGCAACTATGTGGACACACTCAATAGCCAGAAACTCATTGAAAACGCCGTGCTATATATGCTCGACCAACTCGACCCCTACACGGAGTTTTATCCTGAAAGCAACACCGAAGACCTGCGGCAGATGACGACGGGCAAATACGCCGGCATCGGCTCTACCATCATGTATCGCCCGAAAGAGAAGCACTGTATCCTTACAAATCTCTACGAAAATATGCCTGCCGCAAAGGCGGGACTGCGTCCGGGTGACGTTATCCTTTCTGTCGACGGCGAACCGCTCGCCTACGAAGGCAAGCAGAAGCAGGAGGAGTTTTCCGCCTACGTGAGCGGTAAGCTGCGCGGCGAGCCGGGCACGACGATAGAGTTGAAAGTGCAGCGTCCCGTGGCCGACAAAGACCTTACCTTCAAGGTGACGCGCGAGAACATCGTAATCCCTTCCGTGTCGCTGCACACCATGGTGGCCGACAGCATAGGCTATCTACACCTGAGCGGATATATCGACGGCACGTCGGAAGAAGTGCGCCGCGCCATCGTGGACCTGAAAAAGCAGGGGGCGAAAGCCTTTATACTCAACCTTTGCAGCAATCCTGGCGGCGTGGTCGATGAGGCAGTGAAAACGGTCAACCTCTTCCTGCCGCGCGGCAAGGAGGTAGTGAGCAGGAAAGGAAAGACCAAGGAGAGCAATTACAAATACAAAACCACTGACGACCCGCTCGATCCCTCCTCGCCCTTGGTCGTATTGACTGACTTCGGTTCTGCCTCTGCCTCCGAAATTACGAGCGGCGCGTTGCAGGACTACGACCGCGCCGTCATCATGGGGCAGCGCACCTACGGCAAGGGCCTCGTGCAGCAGTCGCTCGAATTGCCTTATAACACGGCGGTGAAACTTACCACGGCACGCTATTACCTGCCTTCGGGGCGCTGCGTGCAGGCCTACGAGTTCAAGGACGGCGAACCCGTGCATCTGCCCGACTCTTTGACCAAGGAGTTCCGCACGGCGGCCGGGCGCATCGTGCGCGACGGCGGCGGCATCACGCCGGACATTGAAGTAAAGGAAGACAGCATGCCGGCACTTATTCCCTATCTGGTTGCCTCCGACCAACTCACAGACTATTGCGTGCGCTACCGCAATACGCACGACACGATTGCCTCGCCCACAGAGTTTCGCCTGACAGATGAAGAATATACTGATTTCACCGAGTTTATGAGGGGCGAAAACTTTACTTACGACCGCCAAAGCCTTAAAGCATTAGACGTGCTGCGCAAAATTATCCTGTCAGACGGTTTGGCTGACGAAGCAAAAGCAGAACTTGATGCGCTTGAAGCAAAATTAAAAAGCAATCTCGAAAACGACTTCAAGCGTTACGAGCCCATTATCCGCTTTGCGGTGGAGAGCAACATCGTGGAATATTATTATTACAACCGTGGGCGCGGCCTCTACAACATTCCCAGGAACAATATGATTAAAGAAGCCATAAAGTTGCTGCAAAATCCCGACCGCTACCGCCGCGTGCTGAATGGCGAACCTGCGGCGTAAGGAGTCACAAATAGACACAACGAAAAAGAACAGGGAGCAACTGCTGTTGCTCCCTGTTCTTTTTTTCTGGATAAGGTGTTTGTGTTATGTTGCCTTATTTCAGCACACCGAGTTCCTTGCCCACCTTGATAAAAGCGGCGATGCACTTGTCGAGGTGTGCGCGCTCGTGTCCGGCAGAAATCTGCACGCGGATACGGGCTTGGTCTTTCGGCACTACGGGATAGTAGAAGCCCGTCACGTAGATGCCTTCTTCCTGAAGCTTCTGGGCGTAAACCTGCGAGAGTTTGGCGTCGTAGAGCATCACGGCGCAGATGGCGCTTTGCGTAGGCTTGATGTCGAAGCCGGCAGCCATCATCTTGTCGCGGAAATACTCAACGTTTTCTACCAACTTGTCGTGCAGGGCGTTGCTTTCCTTCAAAATCTTGAAGGTTTCGAGGGCTGCGCCGACAATGGCGGGGGCTACGGAGTTGGAGAAGAGGTAAGGACGGCTGCGCTGGCGGAGCATGTCGATGATCTCCTTGCGGCCCGTGGTGAAGCCGCCCATTGCGCCGCCGAATGCCTTGCCGAGCGTGCCGGTGTAGATGTCTACGCGGCCGTAGGTGTTGAAGAATTCGCTAACGCCGTGGCCCGTTGCGCCCACAACGCCTGCGGAGTGGCTTTCGTCCACCATAACAAGCGCATTGTACTTCTCTGCGAGGTCGCAAATCTTGTCGACGGGAGCCACGTTGCCGTCCATAGAGAACACACCGTCGGTGACGATGATGCGGAAACGCTGTTCCTGCGCTTCCTGCAAGCAGCGTTCGAGGTCGGCCATGTCGGCGTTGGCATAGCGGTAACGCTTTGCCTTGCAGAGGCGCACGCCGTCGATGATGCTGGCATGGTTGAGCGCGTCGGAGATAATAGCGTCCTCGGCGGTGAAGAGCGGTTCAAACACGCCGCCGTTGGCATCAAAGCAAGCGGCATAGAGAATGGTGTCCTCTGTGTGGAAGTAGTCGGCAATGGCTGCTTCAAGTTCCTTGTGCGTGTCCTGCGTGCCGCAGATGAAGCGTACGCTCGACATACCGTAGCCACGACGGTCCATCATGTCCTTGGCGGCCTGAACGAGGCGCGGGTGGTTGGAAAGGCCAAGGTAGTTGTTGGCGCAGAAATTGAGTACTTCGCTGTTGGCCACGTTAATGGCAGCCTGCTGCGGTCCTTCGATGAGCCGTTCGCTCTTGTAAAGCCCGGCGTCCTTGATGGCTTGCAACTCTTCCTGAAGATGAGTCTGGAAATTTGTGTACATATTTATATAGTTGGGATAAAATATTTAGATGAGTTTTTTAGTAGACGAGTAGACAAGTATACGAGTAGACGAGACATGAATGTCTTGATATATATATTATATGAGTATCCTGTCTTGTTTCTTTGAGATTTTCGGCTGCGCTCGGCAATTAAAGTAAACTTATTGCACTCGCTTGCACGAAAAATTCCTCGTATACTCGTTTACTTGTTTACTTGTTTACTTGTTTACTTGTTTACTAAAAGGTCTTTTATAAATTCATTGCAAAGTTACGCATAATTCGCAATATGTGCTATGAAAATGCTTTGCAAGCAAGTGGAAAGCTTTTTCTTTCATCGCTCAAAGTCTACGAATTGCCCCGTCCCGGCGATACCGTGGGCGGTGATGTGCAGGCGCGTGCCGCTGCGGGCGTTGTTGTAAAACACGGCGGAGGCGCGGCCAGCGGCATCGGTCTTTATCGACGGGCACCAGAAGAGCGTGCGGCGGCGGTCGGCATCGGAGGGCAGTTCTAGTCCGTTATAGCTCGGACTGAAGAACTTACGCGGCTGCGTATAGCCCTGCACGCGGCGCGTCTCCACGCCTTTGCGCGCCCTGAAGCGGGCAAATTGCGGGTCGATATAGATGTTGATAAGATAATCATAATCCTCGCCGCCGCTCAACCCCATGTTGGCAATTCGAGCCTCCTTGGTTATTATTGCCACCGACTTCACCTCCTCTGCCAAAAGGTCCTCAAGAACCGGATTGGTAAAGGAATTATCGTGATTGTTGAACACCACTTTAGCCACACGGCCCCGAAAGCGCAGGCGATTATCGCCGATAGCGGCCACGGAATTATTATCTGAATTCAGCGATGCGCTTGCAGCCTCCGCACCAGCAGCCTTTTCTGCTGCGATTCCTATTTCCATGCTCGCTGTCGGAGCCGAGAGCGAAGCATCAAAGTTACGGTCGGGCGTAATGTTGCCGTCCACATAAGCAAAAAACTCCATGAAATAGTTCGGCCAGTGCCCGGCATCCTTGTAGCGTTCCACTTCGGAGGCGATGTCATAGAACACCGTGGCATTGCGCATGCCGGCCTTCTCGCCGCCGCGATAAGTGTAGCGGCCGCCCGTAAAGCCGCGATATTGCCCCTTGTGCGTCACGACGGCTTCGCCCAAGTTTTGCGCAACAAGGCGCGGAATGGTGTCTTCCCATTCGAACGTTTCAATCTTTCTGCCGCCGATAGGTTTCGCCTCGTTTGCCGGCAAAGGCAAGGCGATGTCAGTTTCCGCCGGCACAATCGCCCTTGCGGGCGGCATGAACCAGCGGTCTATGGCAAGGCGCGACCACTTTTTCTTCCCGTCTTCATTGCGCACAGTGAACACGGCCGTCCAGTCGCCCGTATAGTCGGCGTTGGAGGTGAAGGCAAAGCGTCCTTCGCTATCTGTCACGGCGGTGCCCTCCAACGCCGCGCCCTGCATGGAATACATCTTTATATTAAGCTCCATATTGGCGTATGGCTGCTGCTTGTTGTTGTCGCGCAGCACGCGGCCGTTGAGTGTGAGGCGCTCCTCAATGGGCTGCTCGGGGCGAAACTCCCGGCTGCCACACATCTGCTCAAAGTCCGTGGCACTCCAACCCTGCACCATAAGCAGGAGGTCAAGCGCGGCGCAGCGCACAGGATCGCCGGGCTGCTCGAAATAATAGCGCGGTCGATGCACATAACCTTTCACTTCGGAAGCGAGCAGCAAATCCTCCGCGAGCGTGGCCGCCGCGCTTTGCGGCAGTTCGCCTTCGGCATCACGCACCGACAGTGAAAAGTCAGCCTGCGGCACGGGACGACCTTGCGCGTCTTTC
>SAMEA3663092__coassemble_416_pt1 | contig 13711 bp, 8 predicted proteins | sample SAMEA3663092__metabat2_low_PE_014 | metagenome-assembled genome bin SAMEA3663092 (sample SAMEA3663092) | pig gut metagenome | biome: pig gut; feature: pig-associated habitat; material: faeces | place: France | collected 2012
GACAAACCGAGAGCAATGTCAAACTTGTTTGAACATTGCCGAGGTGCGAAGGAGGAAGAGATTTCTTGAAGCTCAAATGTGCGGGTCGTTTTTTTATATGCATATGACAGAAAGAATACCATTTGGCAAACACTATACAGAAGAACAGACTCTTATCACTCTTCTCCAATCAAGGGGATTGTCGATAACCGATGTGAACAAGGCTAATCACTATCTTACTCATATCGGTTATTATCGTTTGTCTGCCTATATGTACCCTTTACTTCGAGTGCCAAAAGAACAACACATATACAAGCCAGGAGCAACATTCAGTAAGGTAATGATGCTTTATCGTTTCGACAAGAAGCTCCGTTTGCTGTTGTTCAACGAGATAGAGAAGATAGAGGTGGCAGTGCGCAGCGCCATTGTCAAACATGGCTGTGAGGTAACTGGTGACCCTTTCTGGATGACCAATCCAAATAACTTCTCCAACCCTGTCAAGTTCAACAAGACTATTCGTCTGTTTGAGGACGAGCTGAATCACTCAAAGGAACGTTTGTGCAAGGCGAGAGCAGAAGCCAAGTTTACTTGGATTATGCCGAGCCGCAGCCAAAGGTGCATTTATATGAAGAATTCATCACCCATTTCAAGGAAACCTACTCTGACCCTTTTCCTCCAGCATGGATGTTGTCAGAGATACTGCCGTTGGGCGTAGTGACAAATATATACTCCAACATCAAGAATAAGAAGATTAAGAAAAGGGTGTCCCAGTCCTTTCATCTGCAAATAGCCCCATTCGAGTCGTGGATGACCATTGTCACACTGACCCGAAATCTTTGTTGTCACCATGCGCGCGTTTGGAACAAACAGAACACGCTACGCCCCATGATACCCAATGTCATAGTGAAACCATGGATAAACTTGCCAACAGATACTCTCAGGATTTATTTTGATATGTGTATCATCAAGTACTTCCTCAATATCATATCTCCCGGAAATGACATGCGGGACAAGATGCAGACTCTCTTCGCCGAATACCCCGAGGTTGACCTTCGTGCATTAGGCTTTCCCTCAGGCAACTGGCAGGATGAGCCATTGTGGAGCACCCGATAACGAAGACAGGTATTGTCGAAAAAAAGAAAAGATGGGGTGGTTTGTACCCACCTCATCTGCGCGCATCGGAAATAATTTTTGCCGTGAAAAGAAGAAAAGACCTGCCACCTCAACAACCCATGCACTTTGCATCACTTGACTTTATACCACTTATTAGGCTTGGCTAATTTTTAACGAACGATTTCGTTAAGCCAAAAGACCAAAGAGAATTTATTCGCTTTGGCTTGGCGAGAAATCGCACTTTTAAGAACGAATTTACCAGTTTTTTTGCCCACGAATTTCACGAATTTTCGTGCAAGCGAGTGCAGAGCCGAACTTGTTCGGGCTATGCCGAGCGCAGCCGAAAATATCAAGAAATTTACACTAATCCCTTTCAATGAGTAAAATGGCGACCTGATCGGTCGCACTAATCTCACGAATTTTCGCGCAAGCGAGAGCAATTTTCGTGCAAGCGAGCGCAGCCGAAAATGTCAAGAAATAGAGCGTGCTCATATTGCCGAGTGCAGCCGAAAATCTCAAATACAATGCTTTGATTAGTGAAAATTCGTGCGACCTTAGGTCGCCATTATCTAAACGCTTTGTTATTCGTGTAAATTAGTGAAATTCGTGGGCAAAAAAATCGTGGACTAAAACCCTTCATATTAAACGAACTATTGTTAGAATATACCGCACGAAAAAAGTCCTGCAAATTTTGCAGGACTTTTTTTGTGCGGAGAGAACAGGATTCGAACCTGCGAGCCGGTTTTGCCGGCTACACGCTTTCCAGGCGTGCCTCTTCAACCACTCGAGCACCTCTCCAATGGGGTTGATTTGATAATCGCGTGCAAAGGTAGCGATTATTTCTAAAACTGCAATTATCTTACGGGAAAAATGATTGTTTTTTTGCTGTGACATATAAAAAAGACGTAATTTTGCATTGCATAGGTGCTTGTTTCTAAGCCCTTTCCTTTTTTATGACTATGAAAAACTTTTTACGTATTTCTTTTTTGTCGGTTTTCTGTGCCGTGGCGGTAAGCGGCACGGCGCAGGAAACGCAGACGGGCGACTCGCTGTTTGTCTACTCTAAGAACGGAACCGCCGATGTGTTCCCAGCCGCTTTGCTTAAAGGGCACGCTTCTTTGGATGGGCGGCTCTGCGTCACGCTCAACAATGACTCGGTGGTTTATTACAACGAGAGCGAACTGGACTCTGTGCGCACAGCAGGGCCTTCGCTGGCTGATTTGCCCGTGTTCACCTCCTTCAAGTTTAATAATAAGTATAATGCACAGGTGTTCACCGATGTGATTGCCAGTATCGACGGCGACCGCATTACGGCCAGCGTGGGTGCTATCGGCAAGCGCCTCACGCCTTCTTTCCAGCTGAGCGAGCAGGGTGCGAAGGTGTATGTGGACGGCGCGGAGCAGGTGAGCAAAGTGTCGCGTCTGCGTTTTGACGGCGATGTGGTCTACACGATTGCCCGCGATGGCTGGCGCATCATGAAGCATAGGCTGGTTCAGGACGAGGTGTGGAGCGAACCTTCTGCCGACACAGAGGAGGTGACGGCTATTCCGCTTACCGTGGATATGCTTTCTACTAACGCTCCGTCGAACTATGAGGAGACGGAGGGCCTGGCGATGCTGCTCGACGACAACCCCAGCACATTCTTCCATTCTACTTGGGGCACGGGTGAATACGAAAAGTTGCCGCTTGACCAGAATCCTTATTTGCAGGTGGATTTGAAAGAAGATGTGCAGCTGATTCGTTTCGGATATGAAACGCGCTATGATGCCGCCCGTTATCCTATGGGGTTTACGGTGCAGGCTTCTGCCGACGGTGCGAAGTGGGTGGATGTGCAGTCGCTCACGCAGGCTGACGGACTGCCTTACGGCATTGGCCTGTCGTTTACCTCGAAGACCATCGACCTCGGCAAAGCTTATCGGCATCTGCGGTTCGTGATGACTTCGGCGAGCTATAAGAATTATCTTGCCATGTCGTCGTTTTCGCTCTACAAGGTGACGGCTGTCAAGGGTGGCGATGAGCCGACGCTCATAAGCCCTGCCGTCTACGAATACACGTGGCAACCCTACGGGCGCGATGTTACGGTGAGCGTGGACTGGCTGACGGATAAGGCTACCTCTGTGCCGCGCATCGACCTGAATATTGAGAATGGGCAGGTGATTTCGAGCAAGGACTATTATCTCAATGCTGAAATCATTATTGACGGCGCGGGCGTGTGGCCTTCGATGACCGACTCGGTGCAGGTGAAGGGGCGTGGCAACAGCAGCTGGTCGAGCAACCCCTATGCCAAGAACCCCTACCGACTGAAATTCGCGGCGAAGAAAAAGCCTTTCGGCATGACTGCCGGCAAGAGCTGGGTGCTGCTTGCCAACAAACTCACCGGCTCGATGATGACCAACGCCGTGGCGCAGCGCATCGCCAAGGCCGTGGCTTCGGCGGGGGCGAATGACATTGTGCCTGTGGAACTGTACATCAACGGCGAGTATCGCGGCAGCTATAATTTCACGCAGCATGTGGGCTTTGCCAACAACAGCGTTTCGCTCGACGACGAGACCAATGCCACCCTCCTCGAACTGGACCAATATTTTGATGAGGCGTATAAGTTCCGCGATAGTTATTTCCAACTGCCTGTAAACATCAAGGAGCCGGACCTTTCTACCTATACCGACTACGCGCAACAGCAGCTTATCGAAAACGATTTCAATGCTTTCACGCAAAAGATTTACAGCGGCGGGGCTGAGTATGAGGAAGATATGGACTGCGAGATGTTTGCCCGCTATATGCTCGTGAATATGCTTTCGCAAAACCTCGAGCTCCTGCACCCCAAGAGCGTGTACCTCTATAAAGAAGATCTCCTTTCGCTTCACAGCAAGTATATCTTTGGTCCGGCATGGGATTTCGACTGGGGCTTTGGCTATGAAGGCACTACAGCCTATTGTCAGCGTAATGCCGAACAGAATTTCTTTACGGCTTATTACGACAAAGGGCGTCCCTTCTTCACGAATCTATTCTATAACAGCGATAAAGTGAAACGTGCCACGTATGCCCTTTGGACAAAGTTCCTTGAAAACGACTTTGATGAGCTTTTGGAATATGTGGACGACTACTATGCCTTTGCTAATTCTTCTTTTGTGCATAATGCGACGAAATGGGGCGATGGCAGCAAGTACGATACGTTTGTTTCTAATTGCAAAACGTGGTTGCAGCAACATGCCAATTATATTTACAGCAATCTTCAGACTTACGATCTCACTCAGGAACCTGCCATTGAGCACGGCGATGTGAATCTCGACGGAGCTATTAGCGTGGCCGACGTGGTATGCGTGATGAACAATATCCTCGGAGTTGAAAACGAAACCTTTGATTTCAATCAGGCAGATGCTGATGAGAACAAGGTAATCACGGTGAACGATGCCGTGCATATCGTTGCTCTTGTCATGCAGCAGCCTGCCAATACTCAGCGCATGCAGCTCCTGCCGCGCTCTGCGGCAACTGTGCGTCCGCAGGTGTTCGCTGCAAGGATAGGGGGCGTGTCGCGCGTGCCTGTCAAGTTCTGTATTGATAGCGAAATGGGTTATGCCGCCGTTCAGTTTGATGTGCTGCTTCCCGAAGGCATTGCGCTCCAGGACCTCTCGCTGCCCGATGGCTGGCAGGGACGCGCCTACCGCATAGCCGATCTTGGCGAAGGGCGTTACCGCGTGGCTGTGTACGGCGCTGCCAATGAGGTGCTGCCTGCCGGCGAGGCGGTGCTCGACCTCTACGTGACGGCTGAGGGCTTCGTGGCTGCCGAACACCGTGTGCTCAGTATCGATGATGCCACGCTTGTGAATGCTGCCGGCGAGGAGTTGCGCCTCATGCCGCGCTCCGCAACTTTCGATATGGATGCAACAACTGGCATTGAAGCGGTGAAAGACTTGGATGCTACGGGCGGCGATGCTCTCTACCTCGATGCGCCCGCGCAGGGTAGCGTGAAGGTGTACACCGCTGACGGTCGCCTCTTCCGCTCTGTTAACCTTGTGGGCGGCAAGCAGCGCATCGCTCTGCCTTCCGGCCTGTACATTGTGAATAATAAGAAGATTTTGGTAAAATGAAGTGAGTAATAATGAAAAACTCGTCTACTTGTTTACTTGTCTACTCGTCTACTAAAAAACTCGTTTATTAGAAACAACAACCCCATGAAACGATACATATATATAATATTGTCTATCCTTTCCGCCGCCTGCTTCACCGCGCCTGCCGCACAGGCTGCCGATGAGAACGATTGCACGGTGCAGGCCACTATAACTGAAACCCGCGCCGGACGTAACTGGGAACTGAACGTGGCGCTCCTCAATCCCGGCACTACGAATCTCACGGCCTTTCAAATGGACATTGCCTTGCCCAACGGCGTGGCATTGGCAGAAGGCACACTGCGCCCCGGCGACCGCACGCTTGGCCACACGCTGATGGCTAATACTCTGGCCGACGGTACGCTGCGCATCGCCGGTTTCTCGGCCACGAATCAGGCGATTGCGGGCAATGAGGGCGTGATTTTCTCGCTTATTCTGAATGCCGCCGAACCTTTGTCGGTTGGTTCTTACAACGTGCCGCTTACGGGCATTCTCCTCTCCCTGCGCACGGGCATCGAGGTTCCTGCGCCTGATGCAGCCGCCACGCTTGTCGCCTCTGAGGCTGCCCGGCAACACACTTTGACTTTCGTTGTAGACGGTGAGACTTATGCTGAGTATTCATTGTATGAGGGCGATGCTATCACTTTGCCCGAACAGCCCGAGAAGGTGGGCTACACGTTCACGGGGTGGGACAATCTGCCTGAAACAATGCCTGCCAGGGATGTTACGGTGAATGCTGTCTTCACGCTTAACACGTATAAGGCGTTCTATTATCTTGACCGCGAGCTTTATGCCACGCAGGATGTGGCTTACGGCGCTACCATCACGCCGCCCGAGGTGAAGAGTAATGATGCATATGTGTTTCAGGGCTGGCTGGACGTGCCTGCCACGATGCCGGCGCACGATATCAATATCTATGGCACTATGAAAGCTACCTCTATAGCCGCCGTGCGCGGCGAAGGTTCGTCTGATCAGCGCGAAGTCTACACCCTCTCCGGCATCCGCCTCTCTTCCTCCGGCAGCCTGCCCCGAGGCGTGTATATCATGGACGGCAAGCGCGTGCTGGTGAAATAAGCGCACTTATAGGCACAGTAATTGACATTTGGGGCAACGAACCCAAAACAAGTATTTGGGACTAAGTCAGATTCGCTTTACATATAAAATATGCGAGGGAGTGTCCAAGCGGGCACTCCCTCGTTTTGTTACATGGCGCGTCTTGATGATTTATCAAGAGGTTAGATGTCTAATAGCATGTATTGAAATCTTGCATCTATCATTTCTTGGGGAACGTCGCAAGTCTTGGCAATCCTCGGCCATTCTGAGACTGCCTGGCAGACTTGATTGATTATATCGGAGGCATTCTTAATATTGTTGGTCGAAGCGCAGGCAAGGAGATCTTGCCTCGTAATATTGTCATATTTCCCGTTTATTGACATTTGATGCGTATTGGTCCAAGCTCCGTTTGGATTGTAGGCATAGTCCCAGCTGAATGATCCGACATTCATGCCGAACATTTTGACTTTAGCTACATCTACCATTCTGAAACCTCCTTATCTTTTCTTATGATACCTGCAGCACGCTGCCGCGAGTTTCTTTTGGCAGAGTTTACCAAATCGTAATATTCATTCGGACTCAATTCTTCTTCTTTGCAAAGATGATGCAGTTCGTCAAGTAAGCCAAGCATTCTTAAAATGCGAAGAAAGGTATCAAATGACTTTATTTCACCGCTTTCCGCCTTTTGCACAGAAGAACGCGAAATGGAGGCTGCTTCGGCCAAACTGTCCTGAGTGATGTTTTGCTTTAGTCGTGTGGCCTTAATTTTTGCCCCTATCTTCTTCTGAATTTGTAGGTCGGAGTATGTATAAATGTCTTCCATAATGATTGCATATAAAAGCGTTATGGTGCAAATATAGCGATAATGATTGAATTTGCAAGCGTTATGGCAGATATTTTGTACCTCTTTGATGAAGGGTTTTAGTCCACTATTTTTTCCCCCCCCCACGAATTTCACGAATTTACACGAATAACAAAGCGTTTAGATAATGGCGACCTGTTCGGTCGCACGAATTTTCACTAATTCAACCCTAACATTTCGGGGGAATACGGTATTTTGCCCTAAAAAATTTTGGGGGAATGTGGATTTTTGCCCTGAAAAATTTCGGGGGAATGTGTTTTTTTGTAGTTTTGCAGTAGTTAGACGATTGAAATTGAAAGGTATAACTTATTTTTAATTCATGACAAATGGCTGAGAGGATATTCAAGCGCAAAATTTACGACAAAATCTTAGATTGGAAGCGTGCCAATAACGGGCAAACGGCCTTGCTCATCGAGGGGGCGCGGCGCGTTGGTAAGTCGACAATCGTTGAGCAATTCGCAAAGAATGAATACAAGTCGTATATACTGATAGACTTCAATAAAGCAGGTCAGGAGGTAAAACGTCTGTTCGACGATTTGATGGACCTTGACTTTGTATTCCTCCGACTGCAACAGTTGTATAAGACCGTGCTCTCTAAGCGCCAATCGGTGATTATCTTCGATGAGGTGCAACAATGCCCGGCTGCTCGGCAAGCTATCAAATATCTGGTTGCCGACGGCAGGTACGATTATATAGAAACAGGCTCGCTTATCAGTATAAAGAAGAACACGGAGTTTATTACTATTCCGAGCGAAGAAGACCGCCTGCAAATGTATCCGATGGATTACGAGGAATTTCGCTGGGCTTTGGGCGATACGGTTTCCGTGCCTTTGTTGCGCAAGTTTTGGGACATGAAGTCTCCGCTCAAAACGGCGCATCGGACGGCACTTAGGGATATGCGACTCTATATGCTGGTGGGCGGAATGCCGCAAGCAGTGAATGCCTATATCGACACAAATAATTTCCAAAAGGTTGATGAGGCAAAGCGGCGTATTATAAAACTATACGACGATGATTTCCTTAAAATCGATCCCTCCGGCCGTGTGTCGCGAATGTTTCTGTCAATACCTGCCGCGCTGACCCGCAATGCTTCGCGATATGTGCCTTATACAGCCATTGGAGCAGTAGACGAAATGAAAATCGAGGAAATGTTCAAGAATTTGGAAGACAGCAAAACCGTAAATGTGGTCTATCACACGAGCGACCCTAATGTCGGCATGTCGCTAAGTTCTGATTTTAATAAGTATAAGTTGTTTGTTGGCGATACCGGCCTATTCGTTACTTTGGCTTTTTGGGATAAAGATTTTACGGAAAACGTTATTTATGAAAAGTTGCTATCGGACAAACTTTCTGCTAATCTCGGTTACGTTTATGAAAACTTTGTGGCACAGATGCTTGTGGCTGCTGGGAATAAACTTTTCTATCACACGTGGCCGAAGGACGAAAAGCATTATTATGAGATAGATTTCCTCATTGCTCATGGACATAAGATTTGCCCGATTGAAGTAAAGTCGTCTGGGTATAAGGCGCATAAATCGCTGGACGAATTTTGCAAGCGTTATTCATCGCGGGTGTTAAGAAAGTATTTGGTTTACACCAAAGATTTCGCGCAGGACGCAGACGTTTCGCTGGTTCCGATTTATCTTGTGCCTTTTTTATAAGCATTGGGTAATACAAAAAAGCAACTTCGGGGCTGTGTTCCAAAGCGGACACAACCCCGAAATTGCTTTTTATAGAATAAGTCAGAATGCTTAAAACTCTGCGGATTTCGGCGTGCGGGGGAAGGGAATGACGTCGCGGATATTCTGCATGCCGGTGACGAAGAGAATGAGGCGCTCGAAGCCGAGGCCGAAGCCAGAGTGCGGGCACGTGCCGAAGCGGCGCGTGTCGAGATACCACCACATGTCTTTCATCGGAATGTGCAGCTCTTCGATGCGCTGCGTGAGCTTCTCGTAGCTCTCCTCGCGCTCCGAGCCGCCGATGATTTCGCCAATCTGCGGGAAGAGCACGTCCATGGCGCGGACGGTCTTGCCGTCGGCGTTCTGCTTCATGTAGAAGGCCTTGATTTCCTTGGGATAGTCCGTGAGGATTACGGGACGCTTGAAGTGCTCCTCCACGAGGTAGCGCTCGTGCTCGCTGGCGAGGTCGCAGCCCCAATATACGGGGAACTCAAATTTGCGGCCGTTCTTGATGGCGGCTTCGAGGATTTCGATGCCCTCGGTGTAGGTGAGGCGCACGAAGTCGTGCTCAACGACGAAGTGGAGGCGTTCGAGCAGCGTCTTGTCGATCATCTTGTTGAGGAAGTCGAGGTCGTCGGCGCAGTTGTCGAGTGCCCAGCGCACGCAGTACTTGATGAAGTCCTCGGCGAGGTCCATATTGTCGTTGATGTCGTAGAAGGCTACTTCCGGCTCAATCATCCAGAACTCGGCGAGGTGGCGCGGCGTGTTGGAGTTTTCGGCGCGGAACGTGGGGCCGAAGGTGTAGATTGCGCCGAGGGCGGTGGCGCCGAGTTCGCCTTCGAGCTGTCCGCTCACGGTGAGCGAGGTGGTCTTGCCGAAGAAGTCGTCGGAATAGTCAATCTTGCCCTCCTCGTCCTTTTTGAGGTCGTAGAGGTTCTTGGTGGTCACCTGGAACATCTGGCCTGCGCCTTCGCAGTCGCTGGCGGTGATGATGGGCGTGTTGAAGTAGTAGAAGCCGTGCTCGTGGAAATAGCGGTGGATAGCCATTGCCATGTTGTGGCGGATGCGCATCACGGCACCGAAGGTGTTGGTGCGCAGGCGCATGTGGGCGTGCTGGCGCATATATTCGAAGGTCTGTCCCTTCTTCTGCATGGGGTAGTCTGCGCCGCAGGTGCCGTAAACGGTGATGACCGTGGCCTGTATCTCCACGCTCTGTCCCGCGCCTTGGCTCTCAACGAGCGTGCCTTCAACGCAGAGGCATGCGCCGGTGGTGATTTGCTTGAGGGTTTCTTCGTCGAACTTCTCCACATCTGCCACGATTTGCACGTTCTTGATGGTTGAGCCGTCGTTGAGGGCGATGAAGTTCACAGATTTGCTGCCGCGCTTTGTGCGCACCCAGCCTTTGACGCACACCTCTGCACCGAAGTCGGTGCGGGCGAGGAGGTCGGATATTCTGGTTCTAATCATGATGATTATAATTTATTGGTACGAGTAAACAAGGATGGAGGTGCATACGGCGGGCGTTTTGCAAAACGCCCCTACTCGTGAGACCTTAGTTTTTGAATATTCCCACTTATTCGAATGCGCCCATGCGGAGCATGTTTACTTCCTTTTCGGTGAGGAAGCGCCAGTCGCCGCGCTTCACGTTCTTCTTGGTGAGGCCGGCGAAGTACACGCGGTCGAGTTTTGTGACGTGGTAGCCGAGGCTTTCGAAGATGCGGCGCACGATGCGGTTGCGGCCGCTATGGATTTCGATGCCAATCTGCTTCTTGTCGGTAGGGCTGGCGTATTCGATGGCGTCGGCCTTGATGTCGCCGTCTTCGAGCGTGATGCCCTCTGCGATTTGGTTGAGGTCGGCTGCCGTGAGGTTTTTATCAAGATAAACGTGATAGATTTTCTTTTTGAGGAACTTGGGGTGCGTGAGCTTGGAGGCCATGTCGCCGTCGTTGGTGAGCAGCAGCACGCCCGTGGTGTTGCGGTCGAGGCGGCCTACGGGGTAGATGCGCTCGGGGCAGCAGTTCTTCACGAGGTCCATCACGGTCTTGCGGTTCTGCGGGTCTTCGCTCGTGGTAACGTAGCCTTTGGGCTTGTTGAGGAGCACGTAAACCTTCTTTTCAATCTTTACAGGCTGTTCGTGGAACTGCACCACGTCGGAGCGGAGCACCTTCGTGCCGAGTTCGGTAACCACTTCGCCGTTTACCGTCACTACGCCTGCCTCGATGTATTTATCGGCATCGCGGCGCGAGCAAATGCCGGCGTTGGCAAGATAGCGGTTAAGGCGAATCGGCGCATTGGGGTCGATGTGCTCCTCTTTATATTCAAGGCGCTTTTTCTGCGAGTACTTGGCGTGGGGGTCGTAGCCGCCCTGGCGGCGGTTGTTGTAGCCGTTGTTGTAACCGCCCTGGCGATTATAGCCCCCTTGCTGGCGGTTGTATCCGTTATTGTAGCCGCCGGTGCGCTGACGGTAGCCGCCCTGTGCGGGACGGTTGGGGCGGAAGCCCGTGCCCTCGTCAAAGTTGTCGGTTGCTTCGCCTGCGTTGAAGCGGTTGGGACGATAAGCGGGGCGGTCGTTGTTGTAAGGGCGATAATTGCCCTGCCCTTGCTGGCGGTAACCGCCCTGACGGTTGTAGCCGCCCTGCTGGCGGTAGCCGTTATTGTAGCCTCCGTTTTGGCGGGGGCGTTCGCCGTAGGCTGTGCCTTCTTGGTCGCCATAATTGTTGGTGCGCGGACGGTAGCCTCCGGCGTTTTGATAGCGCGGACGATAGCCGCCCTCTCCATTTGCGCCACCGTAGCGGTTTCCTGAATTGAAGCGCGGACGGTAGCCGCCGTTGTTGTAGGAATTGTTTTGATAAGGGCGGCGTTCTGAGTTATCGCCCGACTGCGATGCGTAGAAGCCCTCGCGGCTGCCTGCATGCTCTGTGTTTTCTGTTTGGCCTGTGCCAAATACTTCTTCAGTCATGGTTATTTGTAAAATTAGAAATGATTGTGTTGGATAAGTTTTTTATTTAGTAGACAAGTTGACGAGTAAACGAGTAGACGAGACAGAAATGTCGTGCAAGCGAGCGCAATTAAGTTTACTTAAATTGCCGAGCGCAGTCGACATTATGTAAATGTCGTGCTATTTATATTTTAAGATGAGTAACTTGTCTTGTTTTCTTTGAGATTTTCGGCTGCACTCGGCATAGCCCGAACAAGTTCGGCTCTGCTCTCGCTTGCACGAAATTTTCCTTGTTTACTCGTTTACTTGTTTACTCGTTTACTAAAAACGTTTCTATTATTTATAGGCCTGTGTAATTGTGGGGCGCGATGGCCATAAGCTCTGCCTTCACGGCATCGCTCACCTCGAGAGAGGCGATAAAGTTGTGTATGCTTTCTTCGGTGATGGCAGCGTTGGTGCGCGTGAGGGCTTTGAGTGCCTCGTAGGGGTGGGGGTAAGCCTCGCGGCGCAGTATGGTCTGGATAGCCTCTGCCACCACTGCCCAGCAGCTGTCGAGGTCGCGGCTGATGGCTTCTTCGTTGAGCAGCAGTTTGCGCAAGCCTTTGAGCGTGCTTTGGAAAGAGATGAGGGCGTGGCCCATAGGCACGCCGATGTTGCGGATTACGGTAGAGTCGGTGAGGTCGCGTTGCAAGCGGCTGATGGGGAGCTTGCGGCTGAGGTGCTCGAGGAGGGCATTGGCCATGCCGAGGTTGCCCTCGGAGTTCTCGAAGTCGATGGGGTTCACCTTGTGGGGCATTGCGCTCGAACCCACCTCGCCCTGCTTGATGCGCTGCTTGAAATATTCCATCGAAACGTACTGCCAGAAGTCGCGGTCGAGGTCGATGACGATGGTGTGTATCCGCTTCATCGCGTCGAACACGGCGGCGAGGCTGTCGTAGTTGCTAATCTGCGTGGTGAAGGTTTCGCGCTTCAATCCGAGCTTCTCGCTCACGAAGCGGTCGCCGAAGGCGCGCCAGTCGTAGGCGGGGTAGGCCACGTGGTGCGCGTTGTAGTTGCCCGTTGCGCCGCCGAACTTGGCAGTCAGCGTGCAGGTTTTGAGCACGGCGAGCTGCTGCTCGAGACGGTAGGCAAACACCTTGACCTCCTTGCCGAGGCGGGTGGGCGAGGCGGGCTGGCCGTGCGTCTTGGCCAGCATGGGAATGTCTTTCCACTCCTCCGCGTAAGCGTTGAGCTGCGCGATGAGTTCCTCAACCTGCGGCACGTAGACCTCGGCGAGGGAGTCTTTGAGCATGAGGGGGAACGACGTGTTGTTGATGTCCTGTGACGTGAGGCCGAAATGGATAAATTCCTTGAAACTTTCCAAGCCGCCGATAGCATCGAACTGTTCTTTGATGAAATATTCGATGGCTTTCACGTCGTGGTTCGTCACGCTCTCGATGTCCTTGACGCGGGCGGCATCTTTCTCCGAAAACTCCTGGTAGATGCTGCGCAGGCGCGGAAACAAATCGTGGGGAAAAGCCTCAAGCTGCGGCAGCGGCAGTTCGCAAAGTGTGATAAAATACTCGATTTCCACGCGGACGCGATATTTCATCAGAGCATATTCCGAAAAATAATTAGCCAAGGCTTCGGTTTTGCTGCGGTAGCGTCCGTCGATAGGCGACACGGCGGTCAGGATGTCCAGTTCCATGGGAAGAATGAGATAATTGAAAAAAAGAAAAGCGCAACCAATGCGCACAAAGTCGTTTTAATGACTGCAAATTTAGCAGAAAAAACGCAGTTTCTGCGCATATAATGCCTTTTTTTTAGCGATTAACGGATAGCAATTAGCGAATACTTGCTTATAAGTTGCTAACTTTGCAGCAAAAGCGGGAGCGTTTCGGAAAACGCCCCACCCAAGAACGATTTATTTGCCCACGAATTTCACGCATTTACACTAATCTCTTTCAATGATTAAAATGGCGACCTGGTCGGTCGCACTAAT
>SAMEA3663092__coassemble_448_pt1 | contig 13232 bp, 10 predicted proteins | sample SAMEA3663092__metabat2_low_PE_014 | metagenome-assembled genome bin SAMEA3663092 (sample SAMEA3663092) | pig gut metagenome | biome: pig gut; feature: pig-associated habitat; material: faeces | place: France | collected 2012
ACCCGTACGTCAGTTTAGCAAACTGGTGGTTTCAGCCACTCACCCAAACTTCCTTGAGCGTTTCCTTATCGGAAAGCAGTGCAAAAGTACGAGGATTTTTTCAACCTGCCAAACAATTTCCCGAAAAAAAGTCATCTTCCTGCTATGATAGTGAGGGAATCGCTGATTTGCGGGTAGTTTTTTCCGTCAGTTGGGGGATTGTCCGGTTTTTCTTCTTCCCCGTCGCTGCCGCCTTGACCCTTGTCGCCCTCCTCCTCGTCGCCGCCGCCGCTTTCATTGCTGCCGCTGCCGCTTTCATTGTCACCGCCGCTATTTTCAGGCGGGGCGATGAAGGCGAATGCAGTGGGGCTTTTCAGTCCGACAACGCGGAAATAGGTGGTCAGCTTGCCTTGAATGGCGATGTACTGGTTGAAATATTCGGGATGGTCGTAAAGATTGAGCAGGCCGCGCAAGTTCCTGCCTGTCGTGGGCAGTTCGACGGGCAGGCAGCACAGTTCGTCGTACTCGTCGGGATTGTCGGAGAGCAGCATGTTGGTATTCGGCTTGTCATCCGGGATAGAGAAGACGACGTTGTTCATCGAGGTTGTTGTATAACCTACTATGTAGCCCTTGATGACCACCTCGCTGCCGTCGGCTGCCCTTTGCATCGCTTCTGTCACGGTGAGCGCGTTGCTCGTGTCGAGGGAGGGAGAAGCGCCATTGCCGCCGCCCGCTGCGTTCTGCGTACTATCGTCGGCCGTGCCGTTGGGCAGTTCGATTTTCTGGCAGGAAAATGCCAAGGCCATCGAGAGGAGCGGCAGCAGTGACAGGCGGAGCAGGCGTTTCATAGCGGGCGGCGCTGGCGGTTTACTTGTTCTCGGGATAAAGCTCGTTCCACCATTCGGGTTCGCCTTTCAGATATTTGGCGAACCAGGCGAAGATGACGCTCTGCCACGTCATACGCTTCTTGAAGTTACCAATCACGTGGTTCTCTCCGTCTACCTGAACGTAACTAACCTCACGGCCGAGGATACGCAATGCCGTGAAGAGCTGCTGGCTCTCCGTGGTAGGCACGTTGGTGTCCACGGTGCCGTGGAGCAGGAGCAGGGGCGTGTGGATTTTGTCGGCGTTGAAGAGCGGCGACTGCTTGACATACATGTCGGGGTTGTTCCAGGGATAGCTGCCGTACTGGGCGCACTCGCCGTAAGAGTAGCCCCAATAGCCGCCGCCCCAATAAGAGGCGATGTTGCTTATGCCGGCGTGCGACACGGCTGCTGCGAAGATATCGGTGCGCGTTTGCAGGTACTGCGTCATAAAGCCGCCGTAAGACGCACCCATACAACCCACGCGCTTGGCATCAACATAAGGGTGCTCGGCAAGGAAGGTTTTTGTGCCTTCAATGATATCGTCGCCCGACTCTTTGCCCCACGTGCCCACATGACGGGCGGCAAATTCCTGCCCATAGCCGATGCAGCCGCTCGGCTCGCAGACATATACCACGTAGCCCTGCGCGGCGAAGACTTGCAAGGGGTAGATAAATTCGAGCTGCTTGGCCGTGGGCGTGCAGCCGCCGTAGTAGTAGACGAGCAAGGGATATTTCTTGGCGGCGTCGAAGTTGGGCGGCAGGAAGTAGAAGCCGTTGATGCTGTCGCCGCGTGATGATTTGAACGCCCAATCGTGGCACGTGCCAATGGCTGCCTCTGCGGCGATACGGTCAAAGTTTACCTCGCCGATACGTGTGCATTTAGGCGTTGCGGAAGAGAGGGTGCAGAGGAACATCTCGCGGGCACGCTCGCCCGTCTGCCCCTTGAACGCGAGGCGCGGCGTGCGCTCGTCGCTCGAAATGGAGAAACTTTCCACGACGCTCACGGGCAGTTGGATTTTCTCCACGCGCAGCGTCTTGGGATTGAGGCGGAAGAGGCTTTCGTTGCAGCCGTCGGTGGCCTTGAAGTAGATGTTGCCGTCGCCCTTTGCCCAGAGGTAGCTGCCCACCGAGGGCGCGAAGCCGGGTAGCAGCGGCGTAGCCTTTTTCGCGGCGATGTCGTAGAGGAAAAGGCGATAGTCGAAGGCTTGCGGCGTTTGTCCCGCTTTCACCTCCGCGCCGATGCCGCCGAAGGCCGCCGGCGAGGCGGAGATGAGCAAGGCTGTGCCGTCGGGCGTGAACTTGGCGTTTGAGATAAAGGTGGTGTCGCAGAGCAGCGTGTCAACTTTTGCCGTGGCAACGTCCATACGCACCAGAGTCTTGCGGTCGAAGGGTGCTTTCGTTGGGTCGAAGCGGTTGAAAGAGAGCAAAAGGCTGCGTCCGTCGCTGGAAATATCGTTGAGCCATACGCTCTGCTCGCCGAAGGTGAGGCGCGTCATGGCGTGCGTCTTGAAATCGTATTTGTAGAGCGAGTTGCGGCTGCGCCAGCCGGGCATGCGGTCGTCGGGCTGCCTCAGCCTTTTCAGACTGGGCGTCTTGTCATTGTCGCCGTTGGTGCTCTTATTTATAATAATGTAGTCCTCGTTGGGCGAGAGCGTGTAAGACCCTTCGGGCAAGCCTTGCGCCATGATTTCCTCGCGCCCCGTGGCGGGGTCGTAGGTCACGAGTTCCTTGCCCTTGGCGGCATTGCGCGTGAAGTAGAACGCCTCGCGGTTGGCCAGCCATTTCCACGTCGGCACGCCCTCCACGCGGCGCAGTTCCTTGCCGCTCTTCGTTTCGGTGAGCACGGTGCGGTACACGCCCGAGCCGTCGGGCTTCGTGGAATAGTAAGATGTGATGAGGTAGGTGCCTTTGCGCGAGAGCGATACAGAATAAATGTTTTCGCCGAGCGACATGTCCGCCATAGCATACGGGTGCTTGCCTTCCGCGTTGACGGTCAGCGCGGCGGCGTGTTCGCCGATGATGCTCACGTTGAAGCTGTCCTTGTCCTCTTTCTTCGTGAGCGCCAGCATGGTCACGGTCTTTTTGCCTGGTTCGAGCAAGATGTCCTTGCCCGTTTGGTCGGTGCCGTCGATGAAGACCTTGTGGTTGGCGAGGGTCTTGACGTCGAGTTTTACTTTCGTGAAGCGCTCGGCCGTGAGGCTGAACTTGATGACGCGCAGCGCGGCGTAGTCGCCGCCGCCGAGGGCATCGCCTTTGCGGAGCGTGAGGGGGGTGGGCACGTCGGCCGTGGCAAGGCGTTCGTTGTCGGCGAGCGCGTCTTTTAGGTCAAAGGTCTTGCCGTTGAAGTTGCGCTCTTCGGTTTGATAGGGTGCGAGGAGCGCGTAAGGTTCTGTGGCTACGGCCGTCTGTACCGCCACGGTGTCGGGCGTGGCAGCGGCGGCGAGGGCGAAGAGGATAGGGGAGAGCATTTTTATTTATAATAGATTTAAGGGGAAATACAAATTAGCGCGAAGAAATCCATTACATGCCCTTTTGCTGGCCGATGAGCTGGAAATCTTTCTTGCGCAGCTTGAAACTATTCGTGAGATACTTGTCGCGCACCACTTGGTTCTCGGCCAGTTCCTCGGGCTTGCCTTCAAAGAGAATGCGGCCCTCGAAGAGCAGGTAGGCGCGGTCGGTGATGCAGAGCGTTTCCTCCACGTTGTGGTCGGTGATGAGAATGCCGATGTTGCGGTCTTTGAGTTTCCAGACGATGTACTGGATGTCTTCCACGGCAATCGGGTCTACGCCGGCGAAGGGTTCGTCGAGCATGATAAACTTAGGGTCGATGGCCAAGCAGCGGGCAATCTCCGTGCGCCGGCGCTCGCCTCCCGAGAGCTGGTCGCCGAGGTTTTTGCGCACCTTTTGCAGTCGGAACTCGGCGATGAGGCTTTCGAGCTTCTCGCGCTGGTATTCCTTGGGGCGGCCCGTCATTTCGAGCACGGAGGCGATGTTGTCTTCCACGCTCATCTTGCGAAACACCGAGGCTTCCTGCGCGAGGTAGCCGATGCCTTTTTTGGCGCGCATATAGACAGGGTCTTTTGTGATCTCCTCATTGTTGAGGAAGATGCGGCCGCCGTTGGGCACCACGAGGCCCGTGGTCATATAAAAAGAAGTGGTCTTGCCCGCGCCGTTCGGCCCGAGCAATCCCACTATTTCTCCTTGTTTCACGTCGAAGCTTACGCCGTTTACCACGGTGCGCTTGCCGTATTTCTTTATCAACCCTTCGGAGCGCAGCACCATCTGCTGCACTTCGGGGCTTGCTGGCGGTTGTTGCATGCTATATTATATATATGTGTGGTAATACGTTGGCTGGATTAACTGCAAACAATTTCTTATCCACGGGTCATTTTTTTTTGCCCACGAATCACACGAATCTACACGAAACATCTTCAATGAATTAAAAGGCGACCTGTACGGTCGCACTAATCTCACGAATACAATCAGTGAATTAGTGAAAATTCGTGCGACCGAACAGGTCGCCATTATAATGCAAAGCAATATATTCGTGTAAATTCGTGAAATTCGTGGGCAAAAAATACTTAGAGGACTAAACACATTGTTAAGCGGAAAGATCTTACGTGGTTTGATGCTAAGCCAACCAACAAGTGAATAGTCTAAGAGGTAGTCCCAATCAGATTTCGGCGTTTTCGTAAAGGAAGCGTTTGATGCTGCGCTTGGGCGTTTTCTCAAATTCCTCCTTGTAGAGTTTGAAACCCGATATTTGCTCGTAGGCTGCCACCATTGTGTTGAGTTCCTTGCGGTTTTGCTCCATCGCTTCGTTAAGGCCATTTTCGTCCAACCCGTTCTTCTCGGCTTCTTCATAGTCGGGATAGATGAGCGCGTAGAGCTTCTCGTTTTTCTGAATAACGATGCATTCCGACACGTAGGGGAGCGTGTTGAGCTTATCCTCGATTTCTTCCGGGTAGATGTTTTGGCCCGATGCGCCGAGCAGCATATTCTTGATGCGTCCGCGGATATAGATGTTGCCTTCTGCGTCCATCACGCCGAGGTCGCCCGTGTGGTACCAGCCGTCCTTGTCGAGCGTCTGCGCCGTTGCCTCCGGGTTTTTGAAATATCCGAGCATCGTGTTCGTACCACGCGCGAGGATTTCTCCCGGCACGTTTGCAGGGTCTGCGCTGTTGATACGTACTTCCATGCGCGGCGCGGCTTTTCCGCACGAGCCGGGAGCAAAGTTGTGCCAGTCCTCGTAACTGATAATCGGGGCGCACTCCGTGGCGCCGTAGCCTACGGTGTAGTTGAAGCCGATTTTGTGCAAAAGGTTCTCCACCTCACTGTTGAACGCCGCGCCGCCCACGATGATTTCGTAGAAGTTGCCGCCGAAGGCCTGCACGAGGCTTTCGCGGATGCGTTCGCGGATTTTCGTGCTGATGATGGGCAGTTTGAGCAGCACTTTCATGCTGGGCGTCTGCAATTTCGGCAGCACGTTTTTCTTGATAATCTTCTCAATGATGAGCGGCACGGAGATAATGATCGTGGGCTTGATTTCGCCGAAGGCTTTAAGCACGATTTTGGGCGAGGGAATACGAGTGAGGTAGAACACGTGGCAACCGTGCATGAACTCAAATATAAACTCGAAGGACATACCATACATGTGCGCCAGCGGCAGCATCGAAATCACGTTGTCGCCACGGTGCACGCGCGTGCCGAGCACCTCGAAGGCAAATTCGAGATTCGACCACAGGGCGCGGTAGGGTATCAATACGCCCTTGGAGTTGCTCGTCGTGCCGCTCGTGTAGTTGATGAGCGCGAGGTCGTCCGCGCCGGCGGCTACGGTGTAGTTCACATGCTCTTTGCGGAAGAACTTCGGATATTTCTTGCCGAAGAACTCGTTGAGCCGCTCGCGGGCTTCGGTGAGGAGCACGGTGCGGCTCACGAGGAGCGAGTAGTCGGGAATATTGATGATGCCTTCGAGCGCCGGCATCTCGTCGGCGTTGAGCTCCGGCCATACCATGTCGCCTACGAAGAGCAGTTTCGCCTCCGAATGGTTCACGATGTTGTGCACCTGCGCCGCCTTAAACTCGTGGAGGATAGGCACAGCCACCGCGCCGTAAGTAAGCACGCCGAGGAAAGCCGTGGCCCAGCACGCGCTGTTGCGCCCGCAGAGTGCGATTTTGTCGCCTGGCTTTACGCCTGCATTTTCAAAAAGAATGTGGAGTTTCTCGATTTTTCTGGCAACGTCCTTATACTGCAACGTTGCTCCCTGATAGTCGGTCAGTGCGTCAAGATCCCAATTCTGCTTGATGCTTTCCGCGATGATGCCGACGAAGTCCTGATATTGTTTCATCGTAGATTTTGGATGAGATATACTAAAAAAGCCGCACATTGTGCGCGATTTTGTGCAAAAGTAGTAATAAAATATAGATTTTCTGCCTTGAAAGTGGGGTTTTATTCACACAAAAGCGATTTTCGTGCAAAAAAACGTACTTTTGCCATGCAAAAGGGGCCAACCACGCCCTTTGCCGTAAGAAAAATGAACTCGAATAAGAAAAAGCAACTCTTTATCCTCGCCGCGCTCTGCCTCGCACTTTTGGTGGGCGGCGTGTCGCTGGGATTTATCTCCGCCAACCGCACGGGGCAAACCGTTTCGCTCTTTGTTGATGCCGACGATACGCCCGACTCCGTGCTTTATAAGGTGGATGAAATCGGTGAACCGTTCTCCGTGCTCGGGCTGCGCGGTTTCATGACCGTAGGCCGCTATGGCGCGCATGTGCACCCCGGCCGCTACGACATAGACCCCGGCACGAGCATCTACCGCATCTTCCGACGCCTCCGCGCCGGACAGCAAACGCCCGTGCGGCTCGTTATTCCCGCCTCGCTGCGCACCGTGGAAGCCTTGGCGGCCAAGCTCGGCACCAACCTGCAAGCCGACTCCGCAGCGTGGATGGCTCTTTTCAGAGACACGGTCGCGCTGAAAGAGTTCAAAGTAGACACCTCCACGCTGCCTTGCCTCTTTATCCCCGACACGTATGAAGTTTTCTGGACTGTAGAGCCGATTGTCGTGCTGCGGAAGATGAAGAAGAATTACCGCCGCTTTTGGACCGATGCGCGACTCCTCAAAGCCCGCGAGGCAGGTCTTTCGCCTTATGAGGTAGTCACCCTCGCCTCCATCGTGGAGCAGGAAACGGCCAACGAAGCAGAGAAACCCATGGTGGCGGGCATGTACATCAATCGCCTGCGTCAGGGCATGAAGCTCCAAGCCGACCCCACCGTTAAGTTTGCCCTGCGCCGTTTCGACCTGCGCCGCATTCTCCATGAGCATCTCGCCGTGGAAAGTCCCTATAATACCTATCACGTTGAAGGGCTGCCGCCGGGACCCATCTGCCTCCCTTCAAAATCTTCCGTAGAAAGCGTGCTCAACTACGCCAAACACCCATATATATATATGTGTGCCAAAGAAGACTTCTCCGGCACGCACAATTTTGCCGCCACCTACGCCGACCACCTCGCCAACGCCCGCCGCTACTCTGCCGCTCTCGACAGCCGAGGCATCAAGTAGGCGTGAAAGAAACGGCGTGCCGTCTCAATACAATACAACCCCGAAGTCTTTGCAGGCTTCGGGGTTGTTGTTTGATGTATGAGGCAGTTATGAGATTACTGCTTGTTTGTATTGGTCAGCGTTGCGCCCTTGTATTCGCCGGTGAGGGCTTCGAGGAAGCTCTTTACTTTTGCGGTTTCTTCAGGCTTCATCGTGCGGCCCACCTGATACTGCGCCATCATCTCAATCGCCTTGTCGAGCGTAGGCACGCTGCCGTCGTGGTAGTACGGCCAAGTGAGGGCAACGTTGCGGAGCGTGGGCGTTTTGAAGCGGTAGCGGTCGCGCTCGTCCTTGGTCTGTGCCCAGCGGCCGTTGTCGGCATCGGTCAGGCCCGACTTGGCGTTGACTTCGCGGTCTTTGAAGTAGTCGGCGCGCTTACCCATGAGTTCGTACGACAGGCCGCCCATGTTCACGCCGGCGTGGCAGGTGGCGCAGTTGTATTCCTTGAAGAGGGCATAGCCTTCCACTTGTTCGGGAGTCATGGCTTGCTTATCGCCTTTCAGGTAACGGTCGAAGGGAGAATTAGGCGTGATGAGCGTCTTCTCGTATTCGGCGATAGCGTCCGTAATGGTGGCTTCGCTCAGACCCTCGGGATAGACAGCCGTAAACATCTTCACGAAGTCGGCGTCCTTGGCCAGTTTGCCGGCAATCTCATCAAACGATGCCGAACCCATTTCTACGGGATTCAAAGGAGGACCTCCTGCTTGCGCGGCGAGGGTTGCGGCGCGGCCGTCCCAGAACTGCACGAAGTTGAAGCAAGCGTTGAACGACGTGGGAGCGTTCACGCCGCCCTTCTGTCCCTTGATGCCTTCTGAGTACTGCTTGTTGTCAACGCCGGCCGTGGTTACGGCGTGGCAGGTGGCGCACGAAATAGTGCCGTCGCCCGAGAGGCGCGTGTCGTGATAGAGTAGTTTGCCGAGTGCCACCTTGCGGGCGTCAACTGCGACGCTGTCGGGAATGGGGCGCACGGGTTCGTTCTTAAATTCCTCGGCTGCCAGTTCGTTGGGGTAGAACTTGGCGCGATGTTCTTTCACCCAAGCGAGGGCGCGCTCCGTCTTCGTGGAGGTGAGCGACGAGCCCCAGTGGGCGATGTAGTACTGGAAAAGCGGCATCGTGCCGTCGGCGATGGCTTTTTCCACTTTCGCGAGGTCCACTTCGTTCACGGCCGTGCCGTTTGCAATGGCCTGCATCATCGGAGCGATGTCGAAAGCCTTGTAACCTTCTTCAACGTCTTTCTTGATAAGGATTTTTGCGATGGGGTAATCGGCATAGAACGGCAGGTCGGGGTTTGCTGTGTGGCAGAACACGCAGCCGCCGTCGTTCATAATCTGCGTCATTTGCTCATCGAGCGGCAACGCTTCGTCGGGGGCTTGATTCACGGCGCGATAAGTCACGGCCAGTCCCACCAACACTACTGCGCCGCCAATAAGGATTTTGCTTGACTTTTTCATAAGCGGTAGTTGTTAATGAAGGGGTTATTGATAGATTGTTTGAGATGCGTTTTAGGAGATTTGATTTAGAGAAATATTCGTTTATTAGTAGACGAGTTTACAAGTAAACGAGTAGACGAGATAAGTTTCTCATGTAAAATATTAATTAGCAAGACATCTCTGTCTTGTTTACTTGTTTACTCGTTTACTTGTTTACTCGTTTACTTGTTTACTAAAATCATTCCATATAGCTGTGCATGCTTTCGGCTGCAGCGGGCAGGTAGTTCACGCCGTACCAGCACATTTGCAGCAGCAGGAAGCCGATGATGAGGCAGGCGTAGGGCAGGCGATAGGCAGCAGGCCCGGTCGCGGGGCGCAGGCGGCAGTGCAGATAGGCGAGGTAAACCGCCCAAGTGGCTGCTGCCCACGTTTCTTTCGGATCCCAACTCCAATAATGTCCCCACGCCTGCTTTGCCCAAAAGCAGCCCGAGAGCATGCCGAAGGTGAGAAAAGCAAGACCGATGCGCACCAGTGCGTCTGTGGAGGGCAGATATGCGGACTTGCCTTGCCACAGACCGGCAACGGCGAGGAGGAAAGCGCAACCGAAGAGACTGTAAGAGAACATGTACACCGTGACGTGCGGCACAAACCACGCGCTTTGCAGCGCAGGCATCAGCGACTGGTCGTGAATTTCGGGGCGAAGCAGGTTGATGACGATGAACACCGTGGCCACAACGCCCGAGAAGAGGGGCAGCCAGCAGTAAGCCCAACGCCGATATACCAGCCAGCCCGAAACGACCATAAAGATCGAGTACCACAGGCGCGTTTCGCCGAGCGTGCGCAGCGGCGGACGCTCCAAACCGACCCACAGCCCTGCCACGAAGACACTATATATAATAATGCCTATCCCCGTCAGCCACAGCGACGCGCGACTCGCCTTTTCACGATGCAGCAGAGCGGCCGCAGCGCCTGCCGCCCATAGCAGGACGGCGGCAATCGAGAAGGGAAGGAAATGCGTCCAAGTCATTGTTTTGCCTGTATTTTAGATAAGAGCATTCCTCCAACGCCGCATAGCAAAAGCGTTATGCCTAAGCACATTGGGACTTGCCACGGCTGACGCACTATTTGCAGCACGCAGTAAGTAGTCCCGTCGTCGGGGGCATTATGGTCGTAACTCACGAGATAGAGTTTGTCCTGCCAGGTGGCGGCGTGCGGATTGTTTACAGAGATAGAGATGCGCTCGCCGTCCAAAGCAATGGCGGCTTCATACTGCACCACGGAATGGTCCGCCTCGCTGCGCTCCACGCGAAAGTCTTTCAGTTCGACGGCATAGGGCAGGGCATTGATGCGCCCTTTCTTGTCGTAGGCCGTCCGCGTTTCCTGTCCGCGCAGGGCGATGCAGCGCAAATCTTTCATGTCCGCGCTGCCCATCAGTCCCGCCGCCAACGCCAGCCACAGTCCGGCGTGCGCGGCGATGAAGGTAAAGCCCCATTGCCGCGCGGGGCGGCGCAGGCGATGAATGATGATCATCGTGAGCTGCACAAGCAGCAAGGAGAGCAGGCCTACAAAGGGTAGGGAAGTGGCAAACTGCGTCAGCCCCGTGCGGTAGAGCCACCCAGAGGAAACTGCATCGGTCTGAGGTACGCAGCCGCCCGCCACGCACCAAGCGGCAACCAAGCAAAGTAAAATGATAGACAAATCCGTACTACGCAACGCCTTGACCCATTGCCGTTTGCCGTATTCCCGTTCAACTACTGCGCAAATAGCAATCAGGCTCGCCAACAGTGCAAAATTTATGGGAAAGGCAAATAGCCTCGGCTCCAAATTGCCGAAGATGAGCTGCAATATCACCAAAGCGATAACGTATGTGGCAGTCCGTGCTTTCATCTCTGCGTGTGCTTATCCTTGCAAAATTATGAAAAATGTTGTTTTAATACATGCAAGGCAAAGGATATTTTATATGATATGCACAAGTTGTTTGTATTTTGTCATGTATAATAGAAAGAACCATTTATAACCTACTCAGGAACTCTGTCTCGCTGAGAATTTCTATGTCTTGTCCTTTATCTAACAATTCTAATGCCTTTTGTTGTTTGCTACTCATTCCTTTCTCACCTACGACACGATAATCTTGTTGTCCAACAACAAGGACATCAGTTTTGGAGGTCACGCTATCACAAGGTATTCCGCCTATATCCTTAATCTTTTGCAACAATTCTTTTCTTGTGCCATAATTACAAGTTCCTGTAAAGCAAACGGATTTTCCATAAAAGTAGTTACCTTCATCTATTAATTCGGGATGTTCTTGAAGATTCTTAATAATATTCGGTTTGTTCTTAATAGCAAGATGTGGAATAAAAGTATTTGGAGCAAATTTTCCTCTATGGAAATTATACTTCTTTTCCATTTTCTCCAAATTGCAATTTGCTTTTTCAATGCATTTTAAGAGTAATTCGGCACAGCCTCTTGAATCATTGCCTGCTTTGTGATGTCCTTCAAAAGGAATGTTTAAGTGGTCCAGAACTATATCTAATGAATAACTGTATAGTCCTTTTATTATATATCTAGCAATGCGTAAAGTACAATAATAATCAAATTCAGGGTATTCCATGCCGTAGTCGTCAAAGGCATCTCTTAAGGCATACATATCAAAGGACGTGTTGTGAGCAACGACCGTCTTCCCTTTCAGATATTCGTACACCTCTTTCCATACTTCTGGGAAAGATGGACAGTTTTGAGTATCCTCGGGGGTTATTCCATGAATTGCGATATTAAAATAGTCGTATTGATTCCCTTTGGGTTGAACTAGCCAACTTTTTGTAGTGACTACTTCTCCCTTTTCTACTATTGCGATGCCAATCTCGCAAATACTCCCTCGGTAAGCATTTGCAGTCTCTAAGTCAATAGCGACAAAATTAATTTCATCTTTATTTATCGGCAATTCGTTTTTCAAATCCAATTCTTCCTCAACACATTTATTTGCGGGCTTGGCGAAAAGACGATCATATTCACTTTGCAACCATTCTTCGTTTTCTGCTAAGCGTTTCTTTCTTTCTTTTTCTTCTAAATTTTCTTTCTCATTTGTTTTTGCTATATTTTCGATAATCTGTTCTATCTCTTGGGGTGTGAATAGAATGTCGTTTTCAGAATCTAATGCCTTATCAAGTTTCTTTAATGCAGACTCTTTCCTTTTCTTGAATTTGTCATAATCACCATGGCAAAAGCGTGAAAACTTGAAATCCTCGTTCTCTAATATCAGGTTGTACAATTGAAGGGACTGGTGAAAGCACTTATTCTTTTCCAAATTTATTGCCAATCTTTCAGGCGCCATTTCTTTGTTAAAACCGCAAAGGATTGCTTGCTTGGCATGATAGGTTGAGAGTTCAAGATAAGTTGGCGTTATATTCCTTCCTTTGAAATATGCTTCCATTAGAGCTCTATGGAGTTCGCAGTCTTGTGGATTTTTCTCTAATAGCTTGTGGCCTAATGCAATGGCCTCCTCGCATTTATTTGCAGACATAAGCAAATAAATTTTGTAAATGTCTTCTTCTTGATGTTCTTCTAAACATTGATCGATAGTTTGCGTCACCATTTTTACAGACAATTCAACTCCATGCTTTTCTGTACTTTGAGGATTTAGATTAGTGGAGATTTCGACCGCCTCATTTTTGTCCTTTGATTTGCTTAATTGTTTGGATAGCCATTTAAAGAGGATCATATAAACTGAGAAATTAAGATTGTAATATGTGGTATTTTTGATTTAAATCATCAAGAAGAACATAATTATGCTATTAGTATAAAGTGCCTGGAAGGCACTACAAAAGCAAAGCTTTTTGGTAACCGGGGACGAAGTCCTCGGTAGGACTATGCAGGGATGATGTGCCTGGAAGGCACTACGCCATAGGAATTTGCCATATCACAGGCGTACTGCCTTCCAGGCAGATTTTTGTACTCGGCGTTTTCCGAGGACTACGTCCCCGGTTACTGTCGCTACGCTCTGTGCTGCCTTCCAGGCAGTTCTTGTCTATTCTTGACAATCTCATTTAGATTTTGATTAGTTTGATGAACTAGCTTTCTTCTTTAAGCGCATTGTACTTATAACTAGTCGTAATTGGCAGAATAAAGTGTTCATCCGTTTGAGTGATACTGTTAATCATTGTGTTCCTTTGTTTATTATATTGCAAATGTATTGCTTTTAAGTGGGAAAAACGAGAAAATGGGTAAAAAACGTTTCTTTAATTATCGGTTAGCTGTGCAAAAGAATTCTATCTCCGGCTTCTTAGCCATTATTTAGGGAAAATCACCATGTCTTATACTGATATAGGTAGACACATTTAGTTTCCATTATAATCCTAAAACA
>SAMEA3663092__coassemble_471_pt1 | contig 12827 bp, 10 predicted proteins | sample SAMEA3663092__metabat2_low_PE_014 | metagenome-assembled genome bin SAMEA3663092 (sample SAMEA3663092) | pig gut metagenome | biome: pig gut; feature: pig-associated habitat; material: faeces | place: France | collected 2012
CAAGGGGGTTGTACTCGCCGCGACCGGCAGCCGTAAGGCGCTTGGGGTCTACGCCATATTGGTTTTGCAGGGCCTGAACCACGGAGGACGCACGGAGGGCGGAAAGATCCCAGTTGTTGCGGATGTTCTTCTGCGAAATGGGCACGTTGTCGGTGTTGCCCTCCACAAGGACGTCGTAGTCCTTATAGTCGGTGATGATTTTGGCTATCTTGGAGAGCGTTTCGCCCGCACGGTCGCCGATTTCGTAGCTGCCGCTCTTGTAGAGCATGTTGTCGGCGAGGGAAATGTAGACCACGCCTTTGAGTACCTGCACGTCCACATCGTTCATCTCTTCGCGCGTGAGGGAGCGGGTGAGCTTGTTGGTGAGGGCTTGGTTGAGGGAGTCGCTCTTCGACTTGGCGTCGACGAGCTGCTTGATGAACTTGTTGGAGGCATTGATTTCGTCCACCAGTTTCGAGATGTTCACATTGCCCTGCGCCACGTTTTCGGTGTAGGAGGTTTGAAGCTTGCCGTAGGCTGCCTGCAGGTCGCGGTTGCGCTGCTGCTCTTCGGCGAGGCGGGCGGCAAGGCTCTTGGAGTCGGAGGTGAAAGTGGCGATTTTTACTTTTGCGTCCTGATAGTCTTTGTCGAGCGCGGCGTACTTGTCTTTAAGGGCGTTGTGCGTGGTTTGCAATTCGGCATACTGCTTTTTGCTGACGCAGCCGGTCAGCACGAGGGAGAGGGCTGCGATGAGGATTGTTCTGCTTGTTTTCATTTTCTTTTATTGGATTATATTGTGACTATACATATTATATATATATATGACGCTGCGGTGGCGGATAGGTTTAAGGGACATCCTATAATAATGCTTATAGAATGTCCCTTTATTTATATAATTCTAACAGAAAATTACTCCTCGTCGGAATCTGTCTTGAAGGTCATTTCGTCGGTACGGTATTCGCCTGTTTCGCCGTTGATTTCGGTAAAGGCAGAAGCTTGGTAATGGTATGTTTCGCCTTCTTGCAGACCTGTGAGCTGTACGGATTGCGTGAGGCCTTCGAGCATCTTGTAAGCAGGAGATTCTGTTTCTCCTACACTTTTTTGGGGTGCTTTTGTATAGAAGGTTTCGTTGTAAATGTCTTCTTCGATGGTTTCTTCTGCGTTGTCGGGGTCGGGAACGTTGTGCCAAACGCGAATGTTGTATTTGCCGTAGGTGTAGAGCACTTCGGCAGAGGCTACGTTGAGCGTAATGCCGGCGGTAGTCTTAGTGACGTTCCAGGCGGGAGTTAGGCTGATGACGCCAGAGGTGAAGCGGGCTGCGTCTTTGTCGTCGTCTTCGCGGCAAGAGGTGAATGCCGTGAGGGCAAGCATGAGGCAGAGCATTGCGCCCATGAGGCGGCTCGCTGAGAAAAATCTTTTGTTCATTGTTGTTTGTTTCTTATGTTATTTTTTAGTAAACGAGTTTGTTAGTAAACAAGTAAACGAGTTTGTTATGCCTCTGCTTTGGGCGCTGCCTTCTTGGGAGCGGCTTTCTTGGCCTTTGGAGCGGCGGGTTTAGCTGCTTCGGCTGCTTTGGGCTCTGCCTTCTTGGCGGGTGCTTTCTTGGCAGCGGCGGGCTTTGCTTTCTTTTCAGCAGGGGCTTCTTCTCCCTTGTCGAGACGACCGATCATGTTGTGGAGTTTCTCTATCTCCTTGTCTTTGAGCGCGAGTTCGTCGCCCTGGTTCTTGATGGTGGTGAGGAGGGAGTTGAGCTCTTCGTTGTCGATGTCGAGGGGATAGCGGTCGTTGACGCGGGTGATGAAGTCGCCAAGGATGTTCATATAGTTGGTGAAGGCATCGTAGGGCGAGTCGTAGATACCGCGGTAACCGCCGTAACTGTTGGCCTTGGTGCTCATAAAGCGCAGGTTGTTGGAGGCTTGCAGATAGTCGAAGTCCTGCATGAGGCGACGGTCGCGGCAGATGCGCACGCGGTCGGCGATGCTATAGAGTTTGTCGCAGGCTTCGCGCTGCATGATGTTGCCGAGCCAAGGAGAGAGGTCGCGCTCTTCGTCTACCCAAGATGTGGGATAGGTCACGTCGAGCGAGCCGGCGCTCTTCATCTTGGCGCAGATTTCGGAGGGCGTGCTGAACGTGATGCCGCGCTCCTTGAACTGCTGGGGCAGGGCTTTCATGAATTCGAGAATGTTAGACGAAAGGGGCTGGAAGATGCCGAGGGCGCAGAGTTCCATGAAGATGTTGATGACCTGCTCCTCTTCGGGCAACTGGGCAATCCAGTTAGCGTAAGTGTCGGCAAAGAGGGGATATTCGCTCCAAGAGGAATCGTTGAAGCGGAAGCTGATGTCTTCGGAGAGGCTGTAATCGCGCAGGAGGAGCTTGAGCTTGGGGGCGCGGTTGCAGTTATAGACGAAGTGGGGGCTCTTCCAACCGAGCACGTGCTTGGCACCTTCGGCAAGCATGCCCTTGAAGCCCATGCCGGCCACAAGTTCACCGATTTCGTCGGAATAGATAAGGCAAGAGTTGCGGAATATCTTGGGCTCTTTGCCGAAGAGGAGTTTCACCTTCTTGCAGAGGCGCTGCACTTCGTCCTTGAAACACTCTTCGTTTTTGAGCGAAGAGAAGCCGTGGGAATAGGGCTCGGCAAGGAACTCAACGCAACCCGTTTCGTTGAGCTGCTGGAGGAGTTCGATGACCTGCGGCGCGTGGTTTTCGAGCTGCTCGATGGCGCAGCCGGAAAGGGAAATGGCGCACTTGAAGAAGCCGGGGTTGGCATTTGCCATTTCGATGAGCGCCGTGAGGGCGGGCACGTAGGAACGCTCTGCCGTTTCGGAAATGGAGCGGGCGTTCTCGTAGTCGTCGTAATAATAATGGTCTGTGCCGATGTCGAAGAAGCGATACCGTTTCAGGTGGATGTTCTGGTGGATTTCAAAATATAAACAAACGGTTTTCATGGTGTTTTCCTTTTATTATTTTAGTAAACGAGTTTTTTAGTAAACAAGTAAACGAGTTTTTGTAGGGGCGTTCTGATAAAGTCCGATATTTTTAGGATAATATCAGTTGCTGCAACGCGCTATGGTTTCGCTATAAACGTTGAATATCTTTTGTCCCACTTTTTCCCAAGTGATTTGGTTCACCTCGTTGATGCCTTCCACTTTGAGGTATTCGTGGAGCGAATCGTTGGTGCAGAGGGCATACATGGCATCGGCCATGGCGTGGATGTCCCAGTAGTCGGTCTTGATGCACTTGTCGAGGATTTCGGCGCAGCCGCTCTGCTTACTGATGATGGAGGGCACGCCGCACTGCATGGCTTCGAGGGGCGAAATGCCGAAGGGCTCGCTCACGGAGGGCATCACGTAGACATCGCTGTCGGCAAATGCTTCGTACACTTGCGCGCCTTTCATGAAGCCGGGGAAGTGGAAGCGGTCGGCAATGCCCTTGCGCGCCGCCATCTCGATCATATCGTTCATCATGTCGCCCGAACCTGCCATGCAGAAGCGAATGTTGTGGGTACGCTTGAGCACGAGGGCGGCTGCCTCAACGAAGTACTCGGGACCTTTCTGCATCGTGATGCGGCCGAGGAAGGTAACCACTTTTTCCTTGCGCCCCTTATGGCTTTCGCGGCGCTCGCGCACCATTTGCAGAATGTCGTCGGAAAGGGGGTAGACGGCATTGTGCATCGTGATGCACTTGGCGGGGTCCTGGTGGTAATGGTTGATGACCGTCTGGCGCGTGAGTTCGGAAACGCACATGATGCAATCGGCGTGGTCCATACCGTCCTTCTCAATGCTGTAAACCGTGGGGTTCACATTGCCGCGCGAACGGTCGAAGTCGGTGGCGTGGACGTGGATCACGAGGGGTTTGCCGCTCACGCTCTTGGCGTGAATGCCTGCGGGATAGGTGAGCCAGTCGTGGGCGTGGATAATGTCGAACTCCTGCTGGCGGGCAATGACGCCTGCCACGATGGAATAGTTGTTGATTTCGTCGTGCAGGTTTTCGGGGTAGCGACCGGAAAACTCTATGCAGCCCAAGTCGTCGGTGAGGCGATAGTTGAAGTCGGCATAGATGTGGTCGCGCAGGGAGAAGTAGAGTTCGGGCGACATCTTATCGCCGAGGCGCTGCTTCACGTAGTCGTAGTCTACATCGCGCCACACTACGGGCGTAGTGCTCAGCCCGATGATGTTCATAAAACTTTTGTCCTCGTCGCCCCAAGGCTTGGGCAGGCAGAACGTTATTTGCATGTCGGGTTGCAACGACAAGCCTTTGGTGATGCCGTAGCTGGCAGTGCCGAGTCCGCCCAGGATGTGAGGGGGAAACTCCCAACCGAACATTAATACTTTCATAGTATCGTGTATTGTGTGTTCTCTTTTCTTTATCTAAAAAATTTCGGCGGCTTATTATATATAATATGTATATGATAAGTTTTGCCGCCCGCGCGCTTTTCAGGCAAGCTCGTTGTTGTACTTTTCGAGCAGGCGGATAGCACGCAGAATGCCGCTCACGTTCATGGCGAAGGAGATGGCACCGCGGCCGCTGAAGCGCGGGTTACCGTCGAAGAGTTCGGGAATGGTGCCCACGCAGTGGTAGAAGAGTTCCTCTTCAAAGCCGATAAGCTGGCGCTCGATGTAGTTCACGCCGCTCATGCGGTAGACGCGGAGGTAGGCTTCGAGATAGAAACCCGTGAGCCACGGCCACGCCGTGCCCTGATGGTAGGCGAAGTCGCGCTGCTCCTGACGGCCGATATACATGGGGTTGTAGCCGCCGCTCTTCGGCGAGAGCGAACGGATGCCCTTGGGCGTTACGAGTTCCTTGGTGCAGATGTCGAGCACGCCCTTGCGCTCCTTCATGTCGAGGGGCGAGAAGTCGAGGGCGATGGCAAAGAGTTGGTTGGGGCGCACGCTCCAATCCATCATCTGTCCGTCCACATAGTCGAGCAGGTAGCCGTATTCGTTGAGGAACACCTCCTTAAACGAGCGGGCAGTCTTCTCAGCCTCGGCGGCGAATTGCGCCGCAAGCGCCTTGTCCTCATCGCCGCCATTTTCAGAAAGTATCTGTTCGTAGAATTTGAGCGCGTTGTACCACAGGGCATTGAACTCTACGATATATCCCGAGCGCGGGGTGATGGGGCGACCATTGCTCTGCGCGTTCATCCACGTCACGGCGCGGTCGCGACCGTTGGAGTAGAGCAGTCCGTTGTCGTGCAGGAAGAGGTTGGAGTGCTTGCCGTCGCGAATGAACTTTATCATCTCGCGCAGCAAGTCGCCGTAAAGTTCGTTACACTTCTGACGGGAAACGTATTTGCCATATTGCTGTATGCACCAGATTGCCCAAAGCAGCGTGTCGGGCTGTTCCATTTCGTAGATGGCCACGGGGAGCGGCTCCTTATTGATGTAACTGCGGATAGCCTTCGCGGCAGTCTCCATATATTTCTCGTACATCTCGACCTCGCCGATGGAAAGCGTGATGCCCGGCATGGCGATAAACATGTCGCGGGCGCGGCACTTGAACCAAGGATAGCCGGCAAGGAGATAGTTCTCGCCGTCCTTCTGCACCTTAAACTGGTGGGCGGCGTTGACGAGGCAGTGATAGAAACTGTCGCGGCTGTCGAGGGCGACTATTTCGGCGTCCATGAGTTTGCCCATCTGGCGCGGCGCAACCGATGCGAGCGAAGCAGTGAAGATGATGCTCTCGCCCTTCTTGATCGGCATTTCAAAATAACCTGGCACCATGAGGTCTTCGGAAGAATCATAGCCGCGCTCACGCTCTTTCGGGTAATCGAGACCGCGATACCAGTCGGGCTGATGATGCCATTCTGCCTTATGGTTAAGTTGCATGTAAAGGTCGGGATAACCCTGATAGAGACACATGCGGATACCGTTTTCTACTGCTTCGAAGCCCGTGTTGGCAGCCCCGTTCTCGTGCGTCCACTGCCTTACGCTGCGGAAAGCGAGGAAAGGCTTGAGGCGCAGGGTCGTGGCCGAATGGGCATCGAGCAAGGTGTAGCGGATGTAGAGACGGAAGGTGGTGGTATCGTAGGCAATTTCCTTTTTCAGCAGCACGCCGCCTATGCGATACACCCAAGTGGGCACTTTCTCCCACTCGAAACTTACTATATACTTGTGACCCTTCGGGCTATAATTCTCGCCTTGATACTTATGCAGTCCGAGGTTGAACTCTGCGCCGTGCTGGATAACCGTTTCGTCGAGCGAGGAAAGCAACACATGGTTTTCGTCGTCAATCTCGGGTACGGGTACGACCAAGAGTCCGTGATATTTTCGGATATTGCACCCTACGAGGGTCGTAGAACAATACGCACCCGACCTGTTCGTAATCAGCAACTCCTTGAAAAGGGAGTCCTGAAGGTTGGTCATCTGCGTCTTGTCAAATCTTAAATAACACATAGATGAAATAGATTATAAGGTTTTCTGTGGAAAAGAAACATACGGCGAATGCAAATGCTTCCTTCTTAAATTTCCTTAATGCTGGCTGTGTTTTTCTTGGTTAGCATGTAAGGAAAAAGGGCATTGTATCGGTATGTGCCTCAAAAGTAGGGAATTTTCTTATAACAAAAAAAGGTTTTTATTGAAAAAGTTACTTTTCTGCCTTTTTTTCTCTTATTTTCCCCGTTTGATTATCTGAAACGGCGATGCACGGCGAGGCGCACGGACAAGAAACCTAAGCCTACCACGGTGAGCAGCACGAGGATCACGTCGGCGGGGTGCACGCTCACGGGATAGTAGTCAATGATAAATGTGCCGGACGACTGGCCGAGGCGTATGATGCCATATTCCTGCTGAATGTAGCAGAGCAGGGCGCCGAGCCCCGTGCCGATTAGGCCGCCGATGAGGCAAATCATTCTGCCTGCACTCAAGAAGATGCCGCGCAGCATTTTGCCGTCGCCGCCGAGGCAGGCGATGGTTTGAAGGTCGTCGCGCTTCTGCACCATGAGAAGCGAAAGGGTGCTGACTACGTTGAAGGTGGCGATGACGAGGATAAGGCTCAGGAAGATGTAGGCCATTAGTTTTTCTATCTGCATCATGCGATACATCTCGCCCTGCTGCTCTAAGCGGTCGAGCACTTCAAACTTATCGCCGCCAATTTCTTTCAATTTTTTCTTCACGGCGGCAGCGTCTGCCCCGTCGGTCAACTTAAGTTCCAACTGAGTTATGTTGCCGGGCTGCTCGAGCAGTTCCTGCGCAAATTCAAGGGAGGTGAGGAGATAACTGTCGTCGTATTTTTTCTGATTGACGTCGAAGCAAACGCCGGGCGAGGCGAGCGTGCCCACGTTGAAACTTTCGGCGGGGTTCGTGAGGTTCACCTGCTCGCCCCGGCGCGGCACACATATTTCCAGCGTGCCGTAGTCCACGGTGCCCATCATGCCTGCCAGCCCTATGCCGGGAATGCCGTAGTCCACGTTGCCTGCGCGGAGCAGATACCTGCCGTTTTCGCCGTAGAGTATGTTGCGAATGCCGGTGCAGCGGTCGAAGTTGCCGTCCACGCCTTTGAGCGTAATCACGGCGGGGCGGCCGGTGAAGAGGATAAGGGCGGCGTCCTCGATGCTTTCGGAAGCGACCGCCACGCCCTCCGCGCTTTTCATTTTTTGCAGCGTGGGGTCGGCAGCGGAAACGTATTTGCCGCTCTTCGGCGTTATCTTTATTTCGGAATCGAAAGCGGTATAGAGGCTTTTCACTAAATCACCGAAACCATTGAATACGGAGAGCGTGCAAAACAGGGCGGCCGTCGTCACCGTCACGCCGAGCACGGCTATCAGGCTCACCACGGTGCTGATGCCGAGCGAGCGGAGCGAGAACAGATAGCGGCGGGCTATAAACAGGGAAACGCGCATGATTATTTCTTCAGCAACTCATCGATGCGGTCGATGTAGTCGAGCGAATCGTCTATAAAGAATTTGAACTCGGGAATGACGCGCAACTGATAGCGCACTTTCGTACCGATTTCGTAGCGGATGCTGCGGGCGTTTTCATTGATATTTTTCAATATTTCCTCTGCCTTTTCGGAAGGGAAGATGCTCAGATAACCCTTGGCGATGCTAAGGTCGGGGCTCACGCGCACTGCGCTCACAGTGACGAGCGTGCCGTGCATGGCCTGCGTTTGCAGGCGGAAAAGTTCGCTAAGCTCGCGCTGCAAGAGGCGGGCTATTTTTTGCTGTCGTGTTGTTTCCATAAATATTTTTTGAGTTACGAGTTTGTTAGGAAATGAGTAGACGAGAAAGAAAAGTATTTACTAACTTGTTTACTCATTTACTTTCGGGCGTTTTGCAAAACGCCCCTACTTGTTTACTAAAATAAAATCCTTAAAAATTCTCTGCGGCCTGAAGCATGTTGAACACGAGTTTTTTCAAATCCTCGTAAGGGGCTGCGGGCACGCTGTCGTTTTTAGGCGACACGCCGCCATTGCCGATATAATAATAACTTTCTCGGCCGGCTTCGGGCGTATATATATAAAGATGCGTGCTGTCGCGGGCCATCAGCACCTTGTCGGCCGAATAGAAGATGGCGTTGCGGCGGCGGCGCGTCAGGTCGATGCCGAAATTGTTCTTCACGTACGGCAGGCGCAGCATAGAGAGCAGCGTGGGCGCCACGTCGATCTGTCCGCAGGGGTCGGTGCGCCGTTCGGGCTTGATGCCCGCGCCGTAGAAGAGAAGCGGGATATGGTTCATGCTTTCCGGCACTTCGAGGCGGCTCTCGCCCCACATCTTGCCGTGGTCGCCGAGGAACACGAAAATTGTGTTACTATACCACGGCTCTTTCTTGGCAGCTGCCATAAACCGCGCTATGCTGCGGTCGGCATATTCTACTATCTGCAAATCCTTTTCCTTATGCGGCGACTTCAAGTCGGCGGGCACCACGTAGGGCGGGTGGTTGGAAATGGTGAGCAGCGTGGCGAAGAAGGGCTTTCCTTCGGCGGCCTTGCGGCGCAGCACGGGCAGGGCGTAAGTGAAAAGAAAATCGTCGGGCACGCCGAAGTGGTTTACGCGTGCGCTGCGCGGATAGTCTTCTTGCGCATACACTTCCGCGAAACCGTTGGTGCGGAAAAATGCGTTCATATTGTCGTACTGCGCCTCGTGGGTCATGAAAAAGAGAGTTTCATATCCGTTGTCGCGCAATATGGTGGGCAGTCCGTCCACGCGCTTCACCACGCTGCCTTTCATGGCGTTGCGAAACATAATGGAGGGCCGTGAATAAAGCGTGGCGTAGATGCCGTGGTTGGTATGGTTGCCCGAGGAATAGCAGTTTTCAAACAGCAGCCCATTGCGGCACAGGCTGTCGAGCGCGGGGGTGAGGCGGAGCGTGTTGCCGAAAGTACCCATCAGGTTGGCCGACATGCTTTCCATCAGCACCACCACCACGTTCTGCTTCGTCGGCTTCCCTTCCGGCTCTATGCAGCACGCTATGGGCGACACGTTTTTCAGCGGTTGCGCCTCGCCTTCCAGCAGATAGGCGGCAGCGTAGCGCAGGGCCTCATCGTCGGGCACGAGCGCGAGGCGGCGGTTCTCTGGTCGGAGTTCGTCAAGCGCGCTGTTCAGCACGTTGAAAGCGGCGTTGAGCCCCATTTGGTTGATGGCGGCATTGTCGCAAAAGTATGCCGCGCTCACTTTTATGGGATTATAACCCAGCCTGCCACGAATGCCGAGGAAGCAAGCGCCGCAGAGCAGCAATAGGGCAAGCGTCCTGAGCGATACGGCGGCTATCGTATTTTTATTCTTGCCTTTTATCGCCGATATTTTCCTTGCATACAAGATGCACAGTGCAGCGAAGGCGGCGACGCAAGTGAAGAATAATATTATATATGGTATATAGGAAGCCTCGCCGAATATCATGCCCGCCGTAGTGCCTGCATAGGCGGCGTAGTTGAACACGGAGGCATTGATCACTTGGTTGAAATAAAGGAAATACGGCACGTTGGCAGCACCTGCAGCAAACAAGGGCAGATACATCACGGCGGCATAAACCGCCCAACCTGTCAGCCATTTCCTGCCGCTATATCCCAGCAAACCGCTGATGCCCACTGCAAGCAGCATGGGGGCAACGACGTAGCACGCCACTACGTTGTCAAACCACACGCCGCGCAGGAACGCTTGCGACGCCAATGCCACATCACCCGCCGTATCGGCAGGCAGCGTGGGGCGCACGGCAATATAAAACACAAGGCGCATCAGCGTGAGCAATGCCAAGCCCGTGAGGTGTACGGCAAAGACGAAAAGCAACGAACGCGCAAAGGGAGATTTTTTCAAGGGCATAAAAATTAGGGACGGCGTTCATACGTCCGAAAAACGTTTTGCAAAGTTGCGCAAAATGCTTTATATATCCCAACATTTTTCCACAAAAACGCACATTCCCATATATTATAAGCGTATTTCTTTTTGATGGGAAAATATATTTTTATCAAAGGTTGAGAAATCTATGATGCTCTTAATGGCATGTGGAAAGTGTGGAAAGAAAAAATTCCTTTCTCTTGCTCATTTCGTATTCCACAAAAGGGCAATGTTATTCCACAGGTTTATCAACAGGCTTTTACCTCCTCCTTTTTGATAATTATCATAGAGTTATGCCGCTACCGGGCGGCTGCAAAACGAAGGTTGTGGAAAATGCGGAAAGTGGAGAAAAAGTTGCGGCTTTCTCTGTGCAGATTGATGTAAGAAACGGCCTTTTTCTTGTGTAAAACGATGTTTATCCGTTGAAAACGCTGAGCCGTTCCATTTCGTACCGCAAGGCTATCCGAAAAAAGGTTTTCCTTGGGTTTTGCAAGGGTTTTACACTGACTTTTCAACATAAAATTTTTAATTTTGCCGTATGGAAAATAAGAAACTTACCGTTGAAGAGATGCACCGCCTTACGGTGGACGAGTTTAAGCGCGCGCCGAAACTGCCCCTTGCCGTTGTGCTCGACAATGTGCGGAGCCTGCACAACGTCGGTTCTGTTTTTCGCACGGCCGATGCTTTCCGTATCGAGAAAATCGTGCTTTGCGGAATCACCGCCTGTCCGCCTTCTGCCGAGATTCATAAGACGGCTTTGGGTGCCGAAGATGCCGTGGCGTGGGAATACGTCAGCGACACGTTGCAGGCGGTTCTTGCTCTTAAAGAGGCGGGTTATGACACGTTGGCGGTGGAGCAGGCCGAGAACAGCCATAAACTCGGAGAGTTTGTTTTTGAAAAAGGGAAAAAATATGCCCTTGTGCTCGGCAACGAAGTGAAGGGCGTGCGGCAGGACGTGGTTGATGCTTGCGATGGCGTGGTAGAAATTCCGCAACACGGCACGAAACATTCGCTGAATGTAAGCGTCACTGCAGGAATTGTGATGTGGGAAGCAAGTAAACAAATGTCCACGTAAATTTCGTTTATTTTTTTGCCTGATAATTGTTTTTTTGGGGCCCACGAATTTCACGAATTTACACGAATTTTGCTCTGCGTAATAATAGCGACCTTACAGGTCGCACTAATCACACTAATAATATGAGTGAATTTACGTATCACTCAAATTGCAGAACTCAGTGAAAATATTTTATTAGTGAAAATTAGTGCGACCTATCAGGTCGCCATTTAATTCATTGAAAAAGATTAGTGTAAATTAGTGAAATTCGTGGGCAAAAAAAGAAATTCGTTGTCCCAAAAAGGCAATTAGCGGATTACAATAATATGTTACTCCCTACCGCAAACCTCTTATTTCCGAAGCAATCCGTTATAGTTTGCGTTTCCTCCAATCCATATTCTTCAAAAAGCCGGGTCACTTCGTCTGCATACATCCTGTTGGTTTCAACTGCTATCATACCCTCCGGCGCGAGCCTTTCCTTAGCCAGTTTCGCCAAGGCACGGTAGAATAAGAGCGGGTCGTCGTTTGGCACAAAGAGCGCAGCGTGTGGTTCGTAGTCCAAAACGTGCGCTTCCATATCCTTCCGCTCATCGTCCGTTATATAAGGCGGATTGCTCACAATCAGGTCAAAAGCGGTTTCTGGCATAAAGTTTAAAATATCCCGCTTTTTGAAAATCACTTGTGCGCCGTGCAAGCCGGCATTCTCTTTTGCCACTGCAAGTGCTTCTTCCAAAATATCCCAAGCCTCCACATAAGCCTTATTTTCCATCTCTTTCGCCAGACAGATGGCGATGCAGCCGCTGCCCGTCCCGGCATCTAAAATCCGCAGCGGCGCTCCCCCACCCTTTTTCCTCAAAATATCTTTGCACCATTCCGCGCACAGTTCCACGAGTTCCTCCGTTTCGGGGCGCGGAATAAGCACGGCAGGATTTGTTTTGAAAAATTCTCCCCTGAAACGTGCCTTGCCAATGGCATATTGCAGCGGGGCGCCGTTTTCCATACGTGAGAGAATATCATTCAGTCGCTTGTGCTCCGCATCGCCGAAATTGCTAACTTTGTCGGCATAAACCGCCGTGCGCTCCACGCCGAAGCCGTCTTCGAGCAGGGCAAACGCCAAAGCCCGCGCCTCGCCCGCTTCGTAGCGCCTGCGCAAGGCATTATATATATATTGGTAAATTTCGTTCATCTCCTGCAAAATTATAAATTTAATATAATGGCACTCAATCTTCTCGACGAAAAATGGATGCGCCGCTGCATACAGTTGGCAAAAAACGGCCGCCAGTCCGCTTCGCCCAATCCGATGGTAGGCGCGGTGATAGTCCACGATGATAAAATCATCGGCGAGGGTTGGCACCGCGAGTGCGGCACGCCCCACGCCGAGGTGAACGCCGTGCGCAGCGTGCCCGACAGTCTGCGCCGCCTCATTCCCGAAAGCACCATCTATGTCAGTCTCGAGCCCTGCGCCCACTTCGGACGCACGCCGCCCTGTGCAGAAATGATCGTGCGGCAAGGTTTCCGCCGCTG
>SAMEA3663092__coassemble_472_pt1 | contig 12814 bp, 8 predicted proteins | sample SAMEA3663092__metabat2_low_PE_014 | metagenome-assembled genome bin SAMEA3663092 (sample SAMEA3663092) | pig gut metagenome | biome: pig gut; feature: pig-associated habitat; material: faeces | place: France | collected 2012
GGCGTCTCGTTGCCGTCGCTCAATTCCGAGGCGGCGGGAGCATCGGCCGCCGTTTCGAGCACAGGAGCTTCCTGCTCGGTGCGCTTGGGCTTACTGCCCTTGCCCTGCTCCTTGGTGAGGATGTCTTCTATCTCGTCGATATGCGGGAGCGCAAAGGCTTCTTCCGCTTCCATCGCGGTGCGCTGTTCCTTGGCCTGGAACACACTGTCGAGGAACAAGGGTTCACGGCGCAACTTTGTCAGGGCTTCCTTGGCGGCTATCTGCTGACTCTCTTTCTTGGAAAGTCCCTTGCCCTTGCCTGCCACCAGACCTTCTATCACGACCGTTGTGAAGAATACGCGCTCGCCGCCTGTGCCGCCTTCCATATTGAAGGCAGTGTTGATGCGGTTCTTCTGGCTCCATTCGAGGAGCTTGCTTTTGAAGTTTACTTCCTTGTTGGCAAGCTTGTCGAGGTCGATAAACCGCCCCATGACGCGCTTCTCGATGAACCAGCGGCAGTAGCGGAAGCCCCGGTCGAGGTAAATCGCGCCCATGAGGGCTTCGAAGGCATTGCCTCCTATATTAGTGTGGTTGGTAGATATGCCTTGGGCGGCGCGTACCAGCTTGAGGATATTCATTTCCTCAGAGAGGCGGTTGAGCGTTTCGCGGGACACGACCTTGGAACGCGTGGCAGTGAGGAAACCTTCGCGGCGGCGATCGAAGTGGTGGTAGATAATGTCGCTCACCACGGTTTCGAGCACGGCATCGCCGAGGTATTCGAGGCGTTCGTTGTTGAGCGGGCGGCCGGTCTCCTGGTTGCGGCGGTCCTTGCTGCGGTAAGAAAGGGAGCGGTGGGCAAATGCCACGCGATAGATTTCAAGGTTGTGGGGATAAAACCCCAATATATCATGGAGGGCCGAGAGGAGTTCCTTGTCTTTACGGAAGGGAAACTTCACCCGGTCGAGCAAATTGGTAATCATAAGGGGATAGGGCCGCGTTGCAGCGGCGGGGGTAGAAATAAACGTATACAAATAGGGGCGCATTCCACAGGAAGGAACGCGCCCCTAAGGAATAATATTACGCCTCGTACTTCTTCAGGATGCAGCACGCATTGTGGCCGCCGAAGCCAAAGGTATTGCTGAGGGCGGCGCGCACGGTGCGCTGCTGTGCCTTGTTGAAGGTAAAGTTGAGGTTGTAGTCGATGTTCTCGTCGTTGTCGCCTTCTTCGTGGTTGATGGTAGGCGGCACGATGTCGTTCTGCACGGCGAGGCAGCAAATCAGGGCTTCCACGGCACCGGCTGCGCCGAGAAGGTGGCCGGTCATGGACTTCGTGGAGCTGATGTTGAGCTTATAGGCGTGTTCGCCGAAGAGTTTTGTGATGGCCTTCACTTCAGAGATGTCGCCGACGGGCGTCGACGTGCCGTGAACGTTGATGTAGTCGATGTCTTCGGGCTTCATACCTGCGTCTTCGAGGGCATTGCTCATCACGAGGTTGGCACCGAGGCCTTCGGGGTGGGAAGCGGTGATGTGGTGCGCATCGGCCGACATGCCCACGCCGGCTACTTCGCAGTAGATCTTGGCACCGCGTGCCTTGGCGTGCTCGAGTTCTTCGAGAATAAGCACACCTGCGCCTTCGCCCATAACGAAGCCGTCGCGGCTGGCGGAGAAGGGACGCGAAGCGTGCTCGGGGTCGTCGTTGCGCGTGGAGAGGGCGTGCATAGCCGTGAAACCGCCCACGCCGGCAGGCCAGATAGCGGCTTCGGAACCGCCGGTAACAATGGCATCAGCCTTGCCGAGGCGAATGAGGTTGAAGGCATCTGCTAAGGCGTTGGTGGAAGAGGCGCAGGCTGAGGTCGTGGTGTAGTTAGGACCGTGGAAACCGTACTGGATAGAGATTTGTCCGGCTGCGATGTCGGCAATCATCTTCGGAATGAAGAAGGGATTGTATTTGGGACCCATTGCCTCGCCGTTTTTGGCGTAGTTGCTGACTTCTTCCTCGAAGGTATGGATACCGCCGATGCCGACGCCGAGAATGACGCCGATGCGGTTTTTGTCCACCTTCTCCAAGTCCCAGCCGCAGTCCTTAATGGCTTCCATTGCAGCCACGAGAGCGTACTGCTCGTAAAGGTCCATCTTGCGGGCTTCCTTGCGGTCGATGAACTCAGTTGCGTTGAAATTCTTCACCTCGCAGGCGAAGGTAGCCTTGAACTTAGAGGCATCGAAGTGTGTAATAGGGCCGGCGCCGCTGACGCCTTTCTTAATGTTTTCCCAAGTTTCGGGCATCGTGTTGCCCACGGGTGTCAGAGCACCAAGGCCGGTAACGACCACTCTTTTCAATTCCATAATTCTTGAAGTGTTTTTGCTCAGTGCAGGCGTAAGCAGGCCGAAAGCATGTTTACGCTTGCACAAAAAAAGTGAGAAAAATGAGCGGGGTTTCTAAAACGAAGAGAAACCGTAGCCTCCTTTGAGGAGGTTACAGTTTCTTAAAATGGTTTCAAAATAAAAGGTCTTCGTCAACTTTTTACTTGTTGGCTTCGATGTAAGCGATAGCATCGCCGACGGTAGAAATCTTTTCAGCTTCGTTGTCGGGGATAGAGATGCCGAACTCTCTTTCGAATTCCATGATGAGTTCTACGGTGTCGAGAGAATCTGCGCCGAGGTCATTGGCGAAACTTGCTTCGTTCTTAACGTCTGCTTCATCAACACTGAGTTTGTCAACGATGATAGCTTTTACTTTTGCTTCGATATCAGACATAATCTTTCTGTTTGAATGGTTAATATTGATTTCAAATGATTTTCTGCGTGCAAAATTAGCGTTTATTCCTAAGATAAACAAAGTTTCATATAGGAAAAACGCTTTTTGCTGCACATATTTTTTGATTTTGTGCTTTTTTGAACGTAAAAAACGTCGTTCACATGCCCCAAGAAGAAGGATCGCATTGCTGTTCCACCTTTTGCTCCACCACGTCGGGGAGGTTATGGAAGAAGTCAATGCCGGTGTAATTCTGCAACGTCTGCACGCTCACGCAATGCTGCTTGATGGTGGCGAGCGAAGGCTTTACTGTGCCGTAGTCCTTATGCTCCATCCAAAAGGCGATGGAGGAATACGCGCCGTTCTTGACGCGGAGCAAGGCCATATAGTAATACTTGGGCACGGGCATGCGGTTGCTGCACGCATAGCCGAGGATTTGATCGGCATTGTCGATGGTGCCGCCTTTCACCACGTAGAGCGTGTCGGCGAAGTTTGCACCGTTTTTTTCCGATCTGCCGAGGTTCTGCACGAGTCCTTCGAGCACCACCCAATAGTTTTGGTTGAAACTCCAGATTTGCGGCGACATATTGGTCATGTAAAACGTGTTGTCGTTGGCAGTACGGGAATAAAGCCGGTCGGCCGAGGCGCAAAGATGCCCGTGGTCGTAACCGCTGAAACGGGCATCGTCCTCAATGGCATTCTGGCCGTTGAGTTTGGGGTCTTCGGGGTATTGCGGGAGAATTTCGCGATCTTTGCGCTGCACATTTTTAGCACGGGTGCGCCCGTCGAAGCGGAATGCCACCCAACGGGAATGGTGCTTCACGGGGTCATATTCGAGACAATAAGTCATCACACTGTCACCGCCCTCGACGCTCCAATGCGAAACGACGAGGTTGCCGCTCTTTGTGGCCGGGGTTTCGAGGCGCGAGAGCACAGCATTCCCAGTAGTGGGGAGCGGCCCGCCGCCCGGATTGGTGTTCTCCTGGCCATAGACGATGCCATCGTCATCGTCGCCGCAGGAAAAGCAGAGGCAGCCGCCGAGCGCGAGGCAAAGGGAAACGATAAAAAGGTTTTTCTTCATTTTAAGGAAAATAAGACCGTTGCTGCGCGTCTACCGCAACAACGGCCTTAATATAATATTGTATGGAACAATTATAGTAAACAAGTAAACGAGTAGACGAGTAAACAAGACAAGTATGTTTTGCAATACAATATTTCTACGAGTGACTTGTCTCGTCTACTCGTTTTCTTTGAGATTTTCGGCTGCACTCGGCATAGCCCGAACAAGTTCGGCTCTGCTCTCGCTTGCACGAAAATTTCCTTGTAAACTCGTCTACTAAAAACGCACAGATTATTCTACGTAGTAAACCGTCAGCGAGATCCAGCGGATTTGGCTCGGCGTGCTGGTTGTGGTGGACGTGTTGGTGATAACCGTGGAGTTGGCGTTCACGTTGTTAATCGTCACAACCTGCCCGGAGGTAGAAACGCTGCCGGGGTTGGCAGCGATGTCGCCGCTGGCGTTGCAAATAACGCCGTTGTATTTGTCCACATTGAGCACTACGGCAGCAATCTTCTTGCTGGCCTTCACCGTCATGGTGTTCTTGGGATACATGCGGATATTTTTGCCTCCATCGTAATACTTAGGCGCGCTCGTGTTGCCGCCGCCGTCGAAGGTGAGCGTTGTGCCATCACTAAGTTTCAATTCCGAAACAGCCTCGCCGTTACCCATGCCGAAGGAAGCTGCCGTAACGGTGATATAATCGTTGGTGATGGGGGTGTCCACCGATCCGCCGCCTTCGCCGCCGGTATTTCCGCCCTCACCTGGTGCGCCGGCAGCAATGGCAAAGTTTTTCACTTCCCAAGTAGAACCGCTTTCGGCATTCGTGTTGTAGCGGAAAGCAATGCGAACCGTTTTGCCGAGATAAGCGGCAGGGATTGCAATATCTTCTTTGGCAAAAGTAGTCCAGTCGGTTCCTTCCGTGTGCTTGTCTACAAGAAGCGTCCAGCCCTCGGCGGGAGCTGCCTCATTGAAGGCATCCGTAATGAATACCTGCTGGTTTTCGTCGCCCTTGTTGTAACGCAAGATGTATTCGTAAGACACATGCACGGCAGTTTGTCCGGCGAGCGAGATTTCGGGGCTGACAAGATAGTACGTGCCTGCGGTGGTCACCTTGGAAGCGTTGTCGTAGCCCGTAGCCTTAGCCGTGCTGTAATCAATCGTCCAAGCACCTTCGCCCGAGGTCGTGTAGTTCTTAAAGCCGCCGAGCGTCGTGCTGAACTCTTCGGAATAAGGCAGCGTCTTTACTCCGCCTTCTTCGCCAGAGCCGCCGCCGTTGTCGCCTGCGCCTTGGTCGAGTACAAAGTTCTTAACTTCCCACGTGGCGGCCTTGGCTTGGGCAATATAGCGCAGCGCAATGGTCACGTTTGCCGTGTTGCAGAACTCAGCGGGGATATTCAGGTTGCCCGTATTTGTCCAAGTGTCCCAATCAGAAACTTGCACCAAATCCAGGGGCAGGACTGTCCAGCTGGCAGCAGCCACGCCGGCATCTTTCGTATAGTCCTTGCTGACGAGCACCTGATAGTTGGTAGCCAGATCAGAGGCGTTGGCATAGCGCAGGATATAGTCGAAAGAAACGTGGGCAGCCTCAACACCCGTAAGGTCGAACGCCGGAGAAATCAGCCAGCTGGTTGCCGGATTGTTTTCCTTCGTGCCGTCGCCGTCGGTGTCGATATAAGAAGTGATTTGCGCACAACTGTGTTGGCACGTCCAAGGGAAATCGCCCACGGTATTCTCCGTTGTAAAGTCACCGAGGCTTGATTCAAAGGTTACCGTATAAGGCAGATGGGAACCCGTGCCCTGACCGGCGCCTTCTGAAAAAATATTGTAAGGCGCGGGAACGTCCTCGCAAGCGGTAAAGCAAAGAGCCGCAAAGGCAAGGGCTAAGAATTGAAAAGTCTTTTTCATTTTATATTGCTGTTTGTATTGTTACTGATTTTGATAGTTCGGCATTTCGATATTCGGATAAATATCTTCAAAATAGCGGAGCTGCATCTGCCATTCGCTGCCATAGAAACTAAGCATACCCGTATAAGAGCGCTCGTCCTCAGGAAGGGGCACGTTGGCAAAATCGCAGCTGGTGCTGGAACGGAAAGAAAGCTTCGTTTTGCCGTCGCGCAGCACGAGCGTGCGGTCTACGCCATAGCCGTCATCGCGCAGCACAAGCGGAGCAAATACTTTGGGCAGCGGTTCATACTGTCCTTTGTAAGCGTCCAACTCGCCCTCTGCCGCTGTATTCTTTTTGGCAATGGAAACCTCGTCGAAAGTTCCCGTCACCTTGGCCAGCATGGGCACGTTCTTATAGGTCATATTCGCTTGAAACCATGCATCAGTCGGTTCGAGGGGCACCAGTTCGGGCGCGCCGGGGTTGGGCATGCCGAGTAACTGCACTCTGGTCTTAATATCGCTCAAAAGCACAGGGCCAAGGCGCATATTGCCGTTAGAAGTAAGGTAAGGCTGACCCACTTTGGGCACATAGCCGTAGCAACCTACGTAAAGCCCGTTGAGGTTCACCTTGACGCGCTGGCCGAGCTTAAAGTAAGGATAAAGACAAGTGTTCTTGATGGCCAGCTGAATGCACTGGTCGGTGCCTGCCTCATTGTCGATGTCGCGCAGAAGTATGCTCTGATAAAGTCCGCCGCCACGGTCGTTGGCGCAGACAACACCCTCGAACACGAGGTCTTCTTCAATTTTCAGCCAAGCATTTGCCTGACGGAACGTGCTGGCATACTTGTCTTTGAGCGCGGCAATTTTGATGTTGGTCGTTCCCACATCGGTCGTCGACGTTATCGAAGCCTGCTCATAATCCAGCGCGGGCGACTCCATATCGTCGTTCATGCACGAAGCGAGCGACAGCCCGGCGCAGGCGGCAAGCAGGAAAGAATATATCTTTTTCATTGTAGTCATATTTATATATATGTGTTAGAACTTGAAACCGATATTGAGGAAACCGTTGATGGCGTTGGCGTAATAGTACTTAGAGTTCTTCGAGAACACGTAAGCACGCTTTTCGCCGGTGTTGTAGTAGTCGCCGCGGTTTTGCTCGTAACCGCCGGTGCGGAGGTTGCGGTTGTTCGTGATGTTCTGCAAGGAAAGGTTGATGCTGATGCTCTTGCCTTTCTTCAAGCGTATGAACTTGCCGATAGAAGCGTCGAGCATGAAGCCGCCGTCGAACTTCTCCTGCTCGGGCGAGTAGGCTTTCACGTAATTGCCCTTATCGTCGAAGAGAATGCCGCCGTTGGTTTCGAGTTCCTGCTTGGTGGGCAGATAGGTGTCGTTGCCATTGACGTCCACGCCGTTCGGCGTGTAAGAAGCCAGCACGTTGGAGAGGCGGTTGTACTGCGAGAAGCCCACGTAGACGCGGTCGTAGTAATTGAGCGCGAGTTCAAAGAACCAGCCGTTGGTGTTATAGTTTGCTGCAAGGCTTACAGCTGTGAGGGGAGTGCCGTTCACGCGCATGCCGTCGGCAATGACGCGCAGCGGCATATTGGCGCCCGTCACGGGATTTGCCCAAATGTTCAGGTCTTGAATGGTAGCGGCGTCCATACCTTCGTAAGCGAGCTGTGCCAAAGGATTGTTCACGTATTTGGCTTCGCCATACGTACCCATAAGGTTGAAGGAGAGTTTGCTCGTCACCTGCCAGTTGATAGAAGCCTCAACGCCGTAGTGCTCGCGGTCAACGCCCGTCATGGTGAGATAGGTGAAGCGTTCTTCCGCATCGTTGTAGAAAGCGGTTTGCTCCACGCCGTTGTTAAAGCGCGTGTAGTAACCCTTCACGATACCCGACACAGGGCCGAAGCGGAACTTCCAGCCCAGTTCGCCGCCGAAGACCTCCTCGTTGGTGAGGTTGTCCACGAAGTTGTTCTGCATGCGCGGCGCAACGAAGCTGTTGCGTGCCAAGGGGGCGTTGCTCTCTGCGCTCATGCCCGCGAAGATGTCGTTGCCAGCACCCAGGCGATAGTTGAGCGCAAACTTTCCGCCGCCACCGAGGAAGCTTGCCTTGCCGCTCTTGCCGAAGGAATTGTCGGCTGCGCGGCCGTTGCGCATCAAGCCCTCGCGCTCCATCTGCGTACCGTCGATGTGTGCGCCGAGGTTAAAGGTGAGGCCGCCGTAGTTGTAGCGATACTGCGTCCATGCGCGGGCTTGATTGACATATATATTATAGTTGTATCCGAACTTGTCGCCCACGCCGATTTGGCGGTTGGGGTTGTTCAGGTCGTTCTGCGCCATAATGCTGCCTTCGCCGTAGTCGCGTGCGGCGAACTTGTCGATGTCGGTGTAGCGCAAAGCGCCGAGCAGGTCGTCCATCGTTTTGTAGTGCATGCCTTTGGTAGAGTTGAGCTGAACGCCCACGGCATACTTGCTGTGCTCATTGACGGCGTGATTGAAGGCCGTGTTGAAGGCAAACACCATTTGGTCGTTGTGGCGGCGTTCCACGTAGTAGAGCGCATCGCCGCCCGTGGCTGCATGTTCCTGATTGACGAGATACATGCGGTCCCAGTTAATCTGCCGATTAGCCTTGTCGGAAGTCCAATGGTTGTAAAGAGAGTTGTATTCTTCGAGGAACCAAGGATTTTCGGAAAGATAGTTGGGCGTATTCTGCCCTTCGGTGTCGTAAACATTAAAGGTGCTCGAGGGCAGATTCTTGTAATAGTCGGGGCGGGGGTCGTAGGCGTTGCCGTTCCAACCGAGTGCCGAGGAGCTATACATGGAATACTTGAAACCGGCCGAAGTGGAGAGTTTCATGTCGTCGTTAATCTTCCAGTCCCAAGTAAGAATGGCCGTCGGCTCATAGTCGTGCACCACGCGAGCATTACGCTTCTCGCCGCCCTGATAACCCCAGTTGGGATTATAATAGTGGGAGTTGGCGAGCCAATAGGCCTCCTCGGTGGAGGCACCCTGCTGCGCGCGCTCCGTAGGCGAACCGAAGGTAACGAGTGAAAGGGCGTGGTCGTTCCAACGCTTTTCGGCAGAGAGCAGGTAGCTGAACGAGTTGTAGTACGTGCCTTCAATCACGCCTTCTTTCGACCAGCGGTAGCCCACCGTGCCTGCAAAAGCCCAGCCAGAGGGCAGGAGGCCGGTGGCGTAAGTGTACATGCCGCGCGCCACATAGTTGCGGTTGCAGCCCGAAAGTGCGATTTTGTTGCCCTGTGCGAATGCCGAGGCGCGGGTGTTGATGTTTTGCGCCCCGCCGATGCCGGTGGTACCGAACATGTTGTAGTCGAAACCCGTCACGCCCTCTTTGTTGCGCGTTGCATCGTTCATACCGCCGATCATGCTGTAACTGAATCGTCCGAGTTCGGAGTCGTTCAGTCGCAAGCCGTTCATGTAGACGCTATTGTACTGGTTGTCATAGGCGCGCGTTCTGAAACGCATAGCCGAGAAGCGATAGCCCACCTCCGAAAGGTAGGCATCGTTTTGCTCCGAGGAAATTGACGACACCGTTTGCGGGGCATCGTTGTCCTCGTCCAGTTGCGACTCTGTAAACGTAAAGTCTGCGTTGTCGCCGGCTACATAAAGGCTGTCGTTTGGCTGCTGCGCGTAGGCCGTTCCGATAAAGCACCACGCCGCTGCCACAAGTTTTAGACCTTTATTCATAAAAGTTAGTTTGTGGAATGATTTGATATTTAGATTTGTTGAGTATGCAGATTTGCGAGCTAACGAAATGGCGGTCCGTTTCACTCTTTTCATAGTATCGTTTCAGCTGTTTTCCGTAACTTTCTGCTGTGAAACTGTGCAAAGGTAGTACAAATTTCTTGTCCGCTCTTTTACAAATTTATTAAATTGCTATTTTAAGGCAGAAAATCGCCTTTATTGTCAGATTTTTTTTGGAAATTTGCCACTCAAATAGCAGAAAGTGCGGTTTTTCCTTTTTTCCCCGCCGCACTTTCTCCCTCCTTGCCATCTGATTTTACCTTGATATGAAAAAGACAGTTTTTTCCTTTTTGTTCTTGCTCCTTTCGGCGGCGGTTTTGTCTTCGTTCACCGCTCCGCAGCAGGGCGAGAAGCGTTACGCGCTCTATGGCGTGGCATTCTACAACCTTGAAAATCTGTTCGACACGCTGCACGATGCCGGCAAAAACGATTATGAGTTTCTTCCCGACGGGCGCAACAAGTGGGGCAAGATGAAGTACGAGGCAAAGCTCCACAACATGTCGCGCGTGCTCTCGGAACTCTGCACCGACAAGCTTCCTGCCGGCCCGGCGGTCATCGGAGTGTCGGAAATCGAGAACCGCAACGTGCTCGAAGATCTCCTGAAACAGCCCTCCCTACAAAAGCGCGGCTGGCAAATCGTACACTACGACGGGCCCGACCGCCGAGGCGTGGAATGCGCTTTCTTCTACAACCCGCGCCTCTTCACGCTCGAAAGTTCGATGCTCGTACCATATTATTATAAGGACAAAAATCAGCCCGACGTCGACCTCGGTTTCTATGTGGACGAGCATAAGCAGGTGCACGCCTACACCGAACTTAAAGGCGACACCACGCACATCACGCGCGGCTTTCTCGTGATGAGCGGCAAACTGGCCGGCGAGAAATTCCATTTTATCGTCAATCACTGGCCCTCTCGCGCGGCAGGCAGCGAAGCCCGCGAGCGTGCCGGCGAGCAGGTCTATGCCCTCAAAGAGGCGCTGATGCAGCAAGACCCGGGCGCAAAGGTGGTTATCATGGGCGACATGAACGACGACCCCTCCAACAAGAGCATGACGCGCTCTTTGCAGTGCAAGCACAAGAAGCAGGACATCAAGGCGGAGAACGACCTGTTTAATCCTTGGTGGGACATGCTTTACAAGGTGGGCCAGGGCACGCTGCTCTACGACGGCAAGTGGAACCTGTTCGACCAAATCGTGTTTAGCGGCAATCTGCTCGGCAGCGACCGCAAGACTTTGAAGTTCTATAAGAACGAGGTCTTCATGCGCGACTATCTTTTCCAGCAGGAAGGACGCTACAAGGGCAACACGCTCCGCACGCACGCCGGCGGCGCATGGCTCAACGGCTATTCCGACCACCTGCCCACCTATATCTATCTTGTGAAAGAAGTAAGCAAATAATTTTTTTAGTAAACAAGTAGACGAGTTTCCCCAAAATAATTTTACCCAAAGCATGAAACCCTCCATTCCCAAAGGCACGCGCGACTTCGGCCCCGTCGAAATGGCGCGCCGCAACTATATTTTTGAAACTATCCGTAAGGTATATGCCCTCTACGGCTTTCGGCAGATAGAAACGCCCGCCACTGAAAATCTCTCCACCCTTATGGGCAAATACGGAGAGGAAGGAGACAAACTCTTATTTAAGATTTTGAACTCGGGCGACTTCAAAAACGCTGTTTCCACCGACGACTACGCCGAAAAGAGCGCGGCGGCCCTCGCCTCGCGCTTCTGCGAGAAAGGCCTGCGCTACGACCTCACCGTGCCCTTCGCCCGCTACGTGGTGCAGCACCGCGAGGAATTGCAGATGCCCTTCAAGCGCTATCAAATCCAGCCCGTATGGCGTGCCGACCGCCCGCAAAAAGGGCGTTACCGCGAGTTTTATCAGTGTGACGCCGATATAGTAGGCTCGGACTCTCTGCTCAATGAGGTGGAACTGATGCAAATCATCGACGAGGTGTTCTCGCGCTTCGGCATCCGCGTCAGCATCAAAATCAACAACCGCAAGATTCTCACGGGAATTGCTGAAATCATCGGCGCGGCCGACAAGATTATCGACATCACCGTAGCCATTGATAAACTCGACAAGATAGGCCTCGAGAAGGTGAACGAGGAGCTCCTCGCCGCCGGGCTCAACGCCCATCAGGTGCAGACGCTTCAACCCATCATCGACCTCAAAGGCAGCAACGCCGAGAAGGTGGCAACGATGCGCGAGGTGCTGGCCGCCAGCGAAACGGGCCTGAAAGGCTGCGACGAGGTGGCTTTCGTGCTCGACACGCTCGCCGCTGCCGGCTCGCTGCGCAACGAGATTGAGCTCGACCTCACGCTCGCCCGCGGCCTGAACTACTACACGGGTTGCATTTTCGAGGTGAAAGCCCTCGACTACGCCATCGGCAGCATCACGGGCGGCGGCCGCTACGACAACCTCACGGGCATCTTCGGCATGCCGGGCCTCAGCGGTGTGGGCATCTCCTTCGGCGCAGACCGCATCTACGATGTGCTCAACGGTCTCGACCTTTATCCTTCCGACACGGCTGGCAGCGTGCGCCTGCTCTTCATCAATTTCGGCGAGCGCGAAGCAGCCCGCTGCCTCGAATATGCCGCTGCGGCCCGCAAAAAGGGCGTTTCCACCGAGGTTTACCCCGACACGGTGAAGATGAAGAAGCAGATGGCCTATGCCAACGCGCAGCACATTCCGTTTGTGGCCTTGGTGGGCGAGAGCGAACTGGCAGAAAACCGCCTTACGCTGAAAAACATGGAGACGGGCGAGCAGCAGCAGCTCTCGATTGAGGAAGCACTCGCCATTATCGAGGGGTAAAATATTTCTCATCCTCGAATTAATTTATTTTTGCCCACGAAATTTATTGCCCACGAATTTCACGAATTTACACGAACTCTTTTCAATGATTAAAAGGCGACCTGTACGGTCGCACGAATTTTCACTAATTCATTAATTGCATTCGTGTGATTAGTGCGACCTAAAAGGTCGCCATTAATACATCGGTCATAGATATTCGTGTAAATTCGTGAAATTCGTGGGCAATAAAAAAAATAATTTGTGAACTAAAAAGGTTTCTATTTTTATTAAAAACTATGTCGCCCCTGTCGCTGACATTCATCATTATCCTAAGTATAGCAGCCGGATTTCTCCTCGGGCTGCTTTTTCATATCCACCGCACGTCTGCCGAAATGCAGCGTCTGAAAGAGGCGGAGGTGCAGGCACGCCCCCTGCTCGAAAGCGAGCGCCGCCACGCCGCCGAAAACCGCAAGGCGGAGGCGGCGGCCCTGCGCTCGGAGTTTCGCGCCGTGGCGGAAGACCTCATACAGCACGAAAGCTCCGCCCTGCGTAAGGCGCATCTCCACACGCTCGAAGACCTC
>SAMEA3663092__coassemble_498_pt1 | contig 12422 bp, 9 predicted proteins | sample SAMEA3663092__metabat2_low_PE_014 | metagenome-assembled genome bin SAMEA3663092 (sample SAMEA3663092) | pig gut metagenome | biome: pig gut; feature: pig-associated habitat; material: faeces | place: France | collected 2012
AATGCGCTTCTGGCAGGCGGGGCACTTCGCCCATTGCGTCTTGGGGCACTCATCTCCGCCCACGTGGATATACTCTGAGGGGAAAATCTTTGTAATCTCGGTCAAAACGTCGTCGATAAACTTCAAAGTGTTGTCCTTGCCGGCGCAAAGCACGTTGTCGCTCACGCCCCACATCTTCCACACCTCATACGGGCCGCCCGTGCAACCGAGTTCGGGATAGGCGGCAAGGGCTGCCTGCATGTGTCCCGGCAGGTCGATTTCGGGAATGACGGTAATGAAACGCTCGCGGGCATACTCCACGATTTCGCGCGCCTCCTTCTGGGTGTAGAAGCCCTGATGGGGCTTGCCGTCATACTTGCCCGTGTTGTGGCCAATAACCGTTTCGGGGCGGTATGCGCCCACGGTGGTGAGTTTCGGGTATTTCTTGATTTCGATGCGCCAGCCTTGGTCGTCGGTCAAGTGCCAGTGGAAGCGGTTGATGTTGTGCAGCGCGAGCATGTCGATGAAACGCTTCACGGAATCGAGTGTCACGAAATGGCGCGACACGTCGAGATGCGCACCGCGATAGGCGAAGCGCGGCGCATCTGCCACCTCGCCGGCAGGTACCTCTACGCCCTTGGCGGCCGACTGCAACACGGGCAATGCCTTGCGCAGTGTCTGCACGCCGTAGAACAGCCCGGCGTCGCTTGCGCCCTCGATGCGGACGCCGTCTTGGGAGACATTGATGGTGTAGCCCTCGGCGGCAGCCTCTTTCTTGCTGGCAGTGGAGAGGGTGATGCTCTGCGGCGCGGCCTTCGCGGTCACGGCGAGGCGCAGATGCAGGGCGCGTTCGATGTAGCCAGCCAATGCCTGTGCGGCGCGTTGCTGGGCTTTGTCGCCTTTCTTATAGACGATGCTCGTTTTTTCGTTGATGACAAACGGTGCGCCCGAGGCGGATTTCACCGTGCGCGGCGCGGGCACCACGTCAAAGTTGGCAGTCTGTGCCGACAGCGAGGCAGGCACGCAGGTAAGAGCCGTCAGACAAAGGACGGACAAGATACGTTTTGTTTTCATAGTATTATATATATAATAATGTGTGTTCCGTGATTTTGATTTAAGGTACGCTTTATGGATATCCGTTTTATAAGGCCTTTCCTTAGGAATAAAGCTGCCCGAGTATGTCGAGCGTTTTCAGTTCCGGGAACGAAGGCAGGTGCAGGCGGTAGTAAAGATTCAGCACCTGCAAGATGCGGCTGCGCTGCGCCCCGGTCATGCGAAAGCGGTGCATATTGGCGAAGTTCATCCTTTGGAGCATCGGCAACATGGCGGCTTCTTCGGGCGGCAGGCAATCGCCGTGGAGCGGGCGCGTGGGCACATAGTTCGCCGAGCGAAGGTCGAACCAACAGCCGGGCGCGTAGCCGCTGAGGTTGGGCGTGAAGCCGAGGAAGCGCGTGAGGCGCATCAGAAACGTGAGGTGGAAATTCGCAAAGTTCATCTCCGCTAAATCCAACCACTGAAACGAGCCGGATACGTAGCGGAATAGCGCGCGTGCATCGCTCTCGGAACGGACGCCGCCGTCGATTGCCTCGCAAAGGAACATGGCGATAGCCGATTTCTCCGGGTCGTAAGGCAGCGACATATAATTATATATTGTCTGCGCCGCCTTGGGGTGCACCACGGAGCCCTCGCGCCCTTTGTTCCACATCACTTGCAGCAAAGCCGCCGGGCGAAACAGAGTGTGGGGCGCGGCTGCGCGGCGCGAGCGCGTTATCCGCACGGCCACAGTCTGCCGCCCGCTTTCCTCGGTAAGCAGGTGCGCGAGGAGCGTGTCGTCGGTGTGCTTGATGACCCGCAGCACAATTGCGCGCGAACTTAGCAACATAAATGTCGTTTGTGTGTATAGTTACGAGTAGACAAGTAAACGAGTAGACGAGACAGAGCAGTCTTGCTAATTATTTATTTCATGAGTAACTTGTCTTGTCTACTTGTTTACTCGTTAACTTGTTTACTAAAATCGTTTGCTTATAGGATAACGTCTAAAACTTCCCCGAAATTACGGAAAACTTCCCGTTTAAGCGGCTATCTTATAAGAAAAACGCAGATTTTTTGAAAAAAACATAGGGAATGCTTTGCTGCTAAGAAAAAATGGCGTACTTTTGCACTCGCAATCGAAACCCAATGCGGTTCGCTGCCCTCAGGTCCCTTCGTCTATCGGTTAGGACGAGAGATTTTCATTCTCTAAAGAGGAGTTCGACTCTCCTAGGGACTACCAATTAAAAAAGGAAAATTAAAAAATGGCAAATCACAAATCATCTGTAAAGAGAATCCGTCAGACGGCTACACGCAGATTGCACAACAGATATTATGCAAAGACCATGCGTAACGCCGTGCGCAAGCTCCGCGCTACCACCGACAAGGCAGTTGCTACCGAACTGCTCCCCAAAGTTCAGAAAATGCTGGACAAACTCGCTAAGACCAACATCATTCACAAGAACAAGGCCGCTAACATCAAGTCGAGCGTTGCCCGCCACGTGAATGGTCTTGCATAAGCTACCAAGCAGAATAATCTTATCATTCTAACATTCCCCATAAAAGAAGAACCGAAGTCGTGAGATTTCGGTTCTTCGTTTTATGCACTGCCTGCAAGCAGCTTTATTCTCCAAGTTGCACGCGGGCTTCCGTAACAAGGCGGCGCATAAGCGCGGGATCGTTGGGACAAATCAGCAGCACGTCGCCGTCCTGCACCACCACATAGTTTTCAAGCCCGTTGATAACGGCCGTTTTACCCGCCGGCAGGCGCACAATATTCTTGCGGCAACCCGAAAGCATGGCTTGGCCCTCACCTGTCACGACATTGCTGTCGGCATCTTTGCGCCCCGCCTGATAGAGGTCGGTCCAGTTACCAATATCACACCAACCGAACGTGCAGGTCTGCACCACGACATTAGTGCAACGCTCCAAAACGCAAAGGTCTATGCTGCGCGGCAACTCCGCTGGGAAGTTCTCGTTGATAAACACCGCTTCCTCTTCTTCGGTGAACTGTGCGCCGCGCCCTTGTGAGCGGTCGGGCACTTCGATAGCATGGAAACGCTCGTGCAGCGTCTGCCACATGGTGCGCTCGTTCCACAGAAAGAGTCCCGTGTTCCACAGAAATTCGCCACTTTCAACGAAAGCCTCGGCGTAGTCCGTTTCAGGTTTCTCACTGAACGACTTGACACGGTACATGCCACCTGCCACGCGGCAGCCCATCTGTATGTAGCCGTAGCCCGTGTCGGGGAAAGTGGGCTTGATGCCCATAACGAGGAATTCGCTGTGACCATCCACATATTGCAGTCCCTTTTTCACTTCTTCCTCAAAGCGGGCCTCATCATGGATAATCTGGTCTGCGGGCGTCACAATCAAGTTTGCGCCAGGCGCAAGGCGTGCCACGTGCCACGTAGCCCAGGCCGCAGCCAACGCCGTGCTTTGCTGTGACCCCTCGCTCAGGATATTGCCGACCGGCAAGGCAGACAACTGCTCCTTGACGAGCGGCACGTAGTCCTTATAAGTAGAAACGAGGATATGGTCGGCAGGCACAAACCGCGCGAAGCGGTCAAACGTCTGCTGAATTAAGGTACGGCCGCAGCCGAGAAAATCAATGAACTGCTTAGGCTGCTGCTTGCGACTGCCTGGCCAAAGGCGTCGACCCGCACCGCCGGCAAGAATGATGCAGAAACACTCGGGTGCTTTCATAGTCGGAGTATTTTTAGGAAAGACTTTATATATATAACGACGAAGCGCGAAGAAAATTGTCAGTTTCGCGTTTCTTGATGCTAAGATAGGAAAAGTTGCAATAAAAAGCCAGCAAAACAAGGTTAAGAAGTGCGTAAAAAGGGCTTTTCGGCACAAAAAACCGTGGTTTTTCCGCAATGTGCTTGGTTCGTAAGGCAAATTATCCTATCTTTGCACCACTAAATTTAAGCGCGGCTCGGATGGCGGAATCGGTAGACGCGCTGGTCTCAAACACCAGTGGGGCAACCCGTGCCGGTTCGACCCCGGCTCCGAGTACAGAAAACGGCTGATAACTTGTTTGTTATCAGTCGTTTTTCTTTTGTTGGCTGGCAACAGGGGTGTAAAAAAGCAACAACAACGCCCCTACTTTTGAGGCTTATATGTGTTCTTCGTGCGTTTCGGCACATCCTTTTTGATTTTTCCTTCCCCCAAGCAAACGTCCCCGCACCTCGAAATTGAGGCGCGGGGACGTTTTATAAAACTATGGCGATAGGTCTAAATCATTTCACCAGCACTTTGCGCGTGAGCGTGCCGGCGGTGGTGTTGATGCGAATGAGGTAAGCACCGGGCGTTGTGCCGCGCAGCGAGATGACAGTCTCTTCGCCCTGGCGCGGCTGAGTAATGTTCTTGCGCCACACGGGGCGGCCGTCGGTCGTGTAAAGGGCGATGTCGGCAAAGCTTTCGTCATTGTTGAACAGCACTTTCCATTCGTTCAAGCCTTTCTGCAAGGTAATGGGGCTGGCGGGGCTGACCACTTTATTGATGCCCGATTCAGCTGCCATTTTCAAGGCCATCTTCAAGCCTTCATACACATCAATCTTTCCGTAGCCCCAACGGTCGTTCCACTCGTCGTTGCCCGTATTGAAACCCGCCTGCGTATAGTTGTCGCGAACGGAAGTGGTTTTGAGAATTTCCACGATGTTCTCGTAAGTAAGCTTGGGATTGGCCTGTAGCCAAAGGGCCACGCAACCTGCCACAACGGGCGAAGCCATCGACGTGCCCGACATGCCGGCATAGTAATAGTAGTTGCGAGAATCAATCTTGATGATGTCCACAATGCTCAGGTCTTTGGAGTCGAAACCGCCGTCGTATTTGGAAATGGCCGCCTTGACCACAGCACCAGGAGCTGCGACAGTGGGTTTGGGCTGGTCGCCGAGATAGGGACCCACGTTGCTAAAATTGCTGATGTCGTCCACGCTACCCACGCTGTACGAATGAGTGCCGCCGTCAATGGCAGACGTTATCGACTTGGAGGAATTATACGATGCCACGCTTACGCAACGGGGAATAGAGGCTGCGCCTTCGCCCACCTGGTACTTATTGTCGCCCTTCACGCAGTCGGCACCCGTGAGGCGCGAGGCAAACGTGCCGCCGCCCTGCAAGGTCCAGGCATGCACGTCAGCCGGGTCGGAAGCCGTGACCTCCACACCGAGGTAATAATTGGAAGATTTAATGCCGGCATTGCTATAAAGGCGCGTCATGGGGACGGATATCTCACATCCCTGCTTCTTGCTGTAAGGATCCACAGCCTCCCAATACGTGCCGCCAGCACTGGTTATGTTAGAAGATGTAATGTAATACTTGTTACGACCGCTCATCAAGAAAGGCTTTATCGTGAGATGCTTCTGACCATCGGCGTGCTGCGCCCAGAGGGAAATAGTACCGTAATAACTGCGGTCGGCAGAAGGAATCACAACAAAGTCCTTCACCTCTCCGGCTGCCGTGAAAGAATAACCGGCATGCAGGCTTTGGTCGAATTCATTGCCGAGCGCGGCCACGAGAATACCGCCCTCGCCCGAGAGCGCGCTCATGCTTTGGTCGTAAAGCGTAAGTCCGTCGTGCGGACCCATGTGTCCGCCAAAACTCATATTAATCACCCACGGCTGGCCGTTGGCCTCGGCGAAATCTTTAATAGCCTTGGCATCTTCTAGTACCTCGCTGCTCTCAAAACCCACGCTCGGCACCATCACGATGTCGGCCTCGGGGGCAATGCCGTAGTAATCATTGTAGGTAGTTTTGCTTCCTGCAGCAATGCTCGTCACGTGCGTGGCGTGTCCCGTGCCGTCGTTGGTCACGTCGCCGCGCGTGGGTATTGTAGTGGTCATGCTGCTGTTGGCCACGTTGCGGTTCCACACGGCCTTGACGCGCAGCGATCCATCAGCATTCTTGAAGGCGAGGTGCTGGAACTCAAAACCTTGGTCAATCACGCCAACCACTACGCCTTTGCCCGTAAAGGGCGTTTCCAGCCCAGTGCCTGCGTGCACTTTCGTCGCCCCAACTTGGGGACGCACCTTATCCATGAACGGTTCGTACGTGCGCGTACTATTTATATAAAGCACCTCCTCGCGCTCAGCCAGCACGGGAATGAGCGTGGCGGGGATGGTGGCCGTGAGCACGCGGTCGGTGATAGGCATTGCCTCGAAGCCCTGCTCTTTCACGAAGTCAGCCGTCACGGCAGGCTCGGAACTATTGATGATAACGCCTGTGAGCGTTTGCGGCGTGACGCTTTGCACGCCCTTGGCGGAAATGCGCTGCACAGTGCCCCCGGCAACGAGTGCGTCCAAACGGCCGTCCCACTTTTTGCCGCCTTCGGGGATAAACGGGGTTTGTGCTGAAACAGAGAGCGAAAGCATTGCGCACAAACCGGTTAGAAGTAATGTTCTTTTCATTCTTGAATATTGTTTGTTATTTTGGTCTAATCAAGCCATAAGCCCGACAAAGTTACGACATTTCCCAATAAAAACGCGCATTTTGCGCTAAGAAACCCCGTTTTTATGGAAATTTGATGTTTTTTGAATCGATACTGCCGTTAGTCGGACGGCACAAAAGAGCCACGAAGCACGCTTTTCTGCCCGACCGCACCTTTGCCAGCCCGTGGCACAACTGGGCACATTTTGGCGAAACGGATTTATCGTCTTATCTTTGCCTCAGCAGAAAGAGGAAGAGCGCGGGCTTTTCCTCTTTCTGCGTTTTTGGGGCAAACTATCCTATATGAGCGGAAAAATTATCTTATAGAATCGTGAAAATTATAAGCAAGCCTGTAAAAATTTGCTCCTTGATAGTTTTTACGATGTACTTAAACGTGATAATTTTCTCTGATTTCATCGAAATTTTCAAGGAACAAATTTCCGTTTTCTTAATTATCCCTAAACTTTCACGCCGCGTCGCCTTAACGATTGCAAATGCAAAATCCACACTCTGCGCAGGGAGGGGAACGACATTAACAAGTTTTGAGGATTTCATATTTTCTGTTGCGCTCGGCACGTGCCTTCCAGTCAGTTAATACATATAGACTTTTTCGTTATTCTTACACCATGTCTGTTTTATAAATAAGTCGTACATTTGCACGTAGAAAATTATGCGTTTCCATAGTTTGAAAACATATTTCGCCCTATGCCTAGGCCTGCTTGCCGCACTGGCTGCGGGCTGCCGCCGCGATGCCGCCGCCTATCAGTATGGCAATGTGTCGGTGGACGGGTGGGTCTCGGGCGACACGGTGGTTTTATATGTGCCGCCCCTGGAACAGGGTGGCGCGTACGCCATGCAGTTCGGACTGCGCACCTCGAACACCGTGCCCTACCCTTTCCGTGAACTATGGCTCACAGTGAAGCAGGAATGGGCGTCGGGGCAAACCTTCGCCGACACCCTGCAATGCACCCTCGCCACGCCCGCCGGCGATGCCTCCGGCAAGGGCGTTGCGCTCAACCAGTACGAATTTGCCCTGCCCGTGCGCCAACTCGCCAAAGGCGACAGCGCGCGCATCTGCATCAACCATATCATGCGGCAAGACCTCTTGCCGGGCATCACGGACGTGGGGATAAGGCTGGAGGCAACGGAGGACAAATGATTTTTCCAAAAACTAAGACACACAATATTATATATATGACTCTATCGCAACTGAAAGCATACGCCGACTTGGCAGCCGAGGCCGCCGTCAAGGCAGGACAGGCCATCATGGAAGTATATGAAAGTCCCGAAACCGACTGGGAGGTGGAGCGCAAGGCGGACAATTCGCCCCTGACACTGGCCGACCGCAAGGCACATGCCGTAATCTGCGGCTATCTGCGCGAAACGCCGTTCCACATATTGAGCGAAGAGGGGCGGCACGCCGAATACGCAGAACGCAAAGACGTGGAAACTATGTGGATTGTGGACCCGCTCGACGGCACGAAGGAGTTTCTGAAACGCAACGGCGAGTTCACCGTCAACATCGCGCTCTGCCACGAGGGCAGCCCCGTAGTGGGCGCTATCTATGTGCCGGCACGCCGCCAACTGTATACGGGCATCGTCTGCGCCGATGAGAACGAGGCATTCCGCAAAACGCTTGACGAGGATTTTGAACCCGTGAGTTGCGAGAAATTGCCCCTGAAAGACGGTGCTGCACACAGGATGGGCGGCGGCACATTCGTGGTGGTGGCTTCGCGCTCGCACCTCAGCGAGGAAACAGAGCAGTTCGTGGCGCGTATGCGTAGCGAGCACGGCGACGTAGAGTTGCGCTCGGCGGGCAGTTCGCTGAAAATCTGCCTTGTGGCAGAGGGCGAAGCCGACGTTTACCCGCGCCTCGCGCCCACCATGGAGTGGGACACGGCAGCCGGGCAGGCAGTGGCCGAAGCTGCGGGCTGCAGCGTCACGGATGCCGGGAGCGGGCAGTCGCTGCGCTACAACAAGGAGGATTTGCACAATCCGTATTTTATCGTCGCGCCTAAATCTTAACTGCCAACCCATTTACATGGCGGGCGTTTTGTAAAACGCCCCTACTTTTCTACTTGTCAATATTATATAAAACATGAGTTCATCCGCCATATTTGTCACCGTAGTCGTCGTGCTGCTGCTCGTGGCACTCATCAAGGAGTGGCTGCGCCCGGGGCTGATATTGTTTTCCGGCGCCGTGGTATTCCTTTGCGTCGGTATTTTAAGCCCGTCGGAGGTAGTGGCAGGCTTTTCCAACAAAGGCATGATTACCGTTGCGCTGCTATTTCTCGTGAGCGAAGGTGTGCGGCGCTCGGGACTTTTGGAAAAGATGCTCTACCGCCTGCTGCCGTCAAAGCGCTGCGGCGAGCGCAAGGCATTGTTCAGCATGATGCCGATGGTGTCGTTTATATCGGCCTTCCTCAACAATACGCCGGTGGTGGTCATCTTCGCCCCTATGGTGAAGCGTTGGGCAGAGCGCGTGGGCATACCGGCCACGAAACTGCTCATCCCGCTGTCGTTTGCCACCATTCTCGGCGGGCTTTGCACGCTGATCGGCACGTCTACAAATCTCGTAGTCCACGGAATGGCGCTCGATGAAGCCGCCGCAAATCCCTCGCTCGGGCTGCGCGGGCTGAACATGTTTGAGTTGGGAAAAATAGGGCTGGTCATAGCCGCCGTTGGCACGGTCTACATCATCATTGCCGCCAAATACCTTCTGCCGGCACGGCGCGAGGAACGCGGCGACTTGGAGCAGGAAAACCCCAATTCCAAATACTTCCGCGTGGAACTGGTGCTCGGCGCACGCTTCCCGGCCATCAACAAGCGCATCTTTGATTTCGATTTCAAGGAAAAGTACGGCGCCACCCTCTTAGAGCTCAGGCGCAACGGCCAAACCCTCCTCATGCACGACATGCGCAAGGAGCATTTCCGCGAAGGCGACACGGTGGTGGTGCTGGCCGATGAGAGCTTTATGCGCAACTGGGGCGACTCCTCTTTCTTCCTGCTCGTGGCCGACACCCGCCAGAAGGAACCCGCGATGGGGCGCAAGAAGCGCTGGTTTACCATCGTGCTGCTCACGCTCATGATATTCGGCGCCGCCATCGGCGAGTTGCCATGGGCGCAAGGGCTCGTGCCGGGCATGAAGTTCGACATGTTCTTCTTCGTCTGCGTAGTTACGGTGATTATGGCGATGATGAACATCTTCCCCGCCCGCAAATACACGAAATTCATCTCTTGGGACATTCTCATCACCATAGCCTCGGCCTTCGCTATCAGCAAGGCGATGCAAAACTCGGGCATGGCTGATGCCGTGGCATCGTGGGCTGTGGGGCTTAGCCGGGAGCACGGCAGTTACGTGCTGCTCGGCGTGGTGTTTTTCATCACGAGCGTCGCCACGGAACTGATGACCAACAATGCCGCCGCCGCGCTGGCATTCCCCATCTCCATATCCATGGCGCAGCATCTCGGGGTCAGTCCCATGCCTTTCATAGTGTGTATCTGCGTCGCTGCTTCCGCCAGTTTCTGCACGCCTATCGGTTATCAAACAAACCTAATTGTGCAAGGCGTGGGTAACTACCGCTTCGGCGATTTCATCAAGATAGGCCTGCCGCTCAACCTCATCGTCATGGCACTGAGCATCTGGCTCATTCCCGTGTTCTGGCCTTTCTGAATTTTATTTTAGGAAACTTGTTTACTCGTCTACTTGTTTACTCGTCTACTCATCTGAAATGAAAAAGATAATAAATCCCTTCGTACATCTCGACGGCTACAACTGCTTCGGCTGTGCGCCGTGCAACCCTTTCGGCGTGAAAATGGAGTTTTTTGAGGACGGCGACGACATCGTGAGCCTTTGGCAACCCACGCCGAACTTCCAAGGCTGGCTCAACACACTGCACGGCGGCATTCAGAGCGTGTTGCTCGACGAGATTTGCGGCTGGGTGGTGATGCGCAAGCTGCAAACGGCCGGCGTGACCTCGAAAATGGAGACGCGCTACCTCCGCCCCGTGAGCACAGAGGGCGGACAAATCACGCTCCGCGCCCGCATCAAGGAGCAGCGCCGCAACATCGTGCTCATCAAGGCGACCCTCCACAACAGCACGGGCGAACTTTGCTCGCAAGCCCTTTGCACCTACTTTACCTTCCCGCCCGAAAAGGCACACAGCGAAATGCACTTCAGCGGCTGCGAAGTGGAGGAATAAGTTAAGGTGGATTTTAAAACCAAAATGGGTCTTGCAGTTGTCTTTTTGCATGGCAAGGCGTATAAAACACGCCCAGTTGTCCCTGTTGTCGGCATATCAAGCGCATGAATGCTTGAATCGGAGTTGTCTTTTGTTGTTTTTGTTGTCGTTTTTATTTTTTAGACAACAGAGACAATAAAAGACAAATTGTTTTTCTGTCTTGCAGTTAATGTATGACGGCAACCGCCCCGTTTCCACTAATTTTCTAACTATCTGCGCATATAAGCGCATATTTTCGTAAATTTGCGCGTTGTTTCCTCATACGGATTATAATCCTTACCTTTTTTCAATGCAAGAATTTCAGCTAATTGCCAAAACCTTTCAAGGCCTTGAAGAGGTTTTGGCGCAAGAACTGACCGAACTCGGTGCCAACAACATCGAAATCGGACGGCGCATGGTGTCGTTTACAGGCGACAAGGCAATGATGTACCGCGCCAATTTCTGCCTGCGCACCGCCGTCAGAATTTTGAAACCCATCAAAACTTTTAAGGCAACTGATGCCGACGATGTCTACAATGCAGTGCGCGGCGTGGAATGGGACGATTTTCTCGACCTCAAAACGACTTTTTCGGTCGACTCGGTAGTCTATTCCGAGGAGTTCCGTCATTCTAAGTTCGTGGCCTATAAAGTGAAAGACGCCATCGTGGACTATTTCCGCGAGAAGCACGGCGAACGTCCCAATATCCGTATTACGAACCCCGATATCCGTCTTAATATCCACATTGCCGATACGCAATGCACGCTGTCGCTCGACTCTTCCGGCGAAAGCCTGCATCTGCGCGGCTATCGCACGGCTTCGGTGGACGCGCCCATTAACGAGGTGCTCGCCGCAGGCTTGATTAAGCTCACGGGCTGGGACTTTAAGTCTGATTTCATCGACCCGTTTTGCGGTTCAGGCACTATTTTGGTGGAGGCCGCCCTCATGGCACGCAATATCTACCCCGGCGTGTTCCGCAAGAAGTTCGGCTTTGAGAATTGGAAGGATTTCGACCCCGAACTCTTACAGGAGATTTACGACGACGACACGCAAGAGCGTGCTTTCGACCATAAGATTTACGGCTACGACCTTAACCTGCGTGCCATTGAGGCAGCCGATGCCAACGTGAAGGCAGCGGGTGTGAGCGACATCGTAACCCTCGAGCAGCGCGACTTCCAAAAGTTTGAGCAGCCTGCCGAGAAGGCGATCATGGTGACCAACCCGCCTTACGGAGAACGCCTTAAACCCGAAGACCTCACGGGGCTTTATCAGATGATCGGCAAGACGCTGAAACATTCCTTCTGCGGCAACGAGGCTTGGATTATCAGCTACAAGGAAGAATGCTTTGAAGCCATCGGTTTGAAGCCGAGTTTCAAAATTCCCCTCTACAACGGCGCGCTCGACTGCGAGTTCCGCAAATACCAACTCTTCGACGGCAAGCTCAACGCGTTTCGCGCTGCCGGCGGCGAGGTGAAGACCACCGAGGAACGCCGCCGCATGGGCGAGAAGCACCGCTTCAAGCAGAACCGTGGCGAGGTCAACCGCCGCCCTGCCGACGAAGAGCGTGTGCCCGACGAGGACTTTACGCCCGAATACGAGATGCTGCGCAAGCGTCACCGCGAGTTCCAAAATACTTTCGGACCTCGCGAACGCCGCAACGATAATCCGCGCCGCTTCGAGGGCGAAAAAGACTTCAAGCGCGGGAAGGGCGGCGACTTCAAGCACGAGCGTGGCGACTTCAAGCGCCGCGGCGACCGCGATGAGCG
>SAMEA3663092__coassemble_501_pt1 | contig 12366 bp, 10 predicted proteins | sample SAMEA3663092__metabat2_low_PE_014 | metagenome-assembled genome bin SAMEA3663092 (sample SAMEA3663092) | pig gut metagenome | biome: pig gut; feature: pig-associated habitat; material: faeces | place: France | collected 2012
CGTCCGCGCCGATGGTACTGCAGACCCGCGGGAGAGTAGGTCGCCGCCAGCTTTTCTAAACAATATAGTTTGCCGCGCGCCGAGGAGAAATTCTTCGGCGCGCTTTTTTTGTTTTCTTCCCTGCGCTGCTTTGTCTAAAAAGAATTGTCAATATTTCTTTAACTCCCTACTTTGCCGTATCTTTGCATAATATAGGCTTCGGATCGGCATAAGACTTTAAGCAAGCTTAGTCTTCTGCGCTCACCTCGCACTATCTTTGTAATTTGATTTATCATATAAGAAAAGTACCTTTTGGCATACCATTAGGAAATGGAACAAGAGCATAGTTTTAGATATCTTACTCAGATAAATTCTCCGAAGGATTTAAAGAGGTTGGCTGTTACGGAGTTACCCGCAGTTTGCGATGAATTGCGGCGCGACATTATTAAGGAACTGGCCAACAATCCCGGGCATTTTGCATCAAGCCTCGGCACGGTGGAACTCACTGTGGCACTCCATTATGTTTTTGATACTCCTGAAGACCGCATAGTTTGGGATGTTGGGCATCAGGCCTATGGCCATAAGATTTTGACGGGGCGACGCGATGCCTTTTCTACGAACCGCAAGTTCCACGGCCTTTGCCCCTTCCCTACACCCAAGGAGAGCGCATACGACACATTTGCCTGCGGCCACGCTTCCAACTCTATTTCCGCAGCGCTCGGCATGGCGTTGGTGGCTCTTAAAGAAGGGTCGCAGCGTAAGGTGGTGGCCGTAATCGGCGACGGCGCGATGAGTGGCGGGCTGGCGTTTGAGGGACTGAACAATGCCTCCGAAATCCCCAACAATCTGCTGATTATTCTCAATGACAACAATATGAGCATCGACCGCCCCGTCGGCGGTATGAACGACTATCTGATGCATTTGCACACGAGCGGCGCGTACAATAGATTCCGCTTTGCCGTTTCGCGCAAGTTGTCCGACTGGGGACTGCTCAATGAGAGCCGCCGCCGCTCCATTCTCCGCTTCAACAATTCCCTCAAATCCCTTTTGACCAATCAGCAAAATATCTTTGAGGGTATGAATATCCGCTATTTCGGTCCTGCCAACGGGCACGACGTGATAGAACTGGTGCGCGTGCTCCGCGAAATTAAGGAGATGAAAGGTCCTAAGCTCTTGCATCTGCATACCGTGAAAGGCAAGGGCTTCAAACCGGCCGAGGAGGAAGCCACTATTTGGCATGCGCCCGGCAAGTTCGACAAAGAGAGCGGACTTCGTGCGGCAGAAAATACCAAACCCAAGGTGCGCTTCCAAGATGTTTTCGGTGAAACGCTGCTGGAACTTTGTCGCCAGAACAGTAAGATTATCGGCGTTACGCCGGCCATGCCCACGGGTTGCTCCATGAATATTTTGATGCGCGAGATGCCCGACCGTGCTTTCGATGTTGGCATTGCTGAGGGTCATGCCGTTACCTTCTCCGCCGGTATGGCTAAGGAGGGGGCCATTCCTTTCTGTAACATATATTCTGCCTTTGCGCAGCGTGCTTACGACAATGTGATCCACGATGCCGCCTTGCTCGATTTGCCAGTTGTGCTGTGTCTCGACCGTGCCGGTTTGGTCGGCGAGGACGGACCTACGCATCACGGCGCGTTCGACCTCGCCGCCCTGCGTCCCATTCCCAACCTCACCATCGCTTCGCCCTACGACGAGCACGAATTACGCCGCCTGATGTACACGGCACAGTTGCCCGGCAAGGGTACGTTCGTGATTCGTTACCCGCGCGGCAGCGGCCGTTTGGGCGATGAGTGGCAGTGCCCGTTGGAGGAAGTGCAGGTAGGCACGGGCCGCAAGCTGAAGGACGGCGCAGACCTTGCCGTGCTCACTTTGGGTCCGTTGGGCACAGAGGCCGCCAAGGCCATAGAAGAAGTGGAGCAAAAGACCGGGCGCAGCATTGCGCACTACGATATGCGTTTCCTCAAGCCGCTCGACGAAGATCTGCTTACCGAAGTGGTGCAGAAGTTCCGCAGCATAGTTACCGTTGAGGACGGCGTGCGTGCGGGCGGTTTTGGTAGTGCGGTGCTCGAATGGGTGGCTGACCGCAACGCCGATTGCCGCGTGGTGCGCCTCGGGTTGCCCGATGAGTTCGTTGAGCATGGCTCGGTGCCGGAATTGCGTGCCTTAGTGGGGCTTGATGCCGCCGGCATCGCCCGTACAATATTAAATATAGATTTATGAAAATCATTATAGCCGGTGCCGGCGCAGTCGGCACACATTTGGCCAAACTGCTTTCGCGTGAGCGGCACGACATTACGCTGATGGACGAAAATCCCGAGAAGCTCGAGGATATTTCTGCCAACTACGACATTCTCACCGTTGCTGCTAACCCTTCTTCTATTTCCGCCCTGCGCGAGGCGGAGGTGGGCAAGGCTGATTTGTTTATCGGCGTTACGCCCGACGAGGCGCACAACATGACGAGCTGTATGCTTGCCAGCAAATTAGGGGCGAAGAAGACCGTGGCGCGCGTCGACAATGCCGAATACACCCTGCCGCAGCACTGCGAGTTTTTCAAGACGGTGGGCATCGACTCCATTATTTATCCAGAAATGCTGGCAGCGCAGGAGATTTTGCACAATCTCCACCGTAGCTGGGTGCGCCAGTGGTGGGAAGTGCAGGGTGGTGCGCTCGTGCTGTTTAGCGTCAAGGTACGTCAAGGCGCGGAAATCCTCAATATTCCGCTCAAGCAACTTTGCGGTCCCGACGTGCCCTATCATATTGTGGCGATAAAGCGCGGCGACGATACGCTTATTCCCCACGGCGACGACGAGCTCTATGCCAACGACGTGGTGTTCTTCATGACCACGCCTTCCTTTGCCGACACAATCCGCACGCTGGCCGGCAAAGAGGACTATCCCGACGTGACCAACCTCTTCATCATGGGCGGCAGCAGCACGGCGGTTCACCTGGCCGCCCACATGCCCGACACGCTCTATGCCAAGATTATAGAGGCCGATGTGCGCCGTGCAGAGCGTTTGAACGAGATTATTCAAAACAGCCACACCTTGGTCATTCACGGCGACGGGCGCAACGTGCCTCTGCTCATCGAGGAGGGCATTCACAAGGCGCAGGCCTTTGCCGCCCTTACCGACAATTCCGAGACCAATATCCTTGCCTGCCTCGCCGCCAAGCGCCTCGGTGTGCGCAAGACGGTGGCTATGGTGGAAAACACGGATTACATCGGCATGGCTGAAAGCCTCGACATCGGCACAATAATTAATAAGAAGACCTTTGCCGCAGGACATATTTACCAGATGATGCTCAAGGCCGACGTCACGTCGATCAAGAGCCTCACGGTGGCGAATGCCGACGTGGCGGAGTTTGTGGTCGGCGAAGACTCGCGCATCGCCCGCAAGCCGGTCAAGGACCTCGACCTGCCGCCCACGGTGACGCTCGGCGGACTGGTGCGAGACGGCAAGGGCTTGCTTATCAATGGTATGACGCAGATACGCCCCGGCGACACGGTCGTTGCCTTCTGCCTCGACAATGCCATTAAGCGTTTGGAAAAATACTTTATTTGATGCGTTAGTTGAATTGAGTATAAAACCACGGATTATTTTTTGCCCACGAATTTCACGAATTTACACGAATTGTTTACAATGAATAAAATGGCGACCTGTACGGTCGCACTAATCTCACGAATCATATGAGTGAATTACTTGAAAGTGTGCACAGCCAAAATATTGAATTAGTGAAAATTCGTGCGACCGTACAGGTCGCCATTATTACGCAGTGCTATGAATTCGTGTAAATTCGTGAAATTCGTGGGCAAATAAAATATTTCTTGGGCAAAAAAATAATCCGTGGACAAAATACAGTAAATTAAACCAATAGATTTAGTTTGATTTTCTATGAAAAATCTCTTTCCCCTCATTTCGTGCCTCCTCTTGCTGTCGCTCTCGGCCTGCAAGCCTACCGACACGCGCAAGGTCATCAAAGCCGTTGCCGAGCAGTCGGTGGACACGACGGGCTACAAGTCGCGCACCATTGCAACGGAGGACTTTGTTTCCGTTGAAGCCACGTGCTTTGCCGACATCACTTATCATCAAATCCCCTTAGACAGCACTGCCCGCGTGGTGCTGCAAGCCCCCGAGAATATTTTGGACGATTGCTCCGGCAGCGTGGTCGACGGAACGTTGCGCCTGTCGCTCAACCATAGCGACACGCACCCCGAAGAGGCGGTGGCAGTGGTGCACATCTATGCACCGGCCGTTTGCGACTTCTCACTGGTGGGCGGCAAATGCTTGCGCTTGGGCAAGGTGCGCATGGCCTGTCCGATGAGCATCGTGCTCGACGGCGTGGGCAGCATTGTGTCTGATTCCATCGCCGCGCCCGAGTTGAAAGCCGTACTCAACGGGGCGGGGCATATCGACCTGCGTGGCATTGACGCCGATGCCGTTTCCGCCACACTTGGCGGCGCGGGCATCATTGCCCTCGAAGGCGAGGCCCGCCGCGCCGCTGCCGTGCTCAACGGCACAGGCACGATTGACTTCCAAGGTCTTCGCACCGACCTTGCGCCCGATTGCTCCGTTTCGGGTGTGGGCAAAATCCTGCAAAAGGCAAAATAAGGTCCCAAGGGTAAGGGCGTTATGCAACGCGCTCCTACTCACCCGTTGAATAATTCTACAAACGCATTATATAATAATATGAACACAAAACGCTTGCTTATGTCACTCACCACAGCGGCTGCCTTCTCCGCCGCCGCAGCCCAGACGGCTGCCGACGGCTTTAAGTACACCGACGAGCAGTTTGCCGACATCCAGATGTTGCGCTATCGCGTTGAGGGCTTTGAAAAACTCACGCTCAAAGAAAAAACTTTTATCTATTATCTCCAAGAAGCGGCCTTGCAGGGCCGCGATATCCTTTTCGACCAAAACGGGCGTTACAACCTCCGCATTCGCCGTATGCTCGAAAAGGTTTATACCGACTACAAGGGCGACCGCGCCTCCGCCGATTGGCAAGGTTTCGTTACGTATCTCAAACGCTTCTGGTTCTCCTCCGGACCGCACCACCACTACGGTTGCGAGAAGTTCGAGCCGGGCTTCTCCGAGCAATGGCTGCGCAACGCTTTGGTAGACATTAATTATGAAGAAGCGACCTGCGTGCCCCGCACCGCCTGCGGCAAGTCGTGGGAAGAACTCCTGCCCGTGATTTTCGACCCCGCCGTGATGCCCATGCGCGTCAATCAGAAGGACGGCGACGACCTCGTGCTCACTTCAGCCGCCAACTACTATGCCCCCGGTATCACGCAGGCAGAGGCCGAGCGCTTCTACACGCAGCGCAAGCCCGCCGACGACCCGCAGCCCATCATGATGGGCATGAACAGCCGCCTCGTACGCAATGAGTTCGGCGACCTCGCCGAGCGCGTTTGGCGCGTGGGCGGACTCTACGGCACGGCCTTGGAGCGCATCGTGGACAATCTCGAAAAGGCGCGGCCCTTCGCCTGCACCCCGGAGCAGCAAATGGTGATTGACCGTCTCGTGGAATACTACCGCACGGGCGACCTCCGCACTTTCGACAACTATTCTATCCATTGGCTCAAAGACACCGAGAGCCTCGTGGACTTCTGCAATGGCTTTACCGAGAGTTACGGCGACCCCTTGGGCATGAAAGCTTCTTGGGAGAGCATTGTGAACTTCAAAGACCTCGCCGCTACGGGGCGCACCGAGAAACTCTCAGCCAACGCCCAGTGGTTTGAGGACAACAGCCCCGTTGACCCGCGCTTTAAGAAATCGGAGTGCAAGGGCATTTCCGCCAAGGTTATCACCGCCGCCATTCTTGCCGGCGACCTCTATCCCTCCACAGCCATCGGCATCAATCTGCCCAACAGCGACTGGGTGCGCCGCGAGTACGGTTCCAAGAGCGTCACCATCGGCAACCTCACCGATGCCTACAACAAGGCGGCCCACGGCAACGGCATGGACAAGGAGTTCGTCATCGACGAGGCCACGCGCAAACTCATTGCGCAGTATGGCGATGCCTGCGACGACCTCCACACCGACCTCCACGAATGTCTCGGCCACGGTTCGGGCAAACTGCTCCCCGGCACCGACCCCGACACGCTCAAAGCCTACGGCTCTACCATCGAGGAAGCCCGCGCCGACCTCTTCGGCCTCTACTACGTGGCAGATGCCAAACTCGTGGAACTCGGTCTCACGCCCAACCTCGAAGCCTATAAGTCACAGTATTACACCTATATGATGAACGGTCTGCTCACGCAGCTCGTGCGCATCAAGCCCGGCAACAACATCGAAGAGGCCCACATGCGCAATCGCGCCATCATTGCCCGCTGGGCCTATGAGCACGGCAAGGCCAATCGTGTGGTGGAACTGGTGAAGAAAAACAAGAAGACCTTTGTGCGCATCAACGACTATGCCGCCCTGCGCACCCTCTTCGGAAAACTCCTCGCCGAGGTGCAGCGCATTAAGAGCGAGGGCGACTACGAGGCTGCCCGCGCCTTGGTGGAGAACTATGGCGTAAAGGTAGACCCGACGCTCCACAAGGAAATCCTCGCCCGCTACGAGAAGCTCCATCTTTCGCCTTACAAGGGTTTCATCAACCCCGTTTATACCGCCGTGCGTGATGCTGCCGGCAACATCACCGACGTACGCCTCGACTACACCGAGCCTTACGACCAGCAAATGCTCCGTTACAGCCGCGACTACAACACGCTGCCCGACGTGAACGAGTAGGTGGCATTCTGCAGAACGCCCGTTGTGTGAGCCACAATCATATACTTCCGCCCATTCCGCCGCATGGTAATCCTCATTGCCATGCGGCGAATTTTTATCCCCCGTTCAATTTTCCCTAATTGCGCAGACAATTTTTCCTCTCTGCGCAATTATTTCTTGCTTTCCGTGCAGAAATTTTTTGTTACAAACCTTGTAACATGTATTACAAACTTTATAATATGCGTTACGAACTTTCTAACATGTGTTACAAACTTTGTAACAAAAACTTTCTAATATGATAGTAAAAAATATCTGCTTGCAAAGGAAAAATTACAGGCAGGCAGTAAAAATTAATTTGTTTCCCATTTCTGATTCGTTTCTGCTTTGTAACCGTATTTTAATAGTGAAAATCAAGATAGTACATATATAAGTTGTAATTTTGCAGTAGCTAAGCAGCATCAAACGCAATAACTAACCATTTAATTATATACAGGATGATGAAACGTATTTTTTACCATTCCATTCTCTCCCTTTTCTTGCTGGTTATGTTTTGCATAACCGGGGGGGGTAATTTGGCGAAGGCGCAAAGCACGGTAACGCTTGATTTTGAAGGTTCAGGAGCTTTCCCGTACAACGCAGATTGGACAATTACCAATTTGAGCGTTTATTCGAGTTTGAATCATACAACAAGCGGTCGTAACTCGGCAAGTACGAGCGGAAAGGAGTCGGCGGTTGCTCAATATAAAAACAAACTTGAGAATATCTCCAAGGTTGTTTATTATATTTCTAAAACAACAACTAATACAAACACTTCTTCTTATTTTTTAGTTGAAACATCAACAGATGGTTCAAATTGGGTTGGCCAGGGTCTATCTCCAACTTTCGACCAGATTAAGCAAAATGAATGGACTGAAGTTTCCGTAGAACTGTCAACTCCTGTGACAGGTTACGTGAGAGTTAGCTATAAAGGAAGTACCGCCGTGCGTGTAGTTGACGATATCACGGTTTATTACACACCTGCTGCAGTAGGTACGACAGACCCGGAAATTTCTTATTCTTCCTCTTCTCTTACCATTGCCGCTAACGGTACGCTTACGCAGCCTGAGCTTAAAAAACCCAACGGCGTAACCATCAAATCTTATTCTTCCGACAACGAGTCTGTCGCAACTGTGACGGACAAGGGCGTTATTGCCTTGGCTGGCGGCACGGGTACTGCCAAGATTACGGCAACCTCTCAGGCAGATGCCACGTATAAGGAAGGAACTGCCACTTATACGCTGACCGTTTTCGGCGCGCCTGAAATCACGCCCGAGAGCGGCGAATACGCTAAATCTGTAGATGTTGCCATCTCTGCAACCGATGCTGCTGCTTTGTGGTATACTACCGATGGCTCTGAACCGACGACAGACAATGCTGCGGCAACTAAGGTAACGGAGTTCCCCGTAAATCTGAAATTAGGATTAGGAGAGCATACAGTCAAGGCTATTACGGCTTATGACGCAGAAGGTACGATTTTGTCTAATGTCGAAACGCGTACCTATAATGTTTTGGATTACACTACGGTTGTAAAAGAAAGTCCATTTGCTGCAACATCAGGTGGTTTAGATGATGTTATTTCGTATACTACGGCGCAAGAAAACGGAACAACTGAACCAAAGATTTCTTATAATCACATTCTATTATATCAACCCGGCAAAAACAAGCAGCATGGCGGTTCTATTACAATCTCTGCGAAAGAGGGCTATGAAATTAAAAGCGTTACGATAGGTACGGCACAGGCAACCTCTTATTCTTATACATTAGATGGAAGCAATGTACACTCAGCAAATACGCCCTTGGCCAAGAACGCGAAGGCCACTCTTGGCGGCTTGAGCAATCAGTCTGTAACTTTTTATTGCGAGGGTGCTTCAAGCAACAATCGTTTAGAAGTATACTATATATCTGTTGATTACGTTCAAAAGGAAGGGACGGTTGCGACTCCGATTTTTAAATTCTCTGAAACGGAAACATGGGGTGCGCCTATCGATGTTACTATAACCGCAACGGGTGCTTCTTACATTTGGTATACAACAGACGGAACAGACCCAACAGCGGATGGCGCTACACCTATTAAAAAGGAAGGCGAATCCACTTCGTTTAAACTTTCAGAAACGGGCGAATATACCATTAAGGCCATTGCTCTCAATGATAATGGCGACTATTCTCAAGTTGCAACGGCTACTTGCGTTATCAACAAACCTACACCAGGCTTGGCAAAGATGAAGTACAAGAAGGTGACTTCTAATGATGATATTGTGGATGGTGGTGTGTATATAATTGTGTGCGAAACGAAGAAAGTGGCATTGGAAAGTATTGATACAAGTGGTACTAAAGGTGTGAAGACTGATGTAGAATTGGTAGAGAATACATATAGTGGTGCGGTTAATGAGAGCTCTACTCCTTATGAAATTCAGTTAAATAAGATTGGTGAGAACAAATATTCTATTTATTTTATAGGTCAGAAGAAGTATTTATCTGTCGTCGCAAAAGCTGATAGTAAAATTACACTAAATCCAGGTGTAAATAACGATTTTGCTCGTTGGAGCATTTCTTGTTCTGATGGCAATACTACTATTGGTTGTGTTGATTCTGCTTCCAAGGGTTACAGTTTGCAATACAATGCGTCTGGGACAATGTTCCGTATGTATGATAGTGCTCAAACTCCCATTCAACTTTACAAAAAGACCTTCGACCTTTCTGTAAACGCCAATACAGCAGGTTATGCCACGGCTTACACCGCTTTCCCGTACGTGATGCCCGCAAGCGCAGACGGCTATATCGTGACTGAGACGGCAGAGGGCGAGACGATTAAGGCAAAGAACAAATATCCCGCCGGTACGGAAGTGCCCGCTTATGCCCCGCTGCTGATTAAGAACGCCGAAGCCGGCGTGACGCTCAACCCCGTTGTGCTGGGCAAGACCGTTGAGGCTTATAATTATGTGGCAGGCAACGCCGAGGCCGTTGCGGCAGGCAACGTGAACCTGCTCTATGGCACGCGCCGCGAAAGCGATGGCGTGACCACCGACGTAGACGGCACGAACAACTATTACTACTACAAACTTTCCTATAAACTCGATGCCGAGAAAAATCCTGTGCCAGACAGCTACGGCTTCTATCGCGGCATGGCCGACGGCAGCGCATTCGCAATGAAGAACACCCTGACGGCTTATCTCGCCCTGCCTAAGAGCAGCGGCCTGGTGAACAACCTGCGCATCAGCATCGACAACGAAGAGGGTACTACCACGGGCATCCATGCCAACCGCATTCCCGCAGACAATATGCCGCAGAGCATCTACACCCTCTCGGGCGTACGCGTCAATGCAACAGGCGGCAGCCTCCCCAAAGGCATCTATATCGTGAACGGAAAGAAAGTTGTCATCAAATAAACAGAACAACAGAAAACGATGAACAAGAAACTATATATCAGCCCCGAACTTAATGTATATCTTTTAGAATGCGAAGGCTTGCTTGCCACCAGCCGCGGTTCGGAAATTGACCCTAATTTTGGCGTTAAGGGAGACTATACAGAGGCCCCCGCTTGCACCAATAAGAAGCAATGGGACGAACTCTCGGGAATGCAAAAAGGCATTTGGGAGTAAAGTCACCCTCCTTATCGGACAAATAAACAGACCCCCGACCGTGCATGAGCACGGCCGGGGGTCAAATTTACAATGGGTTGCGCCCCTACTTACGGTAGCCCCACTGGTCGAGGGCAAAGCCCCAGTTCTTTTCCACGAGTTCCACGGTGCGCGGGTCGTAGTTGTACTTGTTCTTCTTGTAGCCCTTCTTTGAGGCGACGTATTGGCTGATGGCTTGTTCCGCCTCGTTCCAGCCCGGGAGTTGCAGCGTCTGGTAGATTTGCTGCGTCATGCCGAGCGCGTCCGCCTCAAAGTCCTCAAACTTCACCTCAATCAGGTTGCCCTCGGGAATGAGGTGCTTGTCGGCCTCGTACTTATGGTAAAGTTTGGCGTAAACGCTGAGGATATTCTGCTCGAGTTCTTCCTTGGAGATGTCTTGCAGGCGGAGCGGCTCGATGGTGTTGGTGAAGAACGAGCGCGTGCTCTCAAACACCGTGTAGGGGTTACGCATCAAGTAGATGAACTTAGCGTTGGGGAACATCTTCACCAATTCAGCCACGCGGCCCGTGTGGGGCGGGTTCTTGGAGAGGAACTGTGTGCCGCCCGTGTTCCAAAGCGAAATCTTGATGAGTTTCGTGAACGTTTCCTCCCACACTTTCAGTTCTGCGGGGTCGATGCCCTCAAACAGCATGTACTTGTCGCAGTATTCCAACTGGTGCTTCGGGTAGAACCAGAAGTTGTAGTACGTGTAGGGCATCATGTTGGAGAGGGCGAACTCCTCCTCCTGCGGCAGGTCGACGGCGAGGTCCATATTGTCGGTCGGGCGCTTGTCGGGCATGAGCCACGACATGTTTTTCTTAAAGAACGATTGCCCGAACATCATGAGGTGGGGGAAGACCGTCTGATAGGTGGTGCAATAGCCGAAATGCTTGTCGCAAGAGAGCACGTTGTGCACGAAGGTCGTGCCCGAGCGCCAATGTCCGAGGATAAACACCGGCGCATGTTCCAGCGGCTGGTCAGCGAGGAGTTTCTTGTAGCGGCTGTCCTGAATGGGCGCGAGCGTTGAGAGCAGGCGGCACACGCCTTTGGTGAGGCGGAATTTGCCTTTGCGCGAGTTGTCTACTGTGCGCCCCTCCGTGAGGTGCTTGAACGTTTGCCAGTCAGCGCCGACGAGCGTGTTGATCGGGAGTTTGTTGAATTCTAAAAGACCCATATAAAATATACGTGTTGTTTCGGATTAAGAAATAAACTATCTTGGCAGCAAAGTTACGATTTTTTTGGGAGACTCATACTTTTTGCGCCCACGAGTAGGGGCGTATTGCATACGCCCCTACTTCCTTTCAATGAATTTACGATATAGATTTCCCCCTCCCATTTTGTCGCAAGGGTAGGGGCGTTTTGCAAAACGCCCGCCGTGTGGGCCGCATGGGAAAATTCAAGAAGACACCCATTTTCCGGGCGTTTTGCAAAACGCCCCTACTTTCTTTCGATGAATTTACGATATAGATTTCCTCCCCTCCCATTTCTTATTTTTTTTGTTGAAGCCATAAGTCTAATTATTCGTAAAATCCGGCACGGGCACGGGGCGGCTGCCGTTCATGGCAGATTGCTCGGAGAGCTCTGCGATGCACGACCATTCTGCGGAGTCGTACACGTCGATGTCCAGCGGCAGGCCGTAGCGCAGGCAGTGGATAAGGCGGGCGTCCATGGCGTAGTTCATCTCGTTGGGCACGTTGAGGCGGCGGCCTTCGAGCCAGCGCAGGGCGGCATCGCTCGTATAGTGTTGTTCCATGGCGGCGAGCGCTTCGCTGCCCGTGAGCAGCGGTTGGCCGTCCAGTTGAATGGTGGGCGTGGGGTATTTGCTCACAAATCCCTTAGTGCCGCACACGGTTTGCAGGCGGCTGTAAGGGCGCGGCGTGGTAACGTCGAGCTGCAGCAGGATAGACACGCCGCCCACGGTGCGCAGCAGCGTGCTGTTGACGCGGCTTTGCAGTCCGTCCTCGCCTGCGCCGTGCGAGGTGAGCGACACGAGATAGTCGAGCCTGTCC
>SAMEA3663092__coassemble_514_pt1 | contig 12232 bp, 10 predicted proteins | sample SAMEA3663092__metabat2_low_PE_014 | metagenome-assembled genome bin SAMEA3663092 (sample SAMEA3663092) | pig gut metagenome | biome: pig gut; feature: pig-associated habitat; material: faeces | place: France | collected 2012
GCCTGGAAGGCACTACAGAGCGTAGCGATAGTAACCGGGTACGAAGTGCCCGGATGGTCAATGCGAGAATGAGGTGCCTGGAAGGCACTACGCCTGTGGCGATGCTTATCGTGCAAGTCCTGTGGCGTAGTGCCTTCCAGGCACATCGTGCACTACGCGCTTATCCGGGCACTTCGTACCCGGTTACTATCGCTACGCTCTGTAGTGCCTTCCAGGCACTTAACGCATAATTTCAGGCTCGCCTTGCACAAACGTTGGGTTCAATGCAAAGTTTAGGGTCTTGTAATAGCAGAAAGGAGATATTTTGCCGTACCTTTGCATCATGTATTAAGCCGAGATGCCGCCTGCCGCCTCTTGGGGAGATTTTCTGTGTTTCTAAGTGTACAATATTTATATATACAACTATGCCAAAGTTTGAACTATTGTGGACGCGTGCCAAAGAGTTTTTCAAGTTCTCCGTAGAGAACGAAGAAGAGATTATCAAGGAAATAAGCGAGGGCGTGAGCTTCCGAGGCTCCACGCTGTGGGTGCTGATTTTCGCAATATTCATCGCCTCGCTCGGCTTGAACGTCAACTCCACGGCGGTGATTATCGGCGCGATGCTTGTGTCGCCGCTCATGGGACCCATAATTGGCATGGGGCTGGCCGTGGGCATCGGCGACCTCGAGTTGCTCAAACGTTCTGGCCGCAACTTCGGCGTGGCTACGCTCATCAGCGTGCTGACGGCGATGGTCTACTTTCTCATCACGCCGCTGAGCGACGCGCAGTCGGAACTCCTGGCTCGCACCACGCCGACTATCTACGACGTGCTCATCGCCACCTGCGGCGGCGCGGCAGGCTTTATCGCCCTCTGCACGAAAGGCAAGAGCAACGTCATTCCTGGCGTGGCCATCGCCACGGCCCTTATGCCGCCCCTCTGCACGGCGGGCTACGGATTGGCCACGGGGCATATTCTCTATTTTCTCGGCGCGTTCTATCTCTTTTTCATCAACACCGTGTTTATCAGCCTCTCCACCTACGTGGGCACGCGCCTGCTGCATTTCCACCGCAAGCGGCTCGGCACGCAGACCTTGGAGCGAAAGACGCGGCGCGTGGTGCTCTCGCTGGCACTGCTCACGGTGCTGCCCTCGCTCTTTATGACCGTGGGCATCGTTCGCAAGAGTATTTTTGAAAACAACGTGAACCGCTTCGTGAAAAAGGAACTTTCGCAAACGGGCACGCAGATTATTTCAAACGAGGTAAACAAAGACAGTCTCCTGCTTAGCGTGGTGGCTGTGGGGCGCGAGATACCGGCGGCGCGAATAGCAGAGGCGAAGCGGCGCATGGAGGACTACGGGCTCAAGGCTTATGGGCTCAATATCATTCAAGGCGAGCAAAGCGACAGTGCCTTGATGCTGCTCAACAAACTCACGGCCTCGCGTTCGGGCATGAGCGAGGAGCGCAAGCAGCTGGCGGCGGAAACGGCCCGCGCCAACGACCTGCACCAGCGGCTGGACGCTTACACGCGCTATGAAAACCTTTCGGGAGAAATGGGACAGGAACTCACGGCCCTCTTTCCGCAGATAGAGTCGCTGAGCCTTGCCAACGTGGTGGAGGCGCGCACCGATACAATCGCCTCAAAGCGTTACGTGCTGGCCATGCTGGGCATGAAGAAAAAAGCGAAAGCCTTGCCCGCCGACCAGCAAGCCCGCCTCACCGATTTCCTCAAAGCCCGCATTAAGGCAGACAGCCTTGTGGTGGTGTGGAGGTAGGAGAAAACATTGATGGGAATTTTTGTGCAAGCGAGCGCAATCAAGTTTACTTGAATTGCCGAGCGCAGCCGAAAATCTGGAACTCTTTTCGTGAGAAAGTTGAAATATGCTTGGATTTTGCGCGTACCTTTCACTAAATTTGCAAACGGAATTAATATACTTGTGATGGATAATAAAGTTGATTACTGGCTTGAAATGTCAGACTATGACTTTGAGACGGCAAAAGCGATGCTTGCTACACAACGGTATCTGTATGTAGGCTTTATGTGTCATCAAGTGATAGAGAAGGCTCTTAAAGCCTATTGGAGCAATGTACTTGAAGAACCGCCCTTGAAAATACATACATTGTCAAGGCTTGCAGAAAGAAGCGGTTTGGATAAGTTTATGTCAGAAAGTCAACTGGATTTTATTGATGAATTAGAACCGCTCAATATTGAAGCACGTTACCCCTCGTACAAGGAGCGTCTTATGAAAAGTTTATCAGATGCTCGTTGCAATGAATTGATATTGAAAACAGATGAATTAAGATTATGGATAAAGAAACTGCTATAGAATTGGCTCGGCATTATAAACAAATCATTGCAGAGCACCTGCCATTGAAGGCTCTTTATCTATATGGATCGTATAGCAAGGGAGCTTTTACGGAGGATAGCGATATAGATATCGCCGTAATTGTTGAGCGTATGAGCGATAATTATTTTGAAGATACGCCGTTGCTGTGGAAGCTTAAAAGAAAAATAAGCAATTTGATAGAACCTGTATTATTGGTAGAGGATGAAAGCAATCCGCTCTATGCAGATGTGGTGAAGACAGGTATCCTTATATAGTGCGTTTATTCTTCAATCTCTTTACATAATCTTATCATCTCATCTCTAAGCTGCGCAGCCAGTATAAAATCGAAGCGGGCGGCGGCGGCTTTCATCTCTTTTTGCAAACGTTCGATACGCTGTTGCGGAGTTTCCGCAGCAGCGTTTTTCTTGTTTTTGCCGTAAGCGGCTTCCGCCTCTGCGGCTGCCGTGTACTTGGTGCCCGAGGGTAGGGCGTATGGATTTACCGATACGGCCGCGCCGTGCTGTGCCTGCGTCTGCATGCTGGCAGCGGAGGGCTTGCGCAGAGACGTGAGGTCGGACGCGCTGTCGAGCGACTTCTTAATTTGCTGCGGCGTGATGCCGTGCTCGGCGTTGTAGGCAAGCTGTTTCATGCGGCGGCGTTCCGTCTCGTCGATGGTTTGCTGCATGGAGGGCGTTATTTGTTTGGCGTAGAAGATAACGCGGCCGTTCACGTTGCGCGCGGCGCGGCCAGCCGTCTGTGTGAGCGAGCGGGCAGAGCGCAGGAAGCCCTCCTTATCAGCATCGAGCACCGCCACAAGCGCCACTTCGGGCAAATCCAAACCCTCGCGCAGCAGGTTCACGCCCACGAGCACGCTGTAAATGCCCCGGCGCAGGTCTTCCATAATCTGCACGCGCTCTAAAGTGTCCACGTCGCTGTGGATATAAGCCGTGGAGATGCCGTTTTTCAAAAGATAGTCCGTGAGTTCTTCCGCCATGCGCTTGGTCAGGGTCGTGACCAAGACGCGCTCGTCGGCCTCGCAGGCTTTTGCGATTTCTTCCATCAAGTCATCGACCGGGTGGTCGGTGGGGCGCACCTCTATGGGCGGGTCGAGCAGCCCAGTGGGGCGGATCACTTGTTCCACAACCACGCCCTCGCTTTCTTGCAGTTCGTAGTCGGCTGGCGTGGCACTGATGTAAATCACCTGCTTGGCCATTTCGTGGAACTCGTCGAAGGTGAGCGGGCGGTTGTCCAAGGCGGCTGGCAGGCGGAAGCCATAGTTCACGAGCGACTCCTTGCGCGAGCGGTCGCCGCCGTACATGGCGCGTATCTGCGGTACGCTCACGTGGCTCTCGTCGATGACGATCAGAAAGTCCTCGGGGAAGAAGTCCAGGAGGCAATAGGGGCGCGTGCCCGGCGAGCGTCCGTCGAAGTAGCGCGAGTAGTTCTCAATGCCGCTGCAGTGCCCCAGTTCGCGTATCATTTCGATGTCGTACTCCACGCGCTCTTTCAGCCGTTTGGCTTCGAGCGTCTTGCCGCAGGCCTCGAAGTCGGCGATTTGCGCCACGAGGTCGTCCTGAATTTGCCGTATGGCAAGTTCCTGGGTATCTTTCGAGGTAAGGAAAAGATTGGCGGGATAAATCTTATATTCCTCAAAAACATCGATGCGTGCGCCACTCTCGGCATCAATCTCCTCGATGCCGTCGATTTCGTCGCCCCAGTAAGTGACGCGGATAATGTCGTCGGCGTAGGCAAGGTAGATATCCACGCTGTCGCCCTTGACGCGGAAGTTGCCCGCCGAGGGCGCCACGTCGTTGCGCGAGTAGAGGCTGGCCACAAGGCGGCGCAGGAGTTCGTTGAGGTTCAGTTGCCGCCCAATTTTCAGTTCGATGACGTTTTCGTAGAAAGCAGAGGGATTGCCCATGCCGTAAATGCACGAGACGGACGAAACTACCACCACGTCCTTGCGGCCAGAGAGCAGCGCGGAGGTAGCGGCGAGGCGCAGTTTGTCGATGTCCTCGTTGATGGCAAGGTCTTTCTCGATATAAGTATCCGTGGAAGCGATATAGGCTTCGGGCTGATAGTAATCGTAGTAAGAAACGTAATACTCCACCGCATTCTCGGGGAAAAAGCCTTTGAACTCGCTGTAAAGCTGTGCCGCGAGCGTCTTGTTGTGGCTAAGCACGAGTGTGGGCTTGTTCAGCTGCGCGATGACGTTTGCAATGGTAAACGTCTTTCCCGAGCCGGTAACGCCCTGCAACACTTGAGCAGGTGCGCCGGACGACGCACCTGCTACAAGTTGCTGTATGGCTTCGGGCTGGTCGCCCGTAGGCTGATAAGCGGAATGGAGTATAAAGCGGTTCATTGCATGAATGCGCAAACGCGCAAACGCGTTTACTTGTCTGCCCGTTTACTAATAATTTTACTCTTTCACAATGTCCAGCATCAGTTCGTCGAGCTGTTTCTGGTCCACGAAGGAGGGCGCGTCGAGCATCACGTCGCGGCCGGAGTTGTTCTTCGGGAAGGCGATGCAGTCGCGAATGCTGTCGAGGCCGGCGAAGAGCGAAACCCAGCGGTCGAGGCCGTAAGCCAAGCCGCCGTGGGGCGGTGCGCCATACTTGAAGGCGTTCATCAGGAAGCCAAACTGCTCCTTGGCGCGCTCGGGCGTGAAACCTAAGGTCTTGAATATCTTAGCTTGCAGTTCGGCGTCGTGGATACGGATGCTGCCGCCGCCCACTTCCACGCCGTTGCACACCATGTCGTAGGCATCGGCAAGCACGGAGGCGGGGTCGGTGTCGAGTTTCGGTATGTCGCAGGGCTTCGGCGAGGTGAACGGGTGGTGCATCGCCATGAGGCGGCCTTCTTCTTCGCTCCACTCGAACATCGGGAAGTCAACCACCCAAAGCAGCGCGAACTTATTCTTATCGCGCAGACCGAGGCGGCTGCCCATTTCGAGGCGCAGTTCGCAGAGTTGCTTGCGTGCCTTCATGGCATCGGGGCCCGAAATCATCAGGATAAGGTCGCCGGGCTTCGCGCCGGTGAACTCTTTGAGACGCTGCATCACCTCGGGGGCGTAGAACTTGTCTACCGAACTCTTCACATTGCCCTGCTCATCGACGCGGGCGTAAACAAGACCCTTCGCGCCGATTTGCGGTGACTTCACGAAGTTGGTCAGTTCGTCCAGCTGCTTGCGCGTGTAAGCGGCGCAGCCTTCGGCCACAATCGCGCCGATATAGGCAGCCTCGTTGAACACGCCAAACTCGCCCGTGCCTTTCAGCACGTCCATCACCTCGACAAACTCCATGCCGAAGCGCATATCGGGCTTGTCGCTGCCGAAGCGGCGCATCGCCTCGTGCCAAGGCAGGCGCAGGAAGGGCGCATCGCCGAGATCGTAGCCGCGCACCTCTTTGAAGAGATACTTTGCCATTTCCTCAAAGGTGTTGATAATATCGTCCTGCTCCACAAAGCTCATTTCGCAGTCAATCTGCGTGAACTCCGGCTGGCGGTCGGCGCGGAGGTCTTCGTCGCGGAAGCATTTCACGATTTGGAAATAGCGGTCCATGCCTGCCACCATGAGCAGCTGCTTGAGCGTCTGCGGACTTTGCGGCAGGGCGTAGAACTGGCCGGGGTTCATGCGCGAGGGAACGATGAAGTCGCGCGCGCCCTCCGGCGTAGAGCCCACGAGCACGGGCGTTTCGATTTCGAGGAAACCTTTCTCGTCGAGGAAATGGCGCACGGCGAGGCAGAACTTATGGCGCAGTTCCAAGTTGCGGCGCACCACTTCGCGGCGCAAGTCGAGATAGCGGTACTTCATGCGCAGTTCGTCGCCGCCGTCGGTGTTCTCCTCGATGGTGAAAGGCGGCACGTCCGAGGCGTTGAGCACGGTGAGCGCGGTCACGGTTATTTCAATGTCGCCAGTCGGCATCTTGTCGTTCTTAGAGTAGCGTTCGCCCACGGTGCCGACCACTTGGACCACGTATTCGCGCCCCAGTTTGTTGGCCTGAGCGCACAGGTCGGCGTTGGTTTCTTCGTTAAACACGAGTTGCGTGATGCCGTAGCGGTCGCGCAGGTCGACAAATGTCATGCCGCCCATCTTGCGCACGCGCTGCACCCAGCCGGCAAGCGTTACGCTTTCGCCGACATTATTTATACGGAGTTCTCCGCAAGTTTTTGTTCTGTACATATATAATATATTTAATTGTCAAATAATAAGCCCGCGCCGCTACTCGCCGTTCTTTTGGAACAAATCGGCAAAAAACTCCATGCTTTCGGGGTGTTCCGTGGCGAAGGTGTCGATGTGGCGCATGCGCTTTTCTTCCAAAATCTCGTTCACGGCAATCAGGATGCCCGTCTCCTCCACGTTGCCGAACTCATGGTTCACGGCCGTGCCAAACACGCGCATCGTGGGGCTGAGGCCCATGTAGGCGTTCACCAGCGGCGGAATGTTGAAGCCGAGGCGGCGCACGGCCGTGTTGAGAATGCGGTAGTCGCTCTTGAAATCGTCTTCCACGAAAATTGCCCGTAATTCCTCCTCCGGCGTGTCGAGGGTAAGCGGAGTGATAGGCTCGACGAGCGCGTCTTTGTCGCCGAAATGCTTTTTAAGGAAATAGAGAATCATGTCGCGGGCGGGGCGGTTGAACGACGGATACATCGTCATTTTGCCGAAAAAGTATTTCAGTCCCGGAATGACCACTGTGAGCGCGCCGAGGCCGTCCCAAAGGTTGTCGAGCGCGAAGAGCCCCTTGCTCAGGAGGCGCGTGCTCTGGTATTCGAGCGTCACGAACGATCGTCCAAGTTCCACCGTGTCGCGAAGGTAGGTGTCAATAAACTCCTGCGAGAAGTGAAACATGTGCGTCGTGGCGAGCATGGGCTGCCCCTCGGCGTTGAGCTTCATCTCCCTGCCCGGCAGGAAGCGGTAGCCGCCCAAGATTTGGCGGTCTTCGGGGCTCCAAACAATCAACTGGTAGTAAGGCGTTTCGCCGCCGTCGAACTCGTCGATGTCGCAGTCCTTTCCCGTTCCGCCGCCGGCTGCGCGGAAGGCAATCTCGCGCAAGCGTCCCACCTCGCGCATGGCGTTGGGCGCCTCTTCGGCTTTGAACACATAGATTTCGTTGCCTGCCTTATTGGTGGCACGCAACCGCCGCTCGGGCGTAAGCTCTGCCGCCAGCAAGTCGCGGTCTACGGGAGGTATTATAGGGAGCATATTAGGGGCTTTTTTTACAGTTCTGTTTACTCGTCAACTCGACTACTATAATTTATAAACAATGTCTTCAACGTACGCCGCCCATTCCTGTGGCTTGCGGCTTTTGTCAAAAGTAGAGTAGGGGATAGGTTTGCCAATGGTCACGTCAAACGTCTTGCCGCGGTTCTTGTAAAGTTCGTCCACAAGATAGAGCATGGCGATGTTGAATTTCAGTCCCAACCGCTTGCCTACGTTCGCGATGCGGTAGAAGAAATCCGAGTTGCGCCCGTCGAAGCGAATAGGCACGATGTCGCGCTGCGTCTCCACGCTCTTCGTGATGAATGTCTTTTGCCAGGGCAGGTCGTGGATTTGTCCGTTGATGCGGCGGGAGCAAAGCCCGGCGGGGAACATGATGATATGGTTCGGGCTGTTGAACACCGCCTCCACCAGTTGCGGGAAGTTACGGCTTTGCTTGCCCGTCTTGTTGATAGGCACAAAGAACGGCGCGAGGCCGTGGAGGTTCATCAAGAGGTCATTCACGAGATATTTGATGCGCCCGCCGTAGCGGTGTCCCAGCAAGTGGCCGAGCGCCACGCCGTCGGGGCCGCCGAGCGGGTGGTTGGAGACAAAGGTGAAGAGGCGGCCGTCGCTGTCGTCGGGCAGGTTTTCAAGCCCTTTCACGTTGAGCTTCGTACCGAGGTAGTCCATGCAGTCGTCCAGCCACGGCATGCCCTGCTTGTCGCCCTCGCTGAGAATGAACTCGTTCACCTCGTCCTGATGGATGATGCGCTTGAGCCACGACAGCACGAAGCGCGGCACGAACCGCGCCTTTGCGCCCGCCTTGCCGCGCACTATTTCATCGATATCTATCGTGAAGACTTTGCTGTCCATTCTACCTATTAGTCAAAACTTTTGCAAAAGTACTAATAAATTTCCTACAACTTTCTTATAAGAAAAAAAGATTTTAATAAATTTGCTTCTAATCTAACGCTCATTCCTCCCGATGCACACCCTTACAATCGTTACCATAGAGTTCGCCGCCACGGCTCACCTGATGATGAGCCTCGTGATGTTCCGCTTCGCGCGGCGCAGTGTCAACTATCTGTCGCAGGCATGGATCATGCTCCTTATCTGCGTGATGTATTGCGGCGCGCTCTTCTTCGTCTTCACCCGCGAAATCCCCTCGCTGGGCTTTCTCCACCCCGCTTTGCTCATCTACCTGCTCGCCTGCTCCTACCTGCAAAGCATCTATCCCTTGGGGCTGTGCATGCCCGGCTACCTGCAATGGGGCAGAATGTGGAAATACGCTGCGCCGGCGTTGGCACTCATATTTATATATATATTGGGTGCGCTACTCGGCAGCGGTTTTGCCCGCGTGTACGAACTGAGCGATGTGGGGCAATACCTCCTCAGCGGCGACATACTGCTGCGCTTCGCCGCCTTGGGGCTTTCGGGCTACTACATTGCCAACATCTTCCTCCTGCCGCATCGCCTGATGCGCCGCTTCGAGCTCCCGCGCGACCTCATAGCCTATGGCACGGCGCTCGGCATCGTGAGCCTTTACTTCGTTATCCTGACGCTCAATTTCAATCTCATCGGGCTTACCATATATATCCTCTTCTTCACCGTTGTCAACATGTTTCTCTTCTTCCGAATCATGCGCCCCGTGCTCGACTCCATGTCCTATCCCGTTATCCGCGAGATAGCCGCGCCGCCCACGGAAGCAGAGCTCACCATTTCCGAGACCGACGACTTCAACCGCGCCAACCTCGTGCGCTTCGAGGCGTTGGAATATCTCATGCAGAAAGAGAAACCCTTTACCGACGTGCTCTTTACGCGCGACAGGCTTTGCCGCCTCTCAGGCTTCAACCGCCACCTCGTGCTGCAATGCTTGCGCTCGCAGGGCTACAACGATGTCCACGAGTACATCAGCCGTTACCGCGTGGCAGAGCTGCGCAAGATGATAGACGAGGGCGCGATTACCGACCTCCGGCAGGTAGATCGCGTGGGCTTCCGCACGCTCAAGACGGCTGCCGGCTGCTTCGAGCGTTACGAGAACCTCTCGCTTGCCGATTATCTGCAAAGCGTGCGGGGAAAGTGAGCGGCAAAAAATATATTTTGGGGCGCGGCGGTTTTCGCGGTCCCCTAACCCCGCCAGGCGGAAAACGGCTCAAAGGGCTTTTATATTATTCCTTATAGACAAAAAAATAAACCGACCGTTAGCGATAACGATCGGTTTGAAAATAAAGTGAGAGAGCGCGGCGTCAGTCGCGTTTTTTCGTGCATACCGTGCCTTCGGCAGTAAGCGTAGTTTCTGCTCCGCCCGACAGGTCGATTTCATACATGCCGCGGTGGCGCGAAATCTCTACGATGCGCTGTCCGGGGAAGGTGGCGGCGGCATATTTCGCTATTCCGGCGGGCACGATGGCGGCAGGCACTGCTTTCCCTTTGGCGGCTTTCACGCTTTTCCAGTCGCCGCTGCTGCGGAAGTCCACTTCTGCGCCGCTGGCGAGGTCAACATCGTATTCCATGCCGCGGAAGCCCTTTTCTTTCTCGGCTTTTATCACTTTGTCGCCGGGGAAGTACTTGCTGAGAAACGTTTGCGCCGCAGAGGGGAGCTCTGACTGCTTGATGGGGGTGCCGGCAAAGGCGGCCAGCGAAAAGGTTGCAGCGAAAGCTGCGAGCATGAGCATGATTTTTTTCTTCATGGCTGTGTGTGTTTTAGGGGTTAAACAATATGGGGCGGAACTTTATTTGGCGAAGAGCCTGAGGGCGGGGGCGTAGGTGCGCCCCACGGGCACGGGGTGCTTGGAGCCTTTCAGGTAAATCAGCCGGCCGGAATAGCGCTCTATCGACGAGAGCGCCACGGCAAACGACCGATGCACCCTGACGAAACGGCCTGCTGGGAGCAGCTCCATGATGTCTTTGAGCGGAATCTGAGAAACGACCGTAGGCAGCCCGTTGCGGAACACTTTCACATAGTTGTCCATCGCCTCGATGTGGGAAATTTCGCCTATGCCCACGACGATAGACTGGTAGCCCGATTTCAGCGTGATCGTTTCGCCGCGGGTCGCCGCGCCCTGCCGGGAGAGAAAGGCGAGCGCCTTTTCCATGGCGTGGGCGAAGCGCGGGTAGAACACCGGCTTGTGGAGAAAGTCGACGGCATCCACGTTGAAGCCTTCGAGGGCATAGTGGGCGTAAGCGGTGACGAAGATGATGCACGTGCCGGAGGGCATGCTTTTGGCGAGGTCGATGCCGCTATGCGTATGGAGCTCTATGTCGAGAAACACGATGTGGGGCATGGTCTCCTTCACGCACGCCATGCCTTCGATGGGCGAAGTGAAGCAGCGGAGCGAGATGCCGCCAAAGCGTTTGCAGTATTCCTGAATGATGCTCAGGGCGATGGGCTCGTCGTCTATGGCTACGCATTTAATCATGGTTTCTTTTATTAGTAGACGAGTTTACAAAAAATCCTTCCTTTGCCGCCGCTAATCAGTAATCAATTTGGAGCCGCACGCTGAAGATGCCGTCGCGGCTGCCGATGTCGAGCCGGTATTTCCCAGGGAAATGCAAGTCGAGCCGCTTGCGGCAGTTGTCGATGCCCATGTGCTCGCCGATGCGGCGGGGGCAGGGGAAAATCCTGTTGGAGGCGGTGAAGAGCAAGCTGCGGCCGTGCACGGCGAGGCTGATGCGCAGGTCGCTACGCTCCACCGGCGATATGCCATGCTTGAAGCAGTTTTCCACAAACGTGGCCAGCAGCATGGGCGGTATCGTGAGCGTGCAGGGCGGCACGCTGATGTCGAGATGCACCCTTGCCGTCTCGCCCAGCCGCAGCGATTGCACGTCGGCGTAACGGCGGATATACTCAGCCTCTTCCGACAAAGGCACGAGGGCGCGGGCTGAAGAGAGGTGCACGTATTTCATCATCTGAATGAATTTCTCGAGCGACGGCAGGGCACGCTCGCTGCCTGTGAGAAATAGGCCGTAGAGGGAGTTGAGCGTGTTGAACATGAAATGGGGCTTGATTTGCGCCTTATACAGTTCAATCGCCGCCCTGTCTTTCGCCGCTTCCGCAGCTTGGCGGCGGGCTCTCTGAAGGTCGGTCTGAACGAGCAGCCCGACGGCGAAACTGAACGCTTCGGTAAGCATGAAGAGCGTCCAGAGCGCCTGCTGGTATTGCAACACCTGGGGCAAGCGCCGCTCGATGCCCGCATCGTGGATATTGGGCTTCGGCTCGTAGAGCTCGATGCCCGTGAGCAAGCATGCCGATGCCAAGGAAGCGAGGACAATCAGGATGCCGCAGACCTTTTTGCGGCGGCTGCCGAAGAGCAGCGGCACAGCCCAGGCGCGGTTGGCTATATAGACTGCGTACAGCCACGCAGCTGCCAGCAGCATATATGCCGTGAAATGGTGCACCCAACGCTCGATGGGCGAAAGCGCTGCCATGAGCGGAAGCACGATGAGGCAGAATACGAGGTCGATGCCGAGGGCAAGATGCTTCATAAGGCGCGGAAGTTTTTGGGGGGCTTGTGTCGGGCGAAAGCGGGGCTGAGGAGTTACGCGGCGTGGACTGTGCCTCAGCGCCGATATTGCGAGGCTCTGCCCTTTATAGTTTTGACAATTCTGAAAAGCAAAGGTTTAATGCTGATAATCATAGGAAAAGCCCCGTTTTTCTGCCCTTACCGGCTGCGCCTGCCCTTCGTCCATTCGTGCAGCCGCTGGAACACCGTGCAGCACACGGGCACGGCAA
>SAMEA3663092__coassemble_518_pt1 | contig 12186 bp, 9 predicted proteins | sample SAMEA3663092__metabat2_low_PE_014 | metagenome-assembled genome bin SAMEA3663092 (sample SAMEA3663092) | pig gut metagenome | biome: pig gut; feature: pig-associated habitat; material: faeces | place: France | collected 2012
AGGCGACATGAACAACATACTGCACACGCCATTCGACCCCGTGCTGCCGGCACTCGCCCTGCGCAACATGATGCTCTTTCCCGGAGTGCTGAGTTCCGTGATGGTGAGCCGCGAGTCGTCGCTCGCCGTGGTGAAACGCGCGGCTAAGGACAATTCGCTCTTTGCCGTGGCCACGCAGAAAGATGCCGGCGTGGAGCAGCCCGACGAAAGCGACCTCTATCCCATAGCCGTGGCGGCGCGCGTGATGCGCGTGCTGGAATTGCCCGGCGGCATCACCTCCGTGATCCTGCAAAGCTTCGGACGCTGCAAGGTGGGGAAAATCACGCGCCGCACCCCCGTGACGCGCATCAACGTGAGCAGCCTGCCCGACGTGCTTCCCCCGACCGACAGCAAGGAGTACGCCGCGCTCGTGGACGAATGCCGCGACGCGGCCATTCGCTTCCTCAAACTCGGCGACACGCAGCACGAAGAGGCCGTTTTCGCTATCCGCAACATCAAGCACGACGTCTTCACCATCAACTTCCTCTGCACCAACCTGCCCTTCACGCTGGAAGAAAAGGCCAACCTCTTGGCCATCGACGACAACGTGGAGCGTGCCTACGCCCTGCTCACACTCCTGAACCGCGCCTGCCAGTTTGCCACCCTCAAGCGCGACATTCAGAACCAAACCCGCGAGGAACTCGACCAGCAGCAGAAGGAATATTTCTTGCAACAGCAAATCAAGAGCATTCAGAACGAGCTGGGAGAAAACCAAAATAAGGACGCGCAGGAATTGCGCGAGAAACTTGCCAAGAAAAACCTCTCCGAAAAGATGCGCACCCTGCTCGACAAGGAAATCGACAAACTCAACCGCATCTCGCCGCAAAACCCCGACTACAACGTGCAGCTCAATTATCTCGAGACTATAGCCACGCTGCCCTGGGGCGAACTTACGAAAGACAAGCTCAACATCAAGACCGCGCGCCGCGTGCTCGACCAAAACCATTTTGGCATGGAGCGCGTGAAGGAGCGCATTCTCGAATACCTCGCCTCGCTGCTCTACCGCGGCGACCGCCGCGCCCCGATACTCTGCCTGTACGGGCCTCCGGGCGTGGGCAAGACATCGCTCGGCCGTAGCATTGCCGAGGCCATTGGGCGCAAATACGTGCGCATGTCGCTCGGCGGCATTCACGACGAGGCGGAGATACGCGGACACCGCCGCACCTACATCGGCGCAATGCCCGGACGCATCGTGAAAAGCCTCATCAAAGCCGGCACGGACAACCCCGTGTTTGTGCTCGACGAGATTGACAAGGTGACCGACAGCAACATCAACGGCGACCCGCAGAGCGCCCTGCTCGAAGTGCTCGACCCCGAGCAAAACTCCGCCTTTCACGATAACTTCCTCGACCTCGACTACAACCTTTCCAACGTGTTCTTCATTGCCACGGCCAACAGCCTGCAAACCATTCCCGCACCGCTGCTCGACCGCATGGAGGTAATCGAGGTGGAAGGCTATCTCACGGAGGAGAAGAAAGAAATTGCCCGCCGCCATCTCATACCACGCGAGGCAGCAAATTATAACGAAGACTTTGCCCGCAGCCTGAAATTCTCGCCCGAGAGCATTGAGCACATTATTGAGAAATACACGCGCGAGAGCGGCGTGCGCCAGCTCGAGAAGCAAATCGGAAAGATTTACCGCAAAATAGCTCTCGAACGCTCCATGCAGAGCGAAGAAGAGGCAGCACAGGGCGTGCAGAAACTGAAACCCGCCGACATCGGTCGCCTACTGGGCAAACCTATCTATTGCCGCGACAAATATCAGGGCAACGACTACGCCGGCGTTGTGACGGGCTTGGCATGGACGGCCGTGGGCGGCGAAATTCTCTTCATCGAGACTAGCGTGAGCCGCAGCAAGGCGGCGAAGCTCACTCTCACGGGCAACCTCGGCGACGTGATGAAGGAATCGGCCGTGCTCGCCCTCGAATACGTTAGGGCGCACGCCGCAGGCCTCGGCATCGACTACCGCGTGTTCGACCACTGGGGGCTGCACGTGCATGTGCCCGAGGGCGCAACGCCGAAAGACGGTCCGTCGGCCGGCATCACCATTGCCACCTCCATTGCCAGCGCGCTGACGCAGCGTAAGGTGAAGGCGGGTATCGCGATGACGGGCGAAATCACGCTGCGCGGGCGCGTGCTGCCCGTGGGCGGCATCAAGGAGAAAATTCTCGCCGCCAAGCGCGCCGGCATCACCGAAATCATCATCAGCGAAGACAACCGAAAGGACATCGACGACATAGCCGAGCAATATCTCAAAGGACTGACCTTCCACTTCGTGAAAGACGTGGACGAGGTGCTTGGCATCGCCCTGCTCGACGAGCAGCCGGCAAATGCTATCGAACTGACCATCGACGACGACGATGCCCCGGCTGCCGGCAATGCGCAAGATAACCATAGCGGCAAAGCCGTGGCGGCACGCCTGCTGAAATCTTAATCTCAAACAATGAACTTTACCCTCCAACATACCCTCGCCAGCGGCAACGCCCGAGCAGGTATCATCGAAACCGACCACGGCAAGATTGAAACGCCCATCTTCATGCCTGTGGGCACGCTCGGCAGCGTGAAAGGCGTGCACCTGCGCGAACTCACTGACGACATCAAGGCGCAGATTATCCTCGGCAACACCTATCACCTCTACCTGCGACCCGGCTTGGACATTATAGAAAAGGCCGGCGGCCTGCATAAGTTCAACGGCTTCGACCGCCCCATGCTCACCGACAGCGGCGGCTTTCAGGTGTTTTCCCTCACCGGCATTCGCAAACTCTCGGAAGAGGGCTGCGAGTTCCGCTCCCATATCGACGGCAGCAAGCATTTCTTCACGCCCGAGAAGGTGATGGACATCGAGCGCACAATCGGCGCTGACATCATGATGGCTTTCGACGAATGTCCCCCGGGAACGGCTGACTTTGCCTACGCACGCAAGAGCCTCGACCTGACACACGGCTGGATGAAACGCTGTTGGAAGCGTTTTCATGAAACAGAGCCTAAATACGGTTACAGTCAGGCACTCTTCCCCATCGTGCAAGGTTGCGTCTATCCCGAGCTGCGCCGCGAGAGTGCCAAGTTCATGAGCGACTTTGGCGCGGAGGGCTACGCCATCGGCGGACTGGCCGTGGGCGAGCCTGCGGAAAAGATGTACGAAATGATTGAGGTGGTGAATGACATTCTGCCCACCGACCGCCCGCGCTATCTCATGGGCGTTGGCACGCCGATAAATATCCTCGAAGCCATAGAGCGCGGCGTGGATATGTTCGACTGCGTGATGCCCACCCGCAACGGCCGCAACGCTATGCTCTTCACCGCCGAGGGCGTGCTCAACATGCGCAACGCCAAGTGGGCGGAAGACTTCTCGCCCGTAGACCCCTGCGGCCACGCCTTTGTGGACACGCAGTACAGCCGCGCCTACCTGCACCATCTCTTCAAAGCCAAAGAACTCCTCGCCATGCAAATAGCCAGTATCCACAACCTCGCGTTCTATCTCTGGCTCGTGGGCGAAGCGCGCAAGCATATCCTCACCGACGACTTCGCGGTGTGGAAAAAAGACATGGTGGAACGCCTCGGCAGAAGGCTGTGATAGACTTATTTCTGATTTTATAATATTTTAGCGATGAATACAAATTCTACAATCAATGCACAGGTATTTCAGTGTCTAAGCTATATTGCTGACGATGAGATATCAAAACAAAAATTTTGTAAGGATATTGTAGAAGTCTGGCAGCAAATGGAAGATGCAAAAGCAGGAAAAATTAAAGGCACATCTTTAAAAGAATTTCTCAATGAATTACATGTTGGTTGAGTTAAGTGTTAAGTGCCTGGAAGGCACTACGGAGCGAAGCGACGGTAACCGGGGACGAAGTCCTCGGATAGATGCACCGATGACGATGTGCCTGGCAGGCACTACGCCAAAGGACATGTACTTAATACATAGCCACAGGTGTACAGTCTCATTTCTTTCTAATTCAGCTAACAGGTAAAAAAAATAGACGATGCCCAAGTCCCTGAATGCAATTAAGAAAATGCCCCGAAAGATATGGCGGGCCGTGGCGGCTGTGATAGAGCACTATCGCATCAGGCGCATTGACCGCTACATCATCAGCAAGTTCCTGAGCACGTATATCTTCCTCATCGCCATCATCGTAGTCATCGCCATCATTTTCGACTACAACGAGAAGATTGACAAGTTTGCCTCGAGCAACGCCACGTGGCAGCAGGTGGTGTTTGACTACTACCTGAACTTCGTGCCGTATTTCGTAAACCTGTTCAGCCCGCTCTTTGTTTTCATCGCCGTAATCTTCTTCACTTCAAAGCTGGCCGACAACTCCGAAATCATCGCCATGAAGTCCACGGGCATGAGTTTCAAGCGCCTGCTCCGCCCTTACTTCTATTCCGCCGCGCTCATCGCCCTCTGCACCTTTATGCTCGGGGCGTATGTCATTCCGCGCGGCAACGTGGAGCGCGTGAACTTTGAGAACACCTACATCAAGAAAAAGACCGACATCACCGCCGTGGACAACGTGCAGATGCAAGTAGACACGGGCGTGGTGGCATATATCACCCACTTCGACAACACCAACAAGAGCGGCTACGGCTTTTCGCTGGACAAGTTCGTAAACAAGAAACTCGTGTCGCACCTCACGGCGCAAAATATCCAGTACGACACGCTCTCGGCCCGCCGTTTCAGTTGGACGCTGCGCTATTACACCATACGCACGCTGAAAGGCATGCGCGAGGAAATCACCAGCGGCGAGCGGCTCGACACAATAATAATAATGGAGCCCAAGGACTTCTTCTACGTGCGCGGGCAGCAGGAAACGATGACCGTGCCGCAGCTAAGCGAGTTTATCGACCGCCAGCGGCTGCGCGGCGCGGCAGGCATCAGCACATTCGAGGTGGAATACCACAAGCGCTTCGCCATGCCCTTCGCCGCCTTCATTCTCACCCTTATCGGCGTGAGCCTCTCCTGCGAGAAGCGCAAGGGCGGCATGGGCACGAGCATCGGCATCGGCATCGCGCTGAGTTTCTCCTACATCCTCTTCCAAACCATCTCGTCCACCTTCGCCCTCAACGCCGGACTGCCGGCAATGATAGCGGTGTGGATTCCCAATATATTATTCGCCATCATCGCGTTTGTGCTCTACCGACGCACGCCGCAATAAAATAGAGCCAGAAAGGGCGGTGTAGAAATCGTAATTTACGGCGCGGGGCGGGCTGAAAGCCCAATTGCTGCCCATAGCCCAGGGCAACGCCCTGGGGAAGCGTACACCGCGATTAATACATTCGGCATTTTTGCGCCGTACGGCGCAAAAATGCCACGCGCTTTGAGCGCGTAACCCCGTATGCAATGCCGCGGGGCGTTGCCCCTCATAAAGCAGGTTGCTCTTACAGAGCGCGACACTTTTATTGATGCATCACCGCCCCCAGGGCGTTGCCCTGGGCTAATGGCAACAACTGGGCTTACAGCCCGCCTCAATAATTAGGGGGCAACAACTTTGAACCACCCTCGCCAATATCTCAAATTGGTTACCCTTATAAAAATAGACTTATGGAAACAGAAAAAGATACGACACAAGAAGAAACCGTCTATTTTGAAGACCTCGACCTGAGCGACGAAGTGCTCGACGCGCTCTATGACATGCGTTTCGAGAAATGCACGCCCGTTCAGGCAAAATGCATTCCGCCCCTCTTGGAAGGGCGCGACGTGATTGGCATCGCGCAGACCGGCACAGGCAAGACTGCTGCCTATCTCTTGCCGATGCTCACGCTGCTGCGCCGCGAAAGCCATCCCGCCGACGCCGTGAACTGCCTCATCATGGCACCTACGCGCGAACTGGCGCGGCAAATCGACCAAGCCCTGCAAGGCTTTTCTTATTATCTCGACATCAACGGCGTGGCCGTTTACGGCGGCAACGATGGCACGCGCTACGAACAGGAACGCCGCAGCCTCTCAGCCGGTGCCGACATCGTAATCGCCACGCCCGGCCGCCTTATCACGCACCTCAGCCTCGGCACGCTCGACCTTAGCCGCACCACGCACCTCATCCTCGACGAGGCTGACCGAATGCTCGACATGGGTTTCTCGGAAGATATCCTTACCATTGCGGCGGCCATGCCGAAGGAGCGGCAGACCATTCTCTTTTCCGCCACCATGCCGCCGCGCATCGAGCAGCTCGCCACGTCCATCATGCGCGACCCGCAGCAGATTAACATCGCCGTGTCGAAGCCGGCAGAGAAGATTGACCACAGCGTCTACGTGTGCCGCGACACCGACAAGACGCGTGTTATCCGCCACATCTTCGATGAGAACCCGCCCGAGCGAGTCATCGTGTTCGCCTCTTCAAAATTGAAGGTGAAGGAACTGGCAGCAGTGCTTGCCAAGACTTACGACGGCGTGGCGGCGATGCACTCCGACCTCGACCAGAAAGACCGCGACGAAGTGATGCAGCGTTTCCGCGCCCGCCACATCAAGGTGCTTGTGGCGACCGACATCGTGGCGCGCGGCATCGACATCGACGACATCACGATGGTTATCAACTACGACGCGCCGCATGATGCCGAAGACTATATCCACCGCATCGGGCGCACCGCCCGCGCCGGTCGCGCAGGTAAGGCCTTTACGCTGGTGGGCGAACGCGACCGCTACGCACTTTCGGGCATCGAAAAACTCCTCGGCGAGAAGATACGCCGCAACGCCCTGCCCGAGGGCGTGCAAGAACCGCCACAGTCTGCGCCGCGCAATGGCGACGGCCGAAAAGGAAGAGGCGGAAGAGGACGCGGACAGGGCGACCGCCATAGAGGCAAACCCCAAAACAAGCAGGGCGGCAAACCAAAAGGCGGCCGCCGCAAAACCCCGCAGCAGGGGAAGCCTAACAAAGGCGAATAAAGACAGCATAAAGCAGCGCGGGCGAACACGCATTCATTCGCCCGCGCAGCCGATAATGTCAAGAAATGGTGCATGTAAATGAACTAAAATTGAACCAAGAGTCACAAGGGTTTATCGGCAGTTTATGCTTTACTTTGCATGGAATTAAGAAAAGCCTTGTCTAAATGGGAAAAACACAAGCGGAAAGAAATTATCTCGCAATCCTGAAAGCGGAGATAGAGGGCATTTACGGCACACCGCTCCAATCGCCAAAGAACTTTACCGAATGTTGCAAAATCATTACAGCAAGAACGCACAAAACTGTAAGCAACAGCACCATGAAACGCATCTACGGCTATGTGCAAGCAGGCAATAACTATATGCCGTCGACGTTTATCCTCAACACTTTATCAGAATTTGCCGGCTATAAGGACTTCCGCGAGTTTTGCAAGCACTGCAAAATGATGGAGCAGACGCAGGGAGAAGCAAACATGAAAGATATATTGACGAAAACGGCTGAGCATCTGGAATGTGCCACGAAGGGGCTGTATCAATTGTGCATTATTTTGGGCATAAACATAACCCGTAATAGGGGGAATAAGATATTCTTTACGAAATAATTCTTAACTTCGCAGTTGATTAAGGAGAGGCGAAGCCGATAAGACTGCGACATTTTCAAAATAAAACAAATCGACATTGTCTCAAAAAGGTATTGCCGCAACTGTATAAGAGCATGGTAGAACTTTCTGACGAACAGACTAAGGAGAGGCTGATCTGCTCGCTGTTAGCCAAGATTGAAGAAGTGAGCGGGCGCAAAATGCAAACGCCAAGAGACTTCGACTTGCTTAGCGCAAGCATTTACCACAGCACGAACAATCTGATTAACCCCTCCACGCTCAAGCGCATTTTCGGTTACGTGAAAAGCGATGCCAAACCGCGCGAAACTACTCTCGACATATTATGCCGCTACGCCCGCTACGGCAGTTGGCAGGATTTTACCAATAAAGAGCTGAAACTGCAAGAGAGCGAAAGCGTGCGCTTTTTCGGGAAGCAGCTTCTGGCAGAGGAACTGCGCCCGAAGGAGCGGCTGCGCCTCACGTGGTTGCCCGATAGAGACGTGACGATTGAATATTTGGGCAACGATAGGTTTAAGGTAGTGGCCGCTGCAAACAGCAAGCTGCGCGTGGGCTACACGTTTGACTGCCCGCTGTTTATAGAAAACGAACCGCTCTACATGACTAATCTGATAGGGCCGGACAACCGCCCTGCCAACTTTGTGTGCGGCCAGAAAAACGGGGTTCAGTTTGAGTTAGCCAATTGATAGTGCCGCACAATATATAATATATATTATCGCGTGGGTTGGATTAACTGAAATCTCAGGTCTCACGAGTAGGGGCGTTTTGCAAAACGCCCGCCCTATACGCCGAAAGGCTAAATCAATGAGCCAATCACTTCCAGGCGTTTTGCAAATAATAAAAGCACCGGGCAAAGGGTCAAATCCTTTGCTCGGTGTTGTTCATTTTGAGCATTTCCTTGGGCACAGCCTTACGCACACTCTCGGCCAAAAGGCTGCGCAGGGCGTTACGGACAAAGCCGGGCGCGGTGAGCAGCAGGATTTCGCGCGTGGGAATGGGTATGGCAAACGGGCGGACGAGCTGCCGCTGGTCGGCGGAGAGTTGCTGCAAAGCCAGTTCGGGAATAAACGTAACGCCCTGCCCGCTCTCGACCATACGCATAAAGGTCTCGATGCTGCCGAGGGTGTAGGTGCGTTTGCTCTGCCGCGCGGACTTGAGGTTGCAGAACTTTACGAGCTGGTCGCGGAAACAATGGCCCTCGTCCAAAAGCCACAAAGGTTCGTCCACGAGGTCGGCTGTCTTGATGCTGCTATGGTCAAAAAGCTGGTCGCCGCGCGAAACGTACGCCATGAACTGCTCGAAATAGAGCGTTTCGGCATCGAAGCCTCCGAGGTCACCCGTTGCCACGAGTATGGCGGCATCGATTTTGTGGTCGGCAAGGGCTTCTTTGAGTTGGGCGGTTTTTAGTTCCGTGACGCGCAGGTCGAGTTCGGGGTGGGTGGCGCAGAGTTTCGGAAAGAAGCGCGGCAGCAGGTAAGGGGCTATGGTGGGAAGTATGCCGAGGCGGAAGGTGCCGCCTACATCGCTGCGCTCTTCTGCCACTATGTGCCTGATGCTATCGGCAGCAAAGAGCGTTTCACGGGCTTTTGCCACGATTTTCTGCCCCAGCGCGGTGGTGCTGACGGCGTGGGCGGTACGCTCGAAAATCTTCGCGCCCAGTTCTGCTTCGAGTTTCTGCACCATTGCGCTAAGCGTGGGCTGCGACACGCGGCACTCGTCGGCAGCGCGCCCGAAGTGCTTGCATCTATCCACGGCAAGCACGTATTCAAGCTGTTGTAAGGTCATATTATAGGGGATTAGTGTCTACAAAGATAGTGCAAGCGAACGCAATAAAGTTTACTTATATTGCCGAGCCGCAGCCTATCTTCTACAAAAATAGGCATTATCTTAGAAGCAAAACGGCTTATTATTGAAAAAATCTATCATGAAATATATTTTTTCTGTTGCAAGATAATTCAAACAGAAATATCTTTGCAGTGGAAAAGAACAAAAGCAAGTATTAACCCCTCAAAAAAACAACAGACATGAGAAGCATCACAACTTTCGACATCCAGTACGCCCACCGCTTTTACGGCTTTAAGGGCGAAGCACAGTACCTCCACGGACACACGGGCGTGCTGACGCTTGAAGTGGAAGACAGCGTAGAACCGGGCGTGAACATGGTTTACCCCTGCAACGAAATCCAAAAGGTGGCTTGGAGCGTGCTCAAAAACTTTGACCACGCGCTCGTGCTCCGCCAAGACGACCCGCTGCTGCCCGCCATCCTCGACGTTTACGAGAAGCAAGGCATCAAGAACGGCCACCCGCAGAACACGATGAAAGGCGAGGCCTTCAAGACCGAGCTTTGCACGGCTTATCCCGACTGCCGCCTTGTGGTGACTAAGGAAACGATGACGGTGGAAGGTATGATCAAGATGGTTTACGACCTGCTGAAAGACAAACTCAACATCGCCAAGATTACGTTTACGAGCGGCGTGAACGCTGCCACGGCAGAGTTCCCCGTTAACAAGAGCATCGATCGCTGCCCGCTCTGCGGCATCGCCCTCAACGAAGACGGCGTTTGCCCGAAGTGCGGTTACAAAAAGCACTAATCGCAACGACTTGCAAACTTATGGGATGCTCCAAACGGGCATCCCATATTTATAATAGTGGATTTTCTTACGAGATAAATCAAAAAACAGCCCGCAAAAGTTGAGTTTCTCCCTAATGTTGCATAATTTTGCAGTAAATGCACTTTGCACGTAAACTTCAAACTAAATACTATGTTCAAACAAATCATCAATGGCCGCATTCTCACGCCCCAAGGTTGGCTTGAAGGCGGCTCGGTTATCGTGGAAGACGGCAAAATCGCCGAAGTTAGCAACAATAACTTCGCTATCGAGGGAGCAGAAATCATTGACGCAAAAGGCTGCGACATCGTGCCGGGCGGCATCGAAATGCACGTGCACGGCGGCGGCGGACGCGACTTTATGGAAGGCGAAGAAGAGGCTTTCCGCGTAGCAGTAGATGCGCACATGCAATACGGAACGACGAGTATCTTCCCCACCCTCTCTTCCTCCACTGTGCCTATGATTGAGAAGGCTTGCGAAACCTGCACGAAACTGATGGCAGAGCCTAACAGCCCTATACTCGGTCTGCACCTCGAAGGCCCATACTTCAACCCCAAACAAGCCGGCGCGCAAATTCCTGAATGGATTAAAGCACCTGTAAAAGAGGAATACGAGTACCTGCTCGAAAAATGGCCGTGCCTGAAGCGCTGGGACGAGGCTCCCGAACTGGAAGGCTCGCATGAGTTTATCAAGTGCTGCTGCAAGCACGGCGTGCTGCCCAGCATCGGACATACACGCGCCAAATACGACGAAGTAGCTGCCGCCAACGAACTCGGCATGACCCACGCCACGCACTTCTACAACGCTATGCCCGTGGTTTACAAGAATCGCGAGTTTAAGGAAACAGGCACCGTGGAAAGCATCTTCGCCCTCGAAAACATGACGGTGGAGATGATCGCCGACGGTATCCACGTACCGCCCGTGATGCTGCGCATGATTTACCAAATTAAAGGCGTGGAGCGCACGGCGCTCATCACCGACGCCCTCGCCTGCGCAGCCAGCAAGGACGACACAGCATTCGACCCGCGCGTGGTGCTTGAAGACGGCGTTTGCAAACTGGCCGACCGCTCAGCCCTCGCAGGCAGCATCGCCACGATGGACCGCCTCGTACGCACTTGCGTGCAGCAGGCCGGTATTCCTATGGAGGACGCTTGCCGCATGATCAGCGAAACGCCTGCCAAAATCATGGGCGTTTACGACCGCAAGGGCTCACTCGAAAAAGGCAAGGATGCCGACATCATTTTCTTCGACAAAGCTCAAGAACTCACGTTCGTGATGCAGATGGGTCGCATCGTGCGCAATGAATTGTAAATTGAAATCTTTATTAATACTAACCTAATCCCAACACACAAATGAAAGAATTGAAAGGAACGCAGACTGAAAAGAATCTGCAAATTGCATTTGCCGGCGAATCGCAGGCACACACGAAGTACCAGTACTATGCTTCTAAGGCAAAGAAAGACGGTTATGTTCAGATGGCAAACATCTTTGAAGAGACCGCTCACAACGAGAAAGAGCACGCTAAGATTTGGTTTAAACTCCTGCACGGCGGTGCTATTCCTGGCACAGAAGCAAACCTCGCTGATGCTGCCGAAGGCGAGAACTACGAATGGACGGATATGTATGCCGGCTTTGCTAAGACTGCCCGCGAAGAAGGTTTCCCCGAAATTGCAGACAAGTTTGAAATGGTAGGTGCTATTGAAAAGCATCACGAAGAACGTTATCGCAAGCTCCTTAAGAATATTGTGGATGCCGTTGTATTCTCTCGCGATGGCGATTGCGTTTGGCAATGCTCTAACTGCGGCCATATCGTTATCGGCAAGAAAGCCCCCGAAATATGCCCCGTTTGTGCTCATCCCCAAAGTTATTTCCAGCTTAACGCTGAAAACTACTAATCATCTATTTTAAGGACCAAGAAAATCCCGGCAGGTTTCTGTCGGGATTTTTTATTATGATTGAATAAGACAAAAAAACCTGCATCCGTATTTTATTACAAATGCAGGTTCTTTCATCTTAAAAAGCTGGCGGCGACCTACTCTCCCGC
>SAMEA3663092__coassemble_529_pt1 | contig 11961 bp, 4 predicted proteins | sample SAMEA3663092__metabat2_low_PE_014 | metagenome-assembled genome bin SAMEA3663092 (sample SAMEA3663092) | pig gut metagenome | biome: pig gut; feature: pig-associated habitat; material: faeces | place: France | collected 2012
ACGACGGCATTCCCTCCGCCGTGCACAGCGCCGCCGTGCGCCTGCTCGTTGCCGATGGCCGCGCCACGCTCGACCCCGCGACGATGACCTTGCTTGTGACACCTTGATTTAATATTATGTACATCCCTACCGTATGCCTTGCCTTTGCCCATCTTTTGCATAAGATAGGCAAACTTGCGTCATTGCTCCTTCCGCTTTTAATCTATGCCGCTTGCGGAGGCGGCGCGTCCGTAAACCCTTATTCCGAAGCCGAGCGCAAGGCCATCGACAGCGTGCTGCTTTCCAATCGCGACTGCGACACGCTCTTGGCGGCGGCGCAGCAGTATGCCACCGAAGGCAATGCTTATGGCGAAATGGCGGCCTACCGCGAACTGGGCAAGCGTTACCGCGAAGAGAGCCGTTTCGCCGAAGCCATCGAAGCGCACAAGCAGGGACTGCAACGCGCCGTGGAGCAGTGCGACACCATTCAAATCATTCAGGCACTCAACAACATTGGCACTAACTTCCGCCGCATGGGTATCCTCGACGAGGCCTCTTCCTACCATTATCAGGCACTGGCTTACAGTGATGCTTATAGCGACAAGGAGAGTTTTGCCGCCCGCAAGAACAGGGTCGTATCGCTCAACGGCATCGGCAACGTGCACCTTACGCTCGATAACCGCGAGGCCGCCGACTCCGTGTTCCGCCTCGCCCTCGCCGGCGAACACGCCCTGGGCAGCGCACTCGGACAGGCCATCAACTGCGCCAATATCGGCGCACTCTTCGAGGCAGATGGCAGGCTCGACTCCGCAAAATATTATTACGTCCGCTCCATGCAGTTCAACCGCGAGGCAAACTCCCCGCTCGGAATCTCTCTTTGCCACACCCACTTCGGGCGGCTCTACGAACAAGAGTACCGCCTCGACAGCGCAGCCGCGTCGTATCGCCGCGCCTACGACCTCATGACGCAGAAAGGCGACGCCTGGCACTGGCTCGAAGCCTGTCTCGCACTCGCCCGCGTGAATATGGAGAAAGGAGATTTGACCCGCGCCGCCGTCTATCTCGACAGCGCCAGGCACACCGCCGAGGCTATGCCGTCGCTTGAGCATCTCGCCGAGGTTTATCGCCTTGAATACCTCCTCCATGACCGCCAGGGCGACAGCCGCGCCGCCCTCGCCTGTTTCGTAAAGAGCCGGCAATATGCCGACAGCGTGCAGAGCGAGAAAAACTTGAACCATATGCAGAACGTACGCATCAACTACGAGCGCGAGCGCAAGCAAAGCGAGATGGAGCTCATGCGGCTAAACTACGAGAAAGAGGAAACCATCCGCACTGTCACGCTCATCTGCTTCATCATTGCGTTTCTCCTCGCCTGCACCGCCATCGGCTTCCTGCTCTATGCCGGCAGGATGCGTGCCCGGCAGCAGAAGATTATGAAAGAGACGGAGCAGATGCGCACCAATTTCTTCACCAACATCACCCACGAGTTCCGCACGCCCCTCACCATTATCCACTCCGCCGCCGGCGAGGTGATGCGCCTCGCCCCGCCCGATAGCGAAATCCATAGCGATGCCGCCGCCATTGTGCGTAGCGAACAGGGGTTGCTGCGGCTCATCAACCAAATCCTCGACATTGCCAAGATGACCGCCGGCGCATCCATGCAGCAACCTGCTTGGAAGCATGGCGACGTTGTGCCGCTGATTAGGAGCATTGCCGAAAGCCACGCTACCATTGCCGCCACTGCTGGTATCACGCTCGCCTTTGAACCGCAAGAAAAGCAAGTACTCATGGACTACGTGGGCGACTACGTGCAGAAAATTGTCCAAAACCTCCTCTCCAACGCCATCAAGTTTACCGCCCCCGGCGGCGAGATACACCTGTCCGCTAGCACCGACGGGCGCAACTTCGTGCTCCGCGTGAGCGACACGGGCATCGGTTTTACCCCTGAGCAGAAGGAGCACATCTTTAAGCCTTTCTATCAGGTTTCCAACGACACGCAGGGCATCGGCACAGGCATCGGACTTTCCCTCGTGAGCCTTTCGGTGGAGAAGATGAAAGGCACGATTGAGGTGCACTCCGCACCCGGCGAGGGCAGCGTGTTCACCGTCATCCTGCCCATTGTGGCCAAGGGTGAGGTTATTTCAAAGTACGAGCCCGACCCAGTTCCCGAACCGCTTCCCGTTGCGGAGGCAGGCGAGGCAGCGATAGAACTAACTGCCGACGATGGCGATGTCGACGCCTCCGACGGCACGCACGTCCTCATTGTGGAAGACACGCCCGAGGTGGCGCACTACCTGAAGCGCCATTTTCCCGCCGATGCCGGCTATCGCTTCCACTTTGCCGCCGATGGCGAAGAAGCCCTCGAAAAGGCGCGGCAGTTGGTGCCCGACCTCATCATCACCGACGTGATGATGCCCCGCTTGGACGGCTTCGAATTGTGTCGCCGCGTGCGTGCCGACGAACTGATCTGTCACGTTCCTGTTATCATGGTCACTGCCCGCGCCACCCACGAAGACCGTTTGCAGGGATTGCAGGCAGGCGCGGATGCCTATCTCGAAAAGCCCTTCCACGCCGACGAACTCACCCTGCGCGCCGCCAAACTCCTTGAGCAGCGCGAGCTGCTGCGACGCAAGTATTCCGAGGCCGTGGCAAGCGGCGGCGAGGTGCAGAGCGCGGTGCAGAGCGAAGGCGACAAAGCCTTTATAGAAAAGGTGACCGATGCCGTCCGCACCGCCATAAGCAGCGGCAAGGGCAGGATTGACTACGACGCCCTCGCCTACGCCCTTTGCCTCTCCCGCGCCCAGCTCAACCGCAAGGTCAAGGCCGTCACAGGTTGCACTACCACCGACTTTATTCTCCAAATCCGCATCGCCATGGCGAAGCAATACCTCGACTGCTCCAACCTCTCTATTTGGGAAATTGCCCTGCGTTGCGGCATGGACAGCGACAGCTATTTCTGCACCCTCTTTAAAAAGTGCACGGGCATGACGCCGCTACAATATAAGAATAGGGAGAAATAAACCGCAGTTCCTTTTCGGTATTGCCAAGAAAAAACAGGATGCGCCGTTATGGATGCATCCTGTTTCGTGTTTATAAGATGATTGTAGAGGATATATCTTTCTTACCAATATCCCTGTTCTTCTTCGCCGCCGTCGGCTGCGTCGGTCCAGTCTTCTTCATACCAGCCTTTCTGCTGTGTCCACTGCTCGGCCTGCTGGCCGCCGTCGATTGTGATGCTCATGGCCAAAACCTGCTCGGCATGGATATCGAATGCCCGAAAGGTGGGGGAAATATATTGTTTTTTCATGGCTATGTCTATTTTGAGGAATTTATAAAACTCATTTTACCAGCACTTTCTTGCCGTTCTTGATATACAGTCCCTTGCCCGGCGTTGCGATGCGGCGGCCGCTGAGGTCGTAGTACATGTCGGCTGCACCCTGAGCGGTTTCGATGTGCGAGATGCCCGTTTCAGTTGCCTCGTCAAATACGAGCGTGAAGGCGTTCACGCCGCCGCCCACGGCAGGCAGATAAGCCCTGTTGGCTTTGAGCTTCGTGGCAGAGGGGTGGTAGAAGCCCACTACGCCGCCCACTGCGCCGAGCGTGTAGTAATCGTCGGAGGTGATGCCTTCGAGCAACTTGTTCGTGCCTTGCAGCACGTTGCTTTCAATCGGGGTTACTGCTGCAGCGGCAATCGAGAGCGTATAGGTTTCGGCCGTGCCTTTGAGCACTACGCCCTGATTGGCAGGCACTGCTGTGGCCTGCTCCATCTTCAGCGCACCGCCTTCCTGAGCTTTGCCGTAATAGGCTTCCAGGCCGCTGGCGGGCAGCGTGGCGTCGAAGGGCAGGTAGAGGCTTGCCCAGTAGTCCGTGCCGGCGGCGTTGAGCGCCACCTCGAACGTGCTGACGGGCAGCAAATACCAGGCTGAGGCGGAGTTTGCGCCGTTCTCCCAGTTGGAGAGCGTGTAGCCGTTGCTCGTATTGTTTTCGGCAAACATGCAGTTCTTGTCGCCCGTGCCGTAGTGGTGGATCTTAAACTGATGGTTGGCGGCGGCATAGGGCACGAGTTCGAGTTCATCGCCCGTATCGGCCATCTTCAAGCGGCCGTTGGTTACGTTCGTCACGCCGCCCACGTATTGCGCCGCATTGGGATTATAGAGCGTGTACACGCCTTCTGTGCCCGTAGCTTTGAATTGCCAGATTTGGCCGATGTTCTGCTCCGAAGCCTCGGCGCAGACGGGGCGCAGCATCTTGTTGGCAGTGCCGCTGCCGTCGAAGTATTGAATGCCGTCGAAGGTGAGTGTGTTTATCGTGGCTGCGCCTTGGTCCGTATTACCCGCATTTTTAGGCGATACGCAGATGATGCGGTAGTAGCTGTTCACGTCGAACGTCACGGGCTTCACGGCCTTTGCCTCGGCGATGGTCGTTGCAGCAGCTGCGGCAGCCTTTGCCTCGGCGGTGTAGCAGTTCACGTAGTTGCCCTCCGTGGCGGCGGCCACCGCTGCCTTCCAGTCGGCGAGTATAGTCTCTTCCGCTGGAGCGGCTACTACGGCAAACTTAGAGCCGCCGTCGCCGATGTTGCTCGTGCTGCGCCACACGTAGAGGTCGGTTACATTATTGTTGCTGTAATTGCTGATATAGGTATTCTCGGCACCTTTCAGTTGGAAATAGTAGTCCGTGCCGTTCTGCACGAGGGCGAAGCGGCTTGTGCCGCTATCGGCAAGCGTCAGCGTGTTTGCGCCGTTGTCCGCTGTCGGGGCCGTGGCAGCAATTTGCTTCTTGGTGTATTTATTGTAGAGTGTGAAGCCGTTGAACCAGTCGCCCGTCATGCACCACAGATAGCGGTCGGCTTCCAGTTCTGCAGCTGCGGCAGTCACCTTCACGCCCGTATCTCCTTCGCCTGCATACACCCATTTAGCGGGACTGCGCTGTATCTGCCAATTCATCCATACGGCGTCGGCGGCTTCAGCGGCTTCAGAAACTTTGAACGGGCAGTCTGCCTTCATTGCGGTATATACGTTCACTGTGCCGCCGTCGGCCACGGTGGTCGGGTCGGCGGGGTCGGTGGAGGTTATTTCCACGTAATCGGGCACCGTCACGCTGACGGGCGTGCCAGCCGCGAACGTCTTGTTCTCCACGCCGAGCAGCGTGCCGCCAGCATAATAGGCAAACGACACGGTCTTGTCGGCTACCGTGTTGTGGTTTACCTCGAAGAAATCAATGATGCCGTTGCCGTCGCCAGCGGTAAAGAGCACAAGTCCGCCCGTGTCGGCGCCGCCTGTGTTCCATTGCTTGCGGTTCTGGTTTGCCACAGTGGAATTGACGCGCCAGTGGCTGCCGTCGCGCGTCAACGTGAAGGTGCACTTCGTTTCTGTGGTGTGGATTGGGTCGCCGCCAGTGGTCGCCCCGTGGTCGACGCCGTCGATGTACCCGCCGCTATTCGTGCGGAAGGCATACTGTGCCACGCCGCCCACAATCTCCTTTTCAAGTGTAAAGATATAGGTGAAATCCGTGCTGCCCACGGCAGGCTTCGTCGTGCTGTATCCGATGCGCTTGTTCGGATTCGCCGTGATGCCGCCGGCGGCGCAAGTGTGGTCCTTTTCATAGAAATAGGCATTCGTGGCTCCCGCGCCGTGGATAATATATTTGCCGCCGTCCACAAACTCCTCCTCCGTGGCAATCGCCTCGCTGATGGTTTCAATGGTCGGCACCTGCTCCACTTTATATACTTCAAACACGGTCCAGATGCCGCGCCCGCCGTTGTATGCCGTTTGACTTTGATTGACTACGTTTGTGCCGTCGGGGCAAACGAAACGCACAATATTATCACTGCTCATACCGCTCCAAGAATTGGAGGCATCTAAACGATAAAGGTCTGACTCGTAACCCGTTGTTACGGGGTGCACGATGGTAAAGGGGCGGGCATTGGCTTTGGCCACATAACTGCCCGGGCCGGAAGGACCGAAATAGCAGTTTTCCCCTTGTGCCTCCGTGGGGTTGGCAAGGCGTAGGTAGTACGTGCCCGCCGTGCCTTCCGTCACCGGCTCCAGAAGCATCACGACAGAGGAACTGAACGTCGCTCTGCCCGAGCCGTTGTAGTAGGTGGTGTAATTGTCCACCTGAACGCAGCGCAGCGCAATGCGCAGTGTGGAAGTTGCCCCTTGCAATTCTGCTGGCGTGTACATTTGGTCGGTGAGCACATCGACCAACGCCGCCTTTCCCGTCAGGGCAAACAGGAAAGAAGCGAAAAGAAATAAATACTTCTTCATAATAATAGATATTTTGAAAGGTTAGATAAATTAAAGGTTTCTAATTAATAGGTTTCTTAGCAGACAAGTAGACAAGTCTTTTTGCAAATATACGAAAAGGCAACCGCCCGCCTCTTTTTCTCTTGATTAAACATTGTTAATTTATCTGTCTTTTTTGCATCTTTTCTATAAGATAGTTTGACGGGGTTGCGCAGAGCGTTGTTTTTTTCTGCCTCGCCGTTGCTTCCCCACATATATGGAGAAGTAACAGAGTGCTTTCAAAAAAAATCTGCCGCACAAGAACGTTTCCTGCGCGGCAGATTTCATTTATTTTGCCAACAAGATTGCGTGGCTTGGTCGGGTTGATTAGGGCACCATGACCTTAGCGGTTTTCGCGTCGCGCTTCACCACGTACGCGCCGCTCGTGAGGGCGGGCTGGTGGTTGGCTGCGCCTCGGTAGACGATGCGGCCGTTGAGGTCGTACACCTCTATGCGTTCCGTGCTGACGGTCAGGGGAGCGGCGGAGATGCCCGTGGAGGTCTTCTTCACGATGTTTGCGAAGTTGCTCCAAGGAGCGGTCGACTTGTAGGCATCATAACCGGCGTCGGGCACGATGAGCGTCACGTTGTCGTAGCACCACTGCGAGAAGGTGCCGCCCATCTGGGCGCGGCTGGCCTTATGGAGGGCGGGCAGGGCGGCGCTGCCGCTGATAGCGGTGGGCGGCGTGGTGCTCTGACATTCGATGGAGGTGAGTTCGGTGCAGCCGTCGAACACGCCGCTGCCGAGTTCCTCAATCGTTTCGGGGAGCACCACGGAGGTGATGCCCGTCTGGTCGGCAAAGGCGTTGTCGCTGATGCTGGTAACCGGATATTCGTTGCCTTCGGCATCGGTCACGGTGGGCTCGATGACCACTTCGCCCTGATAGTTGTTTTCGGGATTGGCCACTACGGCGGCGGTGCCGGCATCGGAGTCGAGCTGATAGTCCACGCCTTCCACTTCAACCACGATGGGGCTGATATTCTTGAAATTGCTCCACGGAGCGGTGGTCTTGTAGGCATCGATGCTTGCGGAGGGCACGCGGAGCATGACGCTTTCGTAAAGCGCCTCGTCGAAGCTGCCCATCACGCCGTCCTCGGCCGAAGCGATGACGCAGGCAGGCGGTTCGGGTGCGAGGCTGGTGAGCGTTTCGAGGGCATAGAGGGCGTAGAACGCGCCGTTGCCGATTTGCTCGATGGTGGCGGAAATGGTGATGGCCTTGATGCCCGTGTGCTGCGAGAAGAGCCAGTCGCTGAGCATGGTGACGGTGTGCTCCCGGTCCGTTTCGGGGTCGGTCACGGCGGGCAGCACTGCCATCTCTTCGGCGGGCGTTTCCACGTGGTCGGCCACGGCGATGAGTGCGCCTTCGTCGCCCTCGTCGAGGCGGTAAACGATGCCGTCTGCGGTGACGTACTTCGTTTCGTCGATTTCAAAGATATTGGCGAAGAGTCCCCAGGTGTGGTGGTTCTTGTAAGCGTCGAGGCTGCCGGCTGGCACGTAGAGCTGGGCATTTTGCAGCACGTTCTGGTCGAACGAGCCCTGTGCCGTAACGCAGTCGAGCACGTCGGGTGGGGTCACGGCGTGGCAGTTAATCTGCACGAGGGCGGGCATTTCGGCAATGGCGTAGAGGCCGATGCGCTGCATAGAGGCGGGAATGTCGACAGTCTGCACGCCGTCCCAGCCGTCAAAGGCATAGTCGGACATGCTGGTGACGGTGTAGCTGTTTCCTGCCTCGTCCTGCACGGTTTCGCGGATATTAGCGGCGGCATCTTCGGGCACCACGTCGCGGTTGCCGCCGATGACGGCAGCGGTGTGCTCGTCTTGGTCGAGTTCGTATTCAATATTGTCGACCGTGATGTAGAGTTTCTCGTGCACACCCTTGATGTTCTTGAAACTGCTCCACGGCGCGGTGGCCTTGTAGGTGTCGAGCGCGTCAAACGGCACGATGAGCGTCACGTTGTCGAAGCACCACTGCGAGAAAGTGCCTTCGGCCGCTACGGGGCTGGCCACGCCTGTGAGGGCTGCGTGCGGTGTGGCGGAGAGGCAGCGGATACTTTCGAGATTTTCCTCAATAAGGAAGGCGTTGGCACCGATGGCCGTCACTTCGGCGGGGATGGTGATGGACTTCATGAGCGCGGTGCGCGAGAAAGCGAAGTCCTTGATGGCGGTGACGGGATAGGACGTAACGTCGCCCTCCCAGTCGTAGACAATGCTCGCAATGGTGATGTCTGCACCGCTGGGGCAGTCCTCGGTGAGGGCTACCGCCTGCGCTTCGCCCGTGGTGGTGTCGAGCATGTACTGCACGTATCCCTCATTGACATATTTCGGCATCGTCTCGGGGATGGCCTCAATGTTGCTGAAGAGGCTCCACGGCAGTGTCTGGCGGTAGGTGTCGAGGGCAGAGTAAGGCACGCGGAGCTTGCCGTAGATTGTATATTGCTCCATAAAGGTGAGGTAACGGTCCTCGTCGGTGTCGAGCGTTGCGGGCGGCACGGTGGCGTGCACGGTGAGCGTGTGCTCGGTTTCGGTGTTGATTATGCTGAAGGCGTGGCGGCCGATGCTCTGGATGCTGGCGGGCAGGCTGACGGAGGTGATGTCGAACTGCATTTCGAAGAATGCGCCGTCGCCCACGGCGGTCACGGCATAGTCGTTCTCTTCATAAGTGACGGATGCAGGCACTACAAGGTCGCCTTCGTAGCCCATGCCTGTGCGGTCGGCGATGACCATGGCTGTGCCTTCAGGGTAGAGCGCATACCAAAAGCCGTCAATCTGCGCCAACTTGGTGCCGATGGGCAGGATGAGGCGGAACTCTTTCCACATATCGGCGGCCTTGTAGGCTGCCACGCTACCGGCAGGCACGAAGAGGGGCACGGACTCGCAGATGGAGTAGTCGATGCTCTCCATGTTGGTCGACGTGGCGGGCGGCACGGTGGCGAGGCAGGTGAGGGACGAGAGGCTGATGTCTTTGTAGAATGCCATTCCCCCTAAGCGCTCGATGGTGGCGGGCAGGGTGACGGAGGTGACTTCGAACTGGCTGTTGAAAGCCTCGTCGCCGATTTCAGTGACCGTGAACTCGTGGCCGCCGTAAGTCACGCGCTCGGGAATGGCGATGTCGCCAACGTAGCCCATGCTGTAGTCAAAGGTGCTCGTGACACTGGCGGTGAGGTCGCTGGCAGGCAGGTCGGGCATGTCTTCGAGGAGGTCGAGATTGCGCAGCACGTAGTGGATGCCGTCGATGGTGTGGTAGATGGCGTGGACGTTGATGTAGTGGCTGTACGCCCATTCCGACCACGCGCCAAGCAGGCCTTCGCGCACAAAGACAGCAACGCCCCACTTTTGCATTTGGGCAATAAAGTTGCTGCCTGTGAACTCTGGCACAGACCCCATGAAGGTGAACTTTTTGGCTGCGGGTACGAAATCATCGATTACCGATACGTAGCGGGGAATGACGAGCGACTTGATGTCTGTGCCGTCGATGCCACTTAGGCTCAGATGGTACACACGGAACGTTTGTTCATTGTAGGTGATGGTTTCGGGCAGCACGAGTTCTTCAAGGCCAATGAGCGATTGCTCGTTTCCGTCTGCCGCACGCACGCCGGTGATTTGGGCTGACCCGTCCTCGGTTCCACCCACGCCGTGGAGCGTGACGTCGTACGTGATACCGTTGATGGTCACAGCCTCGTTGGCGATGCCGTCGCCCGTGTCATCAACGTTTGCGATTTCAGCCCTTGCGCCGAAGAGGGCAAGCAGACTGAAGAGCGATAGTAGAAATAATTTTTTCATGAATGTAAAGGTGTTAGTGGTTAAAACAACTAGATGTCAAAAGATGTAGCAAATTTAGGAGGCAAATGCCCTTTCGGCGTTTTAATATAGGAACATAGTATTTCAATCCTGAAACATTTTGCGCTGTTTCCCCTCAAAAACTTCTGTTTTCACCGGGGAACATTATGGAAAAGTTCCAGAATTGAAATTATTTGTTCCTATTTTGAAATCTGTCAAGCTGCGCTTCGTCGTAAATTTGCCTACACGTCATGGAAACACCGCACACCTTTATTTATATATACGTAAGTCAAACAACTTCTCACTTTTTTACGATATGGACAAGACGGCAGGAGAACCAGAACCGGCAAATCATGAGGAGGTTCAGCGGCTGATTGATGAGCGCATCGCCCACCTGAAAGCGTTTGAAAACGAGTATGAAAGACAGCATCCCAAGGAAAAGTAAAAGAGATTGCGTGCGCCGAAATGGCTGGAACGTCTTGTCTCGCGATTTATAGAGTGATGCGTTAAGCTTTGTTTGTTGTGTTATTCTATGAGGTGGTTCTTCTTCCTCTTTTTATAAAAAATACGGGGCTGTGTCCAAATTCAGACACAGCCCCGTGGCTTATCAGAGGTTTGCCCTCAGGCGGGCATTTATTTCACAAGCACCTTGAGCGATTGGCTGCCGCTCTTCACGACGTAAACGCCGGGCGTTACGGGCAGTTCGCTGCGCGTGGCAGAGGTGCTTGCCATCTGCGTACCGCCGGCGTTGTAAACGCTTACGGCCTTGCCGGAGGGATTGAGCACGAAGAGCTTGCCGCCCTTTGCGTAGGCATCGAAGGCCTTGGCCTCGGCCGTGGCTTTGCTGATGCCTTCGGCAGTGTACTCGGTGAAGTTGATGTCGTAGAGGTAGAGGTATTCGGAGTAAGCGGGCGAGTAAGCGTAGAAGCCGTAGAAGTAGGTGCCGCTATTCGTAATGGTGACGGGTAGGGTATAGGTAGCGATGCGGTTCTCCTCGTCTATTGTTGGCACTTCGGGAAGGTCGAGCAGTTCGTAGTCAAACTCTTCGGGGTCCTTGCCGTGGCCGAACATCACTTTCAATGCTTCGGGGAAATTCTCGTTCGAGGAGAAGGTGCTGAACGTGAGCGCGTAGTTCTTCTTGGCTTCAAGGCTGAGGCCCGGCGAGATAAACCAGTCATCAGCGCCGAGCTGGTAGTTGTAGGGATAAACCGCCGCGCCGGAGCTGCTGTCGTGCGACCATGTGTAGCCGTCGTGGTTCTCGTCGAGAATGGTGTAGTAGTTGAACATCGCGTCCGCCGTGGTGAAGATGCCGCCGTAAGGGGGCGTGAGCGGTGCGCCCACAACTACCGTGTTGCTGCGTTCACCCTTGATTTCAAGGCCGTCGGAGCAGGAGTACACGGCATAGAAGTAGTAGGAATAATCCGCGCCGTGGCTCTCGGTGAAGGTGCGCTCGGTGAGTCCCGTGGCTACCTTCACCTTGTCGGGATAGCGCACTATGTTGTAGGTAACCTTAGAGGCATCGTATACCTTGCCGTTGATGCCCAGTTTGGGCGCGTCCCAAGTGACGGTGGTGGTGAGGTCGCCATTGTCGGTGAGCTTGATGTTGGCAGGCGCATCGGGCATGTCGTAGCCCACGAGGAAGGTGCGCTCGATGGCCACGCTGGTGCCGGCGGCATTGGAGGCGGTGAGCGTCACGGTGTGCAGGCCGTTGAACGACTCGATGTGGCGGCTCACCGTTTCGCCGGGCTGAGCCGTGCCGGTGAGTTCCATCACTTCTTCCTCAACCACGGAGTAGTGCAGCGTGCCGGCGAGTGGCGAACCGTCGTAGCACGTGGTGGGCATCTTGAAGGAAATAGTGCCCGTAACGAGGCCTTCGCCGTCGGAAACGTAGTCGAAGTCGGAGGGAGAGGCGGGCACGTTC
>SAMEA3663092__coassemble_549_pt1 | contig 11763 bp, 8 predicted proteins | sample SAMEA3663092__metabat2_low_PE_014 | metagenome-assembled genome bin SAMEA3663092 (sample SAMEA3663092) | pig gut metagenome | biome: pig gut; feature: pig-associated habitat; material: faeces | place: France | collected 2012
TGCGCAACGAAATCCAGGACAACGGCTTCAGCTACACCCTCGGCGCGGGCGGCGTGAGCACCGGTTCGAAATCGGTGCTGACGGTAAACCTCAACCGCTGCATCCAGCAGGCCACGCGCGAGGGCAAGCCTTACATCGAGTACCTCGAAGACATCGTTGACCTCGTTCATAAAGTGCAGATGGCCTACAACGATAATCTCAAAGACTTGATGGACAAGGGCATGCTGCCGCTCTTCGACGCCGGCTACATCAACATTCGCCGGCAATACCTCACCGTGGGCGTGAACGGCATGGTGGAAGCCGCCGAAAGCCTCGGCATGACGATTTCCGACAATGAAGAATATGCCTCGTTCGTATCATCGGTGCTCGGCGTAGTGGAGAAATTCAACAAGAAATATCGCACGAAGGACTTGCTCTTCAACTGCGAAATGATTCCGGCAGAAAACGTGGGCGTGAAGCATGCGCGCTGGGACCGCGAGGACGGATATTTCGTGCCGCGCGACTGCTACAACAGCTATTTCTACGTCGTGGAAGACCCCAACACGGACATCATCGAGAAGTTCCGCCTGCACGGTCGCAAGTACATCGAGCACCTCACGGGCGGCAGCGCACTCCATGCCAACCTTGAAGAGCATCTCTCCGCGCCGCAATATCGCCAGTTGCTGCGCGTGGCGGCAAAGGAAGGCTGCAACTACTTCACCTTCAACATTCCCAACACGCTCTGCAACGACTGTGGGCACATCGACAAGCGTTACCTCAAGGAGTGCCCCCACTGCCACAGCAAGAACGTGGATTATATGACGCGCATCATCGGCTACCTTAAACGCGTATCGAACTTCTCGCTCGACCGTCAAAAGGAAGCCGCCCGCCGTTTCTATGCGAAAGTGAAGCAAGATGCTTAAATACGTCAACTACGATATTGTGTTCCAAGAGTTTCCCGACGAGGTGACGCTGGCCATTAACCTCTCGCTTTGCCCGAACGGCTGCCCGGGTTGCCACAGCGCGTATCTCAAAGACGACATCGGCGAGGAACTGACGGAGGAACGCCTCTTTGCCCTGCTCGACGATGTGGAAGGCGAGGTGACCTGCGTGGGGTTGATGGGCGGCGACAACGATCCCGCCGCTGTGGAGCGGTTGGCGCAGGCTGTGAAGCAGCGATACGGTGACCTGATCAAAACTGGCTGGTACTCCGGCCGCAATGAATGGCCTGCCGACCGCGCCGCGTTCGACTACGTGAAGCTCGGCCCGTACCGCGCCGAACAGGGACCGCTCAAGTCGCCCACTACCAACCAGCGCCTGTATCGCCAAAGCGCGGACGGTTCTTTCGAAGACATCACACGGCGGTTTTGGCAACCGGCTTAAAGTTAAATGAATAAAATATTTTAGGGATGTGCTACGCAATATTGGCACATCCCTTGTTTTTGTGCCAGTATCTTGCGGAAAAAGAAAAGGCGAAAAGCAATTTTTTTTGCCTTTTCATATAAGAAAAGTTTAAATTGTTCGTTTCGTCTAAGCATAAATTCGTAATTTTGCCCCCGAAAATCAAAGGTTTCCATTTGTTCGTGCAAAAAAACGCAACAGATAGGCGTGGGCGCATCGTGCTTTGAGGAAGTCTAACTTCCTTATTTGCATATAATAAACCGCAAGCGCACAAAGGCTAAATAGCATCTATATTGCAGCATTTCCCCTTCTAATGGTAATGGGATGGCTGTTCGTTCATCTTTTTTCAAAACACCTATACGTAGATACTTACCGAAAGCAGATGTTCTTTCTTAACAAATTTAAATATTTTCTCGTTGCTCTTGCCATGATGGCGGGGGTACAAATTGTTAATGCGCAGCGCGTGTCGCTGAAAACCAACGGGCTTTATTGGTTGGCTACAAGTCCCAACCTGGGCACAGAGCTAAGAATGTCGCGCCACTTCACACTCAACCTTGAAGCTGCCGGCAATCCGTTTACGATAGGTGGCCATAAAATGCGCCACGCATCGGTCTTTCCCGAATTGCGCTATTGGTTTGCCGGTCGTCCGCAGGTGCAGCATTTCGCGGGTGTCATGGTCTTGGGTTCTGTGTTCGACATGGAGTTTAAAGGCAATTTGCACCAAGGCGTGGCTGCGGGCGCAGGTCTGACCTATGGCTATAGCTTTGTGCTTTCCAAGCGTTTGAGTTTGGAAACAACCGTTGGCTTGGGTGCGGTGTGTTATAAGGAAAGAAAGTATCCGGTAAATACAATTAAACCAAATAGTTTCAATCACAATGGTATTGCTCTGACGCCTACTAAAATCGGTGTCTCAATTGTGTATATATTAAAATGATTAGGAAAATAAAGATGTCCAATAATATTTTCGGCAAGATAGGCACCTTTTTGTTGTTGCTTGCGGTCTGCTATTTCTTTTCCCCGCAGGTTGCGTATGGGCAGGATGACCGTTTTTGGGTTACGGTTAAAGTTTTGCTCATGGATGAGAATGGGGTAGAACCGTCAGGCGATTCTCCAGTCAATATGGTTGATATTCATGATGAAAAAACAGGGAAACGGTATACAATTGAGGATGAATCAGGTGCACTGGAGATACAGGTGCGTCCTAATACTAAGTTAGAAGTTTCTGCAATATGTTACATTCCGCAAACTGTAAAGGTATCAAAAGGAATGAGTTCTATTGTGGTGAAGCTAAAAATGGATGGGAAGGTTAATGTTTTGCCTGAAGCCACGGTAAAAAAAACCTATGATGATATTGTGGGAGGACCAGAAAGAACGGTGGCGGAACAAGAAGGGAATTGGTATAAAATTCCTTTCACTATTAAACTTCGCAGAGATAAATTTCATCACGATAGTCGCGTGGTTGTGCAGCCAGTGCTGTATAATCACACGAGAGATACTGTTATATATATGAGGCCGAAGGTGCTTGACCGGCCGGAATATAATGTTACGCAAGACCGCCTTTATGGTTTCGATATTGAAGAGAATGATCCTTTGGGCGAGTATGTTACCGTGGCAACGGAAAAAGATTCCTTGATAAAGGTTAAGCGGTATGGATTGTTTGAGAAAAATGACTCTGTAAAGGGGTTTAAAAGATTTTTCGCGCAAGTCAAGAATGTTCCAAAGCGCATGAAAGACCGTAAGGCTGATTTGCATACCTATGCTTGGGTTGATTCTATTTATAAAGAAAACCCCAATGATGATTGTGACTGTGAACTTCGTTGCCTTACAGAAAATTATTATAAAATATTGTATGATACTGCTGCTGTGGTTGCAGTAGGAGTTATTCGCCCCTTGCGTTGGTTGCAATATGATGCTGGCATCAGAGAAATTGATGACCCAAACAAAACACCTAAACCAACGCAAACACAAAATGCCGATAGCGCAAAAGTAAACCTTACATTCCTAGTTGGTCAGTCTACTCTTGATATGACCAATGAAGAGAATAGGCTCATTATTGCAAATTTGGAGGAGAAGTTGCGTATGATTTTGGGGTTGAAAGATGTGCAACGCCCTACGATTGAGTTGTCTTGTACTTCTTCACCCGAAGGTCGTTGGTCGACCAACAGAAACTTGGCGGATGCACGTATGAATACGGCTCTAAATATTATCTATGACCGACTTGGTGGGGAGGAAAATAGAGATCGCATGAGATATGCGAAGCATGCGTCTGTTGCTACTTGGTTGGATGTTGCTACGCTTCTTAGAAAGGATTCCCTCTATGAAGAGGCCAACGCTGTTGAGCAGATTGTTAATGCTCACAAAAATGATATGGATGTGCAGGGTAGGCAAATGATAAAACTACCATTTTATGAGAGTCTGCTTAAAAACAAATATCTGCCACAACTCCGAAGGGTGGATTATAAAATATCATATACGGAATATCGTAATCCCACAATTGAAGAAACGCGTAAGACCTACGCGGAAATGGGTCCCTTGGGGATGAATAGATATATGTATTGGCAACTTTACACCAACGAGGAAAACGATAGTATTCGCGAGCGCATTATACGCGAAGCACTTGATCGCTATCCTGATACCAGTTCCAAAGAAAATAAAGTATTTGCACATGACTTAGAGGTTCTGTTGCTTCGTCAGAATCGACCTGATACGATGTTGTTGCGCCCCTATATAGGCAAAGGGAAATGGGATGAGATAAATCTTGCCCATACTGTTGCTTTGCTGGAAACTGGCCATTATCAATCTGCAATGGATAATATGGCAAATGTGCCAGAAAATCCAAAGACCAGATTCTTGCATGCGGTCTGTGAGGTGCACGCCACACGCGGCAATCAAAGTCCAGCGTTTAACACGGTAGCTCGAAGTACGTTGCAAAATCGAGTGGCCATACTTTTACGATTGAAGCAGGATGAGGCTGCTTATACATCTGCTCTGGAGATGCCTGATAGTTTGGCTGCTACTCATTATTTGCGGGCAATATGTATTAATCGCTTGGGAGCGAAGATAAAAGATGCAACTGATCTTGCCAAAAAAGAATTAGCTACTGCAATTGAAATGGAACCTGAATTAAAGGCTGTTGCTGAAGGCGATGCTGATGTTAACAAACTTCTTTTTGAAAAAGAGGACGAATTATATCAGCGCAAGCAAGACCAATATCGCCGATTGCTCGAAAAAGACCGCGCTAAGCCCCGTTCGCAAAACTACGTGGAGCACGAAGGCGGTAAGCAATGGGGACCGAAATGGAAAGGGCATCATGTCATCGTGCAGCCTGATTAAAATGGTCTGCATTGCGTTAATTAGATAACTCGCTAAGTCAATAATAAAGTATTCATTAAACGGTAAGGGCATTGTCAAAGGTATTAGTTTTGCGCCCTTCTAAGAATTAAGGTATAAAATGCACTTCAAGCATCTGATACTTCTTTCTTTATTCTTGTGTGTGCCGTTTCTCGGAAAGGCGCAGACGGATTTAGAAACGAAAGCAAAAAACCAAAATAGCTCCAAGCTTGACAGATTTGCCACGGACTATGTGCTTCAGCGCCCGCGCGTCACTAAGCGCTTCAAGCATAAGAAATTTGGCGACCACCTCTTCGTTGAAGGGGCGGCCGGTATCACGCTTGTACCCCAGCGCGTGACGAGAGCTGAAACGATGCCGCCGAGCGTTATCGGCAATGTGTCCGTGGGCGACTGGGTGTCCCCGGAGCATGGTTGGCGCGTTAGCGTAACGCCGGCATTCTATAAGGTGGACGTTACCAAGTTGAAGACCGTTTCTTTTTCTGCCGACTACATGATGAACTTCTCTGCCATTGCGCATTATAGATACAATGAGCGCAAGCCCTTCGAGATGTTCGGTATTGCCGGCTTTAAGTATATGGCCACTTATTTCAATGGCACATACAGGCAAGGCTTGGGCTTCCACCTTGGTTTGCGCGGTCAATACAATTTCTCAAAGCTTACTTACATTTACCTTGAGCCGCAGGTTGAGATGCTGAGGGACAAGACTATGCTAATCGTCAATGATATGCACTTCCGTCCCGTGGGCAACTTCTTGGCGGGCGTGGGCTATAATTTGCTGACCAAACCCGAACGCTCCACGGATAAGGCATCTTACAGCGACTTCTTCCGCAACGGCACGTTCTTCTCTTTCGCAGCCGGCCCCTCTGCAATTGCAACGCCTTATTTGGAAAGCTATAAAAGAAACTTAGGTATGCAGACGCAGGTCAGCGTTGGCAAATGGTTCAATCCTTCTTCTGGCCTTCGCCTGTCTGGACATGCTTCTATTTATAGGGACTATCTGGCCTACCTTTTAAGCTATAACACAAAGCGATATTGGATGCGCTCCGTTGGCCTGCGTGCCGAATATATGCTAAATATGCACAACCTCTTCGGTGGTCCGCGTAAAGACAGACTTTTTGAAGTCAATGCCATTGCCGGCATAGACTATTCTGTGCTTAAAGAAGCCAAGCAGAATAAACATTGCAATTTCGGCTTGGGCGGCGCGCTGCAAGGAACTTTCCGCATTTCAAATTCTACAAACTTTTTTATCGAACCGAGGGTTGATGTCTATGGCGGCAGTTATGTTCATTCGGTGCAATCTTTGCGCAATAAATCTTGGGACGTGGTGCCCACCTTGTTGGCTGGTATGTCGTTCCATCCCGCTTTGGAAGTTGATGAGCTTAAAGATAAGAAACAAGATTTTGAGACGAACTATTGGATGCATCATTTCTTTGTTGAGGCGGCTGGCGGCGTTTCAATGATGGCAAGACCCAATTCATTATGCTATCTCAAAGGTAATTTCCAACCCAAGATGTATTATGGCCTCGGCAAATGGTTCACGCCCCTTGTCGGCACGCGCCTATGGGCAGAGCAATATCGCGCCAAGCAAAAAGGATATAATGCCCGCGTCATGGGTTTTGGCGCAGATGTCCTTTGGAATATCACCAATAGCCTGCTTGGTTATGAAAAGCAGCGTCCTCTTGAAGCCGTGCTGGGTTTTGGTGTCAATGTCGCAGCAAATTCAGATGCCAAGAAGGATAACCCGTATTTCTTTGGCGGCAATGTTGCCGTCAAGGGTATTTGGCATGTTTCGCCGCTTTGGGGGCTTTATATAGAGCCGCACGTTCGCTTGTATAAGAGCACATTCATCAAAGACAACGGTGCTGGCCATTTCGACCTTCCGATGGGCTTGATGGTAGGTACGCAGGTAGACTTTGCCGGCAATTACAATTACAAGCAGAACCGTGCCTCCTTCAACGAAGACGGCAAGCGCAGTTTCGTTTCTGTGGGCGGCGGTCTGTCTGTTCAAGGAAAGTATGTGAAAGATTGGGACCGTTACTGTGCATTTGGCGAGTTTGGCTTTGGACAATGGTTCTCTCCCGAAGCGGCTTGGCGCGTTACGGTTGCCGGTATGAAGAAAAAGATAAACGGCCGCGACTATGCCAAAGCATTGGTAGGCGCTGACTATATGGCAGATTGCAGCACACTTGCCTATGGTTACAACAAAGACCGCCGCTTCAGCGTGCGCACTTTCTTTGGCGGCGCAGTGGGCGTCGATTATCTCAGCCATGACGTGAGCGGCGGAAAATCTTTTGTATCCGATGCCCACGTAGGTACACAACTGGCAGTTCGCGTTTTGGGTAATACTGAGGTATATTTAGAGCCGAAACTATCCTATCAGTTTGGTGACCGCTATGAGCGTAGGCGCGACCATCTCCATCCTACCTTGATGCTGGGTGTTGCTTACAATATGAGCAAAAACGAAGGCGACATTCAGGCGGGCGATAAACCCAAGTACCGCCAGTTTATAAATCTTGGCGTGGGCACACTTTACGGCAGTCCTACGTTGAGCGGCATGGTTAATAGCAAGAAAGATGTTGCCCTGGGTGCAAGTTTAGGATATGGACGTTGGTTTAATGCTACCAGTGGTTGGCATGTCGGTTACCAGCATTCTATGATTAACAGGAAAAAGTCTGGAATGGCAAACATTATGTCCGTGCAAGCCAACTATATGGTCGATCTCGTTGCTGCTTTAAGCCGTCGCCCGGCCGATGAGCGCGTTTTCCAGCTCACGGGTATGCTCGGCGCGGGCTTGTACATGGGACAGCTTAAGGGCGACAAAGTGGGCTTCGCTCCCGGCGGTCAGGCCTCCCTGCAAATCGGCGCGCGAGTTGCGGATAATATAGATGTATATCTCGAACCCTCCGTCGATGTATATAGCAAGAAGGTGTTCTCCCGCAAAACTCAGCATCCCGCCGAAGGCGAATTGCGCCTGCAAGTCGGTACGCGATTTAATTTCTAAGATTTTAATAAAACCTATCAGGGTGTCCTTTTCTTTCTCGGAAATCGGACACCCTTATATATTTATTTAATGCACTATGAAACCACTAAAATTTAAGGCACTCCTCAAAACCACCATTTGGGGCGGCGAGGAAGTTACCAAACTCAAGAACCTCACGGACGCGCCGCGCCAAGTAGGCGAAAGCTGGGAAATCTCGGGCGTGCCCGGCAATGAAACACCCGTTTGCTGCGGCCCGGAGCAAGGCAGCACGCTCGAACAGCTCATCGAAAAGCATGGGGCTGAACTCGTGGGCAAGAAAAACCTCGAACGCTACGGCACAACCTTCCCCCTCCTCATCAAGTTTATTTCCGCCGCTCAGGATCTAAGCATCCAGGTGCACCCCGACGATGCCATGGCGCAGCGCATGGGACACCCTTACGGCAAGACCGAGATGTGGTATATCGTAGGCACGCAGCCCGGCGCATCGCTCTGCTCCGGCTTCAATGCAGACTTTTCTGCCGATGGTTATACCCAAAGCCTTGCCGACGGCACGCTCACTGCGCACCTCGCCCAGCACGACACGCACCCCGGCGACTGCTTCTTCATTCCCGCCGGCCGTATCCACAGCATCGGCGCGGGCAACTTCCTGGTAGAGATACAGCAGTCGAGCAACGACACTTTCCGCGTTTACGACTTCGACCGTACCGATGCCAGCGGCAACAAGCGCGAGCTCCACGTGGCACAGGCCCGCGAGGCGCTCGACTATAAGGCTTATCCCGAATATCGCACGCATTATGAGGCAAAGGACGATTGCTGCACCGTGCTCGTGGACTGCCCGCAGTTCACCACGCGCCGCTACGCCCTCACCAAGCCCTTCACTTCTGATTGCAGCGATATCGACTCCTTCGTTATCTTCATTGCCTACGAGGGCGCAGCCCTTCTCCGCGATGCCGAGGGCAACGAAGTGGCGCTTAAGGCTGGCGAGGCAGTGCTCTTCCCCGCTTCAAATGCCTCCGTTACCATCGAGCCGCAGACCCCGCGCTTTGCTTGTCTCGATACGTATTGCAGATAACGGCTAAAAGTTTGCTTGTTTACTAGTTTACCCGTCTACTTGTTTACACTACATATTGAGGGCGTATTTTTACAATGCCTAACGCTTTTGGCATTGTGAAAATACGCCCTCGTTTTATGTTTTTATCGGGTTATTTCCCCTTCTTCACCACGCCGTCCAAGCCATCAATATTGATGTTCTTGTTCACGCGGGCTTCGATGGAGTTGGCTTTCGCGATGTCGGCCATGTCCACGCCCGTCACGTCTTTCATCACGTCGAACGTCTGCTTGATGACCGTCGGCACGTTTTGCGCCACGCCCGAAGGCTCGGTGCCCGAGGTGCCGTAAACCGTCATGTTGCCAATCTTCGACATCGGCTCGGCGATGTTCTTGGCCACCTCCGGCAGAACTTTTTCGTTCATGCGCGTCAGCATGTCGATGATGGCCACCTGTCCGTACTTGTTGTAGGCTTCCGCTTTCTTCTCCATGGCTTCCGCCTCGGCGAGACCCTTGGCGCGGATACCCTCTGCTTCGGCGTTGAGGTTGGCCTCGATGGCCGTGGCCTGTGCGCGGCCTTTCGCCTCAATGGCGGCTGCCTCCTGCATGGCGGCATATTTCTCGGCATCGGCTTTCGCCTTCGTAGCGCGTGCCTCCTGCTCTGCGAGGTAGGCCTTTGCCTCTGCCTCGCGCTTCTGCTGCTCCAAGAGAGCCTGGGCATCTATTTCCACGCGGTATTTCTCGGCATCAGCCTTTGCGTTCACCTGAGCTTTTAGTTCGTTCTCCGTAATCTTGATGCGTTCCTGCGAGAGGATTTGCTCGCGCATGGTCTGTTCGATCTGCGCATCTACGGTTTTCGTGTTAATAGTCTTCTGCTGCTCCTGGCGCTGAATTTCGTAGGCGGCATCTGCATCGGCCTTCTTCGTGTCCGACAGCATTTTGAGTTCCGACTGTTTGATGCTCAGTTCATTGTTACGTTCAGAGATTTCCGTTTCCGTCTTTACGCGGATATCGTTTGCCTCTTTCTTTGCATTCTGCTCGGCTATGGCTATTTCCTTCTCGGCATTAGCCTTCGTGATGGCCGCGTTTTTCTTGATGGCATACGTGTTGTCGGCGCCGAGGTCGCGGATAAGGTTGTTGTCGTCCGTCACGTTCTGAATGTTGCAGCTGATGATTTCCAGCCCGAGCTTTTCCATGTCGGGCGATGCTTTCGACTGTATTTGGTCGGAAAAGGCATCGCGGTTCGTGTTGATTTCTTCGAGCGTAAGCGCGCCGATTACTTCGCGCATGTTACCTTCGAGCGAGTCCTGCACCTGTGCGGCGATGCCCGTGGTGTCCATGTTGAGGAAGTTCTTTGCAGCGAGGCGCGTGCCTTCGTCGGAGGGCTGTACGCGCACCTTGCACACGGCGTCTACGTTCACGTTGATAAAGTCATGTGTCGGCACGGACTTATTCGTTTTCACGTCCACCGTGACCTGTCCGAGGTACACGCGGTCGAGGCGCTCGAAGACAGGGATTTTGAAGCCGCCGGTGCCAATCATCACGCGCGGCACGCGCTTGATACCCGAAAGGATGTAGGCGTAGCTGGGCGGTGCTTTCACGTACATCGTTCCCAGCGCCACTAAGAGTACTACCGCAGCAGCGATAATAATCAAAATGAGAGTTGTCGTTGGCATAGTGTGTTGTTAGATTGATAAAGGTTATGAAATGGTTTTTGAAAAGATTTACCTGTGCTTATACCTGCAAATTTATAGAAAATCCCGCATTCTTTGCGCAGAAACGTCGAAATTCGCGTTTCTGCGCTTTTGTTTTTCAATTTTCTCGGAGATGTTTTTCATTTCCCGGCAGATATTTTTTGCGAAGCCCGAGCTATTTTTTTCTTTCCTATAAGAAAGTTTTTGTTACAAAGTTTCTAACACGTATTACAAACTTTGTAACATGTATTACAAAGTTTCTAACAAGCGTTACAAAGTTTGTAACGAACTTTTTCTTATATGATAGTAAAAAACATCTTGCTGAAAATAAAAATTATCCCCGAGATCGTAGAAAACATCTCGGGGATAATTTCTCTGCGGCCGTTTGCCGCCCGTTCAGATTGCCGCATAAAAAGCCTCGCGCGGAATGCGTTGCGATTGCATTCCGCGCGAGGCGTATGGGTTTGCTTTGAAGCGGCAAATAAACCTTATTTGCGCGTCTTGCCGTAGCGGCTCATGAACTTGTCTACGCGGCCGGCCGTGTCGACGAGCTTGGACTTGCCCGTGTAGAAGGGGTGAGAAGAACTTGAGATTTCAAGTTTCACTACGGGATAGGTTTCGCCTTCAAACTCAACGGTGTCGTTGGTTTTGCAAGTGGAGCGCGAAAGGAACATGTCGCCGTTGCTCATGTCTTTGAACACAACGGGGCGATAGTTTTCGGGATGAATGCCTTTTTTCATATCTTTATCGTTTTATGTTTCAGTAGGTAAATGGATTTGTTTGGTAACAAAGGGGTGTAATGGGGTAAATCGGGTGCAAAATTACGACTTAAATTTTGCTCTTGCAAGATATTAAAGCGGTTTTTTAGCGTTAAAGGCCTATTATTTGCCTGATTATGGGGTTTTCGTTAATTTTGCACTGTCATTATCTGCTGAGAAAGTAGACGAGTAAATAAGTAAACGAGTAAACAAGTTAGAAAGCCATGCTACGGTTTGTTTCCCTATATATATTAATATTGTGTAGCGCGCTGCCGCTGCGCGCCGGCTTGATCGACAGCCTGTTTATCAATGCGCCGCAGGACGTGCTGCCGCTTTTGGGGCTGACGGAGCGGCTCGACCTCTTGGACCTTTACGATTACCGCCTGAAAGCCGAGGTGGAAAACCGGCTCGGCGGCAGGTCGCTGCTCGAACATAAGGACTCCTGCATGCTCCGCCTGCGTGTCTCTGATGCAGAAAGTTGGGAGATGCACTGCGTGCCGGGCGAGGGCGACCGCCTGCTCGTTTGCCTCAACTCCGTGCGTGCCGGCGGCGA
>SAMEA3663092__coassemble_567_pt1 | contig 11582 bp, 10 predicted proteins | sample SAMEA3663092__metabat2_low_PE_014 | metagenome-assembled genome bin SAMEA3663092 (sample SAMEA3663092) | pig gut metagenome | biome: pig gut; feature: pig-associated habitat; material: faeces | place: France | collected 2012
CAGAGCCGAACTTGTTCGGACTATGCCGAGCGCAGCCGAAAATCACGAAGTAAACAAGTAAAGACGAAATAAAGCCAAATATGCCGAACCCGCAGCCCAAAATATCCGTCATCACCGTTACGTACAACTGCGCCGCCCTTGTGGAAAGGACGATGCAAAACGTGCTGCGGCAGACGTACCCCAATCTCGAGTACATCGTGATAGACGGCGGCAGCACCGACGGCACCGCAGGCATCATAGCCCGCTATGCCGACCGCCTCGCCTACACCGTGTCGGAGCCCGACCGAGGCATCTACCACGCCATGAACAAAGGCGTGCAGGCGGCAACGGGCGACTGGGTGCTGTTCAGAAATGCTGGCGACTATTTCTTCAACGACCGCGTGGTGGCAGACGTGTTTGCCCATTACGCCGACCGCGGCGAGGACGTGATAGAGGGCGGCACGCGCTGCTTCGTGGCAGATGCCTACCGCGACAAGGCCGCCGCCGTGCCGACAGGCAATGTGTGGCGCGACGCCAACCTTTCGCACCCCTCCGCCTTTATCCGCCGCGAGGCACTGCTCGGCAATCCCTATCCCGAAGATTTGAAGATAGCCGCCGACTATTATTTCTTCCAGAAAATGCTGCTCGGCGGTGGCCGGTGCGCTGCTTACCCCGGCATCGTGTCGCTCTTCGAGTGTGAGCAGGGCGTGTCGAACAGCAGTCTGAGCCGCGCCTGGCAGGAACGCTTGCAGATATTGCGTCGCCTCGGTGCGCCGGAGGGGGAAATCCGCCGCGCCCGCGCCACAGTGCGCCGCATGCGCCTTTCCGAAACAATAGCCTCGTGGCTCAACCGCTTTGCCCCCTTCGCCCGCTGTTTGCGCAAGCGCAAATTCAGGGGCTGGACCAAGCAAGCGGCAGATATAACGCTTAAAGAAGTATGAAGGTCTCAATCATAATCCCCGTCTATAATGCCGAACGCACGCTCGAACGTTGCGTCAACTCCGTGCTGCGGCAGACCTATCGCGACGTTGAGGCTGTGCTGGTGGACGATGCTTCTGCCGACGGCTCGCGCGATATGCTGCGCATTTACGAAAAGAGCAATCCGCGCATTAGAATAGTGGAGCACGAGCGCAACCAGGGGCAGATGCTCACGCGCCGCGACGGTTGCCAGGCGGCGACGGGCGACTGCGTTATGTTTCTCGATGCCGATGATGAGTTGCCCCTTGATGCCGTGCAGCGGCTCATAGAGGCGCGGGGCGAAGCCGATATTGTGTGCGGAAATATCTTGAAAAAGAGATCAAACGGCAGGGAGGAATTGATAGCCAACCAGCCGCTCGACACTATGCTCCACACGCAGATTTACGACCATCTGCTCACCGAGCGGCTGAAACACAGTCTCTGCGGCAAACTCTACAACGCAGAGTTGTTTCGCTCGCCAGACCTCAAATACTACGACGGGCTTACCATAAGCGAAGACGGTTGCCTGTTCTATCAACTCGTGCAACTGGCCCGCCATCTGCGGACGATTGATGCCACGGTGTATTATTACTTAGAGAATAAGCAATCCACCTCGCACGCCACCTATACCCTGAAAGAAGCAGAAAGCATCATTATCTCAAACAAAGCGATGACAGAATGCTGTATGCCCTACATAGAGCGGCAAAGGCAGGCGTTCCGCCGCTGTGCCTTTAAGATAATGTGCCTCTACGCCGAGCGCGTGCCCGCGGCCGAGGTGACCCGCCTGCTCAAAAAGCAAGGCATGGACCGCTTCATTGCTTCGTGGGCGAACTTCCGCGCTTTGGACTTCGCGCAGCAGTGGTTCTTTGTGAAAAGATATATATATGTAAGACTCCCAAAACAGTGCCGCTGAAACTTTCGACATATTGCCTGCTGTTTGTGCCATTTTTCCTGCTCTTCTACTCCGAGCCGGTAAATATGGGCGGCATGCCCGTGTCGCAGTTGTGGAAGTTGCCCCTGGCAGGCTATATGCTCTACATCGTGTTCCAGTATCGCAGCAAGCCTGCGCCCCTGTGGACGCAGACACAATACTGGATTTCGTTTAAGAGCCTCTTCAACGCTGGCACGGTGACCGACCTCATCACCAATGTGCAGGCGAGCATCAAGTTCCTCTTCCTCCCCCTGCTGTTCAGTTTCGTGCAAACGCAGATTAAGGCAAAGGAAACCTTGGAAAAGACCCTGCTCACGCTGTGCCAATACTTCGTGCTGACGAATATCCCCATCTTTCTCGGCTTGCCGATGCTCAGTTCGGGGCATGACTACGGCACTTTCGTGGCTTACTCCGGCATCTTTCAAAATCAGCACGCCATGTCGGTGATTATGGGCATTTGCATCGCCGTTATCCTGCACTTCTTCAAGATGGGGCGGTTTGAAACACGCTCGGAAAAGGTCTACAACGTCTTTGTCCTGGCCATCGCCGCCTATGCCATGTACTTGGGCTTTGCCCGCACGGGCTGGCTGATGTGCCTCTTGGCCATCTTCGTACTCTTTTGGCCGAAAGATGCGACTGTGCGCCAGTGGTTTGGCATTATAGGCATTAGTGCTGTACTCGTTAGCGGTGTTACGTACATGATGCTCACGAACGAGATGTTCCGCGACCGCATTATGGGCAACAATCTGCAAACCCACGAGAAGATGAATATAGACTCGGGACGCAGCGAATACTCGGCAGCAGCCCTCGAACGCTATGCCAACGGCACGCTCTTGGAACAAATCATTGGCATGTCCACGCAAGACGAGATGGACTACATCCTGCTCAAGACACGCAACCGCGTGGGAGCGCACAATGGCTTTGTGGATATGCTGGCACGCAACGGCATCGTCGGCCTGCTGCTTATGTTTCTGATGCTCATCGCGCTCTTCGCGTTTATCCGCAGGCGCAAGCAGTGCCCCACGTACCGCCTCGCCCTCGCGCTTTGGCTGATGAATTTTTCATTTCAGGTGACGCAAGGCGGCTCGATGTTCCACACCGACTTGCTCTACGCCCTCACCTTTTGCCTGCTTGAAGAAGAATATATTGCATAAATAATAAGAAAAATGTTGCCGCTTAAAGACTACATAAGGCTGGCAGTTTGCCGCCTCCGCTACCTCTATCAGACGCGCTGGCTCAAAATGGATATCCACCCCACGGCACTCGTCTCTTTCGGCAGCCGCCTTGACAAGGTGAACCCGCGCGGCATTCATATTGGCGAGGAAAGTTACATCGCCTCCGGTGCACGCATCCTCTCGCACGATTATTGCCTCCGTCGCCACGCGGATACGCGCATCGGCAAGCGTTGCTTCATCGGCGCGGACGCTTTGGTGCTCTGCGGTGTGACGATTGGCGACAACGTAATAGTAGGGGCGGGGAGCGTAGTTACCAGAAATATCCCCTCCAATTCTATCGTGGCGGGCAATCCCGCGCGGATAATCCGTGAGGGCATACAGACCGCGAAATACGGGCAACTGGTTCAGTAGCGCTATATATATAATATTGTATAGAGAAATAATATATGAAACTCCTCATCGTAGCACCATCATCACAGTTAACGGGTGGCGTGGCGTTCCACTACAAAGGCCTGCAACCGCATTGGGCCTCCGAGGTGCGCTATGCTCGCTACGGGAAGCGGCCGCGCGTTCCCGCCGCGCTTTGCCTGCTGCCCGATTTGCTGGTCTACGTGTGGCTGTTGCTGACCTACCGCCCCGACGTTGTGGTCGTCAATCCATCGTTCCGCCCCTACCAACTCGTGCGTGACGGCGCGTATCTTCTTTTGGCGCGAACCTTTTGCTGCAAGGTTGCGGCGTGGTTTCACGGCTGGGACGGCAAGTTTGCCGAGCGTTGCATTGCTTCGCCGGGTATGGTGCGCCGGGTGTTTGGCAAATGCTCGCTCATCTACGTGCTTTGCAGCGACTTCCGCGAGCAGTTGCGGGCCATGGGAATCAGCGTGCCCGTGCTGTTGAGTTCCACGGTGGTGGATGATAGCCTTTTGGAGGGTTATGATAATGGCAGGCGCAGTGGAGCACTGAAAAATATCCTTTATCTCGCCCGCATCGACCGTGCCAAAGGCATCTTCCAAGCAATCGACGCTTTCGCCCTTGCAAGGAAAAAAATCTCCCACCTCACGCTCACCATTTGCGGCAGCAGTGAAGACGCGGCGGCGGTGGAGGAAGTGAAAACTTATGTGCAGAAAATCGGTTTGAGCAACTGCGTGGCGTTTAAAGGCGCGGTCTACGGCGAGTGCAAGCGGCAGGCCTACGAAGCAGGCGACCTTTACCTCCTGCCTTCCTTTGGCGAAGGTATGGCGACCTCCGTGCTTGAAGCCCTCGCATTCGGCCTGCCCGTCATCAGCACGCCCTACGGCGGCATTAAAGACTATTTTGCCGACGGCGAGATGGGATTTCTCATCGCTTCGCACCGTCCCGAAGATATTGCCGCCAAGATAGAATGGCTGGCGGCGCATCCCGAAGATTGCCTCCGCATGAGCCGCAACAATAGCGTGTATGCCGCGCAGCATTTCTTGGCATCTAAGGTGGCGGCAAAGTTTGAGAGCGACCTCCGCGAGCATTGTCTTGCAGTGCAGATGCCGAGGATTGTTTCGGTCTACCCTTATTTCGGCAACGCCGGCGGGGCACAGAACGTGACGATGCAGTTGGCTAAGCAGTTGAACGCTGGAACGCCCATCGTGCTTGCCGAAACGCCCTGCTCGCAAGTGCCGGCGCAATACGCAGATGGGGCGCAGTTTGAGCAATTCGGTTATCGTTCTGTGAAACGCCTTTCCGACAAACGCACCGTCTTTATTTCGCACCACCGCAAAACGACTTTGCAACTCCTTCTGCTGCAACTTTTGCTGCTGCGGCGGATAAAAGTGATACACGTGGCGCACAGCGTGTTCGACAACCTGCGCTGGCTCGCCCTTTTCCCCAAGCACGTGGTGGCGGTGTCGGAGACCGTGCGGCGCAACCTGATAGAGTATTTCCGCGTGCCCGGGCAAAATGTCCGCGTCATCTACAACGGCATCCCCGACCGCCCTGCCGACGCTGCCCAGTCCCGTCGCGGCGAGGAGATAAAGGTGCTCCATGTAGGCAAAGTGTGTGCTTTGAAGCGTCAGGTTGCTTTGGCGGAATCCTTGCGCGGACGGCTGCCGCAGCATGTGCTGCTCCATTTTGCCGGCGACGGGCCTGATGCCGACCGGCTCAAAGCAGCCATCGGCACGGACGGGCAGATGAAATATCTGGGCTATGTGCCTGCCGATGACCTTTGGACGCGTTACGACTACGTGCTGCTCTTTTCCGAAAAGGAAGGTTTGCCACTCACGCTCATCGAGGCCTGCCGCGCGGGGCTGCCGATGATTACGAACGATATTCCCGCCGCGCTCGAAATCAACGAACACGGCCGCACGGGGTTTGTTTTCAGCAATATCTCCGCCCTTGCCGCCGGCATCGCCCGCCTGCCTCGTCCCGGCGATGAGGCTTATGCCGCCCTCTCGAAAGCGGCGCGGGAAAAATTTGAGCGGCAGTTTCGCGAGGAACACATGATAGCGCAATATAAGGACGTAATCAAAACAGTTTGCAACTATGGATAAGATAAACTTGAAAGGAATTGAGGTATACCCTTTCGCCTCTGCGGAGCAGATCATTGACTTTGCCTTGCGCCGTCCCGGCATACTCGTGGCCGTCAATGCCGAGAAGGTGCTCAACGCCACGCCGCAGTTGCGCAGCCTCATCAACCGCAACATCGGCTACTGCGACGGCATCGGTCCTGTGCTTGCCCTGCGCCGTATGGGCTGCAAGCATGTGGCGAAAGTGGCGGGTTGCGAATTGTGGCTGCACATCGTGCGCCGTTGCCACAGCAACAAAAGTTTCTATCTTGTGGGCGGTGCACAGGAAGTCATCGATGCCACCGTGGCTCGCTTGCGGAAAGATTTCCCAGGTATCAATATCGTGGGCTATCGCAACGGCTTCCTATCTTCCCAAGCCGAGGAAGAGGCCCTGATTGCCGACATTGCCGAAAAGAAGCCCGACTTCGTGTTTGTGGCGATGGGCTCGCCGCGGCAGGAATTGCTGATGGAAAAGATGCAGAAGCGTCACAATGCAGTATATCAGGGACTTGGCGGTAGTTTTGACGTTTACACCGGCCGCGTGAAGCGTGCCCCAGAGGCGTGGGTGCGTTGCAATGCCGAGTGGCTCTATCGCCTGCTGCACCAGCCAGCACGCATCAAGCGCCAGTTGCCGCTCGTGAAATTTGCTTATTGGATTGCTGCCAAGAAATTTTGAGAATAGTTTTTAAGGAGATGAAGAATATGTATGCACGGTATTTCAAAAGATGGTTTGACATCTTTCTGGCCTTGATGTCGCTCTTTGTGCTGTTTATTCCCTTGTCGGTTATTGCACTGATCACAAAGATAGACACTCCGGGGCCTGCCTTCTTCTTACAAGAGCGCTTCGGCAGGGGGCGCAGGCCTTTCAAAATCGTAAAGTTCCGCTCCATGCCTGTCACTATCCCGAAGAATCTGCCCACCAGCGCCATTACCGACCCGATGCTCACAAGGTGGGAACGGTGGTTGAGGAAGACCTCGATTGACGAATTGCCGCAAATTTGGAACATATTGAAAGGCGACATGAGTTTCGTAGGCCCCCGCCCCGTGATAACGAGGGAAACCGACCTGATAGACGAGCGTGAGAAATACGGCGCCAACGATGTGCTTCCCGGGCTTACGGGCTGGGCGCAGATCAACGGTCGCGATGAACTGGATATTGTTACCAAGGCACGCTTCGACGGTGAATATGCTGCCAACATCAGTTTCTCTTTCGACGTGTTCTGTCTGTTCAAAACCGCTTGGAAAGTAATTGCTCAGCATGATATAAAACATTGAAATCTTATTAATATATATATTGTATGGTAAACGTTATCGGATTAGGATATATCGGCCTACCCACGGCTTTGATGCTTGCAGCGCACGGCGTTGAGGTGGTAGGCACAGATTTGAACGAGACATTGGTCGGTAAACTTGCCGCTGGCGAATTGACCTTTGAGGAAAAGGGACTGGACAGCCTCTTTGAAGATGCCCGCGCGGGGGGAATCCGTTTTTCCACGGAATACCAGCGCGCAGAGGTGTATATAGTCTCCGTACCCACGCCTTACGACAAGCACACAAAGAAGGCCGACGCTTCTTATGTCGTGGCTGCTGTGAAGACTTTGCTGAAAGTCGCGCCGAAAGACGCGATTGCGGTGATAGAGTCTACTATTTCGCCTGGTACGATCGACCGCGAAATCCGTCCGCTCCTCGACGGCGCATCGCTTCACTTGGCGCACGCCCCCGAAAGGATTATCCCGGGCAATATGATCTACGAATTGCTCCATAACAACCGCACCATCGGTGCTGACAGCCCCGAGCAGGGCGAGAAGATACGCCAGTTGTATGCCTCTTTCTGTAAGGGCGAAATCACGCTTACCGATATCCGCTCGGCGGAGATGACGAAAGTGGTGGAAAACGCCTACCGTGCCGTGAACATCGCCTTTGCCAACGAACTTTCCCGCATTTGCCGCCACGACGGGTTGGACGTGTTCAATATTATCAATATCTGCAACAAGCATCCCCGTGTCAACATCTTAAATCCCGGCCCTGGAGTGGGCGGCCACTGCATCTCAGTCGACCCGTGGTTCCTTGTGGGCGATTATCCCCAGTTGACCAAGGTGATTGGCGCGTGCATGTTCACCAACGACAGCCAGCCGCTCTTCGTTTTGCGGCGCATACGCGAGGTGATGGCCGAGAACGGCATTACGGATCCGCGCCGCGTGGGACTTTACGGCATAACCTATAAAGAGAATGTCGATGACTACCGCGAGTCGCCTACGTTGCAGTTGCTCGAAGCCCAAGAGCATTGCCTCGGTGCTCCGCTCAAATGCTACGACCCTTACCTTGAACACCGAGCCGTGGTGGAGAGCCAAGTTGCAGACTTCGCCGAGTTCTTGAAAGATACGGACTTGGTGGTGCTTATGGTGAAGCACGACCATATTACCCGCAACTGGCACAGGCTCGAAGGCAAGGCCGTGCTCGATTGCCACAACTTCTGTCCCCTCACTGATAAGGTTTATCGTCTTTAAGAAGAATATGCCGTTTAGAAAAAAGATAATGCTCGTTTTCGGCACGCGCCCCGAGGCCATCAAGATGGCTCCGCTCGTCCTTGCGTTGCAGGCAGCACCTGAGCGCTTCCGCCCCGTGGTTTGCGTCACGGGTCAGCACCGCGAGATGCTCGACGGCGTGCTGCGCTTCTTCGGTATCCGCCCCGACTACGACCTCAACATCATGAAAGACGGGCAGACTTTGGAAGACGTGACCACGCGTGTGCTCCTCGGAATGCGCGATGTCCTGGAGCAGGAGCGTCCCGACATCGTGTTGGTGCATGGAGATACCACCACTTCTATGGCTGCCGCCCTCGCCGCCTTTTACAGGCAAATCCCCGTGGGGCATGTTGAGGCGGGATTGCGTACATATAATATATATAGTCCGTGGCCGGAAGAGATTAACCGGCAAATCACGGCACGCCTCGCCGCTTGGCATTTCGCGCCCACGGAGCAAAGCCGCCGCAACCTTCTTGCCGAGGGTATCAGCCCCGACAAAATTTTCGTGACGGGCAACACCGTGATTGATGCCTTGCAACTCGCCGTGCAGCGCGTGGGCACAGTGCCGTCAGAGACGGGCGCAGGCCGCATGGTGCTGATTACGGGGCATCGCCGCGAGAACTTCGGCAAGGGTTTCGCCCACGCATTCCACGCCATCAAGGTCTTGCTGCAAAAATACCCCGACGTGACGTTTGTCTACCCCGTTCACCCCAATCCCAACGTGCGCCAGACCTTGCATGCTGTCTTTGGCGATGCCGCGCACTACCCCAACTTGCGGCTGATGCCGCCGCCCGACTATCCCGACTTCGTGCGCCTCATGGCCAGTTGTACGCTTGTGCTCACCGATAGCGGCGGCATTCAGGAAGAAGCCCCGTCTTTGGGCAAGCCCGTGCTGGTGATGCGCGACACCTCCGAACGTCCAGAAGCCATTGCAGCAGGCACGGCGCGGCTGGTTGGTACCGATAGCGAGCGCATCATTAGCGAGGTTTCCGTGCTTTTGGATAATCCCGAGGCCTACCGCCGAATGAGCCGCGCCGTCAATCCCTATGGCGACGGCAAGGCATGTGCCCGCATCATTGCGGCATTGCATTGATTATTGAGGCGAAAGCCTTTGATAGAGAACCTAAGGGATTTAGTAAACAAGTAAACGAGTAAACAAGTAAACAAGACAAGTTACTCATGTTAATAGAATAAGTAAAACATCTCCGTCTCGTCTACTCGTCTACTCGTAAACTCGTCTACTTTCAACCTACAACGATATGAATATATTGAAGCATATCTTATTTTTCTGCTTTTCCCTCTTCGGCCTCTCCCTTTTTGCCGAAGAAGCGGCCGATACAACAAACACGCGGCTCAAAGACCCGCTTTATTTCCAGTTGTACGGCGGCATCAATAAGTCAGCCAATGAAAATTTGCCTTGGTCGGAGTTTACGCGCTACCCTTGGTCGGGCGGCGTGTTCCTTGGTATCGGTAAGGAGGTGCGTCCCCTTTGGGGCTGGCGTGCGGCCTTTCGTTTCAATCACAATAAGAGCCGCAACGTGCCGCGTTGCGAGAACAGCGACGTTTGGGGCTGGCACAGTTTGGAACTGTTTGGCGATGCCACTTTCGACCTTTCCGATGCTTTTCGCAAGCGCAAGCCGCGCCAGCAGCGGCCGCGTTTCAATTTGAAACTCTTTGCGGGTATCGGCGGTGCTTATACTTTTGGCTTCCCCGAGGACGTGCCTCTTTCTTACACCATGCCATATTCCATGAACAGTTCCGTGTGCTTCGGTTTCCGCGCCGGGCTTATGGCAACCTATGCCTTGACGGAGCGTTGGCATATCGGCGCAGAGTTGAGCCAGAACTTCTTTATCGACCGCTTCAACGGTGTGAAGGACGGCTCGCCGCTTGATGCGCGTAGCAACCTCAAAGTAGGTTTTACCTACATGCTCGCGCCGCGCCGCAAGAAGCAACCCGTGACTGTCGCCCCCGTGGTCTACGACACCCGCCTGCGCACCATTCCCGCCCTGCCGCTGATGATGCCGAAGCCCGAGCCCGACAAGGTGCGCCGCCTTGCAGGCCGCGCCTTCCTCGACTTCCCCGTGAACGAAACGGCGATTTATCCCGATTACCGCCGCAACCCCGACGAACTGCGCCGCATCAACAACACTATCGACAGCGCCCTCTTCGACAAGACCATTCAGGTGCGCAGCATCTCGCTCCACGGCTATGCCTCGCCCGAAAGTCCGTATGCCAACAACACGCGCCTCGCCAAGGGCCGCACGGCAGCCTTGATGGGGTATATCCAAAATAAATATGGCCTGCCCGCCGACGTGTTCCAAACGGACTTCACGCCCGAGGACTGGCAGAACCTGCGTTCTTTCATTGCCGACGGCGACCGCCGCAGGGTGAAGGGCGACATTTGGTACGAGAGCGCGGTCATTCTCGAAACGCCCGCCGCGCCCGACATCGTGCTCCGCCACCGCGAAGCGCTCCTTGCTATTATCGACCGCGCCATGGATCCGGATGAGAAAGAATCGCTGCTCAAGCAAGTGGGTGGCGGCGAGCCCTACAAGTGGCTGCTCAAGCACGTTTACCCGGGTCTCCGCCACACGGACTATATCATTGAATACGCGGTGCGCGACTATCCCGATGCCGATGCGCGAAAACTCATCTACACCCACCCCGAGGCGTTGAGCCATATGGAAATGTATCGCGTGGCGCAAGGCTATGAAACAGGTTCCGACGACTGGCGCGACGCGCTGCTGATTGCCGCTGCGCGTTTCCCCGAAGATCCGCAGGCCAACTATAATGCAGCCTGCGCCTGCATTCGGGCGCGGCGCTTGCAAGATGCCCGCAAGTATCTGCAAAAGGCAGGCACAGGCGAGCAGGCGCAATATCTCAAAAATGTTATTGATGCCATGGAGGGTAAAGTGAAATGGACATTAGGAAAAGACAATTATCTCGAGATTTTGAAATGAAGAACATAGTAAAACAAACCTTCTTAAAAGTGCGATTTCTCGCCAAGCCAAAGCGAATAAATTCTCTTTGGTCTTTTGGCTTAACGAAATCGTTCGTTTGCCTGCTTGCCTTGCTTGGCGGCGCGAGCCTCACGGGTTGCGGTTCAGATGAGACTTACAGCGAATACGAACGCACGCAGGCCTCGTTTACCGCCTCGCTCGGCGGCGACATCAGCACCCTGCAATGGTGGAAAACGGCGGTGGAACTGAAAGTAAGGGTCACGGCCGACGCTCCTGTGAAACTTTGGGTGCTTTCTGCCGAAAAGGAAGGCACGCTTTACGGTTATGCGGCCTTGGAACAGAGCGGCGAGGCTGTGTTCACCGTGCCGCAAACGGGCGACCGCACCGTCTATATCGTGGCCGATTATAACCGCGAACTGCACACCTCCACCGTGCTGCTTTCGGGCAAACTGTCCGAAGAAGTCAGTCTTTACTACACCTCCGACTCGTCCGCCGATGCGTTCTCCGCCGCCGGGCCGCTGGCA
>SAMEA3663092__coassemble_573_pt1 | contig 11528 bp, 12 predicted proteins | sample SAMEA3663092__metabat2_low_PE_014 | metagenome-assembled genome bin SAMEA3663092 (sample SAMEA3663092) | pig gut metagenome | biome: pig gut; feature: pig-associated habitat; material: faeces | place: France | collected 2012
CAGACTTTTAGGCTGGGGCTTAATCGGATAAGGCGAGCCGTTAGGCCCACACAGGGCAAGCGGTTTTGACTGTTTTTGTCTCATTTGAACCAACTTATAAAAGGTTGAGGCTTGAATTTTGTTGCTATTCCGCCCCGCATTGGCGCATTGCTTCCGCTACGTCTGCTACTTTGACGCGCAAAAGCTGCATTTGCTTCACGAGTTCTGGAATTTTTTTCTGCAAAAGTTCGTCGCGGCGTTCTTCGAGGATGTGCTGCGCCGCCCCTTCGCTCACAAAATAGCCCATGCCGCGCTTCATCAGCAGCACGCCGCGCGAGGAGAGCAGGTCGTAGGCTTTCACCGTAGTGTTCACGTTTACCTCGAGCAGCACGGAATATTCCCTTACGCTTGGCACGCGCTCGCCTTCTGCGTAGTTGCCGGCCAGTATCTCGTCGGAAAGCCGCTCGGCTATCTGTACAAATATCGGTATGTTTTCTGAAAATATCATTTTCCAAAAAGTTTAGGTACCACAACTTGCATGCGGCAGAAGAGTTTGTAGGAGGCAAATACGAGGCCTGCCGCGCCGGCAAACATCAGAACGATGAAGAGGATACCTGTAAAGTCTTCGCCCATCTTTAATTGGAATTCGCGCGTGTCGATGCTGAGCAACATGTATCCGCTCAGTATGTTAGTGGTGAAGAGCACCACGCTCGTGAGAATGAACGCCCGCTTGCGGAACACAGCGCTGCCGAAAATGTAGACGGCATAGGTGAGCGTACAGAAGGCGATGATGGACCACAGCACGTAATAGGCCCTATCGCCGATTTGTATGGCGCTGCTGTTGAGGAAGTCGCCGAAGTTGGCCAGTTCCTGCCACAGTACGGGCGCGATCCACTGCCCATTGCCGCCAATCACCTCGGTTGTGAGCATTTGCGCCGCGTCGGCAGCGAGGAACACGGGGACGTAGAGCACCCAGTAGACGGGCAGGCAGAGCGTGAGGCGTACGAGGAATTTCTCCAAGTTGGTGGCGGGCAGCATCAGGGCGGTGATACGGGTTGTCTTGGAGTCGAGGTGGCCCAAGACCGCGCTACCGAAAACCAGGCAGCCCAGCATGAACACGCAGAAGGTTAGGGCCACGCCGTTTTGCGTGTAGTCGTAGCATGGATTGGAGCGAGTGCCGATGCTTATGCACATAAAGGTGAGGAACAAGCCGAGAAACACGCCGGCGTAGGAGGTAAGGAAACGCTTGCGGCTCTGAATGACGTTTTGCTTGAGTACGAGCCAATATCTTTTGCAATTAAAGTTTTTCATGATTTGGATATGTTTTGAGGTTGTTTATTAATTATTGCCATTTCCTCCCATCAGTTTTTCCGCCGGCACGGTCTGCAAGGCGTTGAACAGGAGTTCGAGGTCGATGGGCGTTTCGTCGTTGCCGCTGTTTGGGCAGATAAGTTCGATGCCGCGCATGGTCTGCTGCACGAAAATCGCGTCGGAGAGGTCGGCGCCTACGGCACGCTGCTCGAAGCGCAAGCGGGTTTCTATTTCGGCCGTCGAGGCGTTGAGCATCACCGTGCCCTCGTTCACGATGACCACGTGGTCGATGAGTTGCTCCACGTCGCGCACTTGGTGGGTAGAGATAATCATCACGCGCTCTTCCGTCATTTCGCGGGCAATCACCTCTCGAAACACCTTCTTCGAGGGAATGTCCAGTCCGTTGGTCGGCTCGTCCATGAGGAGGTACTTTGTGCCGGCGGCGAGGGCGAAACTGATATACACCTTCTTTTTCTGTCCCATAGAAAGGCGGCCGATGTTGAGGTCGTCGCCCAGTTCGAAACTTTTTAGGCAGCGCGCGAGAATGTCCTCGCGGAAAGTGGGGTAGAAGGGCGCATTAAGTTGCACGTAGGTGCGCAGCGACACTTCGGGAAGGTCGAACTCCTCGGGCACGAGAAATAGCTCGCGCAGCGTTTCCGGGCGGCGGCTTTGCGTGGGCACGCCTTCCGCCGTCACGTTGCCGCCTTTGGGGCACAGCAGTCCGGCGGCGAGATAGAGCATCGTGGACTTGCCGGTGCCGTTCTTGCCCAAAATTCCATAGATGCCGTTTTCCTCGAAATCGAGGCTGAGGCCGCTGAGCACTTCCTTGCCCCGGCGACCGTAGGTGAATGATACATTGCTGAATGATAACATGGCTTTCAAAATTTAGGTTCAACCCGCTTCGCTGCGTGACCAGTATGGAGTTTCGCGGGCTTTGTTTTAGTGTAATAGTGTACTATGACACTGCAAATGTAAGGCGGAAAATTGAAACGCCAAAATTTTTAGGCATTTTTTTATAGGAAAAAACAATCCGGCTCACATCAATCGGTTTTTCCTGATTGGTGTGCGCCGGTTAAGCGTCATATAAAACCTTATCTTTTCCTGTAACTCCCCACAGCCCAAAGCCCGAGCAGGCAGCCGGCGGCAAGGAGGGCGGCGAAGTGGGGCAGGAGGTCTGCGAGGCGGCTGCCTTTGAGGAAAATCATGCGTGCGGCCTCTACGAAATAGCGCAGGGGATTGGCCAGCGAGAGTGCCTGAGCCCAGTCGGGCATGCTGGGAAACTGGCTTTTCCTTATGCGAAACGCGCTTTTTCGGTTCAAAATCATCATTTGCTGCCTTTCCGAAAATCAGTTCCTTGAATAGTTCAACTTTCTCATTATAAGAAAGTTCATCTTTGCTTATTTCGTTTAACATAGGCGTTTAACTGATTTGTTAATTACAAAGTAAGCAAATTCTTTTGAAAGCGCAAAATGTCGTGCAAACGAGCGCAAAGCCGAACTCGTTCGAGCTTTGCCGAGTGCCGCCATTATGTAAATATCGGATTCTGGTTGAAGGCAGCAAAAACTCCCCGCCAAACGGCGGGGAGTTGAGGGACAGCGCGTTCCGAAACGCCGTCAAAAAATATCGAACTTCAAACCTAATGCCAGCGAGAGCACGTCGCCGGGCTTCACGCGCTTGTTGGGGATCGACGAGAGTACGTAGAGGTCGGAAGTGCCCAGTTCGTAGAAGGCCGTGACAGCCTTGGCGCGGCGGCGCAGGCGGCTCGGGATATCATAGCGCAGGCGGCCGCCGAGCCAGATGCCGATGCGTACGCGCGAGGAAAAGCCATAGTAGTTTTTCGGATACTTGTCGGGCTGCTTGCGCCAGAAGTCCTCGCCCGATATCGTGTTGAAATAGATGCCCGTCTGCAAAGGCTCGATTACCCAGCGGCTACTCACGCGTAGGTGAAACGGCACATAGCGTTCCTTAACCGTGGCGGTGAACTTGGCACACTCCGAGTTGTATTTCGGCACAAAGCCAAAGAGCACGTCGGTCTCCCAGGAATCGCGCTTGCCGTAGTGCCAGCCGAAGCCCACGCTTGCCAGCCCGATGCTGCCGGCGTATTGAAAGGTGAACTGGTTGGGGATCAGTTTCGCCCATCGCTGACGCCGCTTCTCAAGCGTGCGCTCATAGTATTCGCTCCCATAGTGCTTACGCTTTGTCTTGACGGTTGCAGCCGTGTCGGGCGGCAGGCTGTCGGCGGGCAACGCGGAGACGGGCGGCACCGTTTCGGCAGCGAGGATTTCCGTGGCCGCCCCCATTACGGGCAGCGCCGCGAATAGGGCAAAAAGGCTAATATTCCACCACTTCATAGCTGTATCCTCCGTCGTCGTTAAGGGTAAACACTACGTATTCTCTGAATTTCGCGCTGCCGCATTCGTAATAAAGCACGCCGTCGCCGTAGAGGTCGTTGGCCTGCGTGTGGTGGCCGTGGCCGCACATGCAGAAGGCGAGGCCCGGAAACAGTTTGATTTTTTCCTGGAACACGTCCGACACGTTATTGTTAAACTGTTCCGACGTGGGTTGCGCGTGCATCGCCACGATGGTGCGGCGCACCGTGGAGGGCAGCGCGGCGAGGTCGGTCTTGATAAAGTTGAAATCGGGCACCGCCACCGAGTAGTCGTACTCGAAGGCGTTGGTGTTGAGGCAGAGAAAGTGTGTGTCGCCGGCGTTGAACGAGAAATCCGGCAGGCCATACATCTTGCGAAACACGTCCGCGCCCGTGCCTAGGCAGTCGTGGTTGCCGAGCAGGCATACGTAGGGCATACTGAGGCGTTCCAGCTCGCTGCGCATCCATTCAAACTCTTTCGTTGCGCCGAAGTCCGTGAGGTCGCCGCAGTGCACCACGAAATCCACGTCGCCCCGCGCGTTGATGGCATCGACGCAGGCATGCGTCTCGTCGTACCAGCGCTGCGTGTCGCTAATCAGCACGAAGCGCAGGCTCGTGCGTCCTGCGCAGTTCGCCTCTATCCGGGCCACGTTGCGCGCATTGATGCCGGTCGCGCCGTCGAAGCGCGTGTCGTAGGGATGGTAGTCTATGACGCTGCACCCCGAGAGCAACAGTGCGAGGCCGATGGCCGTGGCCGTCATGATAAGCTTTCGGATTGTCTTCATTTTGATAGAGGGCGCGAGCGTGCGCCCGCGCGAAAAGTTGCGGTTAGAATGTGTGGCAAAATTAGATATATGGAAAATATTGTGAGGAACGCTTTTCACGCATAAAGTTGCCATTTTGGCGCAAATGTCGCGGCAGCCGCCCGCGTTCCCGCCGCGCCTGCTTCCATTTCCTGCCGTGCGCATAGCGATTATCCCCGAGAAGTTTTTCCCTGTCTGCGCAGATAATTGTTAGGAGTTTGCTGATATTTTTCCCTTTCCTACAAGAAAGTTTTTGTTACAAACTTTGTAATATATGTTACAAACTTTCTAACATGTATTACAAACTTTGTAATACGTGTTACAAACTTTGTAACAAAAAAATATCTTATAGGATAGTAAAAACTTTCAGGCAGAAAGTGAAAAACATCTCCGAGGAAAGAAAAAGCATCTCGGGGATAGTTTGGGCGGCGATACGGGCAAATCTCCCTAAAAAACTGAAAAAACGCTGAGTTTTCCGAGCGCGGGCGGCTGCAATCGGATAAAACCTCGTAACTTTGCGGCACGCATTTTGCAACTTCCTTAGCAGAGAAGTGCTGTTTGGCACATACACAATATTATATATATAGACAAGACAAAATGACAGAAACAAAAAATCTGGTAGAAGCAATCATCGAAGGCATACAAGAAAAGAAAGGCCGCGCCATCAGCGTGGCAGACCTCAGCAGCATCGACACCGCGCCTTGCAAATACTTCGTAATCTGCACCGGAGGCTCGCCGCAGCAGGTGGAAGCCGTGGCAGACAGCGTGGAAGAGTTCGCACGCAAGCACGCCGCCGAGAAACCCGCCGCCGTGTGCGGCAAGGCGAACGCCGAATGGGTGGCTCTGGACTACGGCACCGTGATGGTGCACGTGTTCCTCCCTGATGCCCGCGAGCATTACGACCTCGAGCATCTCTGGCACGACGCGCCCGTGCAAAGCATTCCCGATTTGGACTAAAAACATCCTTTCCCCTCTTGATGAGTTAGTAAACAAGAAAACTAGTATACGAGGAAACAAGACAAGTAACTATTCTAATATATAATTAGTACGACATTTCTGTCTCGTCTACTCGTTTACTTGTCAACTCGTTTACTATAATACAATCAATAATGGATACAAACAACAATAAAATCCCCGGCGGCAAGAAAAACAACATGCCGAAGTTCAGCCTCAGCTGGCTCTACATCGCGGTCATTGCCGCCCTCGCCTTCATGCTCTTCCAAGGCAACGACAGCAGCGGCGGAGCAAACAAAGAGGTGGACTACACCTCGTTCAAAACCTACGTGGCCAACAACTACGGCACGGAAGTCGTCATCGACAAGACTGCCGGCGAGGTGAGCATGACGATACGCCCCGAACACATACGCGAAGTGTTCAAGGCAGGCACCGACCGCGTGGGCAAGCAGCCCACCGTCTCGGCTAAATATGGCTCTATCGACCGCCTCGACGACTACCTCGCCGAGAACTTCAAGGGCAAGGTGACGTATCGCGAGAGCGACAGTTTTTTCCTGCGCCTGCTGAGCAGTTTCCTGCCCATCATACTGCTCGTGTTCCTGTGGTTCTTCATGATGCGCCGCATGGGCGGTGGTGCCGGCGGCGGCGTGTTCAGCGTGGGCAAGAGCAAGGCCAAACTCTTCGACAAGAACGGGCAAGGCACCAACGTCACCTTCAAAGATGTGGCGGGACAAGAAGGCGCCAAGCAGGAAGTGCGCGAGATTGTGGACTTCCTCAAAAATCCCAAGAAATACACTGAACTGGGCGGCAAGATACCCAAGGGCGCACTGCTCGTTGGCCCTCCGGGCACGGGTAAGACCCTCTTGGCAAAGGCAGTGGCCGGCGAGGCCGACGTGCCTTTCTTCTCCATGTCGGGGTCAGACTTCGTCGAAATGTTCGTCGGCGTGGGCGCGAGCCGCGTGCGCGACCTTTTCAGCCAGGCCAAGGAGAAATCTCCCTGTATAATATTTATTGATGAAATAGATGCCATAGGCCGTGCCCGCGGCAAAAATCCCGCCCTCGGCGGCAACGACGAGCGCGAAAACACGCTCAACCAGCTGCTTACGGAGATGGACGGCTTCGGCACGAACTCAGGCGTGATTATCCTCGCAGCCACCAACCGCGTGGAAATTCTCGACCCCGCCTTGCTCCGTGCCGGTCGCTTCGACCGCCAAATCCATGTGGACCTGCCCGAACTCTCGGAGCGCGTGGCTATTTTCAAAGTGCACCTCGCCCCGCTCAAGCTCGCCGACGACCTCGACGTGGATATGCTCGCGCGGCAAACGCCGGGCTTCTCGGGTGCAGACATCGCCAACGTGTGCAATGAGGCGGCACTCATCGCCGCCCGCCACAACCGCAGCCACGTGGGCAAGCAGGATTTCCTCGACGCCGTGGACCGCATCATCGGCGGACTCGAAAAGACCTCGAAGGTGATGACCGCCGACGAGAAGCGCAGCATCGCTATCCACGAGGCAGGCCACGCTTCCGTGTCGTGGCTCCTGCAATACGCCAACCCGCTGGTGAAGGTGACCATCGTGCCGCGCGGACAAGCCCTCGGCGCGGCATGGTATCTGCCCGAAGAGCGCAACATCACCACGAAAGAGCAGATGCTCGACGAGATCTGCGCCACGCTCGCCGGCCGCGCAGCCGAAGAAGTATTCACCGGACACATTTCCTCGGGCGCACTCAACGACTTGGAGCGCGTGACGAAGCGTGCCTACGGCATGGTGGCTTATCTCGGCATGAGCAGCGAGCTTTCCAACCTTTGCTACTACAATAATCAGGAATACAATTTCACTAAGCCTTATTCTGAAAAAACCGCTGAGAAGATCGACGCGGAAGTGAGCCGCCTTGTCGGCGAACAGTATGCACGTGCCAAGCAGATCCTTACCGACAACGCCGATAAGCACGGGCAACTGGCACAGTTGCTCATCGAACGCGAAGTGATTTTCACGGAGGACGTGGAGCGCATCTTCGGCAAACGCCCCTGGAAGAGCCGCGCAGATATCCTCATGGAGGAGGAAGAAAAGGAAAAAACCGAGCAAGCCGCGCCGCAGGCCGCCGACGCGCCTGCCGACGGCGAAGAAAAGGAGGTGCTCACCAACGAAGAAGTGGAACAGCTCATTGCCGAGCGAGAAAAAGCAAAACAAAACGACCATGAATAACCTCGTATTACGCACCCTCACGGGCGTGCTCTTCGTGGCAGCCCTCGTAGGCGGCACTGTCTACTCGCCCGTCACATTCACCGCGCTCTTCGGCCTCATCACGGCACTCACCCTCTGGGAGTTTACGGGCATCGTGAACAATCACGCCGGCGCAAACGTGAACCGCCTCATCACCACGGCGGCAGGAACGTATCTCTTTTTCGCCTTCGCCGGCTTCTGCGGCGACTTCACCCCGAGCCGCGCCTTCGTGCCCTATCTGCTCTCGCTGATGTACCTGCTCATCGAAGAACTCTATTTGCAGCACAAAGACCCGCTGCGCAACTGGGCGTTCGCCTTCGCGGCGCAGGTGTACATCGCCTTAGGCTTCGCCATGCTCAACGTGCTGGCGTTCCGCTACGATGCGGTGACAGGGCAGACGGTCTTCGAGTGGATTTTCCCGCTCTCCGTCTTCATCTTCCTTTGGACGAGCGACACGGGTGCCTACTGCTGCGGCAGCCTGCTGAGCCGCTATTTCCCCGCCAAGCTCTTCGAACGCGTATCGCCTAAAAAGTCGTGGGTGGGCAGCATCGGCGGCGGACTGCTCTGCATCGCGGCAGCCGTCGTCATCAACGCCCTTTGCCCGGGGAAAATGGAACTGGTTTATTGGATAGGCCTCGCGCTTACCGTCTGCGTGTTCGGCACGTGGGGCGACCTCGTAGAGAGCCTCTTCAAACGGCAACTGGGCATCAAAGACTCTGGCAACATCCTGCCGGGACACGGCGGCATGCTCGACCGCTTCGACTCCGCCCTCCTCGCCATTCCCGCCGCCGTGCTCTACTTCTTCTGCATAGGCTGCTAAAAGGCAATGCCTTGCTGCCCGACTTTCAATGGAACTGAAAAAGCTATCGCGCCGCAGCCGCGAGGAAATCTTCAACACGCTGACGCACTTGGCGGGCGTGGTGTTCACGCTCTCGGTGGCATGGGTCATTATCCGCTACGGCTACCGGCAGAACTGGCAGCATGCCTTCGGCGTGACGTTTTTCACCTCCGGCATGTTGCTGATGTACGCTTGCAGCACCCTTTACCACTGGTGGCTGCCCGGAAAGACCAAAAGCGTGCTGCGCATCTTCGACCACTGCGGCATCTACGTGATGATTGCCGCCTCTTACACGCCCATCTGCATCGGAGTGGTGGGCGGCGCACTGGGTTGGACTGTGTTCGGATTGCTGTGGGCGGTGGTCGTTGTAGGCATAATATATAAAGTGAAAGCCTTGGGGCGTTACCCGAAGCTTTCACTTTTTCTGTATCTCGCCATGGGCTGGTCGGTTGTCTTTATCGCGGAGCCCGTGGTGAGCAAACTATCCTTGCCTTCCCTGCTTTGGATTTTGGCAGAAGGCCTGTTCTATACAAGCGGCACTTATTTCTTTGCCCATGATGACCGCCGCTATTTCCACGGCATTTGGCACATCTTCGTCCTCCTCGGTTCTGTGAACCACTGGGCCGCCGTTTATTGCATCGTTTCCTGAAACAACGAGTGGCTTCATAAAACAAAAACAGTCAAAACCGCTTGTCCTGTGTGGGCTGTCGCTCGCCTTATCGGATTAAGCCCCAGCCTGAAAGTCTGTCGACTTTCGTCTTGTGCTTTCCCGCTAAGGTTGCGGTCGGTTCCCGCCCGCCCACACAGGACAAGCAAAAAACAGAAAAAAGTTGACGTTTACTTTTGGTTGTAAAAAGCAAAGAGAAGTGCTTTACTTTTTTCTGTTTTTTGCTTGCGACGTTTGAAGCGGGCGGGAACCGACCGCAGCCGCAGGGATTAAGGGCGAGCGTGAGCCGATTAGGCTCACAGGCTCGGCGTTAAGCCCTGCGGCGTGCCCTTGGGCTTCAAACGAGGCAAGCGGTTTTTATTGTTTTTGTAAAATTCTTGGTATATTCGGCAAACAAATTAATACTTTAGAAGTTCACAATCATGCTGATGCCCCCGCCGTCGCCGAACGCTGCCGGGGCGATGCTCACGTCTGCCTTTTTCACGAAGGGACGGGTGTAGATGAACGCTGCGCCCGCGCCTATGGCGGCACCGCCGAGCACGTCCCACCAGTCGTGGCGTTTGGCGTAAGTGCGCCCCCACGCCACGTAAGCGGCCACGGCGTAAGCAGGCACGCCCCACTGCCAGCCGTAACGGCGCAGCAGAAACGATGCGCCGTCGAAAGCCACCGCCGTATGCGTGCTCGGGAAAGCGTGCCGCCCTGTGCCGTCGGGGCGGTCTTTCTTAATGACGGCTTCCAGCCCGTAGTTGATGGCGAGCGTAGTGGCAGTGCTGAGTCCGAGCTGCAAGATGCCCTTCTTGTCCTTTTCTGCAATCGCCTTGATAAGGCCTGTAGCAGAGGGAGCCAGGCATAGCACGTCCGTGGAACGCTCCACGAATTTGCTTTGTGCCGAGAGGATGGCGGCGTGGAGCATGAGGCTGGCAAAGAGAATAAAGGTGATTTTCATAAATGGCGGTTATTTCTTCTTATTCTTCTTGCCGGTTTTCGCCGACTGTGCCGGCTGCGTGACGTTGACGGTGTCAATTACCGGGGCATTGCCGACCGCGCCCGCTTGGTTAGGGGCACCGGGCACGAAGAACTGCCCTCGGTCTTCCACGATGCGCATATCGCACACGTTGCACCATTCACAGCTGCCGCTGGGCTGCAGCGTTTTCGATTGGTCGCAGGTCACGCCGAACGTAATCGTGCCGCCTGCGTGGCGGAAAGGTTGTGAGGAAGAAAAACTCCAATGCTCGGCTCGCTCGGCTATATCATCCCAATCCTCTTTCGTATAATAAGCCTGCTTGAAATAGTCCATCGTGTAGGCAAGTTCGTAGGGCGTTCTCCCGATGTTGCTCGTCACGTCCTTTACATACGCCGGCAGGGGCACGAGGTTCGTATAAACCCCAGCGGAGTCCACTGTATAGCCGAAGCAGCCCGGCGCACTGGCTTGCGAGATGATTTCCAGGCGATAGTTGCCGGCAGGCAGCGTCACCGTCTTTTGCAGGTCGAAAATCATAGGTTGGTTGTCCAAATCGCGCACAAAGGCCCAGTGGGAGTCTACCGCTTCATCGTTGAAAAACGATTCGTGCTGTTCGTACACCCCGCCCCAGTTGTTGCAGTTTTCCAACTTCATGATGTGAACGCCGTCCGCCGCGAGGCGGTTGCGCTCGGAGGCTTCCAGGTAGATGCCGTTCACCGTATTCTTGTCGCGCCGCACCTTGACGTCGGCCTCGCCAATGTTTTTGATTAAAATGCCGCCCAAGATGCCTGCCACGCAGAGCGAGAGCACTAAGGAGAGGACGAGGAGCACGATGCGCCCGAGCGAGAGGCTTTTACCCGACGTGTTGCCCGTGAGGAAGCGGACGAGCAGATAGAGCAAGATGCCCACGACGGCAAGCAGGCAGAAAGCTATGACGACAAGCGAGACTGTGGAATAGGGAATGGCATTCAGGGCTTCTGGAAGCAAAGGGTCGCAATCGCTGACACTCGTGAGAATAGTGAAACTCGTGGTGGCGAAGGTAAGCACCGTGAAGGCAGCGAGCAACATGCCGATGACAATCATTCCCACAAAGCACGCCACGCCCACTTTAAGCAGGATAACCATAGCGTGCAGCAGCGTGTTGATGAGGCTGCGGCCGCGCGCTTCCTTTTGCTGCGGCGCACTGGCGGGGTTGGCAGCGGTGGCGTTGCGGATAATCTCGTCGTTGATGCTCTGCGCGTTCACCGTCTTGCCGCGCATCTGCAATTTCTGCTCAGCCGTCTGCGCCGCCGGCACGAAGAGCCACAGCACGAGATAGATAATGGCTACCGTGGAGAAACTGAGGAAGCAGAGCAGCACCATGGCGATGCGCCACGGCAGCGGGTCTGTGCCGCCGAAGTAGTGGCAAAGCCCCGAGAGCACGCC
>SAMEA3663092__coassemble_584_pt1 | contig 11388 bp, 7 predicted proteins | sample SAMEA3663092__metabat2_low_PE_014 | metagenome-assembled genome bin SAMEA3663092 (sample SAMEA3663092) | pig gut metagenome | biome: pig gut; feature: pig-associated habitat; material: faeces | place: France | collected 2012
CCCCCTCCGTCTCGCAAGAGAAGGACAACTTTCCTTCAGCATAAGTCACCACAGGTGTAGCGCATTTCTCCATTTGGGTTTCCTCACCAGAAAGACCTACAATCTTTCCAAAACTGCTCCAAGGTACAGTTGCCTTATAACTGTCAATGGAAGCATCAGAAACGTGCAGGGTGGCATATTCTGGATATGAACCATTAAATGCATCGCTACCTGTAGAAGGCACCTTCTCGGCATAGCAATAGACATCAAGGAGTTCGGGGCAATTAGCAAAAGCCTCAGTCCTTATGCTCTTCACACTATTGCCGATAGTAACCGAGGTCAAACCAGAGCAACCAGAGAAAGCAGAACTCCCTATGCTCGTCACACTATTGGGGATAGTAACCGAGGTCAAACCAGAGCACTTCTTGAAAGCATCCTCCCCAATGGTCTTCACACTATTGCCGATAGTAACCGAGGTCAAACCAGAGCAATAATAGAAAGCATTCTCCCCTATGCTCGTCACACTATTGGGGATAGTAACCGAGGTCAAACCATAGCAATCACTGAAAGCAAAATACCCTATGCTCGTCACACTATTGCCGATAGAAACCGAGGTTAAACCAGAGCAACCAGAGAAAGCAGAACTCCCTATGCTCGTCACACTATTGGGGATAGTAACCGAGGTCAAACCAGAGCACTCCTTGAAAGCAGCCTCCCCAATGGTCTTCACACTATTGCCGATAGAAACCGAGGTCAAAGCAGAGCAACCATCGAAAGCATAATCCCCTATGCTCGTCACACTATTGGGGATAGTAACCGAGGTCAAACCAGAGCAACCATCAAAAGCATACTTCCCTATGCTCGTCACACTATTGGGGATAGTAACCGAGGTCAAACCAGAGCAACCAGAGAAAACCATCCTCCCTATGCTCGTCACACTATTGCCGATAGTAACCGAGGTCAAACCAGAGCATCTCTGGAAAGCATTATCCCCTATGCTCGTCACACTATTGGGGACAGTAACCGAGGTCAAACCAGAGCAATAATAGAAAGCATTCTCCCCTATGCTCGTCACACTATTGGGGATAGTAACCGAGGTCAAACCATAGCAATCACTGAAAGCAAAATCCCCTATGCTTGTCACACTATATGCAGCGCCCTCGTGCTCCACAGACTCTGGGATAACAACTACACCAAAATACGCGCCACTGCTCTTCACTATAACAGTAGCCTGCTTTGCCTTGGCAACAAGTTCATAATTTATCCCATCAATCTCAACCTCTACTGCCAGCACAGGCAGGGACAGGAGCACTGCCAGGGACAGGAACAGCGCACGCAAGGAATTGGGTAAATGTTTATTCATAAAATATTGTTTATAGATTAGTAATTTCAATAACACCTTTTTCGGTAAAGTCCTTCCACACACCACCCCAGTGGCGACGGAATCCTGTGGTAAAGGTAAATCTATTTCCCGAGAGAGCAAAACAAAACTGGACTTTTTGCATAAAAATCACATATCTCACCGCCGCAACGCGCCGAAGGTAAGGGTAGGAGTGTTCTGAAAGTTATGAAGTCTGCGAATTTCAAGCGACAGTTTGAACTTTTGCCGCAATTTTCAAAATGCCAGTCTGAAAAACCACGTATTCCTTGCCGTTTGAATTTTTCCTCTAAAGCATGATAGCGCTGACGGGCCTATAATAATGTTTTGCAGCGTGCCATGACATTTGTCGTTGCCAGCCAAAATGTGCTTCTTCTTACTTGTAAATGGGGCGAAAGCGTGCGGGTGTTGTCAAAATATTGTAACTTAGCGGCACGATTGCGGCACTTGCCTTCATGGCATGCCTATACAATATATTATATATATGCCTGAAACACTCAACTTAACCAAGTCAACGCCCGGTGCGCCCCTGACTTTGGAAATGATAAAGGGCGTGCTGGTGAAAGAGGTGCTGGCGCGCCCAACGCTTTGCATTGGCGACGTTGCCGCCATGCTCGGCGTTGGCCCGCGCACGCTTTCTGCGGTGCTCAAAAGGGAGGGAGGCGGAAATTTCCGCTCTTTCGTTTCCGACTTGCGCCTTGCCGAAGCCGAACGGTTGCTGAGGCTGCGCCGCTATGCGCGGTTTTCGGCTGAGCAGATAGGACTTATGGCGGGCTTTGCCTCGCGTCAGTCGTTTTATCCGCATTTCAAAGAAGAATATCGTAGTCGTAACCTTAATGAAAATAGACGACCAGAAGATGCTGACTATTGAAGAAAAACAACAAATCACGGCACTGGTGCGCCGGCAGGTGGTGCCTGCCGTGGGCTGCACCGAACCGGGTTGCGTGGCGCTTGCCGTGAGCCGCGCCACGGAGTTGCTGGGCTGCACGCCCGAGAAGATTGAGGCGCGGCTGAGCGCGAATATCCTCAAAAACGCGATGGGCGTGGGTATCCCCGGCACCGGCATGACGGGGCTGCCCGTTGCCATTGCCCTCGGCGCACTCATTGGCCGCTCGGAGTATAAGTTGCAAGTCTTGAAAGACTGCACGCCCGAGGCGGTGGCGCAAGCGCGGCAGTATATCGACGAAGGGCGCGTGTGCGTTTCTTTGAAAGACGATGCGCCCGATAAACTGTATGTAGAAGTTACCTGCACAGCCGGCGGACATACGGCGACGGCGGTAATAGCCTGCGAACACACACGTTTCGTACGGCTCGAAAAGGACGGCGAGCCGCTAACAGAAGCCATTTCTTCGGGTGCTGGCGACACGTCCGCGCTCGGCACAGATGCGCCGGAGCTGACGCTGCACAAGGTGTGGGAATATGCCACGACGATGCCGCTCTCCGAAATCAGTTTCATCAACGAGGCGCGGCGGCTCAACGAGCAGGCGGCTTCGGCTTCCTTGAAAGGCAATTACGGCCACTGCCTCGGCAAGGCTCTTTCGCGGCCCTTGGGGCGCGGCATTATGGGTGACAGCATTTTCTCGCACATCCTTTCGAGCACTTCCGCCGCCTGCGATGCGCGAATGGCGGGCGCAAATATTCCCGTGATGGGAAACTCTGGTTCGGGCAACCAAGGCATTTGCGCCACCAATCCAGTGGTGGTCTTTGCCGAGGAAAACCATAACACGGAGGAGGAACTCACGCGCGCCTTGATGCTTTCCCATCTTACCGCCATTTATATCAAGATGCACCTCGGTTCGCTCTCCGCGCTGTGCGGCTGCGTGGTTGCCTCGACGGGCGCTGGCTGCGGCATCACCTACCTCATGGGCGGCAACTACGAGCAGGTGACTTTTACGGTGAAGAACATGATTGCCAACCTTACGGGCATGATTTGCGACGGCGCGAAACCGAGTTGTGCCTTGAAGCTTACCTCAGGCGTGAGCACGGCAGTGCTTTCGGCAATGCTGGCCATGCAGGGCAACTGCGTGGAAAGCGTGGAGGGAATTATCGACGACAGCGTGGACCAGAGCATTCGCAACCTTTGCGACATCGGTGCGGAGGCGATGAACGAGACCGACCGCCACGTGCTGCACATCATGACGCACAAGCATTGTTGAGGGGATAGAAGATACACAAATAATATATATATGTTGGTTGAAATAAACAAAAACAATCAAAACCGCTTGTCTGTGTGGCCTAACGGCTCGCCTTATCCGATTAAGCCCAGCCTTAAAGTCTGTCGACTTTTGTCTGTTGCTTAATCTGCTAAGGCTGCGGTCGATTCCCGCCCGCCCACACAGAACAAGCAAAAAACAGAAAAAAAGTAAAGCATTTCTTCTTTGCTTTGACAATAAAAAGTAATCGTCCACTTTTTTCTGTTTTATGCTTGCGTCGTTTGAAGCGGGCGGGCACCGACCGCAGCCGCAGGGATTAAGGGCGAGCGTGAGCCGTGAGACTCACAGGCTCGGCATTAAGACCTGCGGCGTGCCCTTGGGCTTCAAACGATGCAAGCGGTTTTTATGGTTTTTGTCAAAATCTTTTTATTCATTCAATCGAAAAGTAAAAATCAGCGCGAGGCAGATTTCAATTGCAACCTGCCTCGCGCGTTTTCTTGGGGCGATGATAATTGCGCCCCGGCTTTTAGTTCAAAATCTGTTTCTTGCCGTTCACGATGTAAACGCCTTTGCTGGGATTAGCCACGCGGCGGCCGGCAATGTCATAGACCGTCGTTTGTTTCGGTTGCCCAAACGCCGTGCTTGCTATACCCGAGGGAGTTTGTTCTTCCTTTTCCGCCAAAGCAAACAGGTATTGGCAACCCGTATCTGTGGTGTTCGTGCCGTTGCCCCAGTTGTAGACGTTCCAGTTCAAGGTGGCATTGTTCGTCTGGTTGAATTGTGCCGTTCCCGAAGTTATGATATAATAACCCAGGGTTGCGGCCGGCGAGATGCGCCAACCGGCAGAGGGCTCGTCGGCTACGGTGCGCAGGGCGGTGTTATTGGCGGAGTTGGGAGAAACATAGGTGTCGTCGGCGCGGCATACAATATTATAAGAGCCGTCCGTGCGTGCAGTGAGTTTCCACTGCGAAGCTAATGTTGCTTCCGTCTCGCCTACCATTGCCTCGCCCGCACCCTTGCCCGTGGCGTAGCGGCCGTTACGCAGCGGGGTGCTAAGCGTGTACCAATAATAAGTTTGGTCGTTACTGACCTGCGGCATTTCCACTTCTTCAATGCGGTATTTGCAACCCGTGTCAGTGGTGTTCGTGCCGTCGCCCCAGTTGAAGATTTTGTAGCCGTTAGGACTGGTCGTTTGGTTGAACTCTGCCGTGCCCGAGGTGATGATGACATAGCCCACTTCGTCGGCGGGTTTGATCGTCCAGCCGCTTTCAGGAATGGCGGCAACGGTGGTGAGGGCGGTGTTCTTGCTGCTGTTGGGCGAGATGTACAGCCCTTCTTGAGATGAAACAATATTAAATGTGCCGTCCGTGCGTGCCTCGAACTTCCAGAGGGCGGCAGTGCTTGCGGCAGTCTGTCCGATGAGTTGCTGGTCGCTGCCTTGCGAGGTCACATATCGGCTTTCGCGCAGCGGTGTGCAAAAGGTGTAGAGATGCGTTTCGGAGGCCGTGGTGGCTTTCGGCTGATTGATAGATGCCGTCTTTACCTTATTTTTCAGAGCCTCGAAGGCAGTGTTGAGTCTTGCGGCTTGCGCGGCGCGGTCGCTCTCAGAGAGGCTTTGCCCGAGCGTGGAGCGCACCAAGTCAGCCATTTCCGAGAGTTCTTGGCAGAGGGAAAGGGGATAGTAACCTACTTTGTCCGAAAAGTTTGCGCCGATATAGGCGGCAATGTCTCCGAGGAGGAGGTCTATTTGCTCGGTGCTGCTGTCCATGGCCTTTGAGGGAGAGTACACGATGCCGTCGAGCGCATTCTTGCCTTCGGTGTCGGTGAGCACGAAAGTGAACTGCCACTTGTCGCGACCGGTGCCAGAGGCTGCGGCGTGCGGCAGGCGCATCAGCACCTTGTTCCAGCCTTGCTTGAGCTGTATTTGCACGACGGGTCGCGCCGTGAGGTTTTCATTTGTCAAGCCGCTCGTGGCGTGGTCCTGCGGAATAGAGGCGTTGGGCTGCTCCCAAGAGGGAGCGGCAATCTCTGTGCCGTTTACCCAAAGCTTAGAACCTCGGCGGTCCCACTCGCCTGCGGGCGGCGCGGTCTCGTTGCCCGAGCGGCTATACGTATAAAATTCAACTTGTGCCCCGGCAGTTTGTGCCACGGGCGAATATACGTACGTCCATGCGTAAGCTGTCTGCCCGTAAGCGGGGTTGGAGAAGAACGAGGGCACGGTGGAGTGCCAGATGTGGCGCAGATAGATGCCCGCACCCGTGGCCACCTTCGAGCCGTAAGTAGTGCCGTTGTAAGTGTAAGAGGTGGGCAGCACGCCGTCCTCGCCCTCGTTGGTTGTTTCGGGCGGGAACTGCATCGTCTTGTCGCCATTGTTGGGGAAGGGGTCGGTGATGCGCCAGCGCACGTTGGTCTGCTTCACGTAGGGGATAGGCTCGTTTTTGAGCACGTGTGCTTTGTGGAAGAGGAATCGGCGTTCAAAGTCGGCAAACTCTTCAAACTCCGCGCCCGAGTTAGGCAGGGTGGTGCCGCCGGCTTCGATGTACTGCTGGCCGCCTCCGTACCAAGCCCTTTCGGCAGAGGCGAGGATATTGGCGTATATGTTGTTCTGGCGCACGATGTCCGTATAGGTCTTTGTTTTCGTGTCGTTCCACGCCGCGCTGATTGTGCCCGCCACGTCGCTCGTGCCTTGCTGCGTGTAGTAGATGTTGCTCTTGTAAATGCCCACGAGGTCGGCGTACACGTCAAAGTGGTTCGTGTAGTTGTAGCGGCAGTCAATGTTGGGCAATCCGCTTACCACGCGCCCTGCCGTCGCCCACATTTGCGTCATGTCGCAGAGAGAGCTTGTGGGAGGCCCGGCTACGAGCCGGTTCCACATAACAACTTTCTTGCCTTTGCCGCGCACGTAGTCCGCCATCGTTTTCAAGAAGTTGGGATAAGTAATCGTCACCTCGTCGCCGCCGATGTGGATATAGGGGGCAAGGGGGAATGCTTCCACCACTTCGTCGAGGATATTCTTCAAAGCAGCCACGCCCTCATCGCTCTGCATAGAAAAGCCCATGGCCTTGGTGAAAGCATCGCTGTGGCCGGGCATGTCAATTTCGGGAATAACGGTCACGCCGCGCTCTGCCGCATAGGCTTCGAGATTCTTGCATTGTTGTTGCGTGTAGTAGCTGCCGGCGTTGCGCGTCATATTGTCAGCGGCGGTGAGTTGCGGATAAGCCTTCACCATAAAGCGCCAGGCGAGTTTCTCCGTCAGGTGCCAGTGGAACACGTTTACCTTGAAGCGCGAAAGCATATCGATTTCGTGTTTCAGTTCTTCGAAGGGAATGAACGAGCGTCCCACGTCGTGCATGAAACCGCGCACTTTGAAGGCCGGCCAGTCCGTGATTGTCAGAGCTTGCAGCGAGGCCGTGCCGCCGTTGTCGCTGGTGCCCGAGGCAAGCTGCAGCATGGTCTGCGCGGCGCGTATTACGCCCGTCTGCGTCACGGCCTCAATGGTGATTTTGTCGGAGGTAATGGTGAGCGTATAGGTCTCGTTGGGCATATACGCCACGCTGTGGTTGTAGGCGCCGGCGATAACCGCCACGCGCTTTACCTCCACCGTAGCTGCCGCGCCTTCCGTAATGGTGCAGCCCATTTCTTCGAGGGCTGTGCGCAGGAAGGGCGTGCCGAAAGCGTCGGTAACGCTTACGGCTCTGCCGAGCGCGAAGCTTTGCCCTGCCGTGATCTCCATGGAGTGGGGCTTAGGCAAGAGGTCGTACGGGCCTGCGCTTGCCGTCAGGGGCAGCAGCGCGGCGGCCAGCAGCACGCCTTTCAAAAAATGTTGTTTCATGATACAGATGTTTTTATTAGATTGTTTGAAAAAGAGTGAATTGGCGAGGAAGTTGACAAAAACAGTAAAAACCGCTTGCTTCGTTTGAAGCCCTGTGGGCAACGCCGACCGTTCGCCTGTCTGTGGTTGTAAGCCTTTCGGCTTCCGCCACCGCCTTGCGAACGTTCGGCTGCGGTCGGTGCCCGCCCGCTTCAAACGCCGCAAGCAAAAAACAGGAAAAAGTGGCCGATTGCTTTATTGGCATGGGAAAAAGTTATTTCGCACGAACCTTATTCATGCTTCATTGTGGCTTAAAACATAAATATCGCTTGCTGTTCAGGATCATAATAGTACTTTTCGCATTCGTCTTTAATCGGAGCGAAATTATAAAGAATGCCTACGCGTATTCCTGATAGCCGCATGTAGTTCCAAAGCTGTTGCCGTTGCTCTGATCCGAGATGGCTTATCGCCTTGCATTCTATCAGTACCTTTTCATTGACTAAAAAGTCTACTTTATGCGGATGGCTGATGCGGCGATTATGGAAATGTGTAGTGAAATAGTATTCCTTTATACAATTCTTTCCAATGAAACCGGCTTCTTCAAAACAAATGCTTAATGCTTCCTGATACATGTATTCATTAAGATATGGACCCATATCTTGATGTACAGTTTGGCAACAACCTACAATGGGAAAAACATATTGTCGTAGTTGTTCGGCTAATGCAGGATTAGCATCACGCAACTTTTGTATGTTTGTGATCATAGTATAGAAATTGCCGGGATTCATGGTTACATTCAAATTTTTTATCTTCGCAACAAACCGGGAAAAGTTTGCGCTTCCATGTCCACGTAAACAATGGAGAGGGAAAATGCTTTACTTTTTCTTGTTTTTTGCTTGTTCTGTGTGAAGCGGCTGCCTCGCAGCCGCAGCCTTATCTGAAAAAACACGAGGCGGAAGCCGTTAGGCTAACAAGCTCGTTTTTTTTAGATAAGGCGAGCATTTGGCTTCACACAGAACAAACGGTTTTAATTGTTTTTGTTATTCTTTCAAAGCAAAAGCGTTTACTTCTTCCCCTTCATCACAAACACGAGCGTGCCGCCGCGCACGATGTCAGAGTGGTTGATGTAGTTGGTCTTGACGCGCTTGCCGTTGAGGAAGATTTTGTCGACGTAGAGATTTTCCTTGCTCAAGCCATCGGCTTTCACCGTGAACGTCTTGCCGTTCGGCAGATGCAGGGTTACCTGCGGCAACTGCGGCGCACCGAAGACGTAGCGGGCAGAAACGGGATCGACAGGATAAAATCCCATCGACGAAAGCATATACCAGGCAGACATCTGTCCGCAGTCGTCGTTGCCGCAAAGGCCTTCGGGCTTAGGCAGATATTGAGTCTCGATGATTTCGCGCACCAATTCCTGCGTACGTTCCGGCTTGCCGGCCAGGGCATAGAGGTAAGCCACGTGGTGGCTCGGTTCGTTGCCGTGGGCATACTGGCCAATCAGGCCCGTCACGTCGCAAAGCGTGCTGTTGAGCTTGGTGGTGAAAAACGAGTCGAGCTTCGCGATGAAGGGCTTGCTGCCGCCGAAGAGTTGGATAAGGCCCGGCACATCGTGCTGCACGTGCCACGTGTATTGCCATGCGTTGCCCTCCGTGTAGTCGCCACCATCGCTTTCTGCATGTGCGAGGGCGGAGGGGTTGAACGGCGATTTCCATTCGCCCGTGCTGAGGCGCGGACGCATGAAGTTGGTGCTCTTGTCGAAAAGGTTCTTGTAGAAATCGGCGCGGCGGGCGAAATATTGATAGTCGTCCTTCTTCTTCATCAGCAGCGCCATGTCGGCGGCGGCGTAGTCGTCGTAAACATTTTCAAGCGTGCCCGAAACCGACTCCATCTTGATGATGTCGCAGGGGAAGTAGCCGTATTTCATATACGTTTCCCAGTCCGACTTCATCTTGTGCGACTTCGTCTGCGTCATCTTAATGGCCTGGAAGGCGCGCTCCGCGTCGAAGTCGCGGAAGCCCTTGTGATAAGCCTCGGCAACGATGGGCACGCTGTGGTTGGCAATCATGCAATAGTTTTCCTTGCCCCAAAGCGCCCATATCGGCAAGTGTCCCTGCGTTTCGGCCTGGCTGATCATCGAGCGCACGAAGGGACATACCATTTCAGGCACGGCCAGCGTGTAGAACGGGTGCGCGGCGCGGTAGGTGTCCCAGGTGGAGAACGTGGAGTAGAACGTGCCGTTTTCGGCTTTCGCCAGATTGCCGTTGGCATCGCGGTACGCGCCGTCAACGTCGGCAATGTTGTTAGGCTGGATAAGCGCATGGTAGAAGCAGGTATAGAAATTAGTCTTTTCCACGTCAGAGCCTTCCACCTCGATGCGGTCGAGATAGCTGCTCCAAACGTCCTCGGCTTTCTTCCTCGTGGCTTCGAAATCCCAGCCCGGCAGTTCCGCCTGCATGTTGCGGCACGCGCCGTCGATGGTGGCGGAGGAGAGGGCTATTTTCACCTCCAGCTGCTCGCCTTTCTTGAGGTCGAACGCCACGAGCATCCTTTGTCCCTTCTCTGTCGCGGCGAGCGGCAGGGCGGTGATGCGCGTCATGGGGCGGCTGAACTGCATCTGGAAATAAACGTCCTGTTCCACCCACACGTTGCTGCGCACGTGGCCCGTGATGCACGTGGGGCTTTCCCAGTTCACCTCGCAGGCTTTCACGTGCGAGTGATATTGCTCCTCGTTCCACGTAGGTCCGTGCTGCAGGTCGATGAGCAAGGCGGCGGAGTCTGCCTTGTGGAACGTGTAGCGGTGGTATGCCACGTGCGGCGTGGCGGTCAGTTCGGCCGTGACGTGGTTTTCCGTGAGTTCCACTGAGTAATAGCCGGGGCGTGCCCGCTCGCTGCTCTTGCTGAACGTGCTGCGGTAGTCCTTGCGACCAGGTCGTGCCGTGACGGGCATCACGAGCACGTCGCCGAGGTCGGTGCAGCCCGTGCCGTTGAGGTGCGTCTGGCTAAATCCCCATATCCTCGTGTCGGCGTAGATATATTCCGAGCAATATTGCCAGCCCACAGCGCCCGTCACAGGGCTTGCCTGAATAAGTCCGAAGGGCAGGCAGGCACCGGGAAACGTGTGTCCGGTTGCGGCAGTGCCGATAAAGGGATTGACGTAGTCGATAGGTTTGTGCGCAGGCTTTTGCGCGAAGAGCGCTGTTGCCGCAAAAGAGAGCAGCAGCGCGGAGAAAAGCTTTTTCATGGTATGAGGTTTGGAATAATGTAGTATTAGATATGCAAATCTACATTATTTTTTTGTAATCAAACCATTAAACGTGCGTGTTTCTTTTAAGATTAGGCACGCGTTGCGGCTTTTTACGTTACCATCCCTGCCCGTCACACCCCGAAACCGCATGCAAAAAAGCACTTCCTATACGCATTTTTTATCCCCGAAAAAACCGTCAACCCAGCACTAATCCGATTAAACCGCTGATATTCAGTCTTTAAATTGTGTATAGTTGGCCGCCCCAACCATACACAACCATACAATCTCCGCCACATTAGAATGCCCGGCTCCCTGCCTACCTGCTCCACAGTTTAAGGCAGATATTTTTTGCTAAGCCCTTGAATATTTTTCCTAATCCCGTGATAGTTTTCACTATCTGCGCAGAGAAAGTTTGTTACAAAGTTTCTAATACATGTTACAAACTTTGTAACGTATGTTAGCAAGTTTGTAATACATGTTACAAAGTTTGTAATAAAACTATCTTATATGAGCCGAAAAATTATCTTGCGGATATTGAAAACTATCTTGCGGATAGTAAAAATTATCTTGCTGATAGTGGGGCTCGAAACGGGTTATGCCGAGCGCAGCCGAATTTTCGTGCAAGCGAGTGCAGAGGGCAAGCCTCGCTTGTATTATGCCGTGCCGCTGACAAAGGTGCATTTTATATAGACCAATTGGTTGAATTGTGCGTTAAGTGCCAATTGCAATAGGCGGTACATGCGCCGTGTTCACTGTGCTGGCTGCACAAGTGGGGCGGGCTGTAAGCCCAATTGTTGCACATAGCCCCGGGCAACGCCCGGGG
>SAMEA3663092__coassemble_585_pt1 | contig 11387 bp, 7 predicted proteins | sample SAMEA3663092__metabat2_low_PE_014 | metagenome-assembled genome bin SAMEA3663092 (sample SAMEA3663092) | pig gut metagenome | biome: pig gut; feature: pig-associated habitat; material: faeces | place: France | collected 2012
TGATAGACGGGGAGATTATTTCACAAATCTCTTCTGACCGTCGATGATATAGGTGCCGCGCTGCAGCTTGCCGCTAACCTTTCGGCCGTCGATGCTGTAAACCGTCTTGCCGGCGGCATTGTCGATCGTGAGGGTGTCGATGCCGAGCGTGCTGTCGACGGTGTAGGTGAGGGTGAAGGCGGGGTTGTACTTGCCGCCGAGGCCTGCGCCCTTGTCGGGCTGCGAGCCGATGTAGGCTTCGTTGCCGATGAACTCCTCGGGAATGGTCAGCGTGTACGTGCCGTTGGTCTTGATTTCAGAGGCGAGCGTGATGTGCACGATGTTCCAGATGCTCATGTCGGTGGAGAGGGTGGCGGTGGTAACGGTGTTGCCTTCTGCATCTGTCACCTCAATCGGCGACTCGTTGATAATCGTGCCGTTCACGTTTTCAGAGTAGGTCAGCGTGATGCTGCTGAGGCTGGCCACGGTAGTGCCGTTGGCGGGCGATACGCTTTCGTATTCGAAGCTGTTGGCAGGAGCCTGCACGATGAACGACGTGGTGATGACGTCGTTGCTGCGGCCTTCCTCGGTGGTGAAGGTGCTTGCAGGCACTTCGATGGTGTAGTAGCCCGTCTGCGTAATCGGTTCTGCAACGCTGATCGTTGCGGTGTTGCCTTCCACGGTGACGGTGGCGGTGTACGTGTTGTAGCTGCGGTCGTAGATGCTGACGGTCTTCTCGCTGTTGTAGTTGATGTCCGTGTCGAAGGTGAGGGTAGCGGCGGTGAAGCTGCTTACCGTCTCGCCTGCGGCGGGAGTAACGCTGGTCGGGGTGAGCGGAGCGAGCGGGCTGGGCTCTGTTACTTCGAGCGTAGCATCGAGGATATAGCCGCCGTTGGCTGCAATGCCGTTGCTGCTGGTTACCGTACCATCGGCAGCTTTTTGACCGCCGGGGTCAACGCTGTTCCAGTCTACCTTGAAGCGGATGCGGTAAGTGCCCGGAGTGGTAGGAGCTGTGAACGAGGGCGGGTTGATGTTGGCGCGGTCATTGCCGGTGACAGTTTGGCCTGCGTTGTTCTTACCGCTGTTGTCGTTAGTGAAGTCGCCCGAGTAGAAGGCGTAAGCGTAAACCTCCGTGCCCGTCTGGTCCATATCGCCTTCGCGGAAAGAGAATTCCTTGTCGTTGTCGGTATCTATAAATACGTAGCCGTGCATCCACGAGCCGGGTGCACCCGTATATTCGAAGGTAGCGGTGAGCGTGCTGCCTGCGGTGCAGGCGAGCGTGGCCGTTTCGTGCTGGTCGTTGTATATCTTAGAGGTGTTGGCCACTGTGATGGTCTGGCCGCTCTTGCCGCTTTCGGTGAGTGTCACGCCGTTGAGCACGCGGCCTGCAATATTCGGGTTGGCGGCCGTGTCCTTGTCGAAATTGATGGGATAGGTGCCGGTAACGGTGAAGCTGAGTGTAAACACGGGGTTGTAGGTCGCGCCGGAGAGTACGCCCTTGTCTTCTGCAAACTCGTTGTACCATTCATCATAGATAGACTGCTCGGGAACGGTGATCGTGTAGGCCGCGCCGTTTTCAAGGTCTTCAAGCGACTTGACCGGCGTCTGCGCCCACGCTCCCACTGTTGCAAGGCAGGCAACCAAAAGGAGAGAGAAAATTTTGTAGAATTTACTCATAGCGTTAAACGTGATTTTGGTTAGTAAATATGAATTGGAAAAGAATAAAAGCAACTTTCTGCATAGCAAATGTACAATTATTTTCTTTATTTATTATTGAGTTTTCGTTGAAAACGTCACATTTATACCAGATAAAGGGCTTTTGGAAAATCTTTAGCGCATATTCTTCCTCTTTTGCATCACGTAAAAAGGATGCTCCGTGCGGGGCATCCTTTGGACTTTTTTCCAGAATATTATGTCATTGGAAATAAACGCGCTTCACGCGGTTGCTCACAGAGGTCAGCACTTCGTAAGGAATAGTTCCGAGCAAATCTGAAAGAACCGTGACGGGCAGGGCGTCGCCGAATATCTCCACGCTGTCGCCCTCGCGGCAAGGAATGTCGGTCACGTCGATCATGCAAACGTCCATGCAGATGTTGCCCACGTAGTCCGCCTTCTGCCCGTTCACAAGGCAATAGCCGCGGCGGTTGCCGAGGTGGCGGTTGAGCCCGTCGGCGTAACCGATAGGAATGGCAGCGATGCGCGAAGGACGGTCAAGGACGGTCTTGCGGCTGTAACCGATGCTGTCGCCTGCCGGTACGTCGCGGATTTGCAGGATCGTGGTGCGCAGCGTGGCAACGTTATGGAGCACGCGGTTATCAATAGGGTCGATGCCGTAAAGTCCGAGGCCGAGGCGCACCATGTCGAGATGGCGTTCGGGGAAACGCTCTATGCCCGCAGAGTTGCAGATGTGGCGCAGGATTTTGTGCGGGAAGGCGGCTTGCAGCGTGCGCGAAGCCTCGTCGAAGAGCTTGAATTGCTTTTCTGAAAAGTCGTCGAAACCGTCGGAGTCTGCACCTACGAAATGGCTGAACACGGAGCGCGGAATAAGAGCCCGCTGGTGCGAAAGCCGGTCTATTAGCACGGGAATGTCTGTCTTCGGGTTAAAGCCGAGGCGGTGCATCCCCGTGTCGAGTTTCAGGTGGACGGGGAAGTCGGTGATGCCTTGGCGGCGTGCGGCGCGGATAAGCGCATCGAGCAGGTTGAAGCTATAGATCTCGGGCTCGAGTTCATATTCGAAGAGCGTGCCGAACGCCGACATTTCCGGGTTCATCACGATGATGCCCGCCGTGATGCCCGCGCGGCGCAACTCTGCGCCTTCGTCGGCCACGGCAACTGCGAGATAGTCCACGCCGCGCTCTTGCAGCGTCTTGGCAATCTCCACGCTGCCCGCGCCGTAAGCCGAGGCCTTCACCATACAGGTGAGTTTCGTTTCCGGCTTCATGAATGAGCGGTAAAAGTGCAAATTTTCCGCAATCGCTTCAAGGTTTACGTCGAGTGTGGTTTCGTGAACGCGCAGCGAGAGGGCTTTTGCGATTTGCTCAAATCCGAAGGTGCGTGCGCCTTTCAGGAGGATAATTTCGTCGTGGATAGTGTCCAGCTCGCCGCTTTCCAGCAGTGCCTCCGAAGTGGGATAGAAAGATTTTTTTATGGAAAAGAGCGTGTGGGCGGCAGAAATGGCAGGCCCCACGCCGATGAGGCGTTCCACACCGCGGTTTTTCAGCATTTCCGCCACTTTCGCATAAAGTTCTTCTGCGGGAATGCCGGTTTGGAAAATGTCAGAGAGTATGAGCGTGCGCCCTTTCGCGGCCTGTTCCTTGGCGCGGCGGTTCATGAAGTCGAGGGCAATGTCGAGTGCGGCGGCGTCAGAATTATAGGCGTCGTTGATAAGCGTGCAGCCCCGCACGCCTTGCACCACTTCGAGGCGCATCGCCACGGGTTCGAGCAATGCCATGCGCCGTGCGATATCGGCCGGCGTGAGGCCGAGGTAGAGGCAGACGCAGAGTGCCGTGATGCTGTTCTGTATCGAGGCTTCATCGGCGAAGGGGAGGGTGTAGGAGGCCGCCGTGCCGCCGTAGAGGTAGTCGATGCGCGTTTTCCCGTCTTCTGTCGGCTCGATGGCGCGTACGAAGACCGTGGCATTTTCGTCTTTCCGCGACCAACCGAACAGTTGGCCGCCAAAGCCGAAGTCGTGCACGCTCTCCGCTACCACTGGCTCGTCGGCATTGTAAATCAGCACCTTTGCATCTTTGAAGAGCAAGAGTTTCTCGTGGCATTTCTCCTGTATCGTCGAAAAGTTTTCCTGATGTGCGGGACCGATGTTGGTCATCACGCCGATGGTAGGCTGGATAATGGCACGCAGCGCCTGCATCTCGCCCGGTTGCGATATGCCAGCTTCAAAAACGCCGATGCGGCTGCGCTCGTCGAGCAGCCAGACCGAGAGCGGCACGCCCACTTGCGAGTTGTAGCTGCGTGGCGAGCGCGTTACGTTCATCGAAAGCATCAGCAGCTGGTAGATCCATTCCTTCACAACTGTTTTGCCGTTAGAGCCGGTGATGCCAATGACGGGCAGCACGTACTCCTCGCGGTGTCGCTCGGCGAGGCGCTGCAGGGCTTTGAGGGGACTGAGCACGCGCAGGAAATTAGCATCGGGATAGTCCGTCTCGTAATTTTCGGGCACCGTGCCGACCACGAAGTTGCGCACGCCCCGGCGGTAGAGGTCGGGGATATATTTGTGTCCGTCGCCCACGGGAGTGCGGAGGGCGAAGAAAAGGGTTGTTTCGGGGAAAGCCAGTGAGCGGCTGTCGGTCAGCAACCAGTCGATGCGGGCTTCGGCATTGCTGAAACGCCGCGCGCCGATGAGGGCGGTTACTTTTTCAAGAGAATAAAACATATCGAGATTTTATTTGCAAGCATTTTATAAGGGTGGGCAACCATACAATATTATATATATAGGTCTCGCCATTTGTCTTCAAATTCTTTTTCCATCTTTGCCTTGCGCTCGTTGAGGCTTGCCTGCGAGGCGGCATCGGCATGAAGCGGACGGTGGGCGGCAAGGCGCAGCAGCCGTGCCTTGTCGGCGGCATATTCCGAGAGTTGCGGCGAGAAAGCCCATTGCTGCACGCGTTGCCAGATGTGTTCCTCGGTTTGCGGCGCGAGGTGGATAAGGTCTGGTGCGTAGAAACGGTAGTCGCGCAACTCGTCTTCCACTATTTCGTAAGCGGGGAAATACGTTGCCGTCTCGGGCATCTGCCTGCACAGCGCGTCGGTTGCGAGGAGCAGCTGCGCCTTTTGCAGCCGGCTTTCGTGGAATCCCCATTTGGCATAGCGGTAGGGACTTACGGTGAAGACGATGCGCAGGGTGGGGCGCAGGCGGCGCAACTCTGCCAGCAGCGGCAGCCAGCGCCGCACGATTTGCTCGGAAGAAAGGTCTTCTTCATCAAAGTTCGAGGCGAGTTCCTTATGGCAATTTGCTACGACCATGCCTGTTTCGCGCAGGCGGAACAGACGCGAGGTGCCGAAGGTGACGCACAGCAGGTCGGCCTTGCGCAGCACGCGCCGCGCCTTTGCCAATGCTGTGTTCACGCTTTCGCGGCAAGCGTCTTCGGTGGGCGCGGAGAAGAGTCCTGCGTGCCGCCAGCTGTGCCATAGTCCGTCGCGTCCCCGAAACAGTGCGCCGTCGGCGCGCGCCGTTTCGCTTAATAGGAGTTCCAACGCCGCTGCAATGCTTTCGGGATTATAGAGCACGCCGAACGGATTTGCCGACACGTGTCCCTCGGGCAGGCTTTGCGCAAAGCGTGCGCCCATATTGTCGGCAAAGCATGAGCCGAGCAGCATCACGTGCGAGCGGGGCGAGAGAAAGGCCTCCGCCGTAGGCGTTTCGACAGGCGTGTACCAATTCATAATATTCTTTTTAGTAGACGGGTAAACGAGTAGACAAGTAAACAAGGCAAGTCATTCTGTAAAAATATATTGTATAATATCTCTGACTCTCCTACTTGTTTGCTCGCCAACCGGTTTACTCATAAATTTTCAGCAATGAAACCTTACCGTCCTCATAGAGCGCAACCGTCGGTTCGTTTCCCCCTTTCGGGAAAGTGGGTGAACCCGTGTTGCAGATGAGCGGCCGGCCGTCGGCAGCAGGCACAATGTGCGGCAGATGCGTATGGCCGTAAAAGAAGTAGTCGATGCCTTCGAGCGCGGGCATCTTTTCTTCGTTGTAGATATGCCCGTGCGTGAGGAAGATGCGGCGCGTGCCGTCGGCGATTAGCGCGTAGTCGGCCATGATAGGGAAGCGGAGCAGCATTTGGTCCACTTCTGAGTCGCAGTTGCCGCGCACGGCAATGATGTGCCCCGCGTGGCGGTTGAGCAGCGCGGCGATGCCCGGCGCGTCCAAGCCTTGCGGCACGCCGTTGCGCGGCCCGTAGTTGAGCAGGTCGCCGAGCAGGCAGAGGAGGTCGCATCTGTGTTGTTCAAAAAGTTGTACCACGCGCTCGGCGGCGGGCAGCGCACCGTGTATGTCGGAGGCAATGAGCAGTTTCATACGGGAAAATGGCGTTAATTACGTTGCAAAGTTATATATTTAGGATAAAAAGGTAATAACACAATGCCTTGAAATCGCAGTTTGCAGTAAAAAAGGACTCGAGACGGATATTGCGGCGTAGGACTGCGTAAAAGGGAGATGAAGAGCCTATGGCGGGTTCTATAAATATGATTCGGACAAATTTTGTGATGTATTTTGAAATGATCATCGCGAAATAAACGTCTCCAAAACTGTTTGATATTCAGTATTTAATAGTAATTTTTCGGCAAAGAATTGAGTAAATTGTAACTAAGAATTGAGTAAATTGTAAAACGGGCTGTCCTGCATCAGGACAGCCCGTTTTGTAATGCTAACTCTCAAGATATATGCTTGCTGTCTTCTTTCTTAAAAATGCCATTTGATGTCGAAGGAGAAGTGGCGCGGGGCGATGTCCTGCGCGAAACGGCGGTTCATGGAAAGGAAGGCGAAGGTGTTGGCGCGGGTGTCCGTGAGGTTTGCGCCGCGCACGGTCAGCGTCACGCCGCCTTTGAGCTCCGCTTCGATTGAAGCGTCAAGCTGCGCGTAGAAGTCCTGCCCGAAGGTGTTTGCCTCGTCCCACATGATGTCGCCCGCGCCTTTCACGCGTGCGCCGAAGGTGAAGGAGCGCAGCAGGTCGCATTTCGTGGGCTGGCGGAAGTAGGCCGTGGCCGTCATCGTGTGGCGCGGCACGAAGGGCACGCGGTTGTCTGTATAGTCCACGCCGCCGCCTAAGTCGTAGTTTTCAAATGTTGCTTCGGTAAAGCCATAGTCGGCGGCGATGCTTAGGCGGTTGTCGAGCCATAAGGTGCGCAGCGATGCCTCGATGCCGCAGGAGCGGCTCTTGCCCGCGTTGACCATGACACGTCCCAGGCCGCTCTCGCTGAACTGTGCTAACTGCTGGTCGCGCGTCTGCATATAGAAGGCGGCGAGGTCGGCTTGCAGGCGGCCATCGAGGAAAGAGAGGTGCGTGCCCGCCTCGTAGTTCCACGACTGTTCGGGCTTGTAGCTGAGGTTGCGCAGGTCGGGTTCGTCGGGCACGATGCGATCCATCGTTTTTGTAATGCCGGCGATTGCGTTCTGCTTCACAGCGTCGGGCATACGCGGTATGCCGTTGATGGTGTTGATGCTGAAGTCTTTTACCTCGAGCATCATTTCGCGTCGCAGCATCTGTTGTGCGAGGTCGGAGTAAGCCTGAATGTTGTAGCCGCCCGACCGGCACCCCTTGGAGGCAGCGGCGTAGATGTTGCCGCGCGTGCCGTTTTTCCCGAAACTATATTGCAAGGCGAATTTCGGCAACAGTTGCCAATAGTCGTCTTTCAGCGTCCCGGCGAGCTGTGGCAGTGAAGAGAAGTCGTGGTTGATATTCATCATCGGCCCCATACTCATATTAAAGTTGTACGCCACGGGATTTGCCGTCTGCGAAGAGAGGTCGAGCTCTCTGTGGTCGTAGTCGAGGCGCAGGCCGAGCGTGAGGCTCAGACCCTTGACGAGCAAGTCGTTGAAACTCAACTGCTGGAACAGCGCCGCACCGAAAGAGGGCGTTTCGAGGTCGGAGAGAAAGGCGAGGCTGTTGTCCGTAAACGTCAGCCCCATAGCCGGTCGGCTCGGCAGGCTCGCGCCGATGCTTCTGTTGAGGAAACCGATGCCGTCTTCTTGGAAAACCACGGGGCAGTCGGTCTGCATCTTCGTATATCCCGCATAGATGCCCGAGGTCCATTGCACGCGCTTGCCTTTCGGGCTTTTCAGAGAAATCTCTTCGGTAACGCTGTGCATTTTCTGCCTTTGCTCGAGCGTATAAATGTCGGAGGCCGTAAAGTCTTGGTCCATGAAGAGGCGGTCGCGCAGGTATTGATAGGCTGTGATGCTGCTCAAGGTGAATTTGCCGAGCCTATGCTCCACGCCCAGCCCCGTGTTGAAAAGTTGGCGGCGGTAACTGGCCTGGCGGTTGGCTTCAATATTTCCCGAGGCGGGCATGTAAGTCATTTCCCCGCCCGTGCCGCGCACGGAATCGCCGATATGGCGATAGGGGCAGGCCCTTTCGTAGGATTGCTCGAACGATGCCGTCCAGTCCACCTTTACTTTATGCGAGGGCTTCCACGTGAGGCGCGTTCTTCCGCCGCCGCTCTCCATGCCGTCGGCGTGCTGGCCGAGTGTGTGGTTGGTGAAGTAGCCGTTGCGCCCGTTGTAGAACGCGCCGACCGAGATGCCGAGGTTTTCGGCGGGGTGCAGGTAGGTGATGGCCGAGAGGCGGCGTGCCATAGACTTTGTGGTAAATCCCGCCGAGATGTCCGTGCCCTGCTTCACCAAGGGGTCGGCGGTGTAGACGCGGATAAGGCCGCCCGGCGTGTTGCGTCCGTAGAGCGTGCCCTGCGGACCGCGCAGCACGTCCACGCGCGTCACGTCGAGGAAGTTGAAATCGTAGGCGCTCTTGTCGAGATAGGGCACGTTGTCCACGTACAGACCCACGGCAGGCGTGTTGATGCGCGAGCCGACGCCGCGGATATATACGGCCGAGGTGAGTTTCGAGCCGTATTCGGGCATATAGAAGTTGGGCACGGCGGCCGAGAGGCCTTTCACGTCCGTAACGTTGAGCCGTTCGAGCGAGGTTTCGTCGAACAGGCTTACCGCAACGGCTTGTCGCCGCAGCGTGTTGGTCTCCTTGGGAGATGCCACCACCACGGCTTCCTCAATGTCAATGTTTTTTAGGGTGTCGGAGGGCACGCCTGCGCAGGCTGCCCCGGCGAATACAGAAAATAAAAGTAGGTTCATTGCAGGAATTATTATTTTTCGGGTGCAAAGTTACCGCCTCGCCCATTTTCCCGCAATCCTCATTTATTAGGATTTTTTAATTGTAATATTTGAAAAATCGTCCATGCTTTTGTTCTTGTTTTTGCATTGGTAGAACGATGTTTCTTATGCTAAGTGCCTGGAAGGCACTACAAAAAGCGGAGCTTTTTAGTAACCGGGGACGAAGTCCTCGGAAAGGCGTGCTGTAAACGATGTGCCTGGAAGGCACTACGCCATAGGACATTGCTCAGCCTCAGGCGTACTGCCTTCCAGGCAGAACTCACTCGCAATCACTCCTTCCGAGGACTTCGTCCCCGGTTACTGTCGCTTCGCTCTGTACTGCCTTCCAGGCAGTTAGCTTTCCAGTCAAAATTAATAGTGAGCCTAACAGATGGCGATGTATCATATAACAGGCCATACCTTATCTCGGCAGCGTCAGCGTCAGCCGGTACACATCCTCGTCGCTCTCCGTGACGAGCGAATAGTTCTTGCCGTAAATCAGGTCGAGCCGCTTGCACACATTGTCGAGTCCTATGCCGCCCTTTTCTTCCTGCGTGGCAGCCCCCACGCTGTTGGTGAAGCGGAAGATGAGTTTGCGGTCGTCGGCTTCCAACTTAAAATGCACGAACGAGGGCTTGCTGAAACTGATGCCGTGCTTAAAGGCATTTTCGAGAAACGTGACGAGAATGAGCGGTGGAATGACAACCTCGGGTAAGGGGTCGGGCAGTTCCACGTCGATGCGCACGTTGTCCGTATAGCGCAGTCGCATCAGGTCGAGATAGTGATGCACACTCTCCAATTCCAGCAGCAGCGGCACGGTGCGCCCCGTGCTTTCGTACAAGGCGTAGCGCATCATCTTAGAGAGTTGCAGCAGTGAAGTCTTCGCGCCCTCGGGGTCGATGTCCACGAGCGCGAAGATATTGTTGAGCGTGTTCATAAAAAAGTGTGGATTGATTTGGAAACGCAGATACGTGAGTTGCTGCTCGAGCATCTCCTTTTCCAGTTCCGCCACGCGTCCGCGCTCCCTTTGCGTTCCGATGTACAGCTTCACGGCGAGGTTAATGCCCATCAGCAATATCATATAGATAAAGGTGAAGATTTCGCGCGGTCCGAAGAGCATGGGCCTCGTGCGTTGCGGGTGTTCCTTAGGGTGGGCGCGGTTCGCTTCGTGCTGAGCGTCGGGGCGAGCCTGCCATCGGTCGCGCTCTGCAAAGTGGCGCGGGGATGTTTGTGCTATGGGCGGCCGCGCCTCCTTATTTTCCTGCAGTTCCGGCCTGTACACGGGCTGTTCGTGGTGTGGGGGATTGTGGAAAATAATCGGGCCGATGTAGCGCGAATGTAGCAGTTCGCCGCTCACAACCAGCGCGAGAGCCACAACGGCATAGAGCAGCGGCCGCTTCTTGTGCACCAGCAGCGGCGCCACGAAGAAGTTGTGGATGATGAAGAACAAGAAAAGCGCGCCGAGGTCAATCCAGAAGCGCAGCACCTCGTCGAACCTGAAGCGTTCGGAGAGCAGAAACAGCGGCATGACGTAGATGCAGAGCCATAGCGCCAGGTATATCAGCGTTTCCTGTGCCGCCGGCGTCTTGAGCCAGCCCGTGCGTAGAAGTTTCATGTATGAAAAGATTAGGGTGCGCTGCAAAGGTCGGATTTTCTTGCCTTATACAATCCCTTTTACCCAAAATAATGCCCTTTTCCACGCATATATTTTTCCCTAATCCCAAAGTTTGTACAGTGATAAACAAAAAGAGCCTCCCGAGAAGCAAATGCTTGTCGGGAGGCTCTTTGTAGCGCGACCAGGGATTGAACCAGGGACCTCATGATTATGAATCATGCGCTCTAACCAGCTGAGCTATCGCGCCGCATAATATGGCGTTTCTGCCGTTTTGCGGTGCAAAATTATACTTTTGTTTTTAATTGGCAAAGGCCTTGCCCGCTTTTTTGCCGAGAAAATAGGTTTTTTGAAAGAAAAAAGATGATTTTAGGTGCAGCCAGGCGCGTTTTGGTTTTCTGAAGGAAGGACCTGCGATGCAAATGGCTTCGCGCAGGGGCAAGCCTCTGTCCTGAAAATAGGTTGAACATTTTTATATTATTTCTGAATAAAGTTTTCCATTTCCTTTTATAGTTGACCGTTTCCTAAAAAGGTCGACTATCGCCTGGTTGCCTTTGTACATACTACTCCCTGCCTATCCGCTCCGCAGTTTGAGGCGGATAATTTTTTTGCTATCCGCAAGAAAATTTTCCTAAGTCCGTGATAGTTTTCACTATCTGCGCAGAGAAAGTTTATTACAAAGTTTCTAATATATGTTACAAACTTTGTAACGCATGTTAGCAAGTTTGTAATACATGTTACAAAGTTTGTAACAAAAACTATCTTATATGAGCGGAAAAATTATCTTCCTGATAGTGAAAACTATCTTGCGGATAGTAGGGCTCGAAACGGGCTTCCCGGCGAGGGCGCAGAAAAAGATGTTTGTAGGAAAGTCGGACAACTTGCCGGTAAATGGTCTGTTGAAACCGAACGTTTGTGCTTGAAAGACACAAACGTTCGTATACATTCAAC
>SAMEA3663092__coassemble_607_pt1 | contig 11172 bp, 6 predicted proteins | sample SAMEA3663092__metabat2_low_PE_014 | metagenome-assembled genome bin SAMEA3663092 (sample SAMEA3663092) | pig gut metagenome | biome: pig gut; feature: pig-associated habitat; material: faeces | place: France | collected 2012
AGAAAAAGTTTGTTACAAAGTTTGTAACGCTTGTTACAAAGTTTCTAATACATGTTACAAAGTTTGTAACGCATATTACAAAGTTTGTAACAAAAAATCTCTTATAGGAAAGGAAAAAATATAAGGGAGAAAGGGGAAATTGTCTTGCTGATAGTAAAAATCAGGTCAAAGCAAATGGCGCAGTTCGTGCATGGCACTATCGTCCTCCACCGAAGCAGGTGCAATTTGCCTTACTCACGCCATGGAATTGGCAGAAAATTCGGTAATATGAGGGCGAAAATTCGGTTTATACCGAAATTCTTTTGAGGAAAAAGGAGCAAGTCCTAACTTTGCAGTATGAAAATGGCGTTTTCCCTTGGTAAGAGCCGCGCGCTCTGCTTCCTATATATATTAATATATGTATGGTGTTGCTCCGCACCCTATGCCTCGGCTCAGACTCCCGGAGATACAATCATCTTCCCCGCACCACCTGATTCCTCTATCCTTGCAGTTAATAATTCGGTGCAACAAAAGAATTCTAAATCGCTGTGGAAGAAATTAGTGAACTATTTTAAGAACTCCGACAAGCGCGATGAAACCAAGAACTTCGACTTCGGTTTTCTTCCCGGTCCGCACTATTCTTCCACCGTGGGCTTAGGCCTTGGCCTGGTTGCCACAGCGACTTACAGCTCTGACTTTGCCGACAAATCGCTGCCGCGCTCCAATGCCGCGCTCTACGGCGACCTCACCACGGGCGGCTTTTTCCTCATCGGCATCAAGGGCCTGCACATCTTCCCCCACGAGCGGTACAAACTGGACTACAAGCTCAACCTCTCTACCTTCCTCACGGACTACTACGGAATGGGCTACGCACTCAACAACGAGGATTATAACAAGGCAAGCTTCCGCCGTAATCGCGTCGAAGCCATTGCCCGTTTCCTCTTCCGCCTCGCGCCAAAAACGTACCTCGGTCCCACTTTCTCCTACCGCTTCATACAGGCCGCAGAGGTGAAGCAGCGCGACCTGCCGCTCTTTGAAAATCAGCGCAAGAACCTGCATGCCACTTCGCCGGGCGTAACATTTCTTTACGACTCACGCGACTTTATCCAAAACGCGAGCAAAGGCGTATACTTCCAAGTGGACCAATCGTTTACGCCGCGTTTCCTTGGAAACGACTATTGCTTCTCGTCTACGGAGGTTACCCTGAGCGGCTACAAAAAGGTATGGCGCGGCGGCGTGCTCGCGGCAGAGTATCACTCGCTCTTCAACTATGGCCACACGCCCTGGGGCTTCATGGCAGAAGTGGGCAACAACAACCGCATGCGTGGCTATTACGAGGGCCGGTATCGCGACCAAAACCTCATTGAGGCACAAATAGAGTTGCGCCAGAACATCAAGAAGCGCCACGGCATGGTGGTGTGGATCGGCGCAGCACAGATATTTGAGCAGTTGAAAGACATGCGCTTCCGCTACACCCTGCCCAATGGCGGCATAGGCTACCGCTGGGAGTTCAAGAAAGGGATCAATGTCCGCCTCGACTACGGTCTCTCCAAAAACGGCGGCGGCTTTATCTTCAGCCTCAACGAAGCCTTTTGAGCAATCAAATAAAGAAACCGGCATTTGATTGATCTGATAAAGAGGATTAAGTATTATCTGCCTAAAAGGCACTTAACACAGAATATTATTTTTCACCATTTCTTTACCCTTATCGCAACTATCTCCACTATAAAATCTCTATCAATATGACATTAAAGAAAAAACTGATTTCTGCGGCACTCCTCCTCGCCGCCACCTCCGCCCGCGCCCTACCCTACGCGCCGGAATTTCTGCAAGACGAACAAACCGACGCCGGCAAACTCGAATACATCAACTTCGGCAACTTCGACCGCTGGCTTATCCGCAACGTGAAGGAAAGCGGCATCATCGGCGGCAAGACCAAGACGCTCTATTGCATCGCCCCCAACGGCACCATCACCAGCACCGACCCCTACAGAGGTTCGGGCGGCTCGCCTTGGGCCACGTCGAACGTGATGGCACGCGTGTCGGGCATCACGAAGACCAACGTCAGCGTCTACCGCGAGGAACGCCCGGGCCACGGCTACTGCGCCAAGCTCTATACGCACCTCGAAGAGTGCAAAGTACTCGGCATCGTGAATATCAAGGTGCTCGCCGCAGGCTCCATCTATCTGGGACAGACGCAAGAGCCGATTACAGGCACGAAAAATCCCATGGCCAAGCTCAACGCCGGCATCAAGTTCAGCCGCCGCCCGAAAGCCCTCGTGTTCGACTATAAAGTAAAACTCTCCGGACAGCCCAACCGTGTGAAGCAGACGGGCTTCGGCAAGGTTAAGACCATTCAGGGCATGGACATGCCCGACTGCATACTCTACCTGCAAAAGCGCTGGGAGGACGCGCAGGGCAACATCTACGCCAAGCGCGTGGGCACGATGGTAAAACGCTTTAACAAAAACACGGATTGGGTGAACAACGCCCGCTTTGAAATCCACTACGGCGACATCACCAAGGAAAAGTTTTACAACTCAAGCATGGCACTCACCACTGGCGATAACACCAAGTATGCCAAAAATTCCAAGGGGAAAATGGTTCAAGTAAAGGAAGTTGGTTGGGCCAATGCCAACGAAGCGCCCACGCACATCGTGCTGCAATTCGACTCGAGCCACGGCGGCGCATACATCGGCAGCGTAGGCAACACGCTTTGGATAGACAACGTACGCCTCGCGTACTAAATTACGGCTTTTCATATAGGACATTTGCGTTTTTTTTGCAAAAATCTTAATACTTTTTGCAAAAAACTCGTATATTTGCTGCTCCTTTCATATATATTTATTGTATATGATAGGAGCAGTAACCGTTTTAATTATGGCGAATTCGCCATAATTAAAAATACATTCATTGCAATGTGTAGGGGCGTTTTGCCGCACATTCTTATGAAACATCTTTTTTAATTCATTTTTTTATTAACCAATCATCAACAAAAGCTTATGAAAAAAGTTCTTCACATCTTTTTTCTGTGCCTCATGTCGTTGGTGGCGTTAGTAGCGAATGCTCAAATCACTTCTGTTAGTGAGTTGAACAACACGACCACGTATACGTTGAAAACAACGGAGCGCGGTTATTTCCTCTACAACGAAGCCACCTCTACCGAGGCGCTTACGTCCTCTTACAACCTGGACGGCGGCCAAAACGCAACGCCGACAGGTGAGGCGTCACAGCAGTTTGCTTTCCTGCACGGCACTTACACGCCCGAAGGCAAGTATTATTTGTACAGCGTTGGTGCTGGCAAGTTCGTAGGCTTTAACACCTCCGATGTTAAGACCTATCTGAAAGACGCACCCACGACTGCCGACCGAGTTACTCTCACGGCATCAGGTTCTAACTTCGTCCTCGCCGATGCAACCAACCGCAAGGTTAACATCTCCACTTGGGAGGCATACCTTGGCGTTAAGGTTGTTTCTTGCGACCCCGACGGCGGCAACCTCCTCGTGGTTACGGCTGTAAACACGAGCGCAGAATTTGCCGACGCCCTCGCTGTTATTGATGCACTTGAAGCTCCCAAGCCTCAGTACACTGTAACGTTCACATTCAAGCAAAACGGCGAAGTTCTCGGCTCGCAGGCAGCAACCTTAAACGAAGGCAGTGCTTTCCCCAGCTACAGCGTGCCCAGTTACGTAGAAGCAACCGTTGAAGGAAGTCTGCCCGAAACCGTAACGGAGAACACCGAGATAGTTGTAAATACAACTGTTAAGGACGATTGCCCCTTCAAGTTCTACCAGGCTACCGATGCAGCAGACGTAGTATGGACGGCACTTACGCTCAAGCGCTCTCCTGTCCTCTACCTCTACGCTACGGAAGACGGCACGCAGATCAGCAACACCGCTGTCGAGACGTTGCCCTCCGATGAGACGTTGAAGAAATACGCTTGGTGCTTCGTCGGCGACTGGCTCAATGGCTTCACCATCAACAACCTCGCCACGGGCAAGCGCATCGCTTCTCCCTCTACGGCTTTGACTGACGGTACTGATTACCATGCTATCCTCACCGATGCAACGCTCGAAGATGGCACCGATAAGTTCAAACTCGTGACTAACTCTGCCGGCAACTACTTCATCAAGCGTGCCGACACCGACAACTACTTCCTTTCTAACTTCGGCGGCACGACCAACACGCTCCTCAGCTTCTGGAACAGCGGCAACGCTCTGACGGACGGCGGCACAGGCGACGGCGGCTCTATCTTTGAAGTTGTCGCTATCACCCTGCCCGAGCCTGTCCTCAACACGCTCGTGCCGACCGTTGAGCCTACAACGGCTACGGGCACCCTCGAAACCATCACGCTCAACTTCGAGAAAGAAGTAACCTACGACAACACGAAGACCATCACCCTGGGCAACAGAATGATGGGCATCACGAAGGACATCACGGTTGCCGTAAGCGCAGAAGACGCCAAGGTGGTTACGATTACGCTTACAGAGCCCGTTACCGAACCGGGTTTCCTCTCGCTCTATATCCCCGAAGAAACCTTCACGGCCACGGAAGACGGCACGTTCAACCCCGAACTCACCAGCCCGATTACCGTGCTCGCTCCCACGAACACCTTCGCATTTGAAAGCACCACTCCTGCCGACAATGCCAACCTGCTCGAACTGAGCACCGTTAAGGTAACCTATGCCGACGTTCCGACGCTCGCAACGGAAGGCGCTTCGGTTGACGTGATCAACACTGCGACCAGCACGGCCGTTACCACGGCTACCGTTGCTTACGATGCGGAAGACTGGAACTCTGTTGTATTCACCCTCGCCGCGGCTATCACCACGCCGGGTACGTACACGCTCACCATTCCCGATGAATTTATCTGGAACAGCCAGTACAACGAAAGCGCAGAAGATAAGGGCGTTTCGCAGGGCGCTACCTACACCCCCGCCACCACCCTCACCTTCAACGTTATCGAAGCCTATCCCGTAAACTTCGATAAGAATATGAACCGCACCCGCACCGACCGCAGACTCAACAGCGTAACACTCACAGAGGAAGGCCAGGAAGGTCAGACCGTAACGCCCGCCAACACTTGGAAGATCTACAACGACCAGCACGAAACGGCTACACTCACCTGCACCGCAGGCAGCACGCTCACCGCAACGTTCAACTACTCGGGTACCTGGATGCACGGCTACGTTTACATCGACACTGAAAACGACGGCGCATTCTCGTTCAATGAAGGCAGCACCGACCAGAGCGGCACAGACCTCAAGGCCTTCGCATTCTACTCGGGCAGTTTCACCAATGATCAAAGCGGCTACAACTCTGCTGGCCAACATATCACCGGCGACGCACGCGCCAACATCAACCCGCCCTCGTTCACAGCTCCTACCACTCCGGGTACTTACCGCATCCGCTTCAAGGTAGACTGGAACAGCGTTGACCCCGGCGGCCAAAAAGCTGCCAATGGTACGGTAACCGGCGACAACGGCATTGCAAAAAACGGCGGCTACATCTTAGACGCTACGCTCGAAGTTACCGGTTCGACAACCCCGGAGGGCCCGATTGCTCCCGTATCGATTACTCCCGCTGACCAGAGCGAAGTGGAAAGCTTCACCAGCGCAACGATTACTTTCGAAGAAGACGTTACCTACGACGAACTCATCGAAGTAACCATTGCTCAGAGAAATGGCCTCTACTATCAGAAGGCAAACGTAAGCGTTGACGGCGCAACCGTTACCGTAAGCGCACCTGAGGAAATCACCGAAGCCGGCACTTACGCCATCTCTGTTCCCGCTGGTGCTTTCTCTACCACCGATGGCCGCACCAACGAGGCATTCACCACGATGTTTACCATCACCGAACCTGCCGGTCCTGCCGACACCTTCGTTTACACGAGCGTTGTTCCTGCAGATGGCAGCGAGGTAGCTGAACTCAGTTCTATCACCGTTACCTATCCCCAGTGGGTATGCGACTACATCAACGAGACTCCGTTCAACGTAGTTGATGCCGAGAGCAACGTGGTTACCACCGCTTCGCTCACTTACAATGACAACTGGGAAGACGTTGTGATTGTACTGGAAGAGCCTATCACCGCAGAAGGCACTTACACCATCACCGTGCCCGCCGGCTACATCTATTCTAACGAAGGTTACGATCCCTCTGCAGCCGATAAGGGCGTGAGCAATGGTGCTATCTACAATCCCGAGTTCACCCTGACCTATACAGTTAAGGCCGCTTCCGAACCCATCAACACCTTCGATTACAAGAGCGTTGATCCCGCTAACGAAAGCGTTGTCAAGGAACTCGGAGACATCACCATCACCTTCCCCGCCAATGTGGCAAATGAAGTGACCGACACTCCGATCAACGTTATCAACAGCGAGGACGGCAGCACCGTTACGACCGCAACGCTTGGCTTCCCGCTCGGCGAAGGCTACGACAAAGTTGTTCTGCGGCTGACTGCAGCTGTGAAGGAGAACGGTACGTACACCATCACCGTGCCCGAAGGCTACATCTACGACTACGATGAGGCTATCTGCAACCCCGAATTCACCTTGACCTACACGGTTGACACTGTTAACGGCATCAGCACCGTAACGATCGACAGCCTCGAAGGCAAGACTATCTACACCATCGATGGTCGCAAGGTAAGCGGCAAGCTCCAGCGCGGTGCTTACATCATCGACGGTCAGAAGAAATTCGTGAAATAATTTCTCTATTAACCTCTTATAGCAACGGGGGCGGCAGAAATGTCGCCCCCGTTTTGGTATATGTGTGGAGAGTAGGGGCGTTTTGCAAAGATAGTGCAAGGTGAGCGCAATAGAGCTTGCTCTAATTGCCGAGCCGCAGCCTATCTTATTAAAAACACCCGCCGTGTACGCCTGTGCCGGACCAAGTGACTTCCGGGCAGATTATTGTTTTATCATACTATTTTCTAATTCTGCCAAACCGGCAAAAAGCCCTAATATCTTATAAGGAAATGCCGCTTATTGGATTTTTTTGTAAATTTGCAGCCAAATATCCGCAAACGTATGAAATTCAAAGAACACAGCAACCTAAACCTCCCTGAAATCAACAAATCAGTCCTTGAAGACTGGGACAGGGCGGACCTTTTCCATAAAAGCATGACCGAACGCGAGGGCTGCCCCTCCTACGTATTCTTCGAAGGACCTCCCTCCGCCAACGGGCATCCCGGCATCCACCACGTCATGGCACGCACCATCAAGGACGTGTTCTGCCGTTACAAAACGATGCAAGGCTTCCAGGTGAACCGCAAGGCGGGCTGGGATACGCACGGCCTGCCCGTGGAACTCGGAGTGGAAAAGGAACTGGGCATCACGAAGGAAGACATCGGACGCACTATCTCTATCGAGGACTACAACGCCCGCTGCCGTAAAAATGTGATGATGTTCACAAAAGAGTGGACCGACCTCAGCCACAAGATGGGTTACTGGGTGGACATGGAGCACCCTTACGTCACCTACGAGAACTCTTACATCGAAACGCTCTGGTGGCTTCTGGCCCAACTTTACAAGAAAGGTCTGCTCTATAAGGGCTACACCATTCAGCCTTATTCGCCCGCCGCAGGCACGGGGCTTAGTTCCCACGAGCTGAACCAGCCTGGCTGCTACCGCGACGTGAAGGACACGACCGCCACGGCGCAGTTCGACATTCTCGACCCGAAGCCCGAGATGACGGGCTGGGGCAAACCTGTGTTCCTCGCCTGGACCACCACGCCCTGGACGCTGCCCTCCAACACCGCGCTCTGCGTGGGACCCAATATTAAATATGTATGCGTGCGCACGTACAACCCCTACACCGCCGAGCCCGTCAGCGCGGTGATGGCTGAAGTGCTCGTGGGCAGCTATTTCAAGCCCGAGGGCGCAGAAGCCCCGATGGAGGGCTACGAAGCCGGTGCCAAGGTGCTGCCCTACCGCATCGTGGGCGGCTGGACGGGCGCAGAACTTGTCGGCATGCACTACGCGCAACTCATGCCGTGGGTGAAGCCGACCGAAAAGGTAGATGACAACGCCCCCGACTACGTGCGCCAATATGCCGAGGCTCATCCTGAAAAATGCTTTGCCGTGGCGGGCGACCGCTTCTGCGAACTGTCGGAAAAGGCCTTCCGCGTCATTCCCGGCGACTACGTAACTACGGAGGACGGTACGGGCATCGTGCACATCGCGCCTACTTTCGGTGCCGACGATGCCAAGGTGGCGAAAGCCGCCGAAGTGCCCGCACTCTTCATGATTACCGCCTCGGGCGAGACGCGCCCCATGGTGGATCTCACGGGTAAATATTATCTGCTCTCGGAATGCGCCGAGGCGTTCGCCGATGCCTGCGTGGACAAGGCGCTCTACGCCAACCACGAGGGCGGCTACGTGAAGAATGCCTACGACCCGCAGTTCAATCCCGGCGGCAAATACGACGAGAAAGCGGCAGCCAAGGCCGAAGACCTCAACATTGTGCTCTGCATCGAGATGAAACGCGCCGGACAGGCGTTCCGCATCGAAAAGCACGTGCACAACTATCCGCACTGCTGGCGCACCGACAAGCCCGTGCTCTACTACCCGCTCGACAGCTGGTTTATCCGCAGCTCCGCCCTGCGCGAGCGCATGATGGAACTCAATAAAACCATTCTCTGGAAACCCGAATCGACGGGCACGGGGCGCTTCGGCAAATGGCTCGAAAACCTCAACGACTGGAACCTCAGCCGCTCGCGCTACTGGGGCACGCCGCTGCCCATCTGGCGCAATGCCGTGACGCGCGAGGAAAAGTGCATCGGCTCTATCGCCGAACTCTACGATGAAATCGAGAAGAGCGTGGCTGCCGGCATCATGCAGAGCAACCCGCTGCGCGACAAGGGTTTTGTGCCGGGCGATTACAGCGAGGAGAATTATCATAAGATTGACCTGCACCGCCCCTACGTGGACGACATCGTGCTCGTGTCGGAGAGCGGCAAGCCCATGAAGCGCGAGAGCGACCTCATCGACGTGTGGTTTGACTCGGGCTCTATGCCTTACGCGCAAATCCACTATCCATTTGAAAATAAAGAGCTGCTCGACAGCCGCACGGTCTACCCCGCCGACTTTATCGCCGAGGGTGTGGACCAGACGCGCGGCTGGTTCTTCACGCTCCACGCCATCGCCACGATGGTGTTCGACAGCGTGGCCTTCAAGGCCGTAATCAGCAACGGCCTCGTGCTCGATAAGAACGGTTCGAAGATGTCGAAGCGCCTCGGCAATGCCGTAGACCCCTTCGGCGCTATTGAAAAATATGGCTCCGACCCCTTGCGCTGGTACATGATCACGAACTCCTCGCCTTGGGACAACCTGAAATTCGACGAGGAGGGTGTGAAGGAAGTGGCCCGCTCGTTCTTCGGCAAACTGTTCCAGACGTACGCCTTCTTTGCCATGTATGCCAACGTGGACGGCTTCAATCCCGCCGACCCCGCCATGCAGGCAACCGAGACCGACCGCACGGAAATGGACCGCTGGATTCTTTCTGCGCTCAACACGCTCGTGAAAGAGGTGACGGAAGATTACGACCAGTACGAACCTACCCGCGCCGGCCGCCGCATCTCCACGTTTGTGGTGGACAATCTCTCCAACTGGTTCGTGCGCCTGAGCCGCAAGCGTTTCTGGGGCGGCGGCATGACGGCCGACAAGCGCAGTGCCTACCACACGCTCTACACCTGCCTGCTCACGGTGAGCAAGCTCATCGCGCCCATCGCCCCGTTCTACGCCGACCGCCTTTACAAGGACCTCACCGAGGGCCGCGCCGATGCCGCCGAGAGCGTGCACCTCGCCGCTTTCCCCAAGGCCGACCTTTCGCTCATCGACAGCGCACAGGAACGCCGCATGGAACTGGCACAGAAAGTTACCTCCATGGTGCTTTCGCTGCGCAAGCGCGAACGCATCATCGTGCGCCAGCCGCTGCAAGCCATCTCCATTCCCGTCACGGAGCAGACGCTGCGCGATGACCTCGAAGCCGTGCGCCGCCTCATCCTGGACGAGGTGAACGTCAAGGAGCTGAAGTTCGTGGAAGGGCAGATGCTCGAAAAGAAAGTGAAGTGCAACTTCCGCGTGATGGGCAAGAAGTTCGGCAAACTCATGAAAGCCGTGGCAAGCGCGGTCGACGCGCTCACGCAAGCCGAGATTGCCCGCCTCGAAACCGAAGGCACGCTCGCGCTCACCGTGGAGGGCGAAAGCATCACGGTGGAACGCGCCGACGTGGAAATCGTGAGCGAAGACATTCCCGGCTGGGTAGTTGCCAACGAGGGCGCGCTCACCGTTGCGCTCGACATCGAGGTGACCGACGACCTGCGCCGCGAAGGCCTTGCCCGCGAAATGGTGAAGCGCATCCAGGCTTACCGCAAGGACAACGGATTTGAAATCACCGACCACATAAACATTGTGATGCAGGCGGGCGATGCCGCCATGTGCGAAGCCGTCGAGGCCTTCCGCGAATACATCTGCACGCAGGTGCTCGCCGACAGCTTCACGTTTGCAGCCGACGTGGCCGATGCCGCCGCGTTCGACTTCGACGGAACGATTATCAATGTAAATATCTCAAAAGCATAAGCAACCTTTCACACCATGGAACAGGAAAACAAAGTACGTTATAGCGATGAAGAGCTTGAGGAGTTCAAAGAGATTATCCTCAAAAAGATTGAAATAGCCAAGCGCGACTACCAGCAGCTTATGGACGCTCTGATGAATAAGGGCGACAACGGCGTGGACGACACGATGCCTACCTACAAGGTGCTCGAAGAAGGCTCTATGACGCAGACCAAGGAGGAACTGACCACTATGGCAGCCCGCCAGCAACGCTTTATCCAAGGCCTGCAAGCCGCCCTCGTGCGCATCGAGAACAAGACCTACGGCATTTGCCGCGTGACGGGCAAACTCATCCCCAAAGAACGCCTCCGCGCCGTGCCCCACGCCACGCTCTCTATCGAAGCGAAGCAGATGCAGAACGCGCAGAAGCGATAAAAAAGTAGGGGCGTTTTGCAAAGATAGTGCAAGGCGAGTGCAATAGAGCTTGCTCTAATTGCCGAGCCGCAACCTATCTTATTAAAAACACCCGAGTCCCGCCATACGGCAATCATTTCCAATCATTTTTTGCCCACGAATTTCACGAATTTACACTAATCCCTTTCAATGAGTAAAATGGCGACCTGATCGGTCGCACTAA
>SAMEA3663092__coassemble_614_pt1 | contig 11139 bp, 9 predicted proteins | sample SAMEA3663092__metabat2_low_PE_014 | metagenome-assembled genome bin SAMEA3663092 (sample SAMEA3663092) | pig gut metagenome | biome: pig gut; feature: pig-associated habitat; material: faeces | place: France | collected 2012
CCGGAAGGCGGGCATCAGTTCCGCCACAAGTTTCGGCCCTTCGGCAATAAACACGCCGGCCTCATCGCGCTGCTTCTTGCGGGCAAAGGATTTGAGTTTTTTGAGTTCGTTCTTGCTGAGCATGATTGCTTAGATAATATGAAATGCCTTGCGGCGAATAGGGCGAGCGCGGGCAATACGTCCTTACTGCAATAAGATTATAACGAGTTGAATATAGTCCACCAATTGCTTTTTTATTTACCCACGAATTTCACACATTGACACGAATACAGTGCATTGGCTTTTTAATGGCGACCTTATCGGTCGCACTAATCACACTAATAATATAAGTGAATTAAGTGCAATTCGTGGGCGATAAAGCATAAGCAGTTAATTCAAGCAACAGGCATTATCTTATAAGATACCTTGATTTTTGAAAGCAAAACTACAAAGTAATTTCCAATAAACGCGTACCTTTGCGGTTAAATGCACAGGATATTCCACATAAAGCCATATATTATTTGTCTGAGCAAGTCCGGCCGCGGGCTGTGGGGCTTTGTGTGCGCCTTGCTGATTTCCCTGTTTTTTCTTTCCGCCTGCTCGTCCACGAAGTTTGTGGGCGAGGACGAATACCTGCTTGCCGATGCGAAAGTTAAGACCGAAGACAAAACTGTGAAAGCGTCTTCGCTGAAAGGCGTGCTGCGACAAAAGCCCAATTCGCGTTGGTTTAACCTCTACAAAGCACCCCTGCACATCTACTCGCTCTCACGCCGCGACACCACGCGCCACCGCCGCTGGAACCGCATGCTGCGGCGCCTGGGCGAAGCACCAGTGATTTACGACTCCGTGCAGACGGAACTGTCCGTGCGTGCCTTGGAGCAGGCGCTGCAAAGCAAAGGTTACCTGCACGCGCGGGCAACTTCCACAACCGAAGTGACGGGCAAGAAGAAAAAGCGCGTCACCTACACGCTGCTGCCCGGTCCGAGGCATTATATAGACTCGCTGTCGTACGAATTTGACAACGCCGAAATAGAGCGTATCGTCCGCGCCGACTCGCAGGCGTTCAAACTACATCGCGGCCTGCCGCTCGACCTTTCCCTGCTCTCTGCTGAGCGCGACCGCATCATCTCGCTTTTGGGCGAAAAGGGACGATACGGACTGCACAAGGAGTACATCAGTTATCGCGCCGACACGCTCACGGGCAGCACGGGCGCGGTGCTTACGCTGCGCTTCAAGAAACCTGCCGGCACGGACGAACGCGCTTACAAGGAACGGCACTTCTCTAATGTGAACATTTACGAAGGAAATGAGGAGGACGAGGACGAAGCCGTGTACTATCGCGGACTTACCTTCCACCTCGGGCGGCGCAAGACGATGAACAAGCGCGTCTACTTCAACCACATTCTTCCCGCACGCGACAGCCTTTATAAGGAAACGATGATACAAGGCACATACGCCGCGCTCGGCAGCCTGCCCTGCATTGCTTCCTCAAATATCAGGATACGCGAAAACGCCGCACCCGACTCTACGCTCGACGCTGATATATCCGTGAAATTCAACAAACCGCACACCGTGGGCATGGAACTGGAAGGAACGAACACGGCAGGCGACTTCGGCGTGGCGGCATCGGTGAACTATGCCAACCGCAACCTATTTCGTGGTGCGGAGGTGCTTTCTCTGAAACTGCGCGGCGCATACGAGGCCATCACGGGACTGGAAGGCTACGACGGGCGCAATTATTTAGAGTGGAACGCCGAGGCAAGCCTCAAATTCCCCTCATTGCTCGTGCCCTTCCTGCCTATACAGCGCGGCAAGCGCATCAAGGCCTCTTCGGAGGTAACCGTGGTTTTTTCCTCGCAAAACCGCCCGGAGTTCCACCGCCGCGTGCTTACCGGCTCGTGGGCGTATCAGTGGAGCAAGATCACCAAGCCGCGCGTGCGCCATCGCTTCGACCTGCTCAACCTCAACTATATCTTCATGCCGGTCATCTCTGAAACGTTCCGCAACGAATATCTCTCTGGCGACGACCCGCGCTATGGCATTCTGCGTTACAGTTATGAGGACCTCTTTATCATGAAGATGGGCTACGGCTTTACGTTCAACTCACTCCGCAGCAACTCGACGGCAGGACTTTATCAAACCAACGGCTATCAGATTAAGGTGAACGTGGAAACGGCGGGCAACCTGCTCTACGGCATTTCCAAACTCACCCACGCACACCGCAGCGCAACTAAAGATGCCTACACGTTCCTCGGCATCGCCTATTCGCAATATGCCCGCTTAGACTTTGATTTCAGCAAAAGCATCGTCTTCACCGACCGCGCCTCTATGGCCATTCATGCCGCCTTCGGCATTGCGCAGCCTTATGGCAACTCCACAATCCTGCCCTACGAACGGCGCTATTTCGCCGGCGGTGCAAACAGCGTGCGCGGTTGGAGCGTGCGCGGGCTCGGACCGGGAACATTTAAGGGCAAAGATGGGAAAATCGACTTCATCAACCAGACGGGTAACCTCAAACTCGACCTGAGCGTGGAGTGGCGCGCGCAACTGTTCTGGAAACTGCACGGCGCGTTTTTCCTCGACGCCGGCAACATCTGGAACACGCGCAAATATGCCGACCAACCCGGCGGCGAGTTTCGCTTCAACAAGTTCTATCGGCAGATTGCCGCAGCCTACGGCGTGGGCCTGCGCCTTAATTTCGACTACTTTATCTTGCGCCTCGACGGCGGCATGAAGGCGGTAAACCCCACCGAGGGCGAAGAGCGTTACCCCTTAATCCACCCGAAGTTCAGCCGCGACTTTACGCTGCACTTCGCCGTGGGCTTGCCGTTCTGATAATGGTAATAAAACTACTCGTTGGTGGAATTTACTTAGATTTTGACAAAAACCATAAAAACCGCTTGCTCCGTTTGAAGCCCAAGGGCACGCCGCCAGTCTTAACGCCGAGCATTAAAGCCTTGCGGCTTTTGCTCGCCCTTAATCCCTGCGGCTGCGGTCGGTTCCCGCCCGCTTCAAACGCCGCAAGCAAAAAACAGAAAAAAGTGGACGTTTACTTTTTATTGCAAAAGCAAAGAAGCAATGCTTTACTTTTACATATTTTCGGCTGCGCTCGGCAATATGAGCAAGTTGTATTGCGCTCGCTTGCACGAAAATTGTCTGTTTTTTGCTTGTCCTGTGTGGGCGGGCGGGAACCGACCGCAGCCTTAGAGGATTAAGTAACAGACAAAAGTCGGCAGACTTTTAGGCTGGAACTTAATCGGATAAGGCGAGCCGACAGGCCCACACAAGACAAGCGGTTTTGATTGTTTTTGTATATCCCAACCAACTAGCATAAAAGCCATAGATTTCTATAAAAATAATCCTCTACCCTCTCTATAATTCCATGACCCAATTCATCAGTTTCGGCAGTGGCAGCAGCGGGAACGCCTATTACCTGCGGTCGGCCGACCGTGCGCTATTGCTCGACTGCGGACTTGTATATCGCAATCTCGAACCGCTCTTTTCCAAATACGGTCTTTCCAAAAACATTGCCGCTATTCTGCTCACCCACGAGCACGCCGACCACGTGCGCGGCGTGGGCAGGACGGCCGAGGCAATGCGCCTGCCCGTCTATGCCACGAAAAAGGTTTACGAGGCAATGTTCCAAAGAAAATACGTTACGCGCCCCGTGCCCGAAGCCTTGCGCCGCTTCCTCGAAGTGGGCAAACCAATCAGCATCGCCCCTTTCACCATCACGCCTATCCAGGTGCCGCATGACAGCGCAGACAACGTGGGCTACTTTATCGACTGCGGCGACGGCACGCGCCTGTTGCTGCTGACCGACGTGGGCGAGTTCCTGCCCGAAATGGAGGCTTTCGTGCCACAAGCCACGCACATCGTTATCGAAACAAACTACGACCTGGAAATGCTGCGCACGGGCAAATACCCGGCACGCCTAAAACGGCGTATTGCCTCGGGCACAGGCCATTCGGCCAACCCCGACACGGCCGCCTTTCTCGTGAAAACGCTCACACCCATCACGAAGCACATCTTCCTCTGCCATCTCAGTGCCGACAACAACCGCCCCGAATTGGCGCAGGCTGCCGTGACTGAAACCTTGCGCCGCGAGCGACCCGACCTCGCCGAACTGCCGCCCATCACGCCCCTGCCAAGGCTCATGCCCTCGGGGGTGTTTGAATTATAGTAAACAAGTAAACGAGGAGATTTTCGTGCAAGCGAGCGCAGAGCCGAACTTGTTCGGGCTATGCCGAGCGCAGCCGAAAATCACGAAGTAAACAAGTAAACGAGACAAGTTACTCATGTAAAATAGTTTGTAAACAAGCAAACTCGTCTACTAAAATACATTTCTGTCTCGTCTACTCGTTTACTTGTCTACTCGTTTACTAAGAAAAAAAACCTTCTCGCCATGTCCCGCCTGCCCAACCTTAGAGAAATCGTGCTGCGCGACACGCCATTTGCCCGTCTCATGACGAAGCGCATCTACAACGTGCTGCTCATAGCCACGCGCTACGATGCCTTCACACTTGAAGACGACGGTCGCGTGGACGAATTGATTTTCAACGAATATACCTCCCTTAGCCTGCGCTATCCGCCGCGCTTCACACGCGTCACGGACGAAGAGGCCGCGCTCGCCGAACTCGGAAACCATAACTACGAGTTGGTCATCGTGATGCCCAACATGGCGGGGCGCGACATCTTTGCCGCCGCCGCGTCAATCAAGGAGCGTTACCCGGATCTGCCCATCGTGGTGCTCACGCCTTTTTCGCGAGAAGTGCGGGAACGCATCGCGCAGGCCGACCTCACGGCCATCGACTACGTGTTCGCCTGGCTCGGCAACCCGGAACTCCTGCTGGCCATCATCAAACTCATCGAGGACAAATGGAACGCCGACGACGACCTCGCCGAAGTGGGCGTGCAGAGCATTCTGCTCGTGGAGGACTCCGTGCGATTTTATTCCTCCGCCCTGCCCCACCTCTATCGCATCGTGCTGGAACAGAGCCGCGAGTTCTCGAAAGAGGCCCTCAACGAGCACCTCAAGACGCTGCGTATGCGCGGCCGCCCCAAAATCATGCTGGCACGCTCTTTCGAAGAGGCTGCCCAGGTGCTCGAAAACTACGGCGACAATCTCCTCGGCATCGTTTCCGACATGAGTTTTATGAGAAACGGAGAGAAAGACGCGCTCGCTGGCTATGCCTTGGCCAAAATGGTAAAGGAGCGCGACGCGCACCTGCCCTTCATTCTCGAATCGAGCGAGGCGGGCAACGCCGACTATGCCAAAAGGCTCGGCGTACCGTTTATCCATAAAAACTCTAAGACTTACCCGCAGGACTTGCGCCAAATCATCATGGACCAATTCGGATTTGGCGACTTCATTATCCGTGACCCGCAGACGGGCAAGGAAATACTGCGCATCACCAACCTTAAAGACCTCCAGCAAAACCTCTACAACATTCCCGACGAGGCTTTGCGCAACCACCTTTCGCACAACCACTTCTCGCGCTTCTTCTATTCGCGCGCCATGTTTCCGCCCGCCGAATTGCTGAAAAGGGTGGACGTGAGCGAATATGCCGAAATGGACGAGGCACGGCGCTTCATATTCGACATCATCGTGGAATACCGCCGCATCAAGAACTCGGGCGTGGTGGCGGAATACCGCAAGGACCGCTTCGATGCTTACAGCAATTTTGCCCGCATCGGCAACGGCTCGCTCGGCGGCAAGGGGCGCGGCCTCGCATTCATGGGCACGCTCGTCGCCGGACACCCACGCCTCGACGACGACCGCATCTGCGTGAATATTCCCCGCACGGTGGTGATCTGCACCGACATCTTCGACGAATTTATGGAGCGCAACGGGCTTTACCCCATTGCCCTGAGCGACAGCAGCGACGCAGAGATACTCGCGGCTTTCGAGCGTGGCGTCTTGCCCGAAGCACTTTTAGACGACCTTCTCGCACTCTTCGACGTGGTGGACCACCCCATCGCCGTGCGCTCATCGGGCGTGCTGGAAGACGCGCACTATCAGCCGTTTGCCGGCGTATATGCCACGTACATGGTGCCGCGCGTGAGCGACAAGCAAGCCATGCTCGCCATGCTGCGCTCTGCCATAAAGGCCGTTTACGCCTCGGTGTTTTTCAAGGACAGCAAGGCCTATATGACCGCCACGCAAAACCTCATCGACCAAGAGAAGATGGCAATTGTGCTGCAAGAGGTTGTGGGCTCGGAGCACGGTCAATATTTTTACCCCACCCTTTCGGGCGTGGCGCGTTCCATTAACTTCTATCCCGTTGGCGAAGAAAAGCCTGAGGACGGCGTGGCAAAGGTGGCACTGGGTTTAGGCGCATATATCGTGGACGGCGGCAAGTCGCTACGCTTTTGCCCCGCCTATCCGCACAACATATTGCAACTGAGCGAACTGCGCACTGTCCTGCGCGAGGGACAGAAGGAATTTTTCGCCCTCGACCTTTCCATGCTCGGACAAGCACCCGAAACGGACACGGAATACAATATCCGGCACTTGCCCGTGGCAGCAGCCGACGACCCGGAAACGCTGCGCTACGCGTTTTCCACGCTTAGCCTTGAAGACCAACGGCTCACGCCGGGCGGCACAGGTGCGGGGCGGCGCGTGGTGACGTTTTCCAACATTCTCGAATACGATGCCTTTCCCCTCGCGCGGGTTATCTCCGACCTGCTGCGCATTGGCAGCCGAGGCATGGGCAGGCCCGTAGAACTGGAATACGCCATGGACATCCGCGAGGGCAAGGCCTATTTCTATCTCTTGCAGATACGCCCCATCGTGGACGTTTCGGAGGAAACGGAACTCACGCCCGACGACCTTTCGCGCCCCGCGCTCATCAGCAGCACCTCGGTGCTGGGCAACGGCATGGTGGAAGATGTACATTATATATTATATGTACGCTCGGACCGCTTCGACGCACTGCGCTCCCGCGACATCGCTGCCGAAATAGGCAATATCAATGAGCAACTGACGGCTCGCGGCGAGAGTTACGTGCTTGTAGGGCCGGGACGTTGGGGCAGCAGCGACCCTGCGCTGGGCATACCCGTGAAATGGTCGCACATATCGGGTGCCAAGGCGGTGGTGGAATGCGGGCTCGAGGACTTCCGCGTAGACGCGAGCGAGGGCACGCACTTTTTCCAAAATCTCACATCGTTTGGCGTGGGCTATTTCACCATTCGCCCCTACCAAGGCGACGGCACGTTCGATGAAGCCCGCCTCAACGCACTGCCCGCCGAATACGAGTCGCACAGCCTGCGCCTCGTGAAGTTCCCCACCCCGCTCTTCATCAAGATGGACGGGCGGCACAGCCGGGGCATTGTGAGCGAAATCGCGCCAAATGGCAATCAGGAACAGAAATAGACTGTCCCTTTGAGCAATCCCTATTACTGCCACGCAAGATCAGTCTTGCGTGGCAGTTTTTTCGACACAAATGATGCGTATCTTATTACAAAGTGCGCGAAAGTGGCGGTGCAGGGAGCAATTTCCAGGTGAATAGTTTTTGTGATGTTGTTTCTTAGCCTTATTTTCGCAGGCAAAGCCTTAGTTGTATGCATTAAAAACAAAGACTCCACATTTACAATATTAATATAACCCATATCATCCGTTATGAAAATCAGGAAATCCCTTTTAGTTGTCTTTGCGCTATTTGCCGCTACTGTTGTGTGCCTATATGGTGCTGTTTCTGCTGATCTTCCTTTTGCCGCAAGGATTGCTTTCGGCGCGGCGGCAGCCGTTTGCTATGTGCTTTTCCCCCTTATCCCCTATTTCAGGATGCGGGCAAGCAGCAAGCGACCCGCGTTGGCGGCATACGTTAAAGATTGCGCGAAGGAATTGCTCGAAGGAGAGTAGTTCTTCATCGTTTTCAGTTGCTCCTAAATCTTTGCTTCTCGTTTTCAACCCCTTTGTTTTCATCGCCCCACGGCTGTGAAGCAACAGAAAAGAAGGGGCAGAGAATGGGTTTGAGGCATAAAGTAACGCCCCGCCGCAGGATTTTCATGCGGCGGGGCGATAATGTGCACTTTCTGGTATAAAATATTGGGCTAATGTAAAAATGCATAAATACTTAAAAGGAGAAGTACTTTATACAATAGAAAAAAAATAAGCCTGATGATTTAATTCTCGGAGATCCACCAAAAAAAAGATAAAGGAATGCGTTAACAATGGTCTAAGCCTTTAGCACGTTGTCCTCCTTCATCTTTTCGTTTTGTAAAATTACATATTTAATTTTTAACTCACCAAAGAAATGGACAAGATTTTAGATTTTCTGAAAAGAAGTAACCGCTAAAAAGTGCACATTTTGTATTAATCTGCACTTTTGAAAGTGCAGATTAAGCGTTTTCATACGTTTTCACTCAATCCATTCCACCTTTTCAATCTTATATTTTTGGAGGTTCTTTTTATTGATGGGGATATAGAGCATGATTTCGTCGAAGGCAAGGTAGTGCTTGCCGTTCATCGTGAGAATGCCCACGTTGTCGTCAAGGCACGTCTGCTCTAACCCGTCCGCAGCAGTGCGGGGCACTTTGAAGAAGATGTCTTTTGCCTCATAAAAGACATAAAGATGGGTGGGCGTTATGGCGTAGAGGCTTTGAGTGAAATCGTACTCGTATTTCTCAAACGGCCGCTCTATGGCGCAGGCACCGCCTAACCAACGTTCGTATTGCGCCGTGACGGCGGCGTCGGTACAGCGCGTGAGATGCAAGGAATGAGGCCAATGGGCGGAGGGCAGCACGCGCTCCAAGGTGAACTCGGCGGGCGCGTCGTCGAGCGGCAGCGAGAGGTAATGGGCAATGTCGGCATCGCCGTAAAGTTTCCCCTTTATGCGGTGCGCAATGGCTGCGGGATGATGGAGGAGGAAGGTAAGCCCGCCGCCGGGGGCATCGAGGACGAACATCGTGTAGCGCACGCCCGTAAGCGTGCCGGAAGCCTTCTTTTTCCAACTTGTGAGGAAAAACACGCCGGGATCTTTGGTGTCTTCTATCTCCCAAAACTCCGTGAAGTCGAGCCTGCCGCCGCACTCGTTCCAATAGCCGGCAAGGTCGAGGTCGTGGCGGTCGGCTTTGAGCGCGTCAGTGACAAGGTAAAGGTTCTCGCCTGTGGAGAAGTTCTCATATACTTTGAGAATTTCGGACACGTAATAGAACAGCGTGAGCCGCGTTTTGCAGGGTTCTTCTTTCGCCTGCACGAGGACGGGGAGTTGACTGAACACGGTAGTTCCTTGTGTGAACCGCTCGAGGAAACCTAACACGCGGTCGAAGCACTGCTGGATGTCGGTCACGTCGCCCTCTTTTGACTCGTAACTCGGCACGGCCTTCATGAGCATGAGTAGGAGAAAGGGCACGCTGATGTCGCGTTCGACGATTTGCTTGCAGATGGCCGTGATTTGCTTGCCAAGTTTTTCCTGTCGCCCCGTGGGATAGCAGAGCGTGAGGATTTCGACGGCGGTTTTCTCGGGATAGGTGCGGCGGTAAAGGTGCTTGCGGAAGAATTTCCACGCCCTTTTGTAATGCATCAGCACGTCCTCGAGTTTTACTCTATCGTCGGTCATCTCGCAGGCTTCGGCCTTGAGGTCGCGAAAGGCAGAGCGCATTTTCTGCGGCGTGGCGCAGGCGCGGAGTATGCCGTTGCTACGAATGGAGCCGCTGTCGAGAAACGCCTCGCACTCCTCGGTAGTGTTGAAGAGCAGGCGCGTGTTGACGATTGCGGTGAGCCATTCGGCGTAATGCTGTGTCATGGTTTAATGGATGGTGAAAATTTCTTCAAACATCTGCTTATAATAGGCGGCTTTCTTGTCGAGCGACAGGGGATAGGCGCGGCTGCTGCTGGGCATGCGGTAGAGGCGGAGCGGACGGCCGGCAAACCTGACGGCGGCATACGAGCCGATTTTGGGCAACTGCGCATTGAAGTGCGCGAGGAGCGTTTCCGTGGCTTTCCCGCCCGTGGTCACTACGGCACGGCACTGGGGCAGCTGCGAGAGCAGGGCATCGAGATCGGTGGGCGTGACTATTTCGAGAAACTTGTCGGCGGCATTGCCTTGCAAGCGGCGCACGGCGCAGGCGGTGTCGTAGAGGGCGATACCCTTTTCTTCGAGGAAGGGGCGCAGCAGGTCGAGGCGGAATGTCTTGGCCGCCGTATCGACGAAATAGTCGCGGTCGTTCTTGAACACCAGCCCGAAGATGCGCCACATGTCGTTGATGTAGTTGGGATAGAAAAAGTCCATCGACCACTTTTCACGCGGTGGCGGGAAACTGCCCAGCATAAGCACTTGCGCCCCTTCGGGGAGGAAGGGGCGCAGGGGGTGCTGCTCGATTTTTATTGCGGGTTCTTGCTGCATGGTGAATTAGTAAACAAGTAGACAAGGCGAATTTCTTATGCCATCGTCTTTATCTTTTTCTGCGGTGCGACTGCCCGCCGCACAGCCAATGCTTGTTCCAGAAACTCTCGTTGAGGCTCGACACCATCACGCCGCGCGAGGTGGAGGCGTGAATGAAGCGGTCGCCTTTGAGGTAGATGCCCACGTGCCCGCACTTTTTGCCCGAACCGGGCGTTGTGAAGAACACGAGGTCGCCCTCTTGCAGTCTGCTGCGGCGTATGCGGTAGCAATCCTTTTTCAGTTGGTCGGCGCTGCGGCGCGAGAGTTGCACGTTGTACACATCTTTATAAATGGCACAGGTCAGCCCCGAGCAATCCACGCCCCGCCTTGTCGTGCCGCCCGCTGCGTAAGGCGTGCCGAGCCATTCGGCGGAGGCTATCATCAGTTGGTGGTCGTCGTGCTCCTCAATGTCGAAACCGAGTTTCACGGCAGCGTGCACTATGGCACGCATACGGCTGTCTACCGCCACGCGCTGGGTGCGGCAGGAAGAGAGCAACAGGACGACAATCAGGAGCGGGAAGAGGCGTTTCATAACCCTTGTTCCATGAGATAGCGTTCGGCTTCGATGGCAGCCTTGCAGCCTGCCGCTGCGGCGGTGATGGCTTGGCGGTAATGCGGGTCGGCCACGTCGCCGGCGGCAAACACGCCGGGCAGTACGGTACGCGGGCTGTCGTTTTCGGTGATAATGTAGCCCGTTTCGTCGCACGGCAGCGCGGGACGGAACAACTCGCTATTGGGGCGGTGGCCTATGGCGAGGAAGAAACCGTCGATG
>SAMEA3663092__coassemble_620_pt1 | contig 11091 bp, 6 predicted proteins | sample SAMEA3663092__metabat2_low_PE_014 | metagenome-assembled genome bin SAMEA3663092 (sample SAMEA3663092) | pig gut metagenome | biome: pig gut; feature: pig-associated habitat; material: faeces | place: France | collected 2012
ATGGCGCAGCGGTCGTGGTCCTGTAACGCGCCGCTCACAATCTCAGCCGCCGAGGCGGAATACTCGTCCACAAGCACCACGAGCGGCTCCTTCGTCCACAGCCCGCCGCCTTTTGCATCGAGCGTCATGCGCGGCGTGGAGCGTCCGTCGGTGTAGACAATGAGCGAACCGCCTTCAAGAAATTCTCCCGCCACGTCCTGCGTTGCCATGAGGTAGCCACCGCCGTTTTGCTCGAGGTCAAGAATAAGGCGCTTCATGCCCTGCTCTTTCAGTTCGTTGATTTTGGCGCGCAGCTCGCTGCCCGTGGTTTGTCCGAAGCGGTCGATGCGGATATAGCCCACCTCCTCGTCCATCATGTACGCGCCCTCAATGGTGTGGACGGGGATTTTGTCGCGCTTCACAGTGAAGTAGAGCACTTCGGGCACGCTGCGGCGCACGATGCCGAGGGTCACTTTCGTGTCTTTCGGCCCGCGCAGTTTCTTCATGATGTCGGTGCGGTCCATCTTCACGCCGGCAATAGTGTCTTTGTCTACGAAGACGATGCGGTCGCCGGCAAGGATGCCTGCCCGCTCGCTCGGCCCTTTGGAAATGGTCTGTATCACCACGAGCGTGTCTTCCACCATGTTGAATTGCACGCCGATGCCCTCGAAACTGCCTTCGAGGGGTTCGTTGAGTTTTTTGGTCTCTTCGGGATTGGAATAAGAGGAATGCGGGTCAAGTTCTTTAAGCATTCCGCGAATGGCGTCTTCGGCGAGTTTCTTTTGATCCACGCTGTCCACGTAGAGCGAGGTGATGGCCGCCTGCGCCACTTGCAGTTTTTTGAGTTGCTCAAAGTCTATATCGTTGAGGCTTTGGGCAGATGCCGCCAGCGAGCAGAGGGCGGCTATGAGGAGCAATGCTATTTTTTTCATCTATACAACTAATATATATATATATATGCGTTAATGCGGCAGGAACTCCGAGACGTCTTTGCCAAAGGCGAGCAGTTCGCGCACCACGCTCGACGACACGGCGGAATACTGCGGGTCGGTGAAGAGCAGCACGGTTTCCACGCCCGAGAGGGCCTTGTTCATCACGGCGATGTCGCGCTCATATTCGAAGTCCTTCACCGAGCGCAAGCCGCGCAGTATGAAGTCCGCGCCTTCGCGGCGGGCAAGGTCGATGGTGAGGTCGGAATAGGCCACCACCTTGACGCGCGGTTCGCCGGCATAGAGCCGCGCGATGCTTTCCACGCGGCTGTCGGCCGTTTGCAGCGGACGCTTGTGCTCGTTCACGCCCACACCGATAACGATGCGCTCGAACATGCCGAGCCCGCGTGCCACGATGTCGGCATGCCCCACGGTGAAGGGGTCGAACGAACCGGGAAATATGGCGATTGAGTGCATAGTTTTTAGTAAACGAGTAGACGAGTAAACAAGTAGACGAGTATACGAGTAAACAAGTTATTCCTCTTCAACGGGGTCTTCTTCCACGACGAGATTGTCAATGATAAAGCCCTGGCGCTCCATGGTGTTCTTGCCCATGTAGTATTCGAGCAGATCGGCCACCTTGTCGCTCTTGTGGAGCGTGACGGGTTCGAGCCTCATCTCCGGGCCGATAAAGTGGGCGAACTCGGGCGGCGAGATTTCGCCGAGTCCTTTGAAGCGGGTGATTTCGGGGTCGGGGCCGAGTTTCTCTATGGCGGCGAGGCGTTCTTCCTCGCTGTAGCAGTAAATCGTTTCAAACTCAGAGCGTTCCGACTGCTGCGTCTTTTTCAGGATTGCCGCGCCGGCGGAGTCGGCCTTGATGGTGCGGGGCGCGGTGTCGGCGGCGGCACGGGTTTTCTTCTTCTTGTTGCGCACGCGGAAGAGCGGCGTTTGCAGGATATACACGTGACCCTTCTTGATGAGGTCGGGGAAGAATTGCAGGAAGAAGGTGATCATCAGCAGGCGTATGTGCATGCCGTCCACGTCGGCATCGGTTGCCACGATGACCTTGTTGTAGCGCAGCCCGTCGAGCCCGTCCTCAATGTTGAGCGCGGCTTGCAGGAGGTTGAACTCCTCATTTTCGTAGACCACCTTTTTGGTCAGCCCGAAGCAGTTGAGCGGCTTGCCGCGCAGCGAGAACACGGCCTGCGTGCCCACGTCGCGGCTTTTGGTGATAGAGCCGCTGGCAGAGTCGCCCTCGGTGATGAATATGGCGGAGTCGAGGCGCGGGTCGCGCTCGTCGTCTTCCTCCTCCCCACCCTTGCGCTTGGTTTTCGGCGCGGGGTCGTTGAGGTGGATGCGGCAGTCGCGCAACTTGCGGTTGTGCAGGTTGGCCTTTTTGGCGCGCTCGCGTGCCAGTTTCGTAACGCCGGCTATGGCCTTGCGCTCCGATTCGCTTTCCTGTATCTTCTGGCGGATTACTTCTGCCACGTCAAGATGCTTGTGGAGGAAGTTGTCAACATTTTCCTTAATGAAATCGCCCACAAACTTATTCACGCTCACGCCCGAGAGGGGGAAGGGATTGCCGTTGCGGTCCTTGTCGGGGGCCATGGTGAGCGAGCCGAGTTTGATTTTCGTCTGGCTCTCAAACATAGGCTCTATCACGCGTATGGCGATTGCCGCTACGAGGCCGTTGCGCACGTCCTGCACGTCGAAGTTCTTGTCGAAATATTCCTTGATGGTGCGTGCGATATGCTCCTTGAAGGCGCTTTGGTGCGTGCCGCCCTGCGTGGTGTGCTGACCGTTCACGAACGAGTAATATTCCTCGCCATACTGCGCCGTGTGGGTGAAGGCTATGTCGATGCCCTCGCCTTTGAGGTGCACGATGGGGTAAAGCCCGGGGGCGGTCATATTGTCGGAGAGCAGGTCTTCGAGGCCGTTGCGGCTGATGATGCGGCGGCCGTTGTGGTAGATGGCGAGCCCCGTGTTGAGGTAGGTGTAGTTGCGGAGCATCGTCTGCACAAACTCGCCGCGGAAGCGGAAGTCGCCGAAGAGTTCCGTGTCGGGCTCGAAATAGATGTACGTGCCGTTTTCCTCCTCCGTGTCTTCGTACACGTCGCTCACGAGCACGCCGCGCTCAAAGGTGGCTTCGTGCATCTTGCCGTCGCGGTGGGAGCGGGCGATGAACTTGCGGCTCAGGGCGTTCACGGCTTTCAGACCCACGCCGTTCAGACCTACGCTGGCGGTGAAGACGGAGGTGTCGTACTTCGCGCCCGTGTTGAGTTTCGACACGGCGTCGACGAGGCTGCCCAAGGGTATGCCGCGCCCGTAGTCGCGGATCGAGGCCGACTTGCTCTCCTCCACGTTCACCTCAATGCGCTTGCCGAAGCCTTCGTTGAACTCGTCGATGCTGTTGTCGATGCTTTCTTTCAGGAGCACGTAGATACCGTCCTCGGCGTGCGAGCCGTCGCCGAGACGGCCGATATACATACCGGGGCGCGTGCGGATATGGTCGGTATCTTCAAGATGCCTGATTTTGCTTTCGTCGTAAATTACGGGATTGGGCATGGTATTTGGAATGAATTAACTGCGAAATATGTTTTCCACGAAATGCTTTTTTGTCCTCGGATTATTCTTTTTTTGCCCACGCCACGGATTATTTTTGCCCACGAATCACACGAATCTTCACGAATCTTTATCAATGAATAAAATGGCGACCTGTTCGGTCGCACGAATGTTCACTAATTCAATATTTTCGGCTACGCTCGGCAATTTAAGTAAACTTGAAAATTCAATGATTGCATTATAGATTTATTGCTGTATTCAGCGTTATTCGTGTGATTCGTGCGACCGAGCAGGTCGCCATTAATACAGAGGACATGTAATTCGTGTAGATTCGTGTGATTCGTGGGCTAAAAATATTTATCCGTGGCTTAGGCAATGTAGAGATTTATATGTCTTTCCGATAGCACCTTCTGCGCTTGTGCTGTTCGGTCTTGAAATATTGCCATTGGCTCTGCACCTTGTCGTTTTGCTCCAATTCCGGGTTGCTCTCGGCGTAGACGAAGCCGAGTTGCTTGTAAATGGGAATGAGGTCGGTGAAGAGCAGGGCGTTCACGCCCTTGCCCTGATAGTCGGGGCGCACCGCCACGAGCAGCAGGTCGAGGGCTTCGGGGCGTTTCCAGAAGAGGGCTTTCAGCAGATGCCACCAACCGAAAGGCAGCAACTTGCCTTTGGCCTTTTGCAGGGCTTTCGAGAGCGAAGGCATCGAGATGCCCACCGCCACCAACTCGCCCTCGTCGTTCTCCACAAGCGTCACCATGCGCAGGTCGAGCACCGGCACATACATCTTCACGTAAGCGTCGATTTGCTTCTGCGTCATGCGCGAAAAGCCGAAGAGCGGCTCGTAGGCATCGTTGATCAGTTCGAAAATCTTGTGCGTGATGCCCGAGGTGAGGGCTTCGTATTTGCTCTTGATTTTGCGGATATGCAACCCGTACTTTTGCGAAATGATATTGGCGATGCGCTGGTGCTTCTCGGGTATGCTTTCCGGGATATAGATTTTCATCTCCACCCAGTCGGCCGCCTTTTCGAGACCGAGGCGTTCTATGTGCTTGGGATAATAGGGATAATTGTAAATCGTGGCCATCGTGGAGAGTTGGTCGAAGCCCTCGATGAGCATGCCCTCTGCGTCCATATCGGTAAAGCCGAGCGGACCGGCAATCTCCGTCATGCCGCGCTCGCGCCCCCATGCTATGACTGTGTCGATAAGTGCGCGGCTCACGTTTTCGTCGTCGATGAAGTCAATCCAGCCGAAGCGCACCTGTTTCTTGTTCCAACGCTCATTGGCACGGCGGTTGATGATCGCCGCTACGCGCCCCACAACCTTGCCGCCTTTGAGAGCAAGGAAATAGTCGGCCTCGCAGAACTCGAACGCCGCGTTCTTTTTCGGCGAAAACGTGCCGAGCATATCGTCGTAGAGGTCGGGCACGGAGTAAGGGCTGTCTTTATAAAATTCGTAGTTGAAACGAATAAACGTTTTCAGTTCCTGCTTTGAAGAAACGCGCTTAATGGTTACAGGTTCCATCCTTTGAGAGATAATGATAGTTTGCCTTACAGGGCATTTTGTTCAAGATGCAAATTTAATTAAATATTTTGCAATATGCCGCTTTTCTGCGCAGACAGGCACAAAAAACCGGCATTTTATGCCCGCACGCCGCCTCGCCCGCCACTGCAAACGGGTACGCCGCGCAGCCTTAACGATTATCGCCGGCGCGGCACGTATAAGATAATCGCCCTTTTCTGCGCAGGAAAGTTTGCGCTTTATGGTATTTATCCATAACTTTGCAGAGATTAGGCGGTTTGCCGCGCAACAGCGCGACGATGAAGCCATAAAAAAGCAATAATATCAAAACCAAAATAATCATCATGAAAAATCTCTCTTATCGCCTCGCCGCCCTGTGCCTCGCAGCCGCGCCGCTCACGGCCTCGGCACAGCTCTACGAGGTGGACCTCAGCAAGTACAAGGACTATGCGCCCGTGACGCGCACAGACAACTCGCTGCTCGTGCCGCGCAAGGTGGTCAGCACTAACGGCGTGACGGCCACGCGCCCCGACCACGTGAACAACGCGGAAACGATGTACTTCCCGCCCGTGTTCAACCAGGCGGGCGGCTCGTGCGGATCGGCATCGCGCATCTGCTACATGTTTACCCACGAACTCAACTCTTTCCGCAACCTCGACGGCAAAAAGGCGGAAAACTATTATCCCTCCCACTTCGTGTGGCTGCTCACCAACGGCAACTCGGGCAAAGACGAGTTTGTGACGAAAGTGGGCGTACCCTCCGCCGCCCTCTACGGCGGACAGACCTACTCCTCGCTCTTCGGCAACCAGGACTGCGCCTCCAACAACTTCGGCTGGATGCAGGGCTACAACAAATGGTATGCCGCCATGCAAAACCGCATGGAAGCGCCCTGCCACTTCCCCCTCGACGTGAGCACCAAGGCGGGACGAGAGGCTGTGAAGAACTGGCTGTGGAACCACAACGGCGACACGGATTTTCACAGCGGCGGCATCGCGGGCATCGGCGTGGCCAGCGCCCTGACTGCGGGCATGATTCCCTCTACCGCCGCCAACATCGCCGCGAAGGTGGACGGAAAGAACTATGTGAAGAAATGGGGCACGACGGTGGACCACGCCCTCACAATCGTGGGCTACGACGACCGCATAGAGTTTGACCTCGACGGCAACGGCGTGGCGGGCGAAACCTCCAAGGACGAGGTGGGCGCGTGGATCATCGTGAACTCCTGGGGCTCGAACTGGATGAACAATGGTTTCATCTATTGCCCGTACGCTTACGGCGGAGCATGGTTTACGAGCGACGGCAAACTGGGCAGCACGGCCTGGTGGGCACCCGAAATCTATAAGGTGCGCAAAAACTACACGCCGAAGCGCACCATTAAGTTGGAGATGGACTACACGCGCCGCAGCGAACTCTTCCTCTGCGCCGGCGTGTCGACCGACCTGAGCGCAACGGAGCCCGACGTGACCGTGCCCTTTGAGCACTTCAAGTTTGCCGGCGACGGCAACTACGGCAACACGAACCCCGCCCCCGCCATTCCAATGCTCGGCTACTGGGCCGACGGCAAGCTGCACCATGAGCCGATGGAATTTGGTTACGACCTCACCGACCTCACCGCGCCCTACGGCGACCAGCCGCTCAAATATTTCTTCATCGTGCAGACGAAGAGTTGGGCCATCGGGTCGGGACATATATATAAGGCCTCTATCATCGACTATGAGCAGGGACTGGAAACGCCCTTCGACATCGACGGCAGCGTGGATATCAAAAACGCCGGCAAACAGACGGTGATCTCCGTGGTGATACAGGGTGAGGTGTACAACGCTCCGCAAAATCTCTCCGCCACGGGCACAACGCTGACGTGGTCGGCACCGGTGCGCTGCGCCCACACGCTGACAGGCTATAAGGTATATAAGGGCACGAGCCTGCTCGCCACGCTCTCCGCCTCGCAGCGCACGTACGACTTCGGCGACGCGGCGGGCAACGTGTTTGCCGTGACGGCGCTCTACGGCGACAAGGAAAGTCCCAGGGCAACGGTCACCGTGCCCGCAGCGACGAGCGTGAACAAGGTGATGAACTTCAACCAGTCGGGCTTCACCATTCCCGGAGTGTTCAACAGCCGCTACGACAAGGCAACGATAGAATTCTGGCTGCGTCCCACGACGCTGTCGAACTGGAACCAGGCTGCCGGCCCGGGCTGGGGGCAGTTTATGATGCACGCCAACGCCAACGGCACGTTTACCGCAGGCTGGGACACCTCCAACCGAGTGAATACGGCATCGAACACGCTGAAAACGAATACGTGGAAGCACATCGCCGTGGTGGTGAACGGCAACACCTTCACTGTCTACGTCAACGGCTCGCAGGCGGGCACCATCACCTCCGACAGTTACTCGGGCATCGGCGGCTTCGGCGACCTCTGCTTCGCACAGCCCGGCGCTGCAACGAGCAATGCCATGAACGGCAGGATGGAAGAGGTGCGGATATGGCGCACGGCACGCACGGCCGCACAAATCCAGGCCGACATGTATAAGGAATACGGCGAGGCCGGCTTGCCCGACGGGCTGATTGCCTACTTCAAGGGCGACATGATTACGGAAAACGGCGAAACGAAGTACCGCAACGCCCTCGGCAAGAACCACGGCATTCTGCACGACTCGAAAGCCACGAACGTGAGCAGCACGCAGCCCGCCATACAGGCGTCGACCGACCTCTCCTCGCTCGTCATCAACGTGCCTGCAGAAGGCGTTAAGGCAGGCGTGCCCGCCGCCTTCTCCGCCACATGCTCCGACGGCGCGCACACGCTGAAATGGACGGCGGCAGGCGCAGGGGCAAGCAACCTCATCGCCACCCGCCCGACGCTTACCTTCACTTCCTCGGGCCAGCAAACCGTGACGCTCACGGCTGTCGACAAGAACGGCACGGAGAAAAGCGTGAGCCGCACCATCACCGTGGGCACCGCGCCCGCACCCGACGCGTCGTTCACACCGAGCACGGAGACGGCGCAGGCCGGCACTCCGATTTCGCTCATCGTGGACAATCCCGTGGAGGGCTATCTGTACAACTGGAGCATGCCGGGCGCAAAGGAGGAGACCTCTACCCGCGTGAACACGCCCGTCACGTATCTCAAGCACGGCACGTACACCGTGACGCTCCGCGTGACCGCCACCGACGGGCGCACCGCCACGAGCAGCCGCACCATCAGCATCTCGGAAGTGCCGCCCGAAGCCGCCATGCTCATCTCGCCAGCCGTGATTGTGAAGGGCGAGACCGCGCAACTCACCGACCAGAGCAAGAACGCGCCCTATCGCTGGCGCTGGACGCTCGACAACGGCACGAACCAATACATCATGACCACCCAGAACGGCGTAATCGCCCCGACGCAGCCGGGCGTGTACAAGGCTACGCTTGAGGCAGCCAACGGCAGCGGCACGTCGAAGGCTGAGCAGGAACGCGCCCTCATCGTATGCAATGAGGATAGCGAGAACGGTCTCTACTTCTCGGGCAACGCCAAGGTGACCGCCGCGAAAATCCCCACAGTGGCCGGCACGTCGCAATTCACCATTGACTGGTGGATGCAGGCGGGCACGGTGGACAAAACGTGCAACGGCATCGGCGACGCCGCCTCCACGCTGCTCCTCACCACCACGGCAGGCGGCGGCATGGAAGTGAGCATCAACGGCACGTCGACGAAGACCACTTACAACGATTTCATCATTCCCGGTCAGTGGCACCACTATGCCATTACGCTCAACGGCTACGAAGTGGCCTTCTACCGCGACGGCGAGAAATGTTATTCAAAATACCTCTGGAACACCTCGCTGCCCACACTCTCGAAGTTCTGCATCGGCACGAGCGGCGCACCGATGAACGGACAGATCGACGAGTTCCGCGTGTGGACGCAGGCACTCTCGCAGGAGCAGCTCCGCACCTATGCCAACGAGACGATTAAGGACATCGCCGCCGCGCAGAGCAATCTCGGCCTGCGACTCTACTATCAGTTCAACCAAACGGGCGGCAACGTGACGGATGCCACCTCCAACGGCAACATCGGCACACGCTCGGGCTTCGGTCCCGACGGCGACGCCTGGGGACAGTCGAAAGGCGTGTTCTGCCTCAACTTCGGCGAGCGCACCGCGCAGGACGTGACGGCCAATTATCTCAAAAACTACGCCGCGCCCTTCTCGCACACGTCGACGCAGACCAACCCCACCGTGAGCAACCGCTTCTACGCCATTACGGACTGGAAGCAGGAGAATGCCACCGTGAGCGGCGGCGTCACGACAGGCGTGCACGTGGACACGAAGAAGGACGACCTGATGACGATGACCACCATCTGGGACGGCTTCTCTACGCTTTCCAACCATAAGGTATGGCAAAAGGTGAAACTGCCTGCCGGCCACTATCTCTTCTCTGCCAACTACCACACGAAGTGGGAAGGACAGCCGGGACGCTCATACCTGGCCGTGGCTGAGGGCGACGGACTGCCCGACACGCAGGACCTGCAAGCCGATGCACTGGCCTACACGCAGATGCAGGAGCGCACCACGTCGGTGAAGAGCAACAGCGTGGACTTTGCCCTGGCCGATGAAACGGAAGTGTCGCTCGGCCTCGTGGTGAACATGAGCGAGAAAATCTGCCTCGCCATCAACAGTTTCACGCTTTCCCGCTACGACGGCGACACGGTGACCGACGGCACGATTTCCACCGACATCGAAACGCTTCCCGCCGCATCGCTCCCGCAAGCCGCCGAAAGCCGCCGCACGGGCATCTACGACCTGAGCGGCCGCCGCATCGCCGAACCCACTGAGCCGGGCATCTACATCATGAACGGCAAGAAGGTGATTGTGAAATAATTTTCTCTACAATCAAACAGGTCTCACGAGTTTAACCCGTGAGACCTTCTTAAAAGTGCGATTTCTCGCCAAGCCAAAGCGAATAAATTCTCTTTGGTCTTTTGGCTTAACGAAATCGTTGTTTTTAATATCGAGCACACAATGGCCATCAGCCTACATTTCCATAAAACCGACAACGACCTCTTCGGACGCTCCAAGATGTGGGGCAGTCCGGACCTGCCGGAGGGCATGGACTATCCTGCGGCAAAGGTTGAGGAGGACGGCGAGACGTACAGCGACCCGCTGATGTTCGTATGTCAAATCCGCCTCGAAGACATCGCGCCCCTCGACGGCGACGGCCTGTTGCCGCACACGGGGATGCTTTACTGCTTTGCCCAAATAGAATATTTCTTCGGGGCTTATAAAGACTATGCTTCGCCGGGCATGGGGCAGTGGGCGGACGATTGCATCAAAGTGATTTATGCTCCCAATGCCGACCACCTGCGCACGCACAGCGTGGTCGATGAGAACGGCGAGCCGTTCGGGCTGCCCGCCGAGGCGTTGGAGTTTGCCGCCTGCGCCGACCGACAGGACGGTTTCAAACTGCTGGGCCATCCGTATTTCGAGGAGGTGGAAGAGCAATACGGAGACTGCCGCTCGCTGCTGCAACTCGACTGCGACGACGACCGCAACCTGCAATTCTACGACTGCGGCATGGTAAATCTGCTCATCGGCACGGACGACTTGGCGCACCGCCGCTTCGACAAGGCCTTTGGCTATTTGCACTCGTTCTAAACACAAGAGAAGCGGGATGCCTGGTAAAAGTGCCAAGCATCCCGCTTTTGTTTAACTCCTATCTTTATATTATTTCTCTACTGCTGTGCCGATGACCACGCGGTTGTCGTCGTTGGCGGCAAAAGGTTGCACGGTGTCGCCCTTATACGCGGTCTTGATGCGCGAGGCGGGAATGCCGTGCTTTTGCGTGAGGATTTTGGCTACGGCCTGCACGCGCTGACGCGAAAGGTTGCTGTTGATACCCGTGTTGCCCGTACCGGCATCGGCATAGCCCGTAATCTCGGCTTTTGCCTTGGGGTGGTTTTTGAGCCATTGGGCGAAGGCGGCAATCTTGGCTGCCTCATCTTCTGTCACCTCCGCTTTGGCGAGGGCGAAACGCACGGTCAGGCCTGCGCTTTCCGCTTCCTGCTTCACGGGCTTGGGTTGCGGCTTGACTTCGGGCTTGGGTTGCGGCTGCGCAGCAGGCTGCGCGACA
>SAMEA3663092__coassemble_630_pt1 | contig 11023 bp, 8 predicted proteins | sample SAMEA3663092__metabat2_low_PE_014 | metagenome-assembled genome bin SAMEA3663092 (sample SAMEA3663092) | pig gut metagenome | biome: pig gut; feature: pig-associated habitat; material: faeces | place: France | collected 2012
TCTTCCGCCTCTTCCGCGACGATGCGGGAGGCGACGTGCGCAATCCGCAGGCACAGCCGCCGGCCGACATACTCGTGAAATCGCCCCGCCGCGATCTCGGCGCAGCCCTCGCAATCGGCCAAAAGGCCTCTGCCGTGACCATCGGCACGCCCAAGGTGCTGCTCTCGTTTGACAAGCACACAGGACTGATGAGCGTATATAAAGCCGGAGAAGACACGCCCGTAGTGGAAGAAGCCGCACCTGCCGCAATCACCGAAACCAAGACTGAATTGACCTTCGGCGCACGGGCAGATGAATACTTCTACGGCGGCGGCGTGCAAAACGGCCGATTTTCCCACAAAGGGCAGAAAATCGCCATCGAAAACACCAACAACTGGGTTGATGGCGGCGTATCTTCGCCCACGCCTTTCTACTGGTCCACTGCGGGCTACGGCGTGATGTGGCACACCTTTAAGCCGGGTACTTACGACTTCGGGCAATCAGAGCCAAGCAAGGTGAAATTGCAGCACGCCGAGGGTTACCTCGATGTGTTCCTTATGGTGAACGACGGCCCCGTGGAACTGCTCAACGACTTCTACCAACTCACCGGACATCCCGTGCTGCTGCCTAAGTTTGGCTTCTACGAAGGACATCTCAACGCTTACAACCGCGACTATTGGACACCTGCCGAAAACGGTTTTATGCTCTACGAGGACGGCAAGCGCTACAACGAGAGCCAAACTGATAACGGCGGCATCAAGGAAAGCCTCAACGGAGAAAAGAACAACTATCAGTTCTCCGCCCGCGCCGCCATCGACCGCTATTTCGCCAACGACATGCCGCTCGGCTGGTTCTTGCCGAACGACGGCTACGGCGCAGGTTACGGACAGACCGCCACACTCGACGGCAACATACAGAACCTGAAAGAGTTTGGCGAATACGCCCGCAGCAAAGGCGTGGAAATCGGACTTTGGACGCAGAGCGACCTCTATCCAAAAGAAGACATCGAAGCCTTGCTGCAGAGAGACATCGTGAAAGAAGTGCGCGACGCCGGCGTACGTGTGCTTAAAACAGACGTTGCTTGGGTGGGCGCAGGCTATAGCTTCGGTCTGAACGGCGTGACCGACGTGGGAGAAATCATGCCAAAGCATGGCAATAACGCCCGCCCGTTTATCATCTCGGTCGACGGCTGGGCTGGCACGCAGCGCTATGCAGGCATTTGGAGCGGCGACCAGACGGGCGGCGACTGGGAATATATCCGCTATCATATTCCCACGTTTATAGGCTCGGGCCTTTCGGGTCAGCCCAACATCACGTCGGACGTGGACGGCATCTTCGGTGGCAAAAACCTGCCGGTCAACGTGCGCGAATTCCAATGGAAGACGTTCACGCCCATGGAACTCAACATGGACGGCTGGGGCTGCAACCCCAAATACCCCGAAGCGCTCGGCGAACCCGCCACGAGCATCAACCGCTGGTATCTGAAGATGAAGTCGGAACTGATGCCCTACACTTACAGCATCGCCCGCGAGGCTGTGAACGGCAAGCCGATGATACGCGCCATGTTTCTCGACTATCCCAACGCCTACACCCTCGGCACGCAGACGCGCTACCAGTTCCTCTACGGCCCGAGCCTGCTCGTGGCGCCGATCTACAAGGAAACCCGAGCCGACAAGGAGGGCAACGACGTGCGCCACGGCATCTATCTGCCCGAAGGCAAGTGGATTGACTATTTCAGCGGCGACGCGTACGAGGGCGGCTGTATCCTCAACGATTACGCCGCGCCGCTCTGGAAACTGCCCGTGTTCGTGAAGAGCGGCAGCATCATCCCCATGACGAAGCCCAACAACAATCCCACGCAGATACCGGCCGACTTCCGCGCTTACGAGATCTACGCCGACGGCGAAACGGCCTTCACCGACTACGATGACGACGGCACGACACAGGAATACTTGCAAGAGAAATGTTCCCGCACCCTCGTCCAGACCAAGACGGAGGGCGACTTGCTCACCGTGGACATCGCCCCGGCCATCGGCGAGTTCGCCGGCATGGTGAAGCATAAAACAACCGAACTGCGCATCAACGTCACCGCCCAGCCCAAGAGCATCAAGGTCAAGGTGGGCAAGAAGAAAGTGAAGATTGCGGTTGCCAAGACGCGCGAGGCATATGAGCAAGGAGAAAACGTGTGCTACTACGACCCGGCTCCCGAACTCAATCGCTTTGCTACGCCCGGCAGCGACTTTGCCAAGGTGTCAATCAAGAAAAACCCGCAGTTGCTCGTGAAGATCGCGCCCTACGACGTAACCGCCGCACAGATCACCGCCACCGTCAAGGGCTTTGAGTTTGCTCCCGCCGACCCCCTGCGCACCAAGACGGGCACGCTCGCCGCGCCCAAGGTGCAGTTTGCCGACGCCGACGTAAAAACTTACGAAGTTGCCCCGTCGTGGCAGAACGATGGCAAGGCCGATTTTTACGAAATAGAATTTAACGGCATGCGCTATACGGGCATTCGCTCCGGAAAGCTCGTCTTTGAAGACCTGCGCCCGGAAACGACCTACGAGTTCAAGGTGCGTGCCGTGAATAAAGAAGGCGCATCGGACTGGACTGCGGCGAGCGTCACCACGAAGAGCGATCCCTACGAATTTGCCGTTAAGGAAATCAGCGCACAAGTATCGACGCCCGACCAAGGAGGCAGCGAAGTGGAAAAACTCTTCGACTTCGACCCGCGCTCCTCATGGCACACGGCTTGGGATAAGCCTAATGCTACGCCCTTCGACCTCACACTCGACCTCCGCACTGTGAACACGCTCGAACGCCTCGACTACACGCCGCGCGAAGACACGGGCAACGGCACGCTGCTCAAAGGCTCCTACGCCCTCAGCACCGACCGCCTCACGTGGAGCGAGCCGAAAGACTTCGCCTGGACCCGCGACAACACAATCAAGACCATCGACTTCGGCGGCAAGACGCAGGCACGCTACATCCGCTTCCACATCACGGAGGCCGTGGGCGGCTTCGGTTCGGGCCAAGAGATGCACGTGTTCAAGGTGCCCGGCACGGAGAGCATTTTGCAGGGCGACATCAACCGCGACAAGCGCATCGACGACAACGACCTTACTTCGTTCATGAACTACACGGGCCTGCGCACCGTAGACAGCGACTTTGAATATGTCAGCGCGGGCGACGTGAACAAGAACGGCCTTATCGACGCCTACGACATCTCGATCGTTGCCACGCAGCTCGACGGCGGCGTGCATGCCTCGGCTACCGACCAGGCAGAAGGCACGATAGTCGTAACGCCCAGCAAGACCAGTTACAAGGCAGGCGACGTACTGCGCCTCACCGTGAGCGGCAAGGACCTTAAATGCGTCAACGCCCTCAGTTTCGCCCTGCCTTACAACACCGCCGAACTGGAATATCAGGGCGTGGAACTACTGAATATGAAGGAGATGGTAAATCTTACCAACGACCGCCTGCACTCCAACGGCCAAAAGGAACTCTTCCCCACCTTCGTCAATCGCGGCAACAACGCCCCGCTTGAAGACGGCGACCTCTTCGTCATTAAGTTTAAGGCAAAGAAGGCAGGCAAATACAGCCTCAAAGCCATCGACGGCATGCTCGTCGACCGCAGCCTCGGCGTTAACCAGTTCTAAGACAATATTAATATTATATGCAATTAAGAGGGATGCGCCGCGCGGCGCATCCCTCTTAATTTGTATTTGCCTGTAAAAGCCGGGTTTATAGACGAATTGGCACAAATTTTAAACTCTCTAATTTATCCCTTCCCGCCTCCGACTTTTTACTTTCACGGAGCATTTTTTTCCTTTCTTCTTGAAGGTTTTCATTATCTGCGCAGAAAAAGTTTGTTACAAAGTTTGTAATACATGTTACAAAGTTTCTAACACATGTTACAAAGTTTGTAATACGTGTTACAAACTTTGTAAAAAAAATATCTTATAAGAAAGTAAAAACTTCCAAGGAGAACGGAAAAAACATCAAGGGATTAGGAAAAAATTGCTGCGGACAGAATTTAACTGCCAATACTTAATAGCCCACGAATTACACGAAATTCGCGGGCTACAGCCTGGCGGCGCAAGGCAGAACTGAGGGGACGAAATTAGTCCGGGAGATTGCACAAGATAATCGGAACTTGAAAAGGATGGTGTCAGTGCAATCGTCCCGGACCACAAAAATGGGAAAACGCTTCTTCCCGAAAAAAAATTATAGAACTCAGCCTGCTGCTGGTTATAACATCTCAAATTTCTCTTTCAACTTGCTGAAATATCGGCGGCTGGCGTAAATCTCCTGATTGTCGAAGGGAGCGCAAAGGCGACAGCGTTGCGTAGTATTTTCCACTGCGGAGAGGTAATTGAGATTTACGATGCAGCTGCTGCTCACGCGCACCAAGGCAGGATGTAGACGGAGGATATCGTCGGCAGAAGTGCCTTTGCGCAACTGATATTCACTGCCATTGGTGAGGCAAAGCCGCCATGTTCGCGCCGTCTTATAATATTCGGTATACAGGATTTCTTCCACAGTGAGCAGTAACAGTTCGCTGACTGCCTGCACGGCAATCTTTCGCGGCGCGGCGCATTGCCGGTCGTTGCTATTCGTTCCAACGCCCGGCGCAGACTTGACGGCAAGGAGGCGGTCAATGATGTCGTCGAGTTCCTTCTGCTTGTAAGGCTTCAGCAGATAGTCGAAAGCGGATCGGCGGATGGCATCGAGCATGTAGTGGGAAAAGCCCGTGTAAAACACCACGCGGAATGAGAAGGACAGGTTACCTTGCAGGGAATCGATAAATTCGAGTCCCGTGCGTCCCGGCACCTCAACGTCGAGAAAAAGCACGTCGGGCTGCCGCTCAAGCAGCGGAAGGGTGGCATCGGAGTAGTTGGAAAAGGCAAACACCTCGCCGATACAGGGATGTTTCTTCAAGTCTGCCACGAGCGCATCACGCGGACCTGCCTCGTCGTCCACGACAAAGGCGGTGAGCCGCGTTTGCGGCAAATGCTCTGACGGATTTTCTTTTCTCATAAAGGGCGTTGGGTAAACTTTAAAAAAATCACTGCAAATTTAATTGAATATTTTGTATATTAAAGAGTTGATAATCCTGTGTATGCACCTAAACGGCAGTTCCGCATGCCTATTCGGCAAAAAGTATTGTATAAAATGCCTTAAATTTATTGCGCAGCGCCACGGGTTTTACGACACGAATCATATATTTTATAGGCAGGAAATGCGAGTTTTTCAGAAAATGCGTAACTTTGCCTGCGGTTAGAACAAAGGGGTGCCCGCAGCGACCTTGCGCCTGGGCGGGCTGAGATTATACCCTCACGACCTGATGCAGTTCGTACTGCCGTAGGCATTGTGCTCACTCCGCAATCGCACGCCACTTTTTTCTTAGCGATTGTCCTTGATTACTTAATCCCCACTCCTTTGTTCTTTCACACATCGTTTTAACTCATTAAAAGTGAAAGGATAAGCCTTATGAACATCTTTTTGAACGGCAAGCAGCAGCAAACGTCGGCAACGACGCTTGCCGAACTCATTGCTTCCCTCTCCCTGCCCGCAGCTGGCGTGGCAGCAGCAGTGGAAAGCAAATTAGTGAAGCGCCCGGAATGGGAAACTTTCCCGCTCGCGGAGGGCATGCACGTCACGGTGGTGCGCGCTGTGTGCGGAGGATAGAGGACTTAACTTGTTTACTTGTCAACTCGTTTACTTGTTTACTACATAATAAATAAAAGATATGTCAGATTTAATCATTGCCGGACGGACATTCAAGTCCCGTCTGTTTCTCGGCACGGGCAAGTTTCGCAGCAATGCCGAGATGAAAGCCGCCATTGCCGCCTCAGGCACCGAGATGGTGACGGTGGCGATGAAGCGGATAGAACTGGGCGACAGCAACGACGATATGCTCGCGCACGTGGTGCGTCCCGAAATTCAGTTGCTGCCCAACACGAGCGGCGTGCGCGATGCCGAAGAGGCCGTGTTTGCGGCACAGATGGCGCGCGAGGCGTTTGGCACGCCGTGGCTCAAACTCGAAATCCACCCCGACCCGCGCTACCTCCTGCCCGACAGCACAGAGACGCTCCGTGCCACGGAAATGCTGGCTAAGGAAGGGTTCATCGTGCTGCCCTATTGCCAGGCCGACCCCACGCTCTGCAAACGGCTCGAAGAGGCCGGCGCGGCAGCGGTCATGCCCCTCGGTGCCCCCATCGGCAGCAACCTCGGACTGCGTACGCGCGACTTTCTGCGCATCATCATCGAGCAGAGCAGCGTGCCCGTCATCGTCGACGCAGGCATTGGTGCACCGAGCCATGCGGCAGAGGCCATGGAAATGGGCGCAAGCGCCTGCCTCGTCAACACCGCTATTGCCGTGGCGGGCAACCCGAGCGCAATGGCCGTGGCTTTCAGCAAGGCCGTGGAAGCAGGGCGCGAAGCCTACGAAGCCGGGCTCGGCACTGTCTCGCTTAACTTCGAGGCAGAGGCGAGTTCGCCGCTCACCGCCTTTCTATAATGTCTCCGCATCCTAAAATTCTTTCAAAAAATGTTTTCAGAAGAACTGCTGAAATACGATTGGGACGACATCACGCGGCGCATACATGCCAAAACCGCCGACGACGTGCGCCGCGCTCTGGCAAAATCGCACTGCGACGTAGAAGACTTCATGGCGCTGATATCGCCCGCCGCCGAGCCTTTTCTCGAACCGATGGCACAACTCTCGCGCCGCTACACAGAGGAACGCTTCGGGCGCACCGTCTCGATGTTCATCCCCCTCTACCTCACCAACTCCTGCACAAATTCCTGCGTGTACTGCAGTTTCCACGTGGCCAACAAGATGCCGCGCACAATCCTCACGCCCAAAGAAATGGTGCGCGAGTACGAGGCCATCAAGCGCCTCGGCCCATTCGAGAACCTGCTGCTCGTGACGGGCGAAAACCCCGCCAAAGCCGGCACCGCCTATCTTGCCAAGGCGCTCGACCTCGCCAAGCCCTATTTCTCGAACCTCAAAATCGAGGTGATGCCCCTGCCCGAGGAGGACTACCGCACGCTCACGCGCCACGGCATGAACGGCGTGATTTGCTTTCAGGAAACCTACCACCGCGAGAACTACAAACTTTATCACCCGCGCGGCATGAAGTCGAACTTTGAGTGGCGCGTGAACGGCTTCGACCGCATGGGCGCGGCGGGCGTGCACTCCATCGGCATGGGCGTGCTCATCGGCCTTGAAAAGGAATGGCGCACCGACCTCACGATGATGGCCCTGCACCTGCGCTACCTGCAACGCCGCTACTGGCGTACGAAGTACAGCGTGAACTTCCCCCGCCTCTGTCCCGCCGAGAACGGCGGCTTTCAACCTAACTGCGTGATGACCGACAGGGAATTGGCGCAACTCACCTTCGCCATGCGTATCTTCGACCACGACGTGGACATTTCCTATTCCACACGCGAGCAGGCCGACTTCCGCAACCACATGGCGACACTCGGCGTGACCACCATGTCGGCAGGCAGCCACACCGAACCGGGAGGCTATGCCACCCACACCGAAGCCTTGGAGCAATTCTCCGTGGGCGACGACCGCAGCGTGCGCAGCGTGGAGGAAGCCCTCAGGCGCGTGGGGCGCGAACCCGTGTGGAAAGATTGGGACAGCAGTTTCGACAATCCTAAGATGAACAGCCATGATGCAAGATAATGACCGCTATGCCCGGCAGATGCTCCTGCCGGAAATCGGTGCGGATGGGCAGGAAAAACTGCGCCGCGCCCGTGTGCTTCTTGTCGGCGCAGGAGGACTGGGCAGCCCCATCGCGCTTTATCTCGTGGGAGCCGGCATAGGCAACCTCACGATTGTGGACGACGATGTCGTGAGCGTTTCTAATCTTCACCGTCAAGTGCTCTATGGCGAGGACGAAGTGGGACAGCCTAAGGCGGAATGTGCCGCGCGGCGCTTGCGTCGGCTCAACAGCGAGGTACAGGTTACGCCCATCGTCGCTCGCTTTACAAAAGACAACGCCGACATGGTGGCGGACTACGATGCCGTGATTGACGGCTGCGACAACTTTGCTACGCGCTTCTTGATTGACGATGCCTGCCGCCGCCACGCCGTGCCCTATATATATGGTGCCATTTGCGGCCTCACGGGCCAGGCTTCCGTGTTCCACTACGGCGCCTCCTCGCGCTGTTACCGCGACCTCTTTTCCGAGGAAGCCTTGCAGCAGGCACCCCTACCGCCGAAAGCCGTCGTAGGCCCCACGCCCGGCGTTGTGGGCAGCGTGGAGGTGCACCAGGCCCTGCAAGTGCTCGCCGGCTACGGCAACCCCCTTAGCGGCAAACTTTGGACCATAGATTTCAGCACGATGCAAACGCAAACCATCGAGTTTTAAGACATTTTATCCCCCCAAAAAAGAAACGGCAACGCAGGCCAGTCCCCGCATTGCCGTTTGTTTTATTTATAAATATAGCCCGAATTATTTTCAGAAAAGCCCCGGCTACGCATCAGCTGCCTGCCCGCAGGCGTTTCACGTTAAAATAATAGCGGTCGTTCTCCACGCCCGGCTCGTCGTATACCTGAATGATTTTTATAACGCCCAGCGCCTTGTTGCCGCGCCCGAAGAGAATAATGTCGTCGGCCTTGAGGTTCGCGATGCGCGGATTGCCAATCGCAGCCTCGAACGATGCCGTCAGCGAACTGTAGGTCGCTTCCGAATAGTTGAAGTTATTGTTGCGCGTAAAGAACACATCGGTATTTGTGCGCCATTCCCGCGTCATTAGCTCCGAGTTGCCTTCATCCACATAGGCATAAAGGTCAATCTTTGCCGAGTCCGTGAGCGATGTCATAAGCGGTCTGAAATCGGCGAAGCAATAGCCGTTAGGGTGTGTCTCTGTTTCATGTGCGTAAAGCGTGATAGCCGAAAGTTCCTCAAGCAGATAATCCCTCTGTATCACGCGCACCGTCACTTCCACGCTTTGCGTATTTCCCGCAGCGTTGAAGGTTGTGATAGTGAGGCGCACGCTTGCGCTATCCTTGCGCAGTATGGGTGCTTTATAATAATAGGTAAAGTCGATTTCCTGCTGGTTGAGCGCCGAGTCGAGGAGCGTCATCTCGCCGCGTTCCGAGTCGCGCGAGGAGATGTGCAACCGCGTCAGGTTGCCGTTGTTGCTTTTCGACGTAATTCTTATTTCCTTATATTCGTTGCCATACACCCTCAGTTCCTGCCTGGCATCGGTGTAGAGCGTCACCGGCGTGGCGTCGTCCTCGTCATCGCAGGCGCAAAACAAGGGGAGGAACAAAAGGCAAAATATCCACTTTTTCATAGAAAACAAACGATGAGGGCGCACCGAAACGAAGCGCCCTCACTCTAATGATAGGTTAAGCTGTTTTTACTTCTTGAATTTGTAAGCACGGATCACAGCCTTTTCCGTAACATTGCTGCCAAGGAAGAGTTTCTCCCTCACGCGCTGCTTCGATACCACCTGGTAGTAGCGTGCTTCGGGGAACTGCTCCATCACCTTGTAGGCGGCCTTGTCGAGTTTGCCGAGGCTGCCGATGTTGCGGTCGTCGAGGCGGACGGTCTTTTTCTTCGTGCTGTTGTATACCTCGCCGTTTACGGTTTGGATATCGCTGATAAAGCCCAGATACGTGCTGTAAGTAATGCTGATTTCCGTCTCGCCAATGAACTGCAAATCGTTCATGAGAATGTGGAAGTGCGTGTAATCAGCAGTATACAGCCGTTTGTTTGTCGACGTGCCGCAGCCCACGAGCGTCAGCATCAGCAAGGCGACGGATAAATATTTGCAATATTTCATCATGGTGTGTACTCTGTTATAGTGTTGATGATAAAAAAATAAGATTCGCCATATGAAGCAAGTTTGCTTCAAGCATATAGGCTTTTCAGCTTATCTGAAATAATAGCTGATTGTGAGGCGGAACTGCTGTCCAATCTTGCCCTTGCTGGCTTTGAGCGAATCGTAGGCGTCGCTTTCGTTGAAGTTAACGCCCTTATTGGCGAGTTCGGGGAAATCCTCAACATTTGCGGAGTAAACCACCTGTTCCTTGCTGCCGGGTTCCTTAAACGTATTCTTGTAGCGCAGGCGGGAGTCATATTGGCAAGAGATGCCATATTCCAGACCGATAGCCAAGGGCAGGTTGCCGATGAAAGCCTGCAGGCCGATGAAGGCACCGCCGCCAAGGAGTACGGACGACTTGCATACGTTGTTGTAGCCGTCTTTCAACTTGCCATCCTCGTCTTCTGCCTGGAAGTCATTGTAGAGAGAGTTGCGGCTCCAGCCGAGGGTTGCCTCTACGCCAGCATAGACGTCGAGGATATTCTTCGGGCTGAAGTGATAAGCCACGCCCGGCATGATGCGGTTTTCAGAGGTCACCACCTTATTCTTGTAGCTGGCCGTTTCCACCTTTTCGTTTTCGTCGTAGCCAGTGATGAGGTCGCCCTTCACGGTTTCTCTCTTGCGGGAGAATTCCAATCCCAGGCGGGCTTCCCACTTGTCCTTAAACATATATTTAAGGTTGATGAGGGGCAGCGGATCAATCTTAGTGTCCTTGTCGCCGATGGCCTTAAACATGTTGGAGGTAGCACCGAGATAGATACCCCACGTGCCAGCCTGCGGGCGGTTGCCGGTAGTGATTTGGTTGCCGGTGGGATTGCCTTCAGTGATTTGCGCCGAGGCGGTCATGCCTGCGCCAAGCAGCAGCAGGCAGGCGATAGAAAAAATCTTTTTCATAGATGAATGATTTTTTAGTAAAACATTGTTTTAATTCTAAAACAGTCATCAAAAACTGTGTTGCAAATATAGAGATAATACCATTACCCCTCCCAGAAATTCCGTTAATGTTTATTAATTTTGGAAATTTCTGCTTATTTTTTAGAAAAAAGGACTTTAAATTTTGTACAAGCGAGGGAGATTATGTTTACTTAGGTTGCCAGGCGGAGCCCACAATCTTTAAACTGTAAAACATGTTAAAGCCTTTTTGCACTCAGCGCGGATAGTTTATGCTGCGTTTGCAATCGTTAAGGCAGCGCGGCGCGAA
>SAMEA3663092__coassemble_638_pt1 | contig 10972 bp, 8 predicted proteins | sample SAMEA3663092__metabat2_low_PE_014 | metagenome-assembled genome bin SAMEA3663092 (sample SAMEA3663092) | pig gut metagenome | biome: pig gut; feature: pig-associated habitat; material: faeces | place: France | collected 2012
ACGTCGGCGCGGAGTTGTACGCGGCGGCTCTGCGTCACGACTGCGACGGGTTGCCCCACGGCCACATAGTCGCCCTGAGCAGCGAGACGGCTCTTAATGAACCCGCTCACGGGCACCGTCACCGCCGTGCCGCCAGTAGGGGCATTTTGCAAAACGCCCGCTGCAGCGCGCGCCGTTTCGTAGCGCAGCCGGCGCGCTTCAAATTCCTTTTGCGAGATGATGCGCTCTGCCACCAGTTTCTGAGCCCGTTCATATTCAGCCTTGGCGGCCTCATATTCTGCCCGCGCCTTTTCGGTTGGGTCGCCGTCCTGCAAGTCCTTGGCCGACACGGTGGCAATCACCTGTCCCGCACGCACGGCCGCGCCTTCCGTCAGTCCGCCTCCGGTGAACGAAAGGATACCTGCGGTCTTGGCAACTATTGTCTGCTCGTCTGTGCTTGCTGCCACCAGTTGGCCGCTCGCCTTGATGCACGAGCGCATCTCGGCGGCCCTGACTTCTTCCACGGCAATGCCCATTTCCTCGGCCTGAGCCTCGGAAACGATGATTTCGCCTGCATGTTCCTCATGATTTTCGTGCTTGTCGTCGCGTTCATGCTCGTGACCCGCGTGGCAGCCGCACAACATGGCGGCGCAGCCCATTATAAAAATAGATTTTTTCATCTTTCAAAAATGCTATTTATTCTTTCCGTTTGCAAATTTACTGCGCAGCAACTACAACTCCGTTGCAAACGGCCGCGCCTTTCTCCTTGAAAATTTTTCTTTCCTTGCTGATAATTTTTCTTTTCTCCTTGATATTTTTTTTCTCTCATATAAGATATTTTTTGTTACAAACTTTGTAACATGTATTACAAACTTTATAACATGTGTTACAAACTTTGTAACGGCCGTTACAAAGTTTGTAATAAACTATTTCTTATATGATAGGAAAAAATAATTCGGAGAAAATAAAAAAAGTCTGCGCAGACAGGGAAAATTGTCTGCGCAGACCGTAAAGATTATAAGGGGGAAAATTTTGCGAAGAGACTATGAAAGCGCGTCGAGATTGGGGCGGCTCTCCACTTCCTTGCCGGCAACATACACGGCCATGGGCAGCGACAGCACAAAGGAGCAGACCGACCACAGGGCGGCGGAGATAATGAGCGCGAGGGCCGAAAGCAGATAGAACGTGCCCGGGAGCGCGGCGGGGTCGCTTTGGAGGAATGAAACGGAAGCGTAATAGCCCGTAGCCGCTACCGTGGCAAATGGCAAGAAGCAAGCAAGGGCGGCGAGCGACATGGGCATATAGGTAAGCAGTCGCACGATGTAATAGCCGCCCACGTGGTTGCCGCCTTTATCAAATACCTTGCGCCAGGCGGCTATCGGCGTGGCGACGTGCCCGAGCACGTAGTGCAGGCGTGCCACGCTTTGCAGCGTGTGGAGCAGGAAGAGCAGTATGGGCAGGAAGAGCATGATCCACCAAGAATATTTGGCGGAAAGCCACGTGATGCCGCCCGCGAGGAGCAGCATGAAGAAGAACGAGGGGAGGTCGAACACGAGCATCGCGCCCCACGCCTTCATCGTTTTCATAGGAGCGCGGAAAAAGTGCGTGCTGATATGTGCCAGTGTGGTGTGTTCGGCATAATGGCGCAGCAGTCGTGCGCGGGCGGCACTCTGAATGCCGTAGCAGGCGGCGGCGATGAGCAGTGCGCCGACGAGGCAAAGCAGGGCAGGGAGCGAGGGCAGCAGGAGGCCTGCCGTGCCGGGCGTGCCGATTTTGGTGTAGACGTGCCAAGGCGCGAGGCACTCGGTGAGGTAGGGCAGGACGAGGAATGCCACGGCCGCCATGCCGAGGCTCACGGCGAGCAGGCTTTGCCAGCCGAGGGCTTTGAGGAAGTCGGCGGCGTGGAGCGCAAAGAGTTTCCAGCCTTCGAGCATGCAACTGCGAATGCCGCGCTCGGCATAGAGCGGCTGATAGGGTGCGGCTTTGGGTTTCTCGGTAGAGGCAGATACGTTCTGGGACATATATATAATATTGTATGGTTCAAAAATAAGGTGCGGCGGGCAAAATCCGCGTTAGGCAAATGCAAAATTAGTGATTGCCTTATAATAAAAACGGGTTTTAGCGCATTATTTAGTAAATTTGCACGCCATTAACAAGCGGCGGGGGAGCAGAAAGATAATCCCCGCGCCTGAAATCCATATAATCAAAGAAATCATGCCACAAGTCAATATATCTGATTTTTCAGCCGTGCTCTTCGACCTCGACGGCGTTATCGTCGATACGGAAGGGCAGTATTCGCTGTTTTGGAAGCAAATCGGCGAGGAATATATGCCCGGCATGCCCGATTTCGCGCTCGCCATCAAGGGACGCACGCTGACGCAGATTTACGACACCTATTTCCCCGACGCCGCCGACCGCGCCGCAATTACCGAAAGGCTTAACGCCTTTGAGCGGCAAATGGATTTTCCTTACATTGCGGGCGCGAGGGAGTTTCTCGAAGCGTTGCAGACGCAGGGTGTGCCGACGGCAATCGCGACAAGTTCGAACTGCGACAAGATGGCTTGCCTCTACGCGCGGCATCCTGAGATAAAAAATCTCGTCACCACCGTGCTCACGGCAGAAGACGCGCGGCGCTCGAAACCGGCCCCCGACTGTTATCTCGCCGCCGCCGAACGCCTCGGCGCGGATATAAGCAAATGCATCGTATTTGAAGACTCTCCGAGCGGACTTGCCGCAGGGCGTGCCTCCGGCGCGTTTGTAATAGGCGTCTGCACCTCGCTCGCATCTGCTGAAATAGAGCCGCTTTGCGATATGTATATAGAAGATTTTAAGGAACGATTTAGTAAACAAGTAAACAAGTAGACTAGTAAACAAGACAAGTTTCTCATATAAATATTTATTATACAATACATATCTGTCTCGTCTACTCGTTTACTTGTCTACTCGTCTACTAATAAACGAAGATAAAAAAGATATTAACTTAAACCTCAAAAATAGAACTATGCCAGGTTATTTAGTTGACGATACGCGGAAAGTCACCACGCACCGCCTTAAAGAAATGAAGGAGCAGGGCAAGAAAATCGCCATGCTTACGTCGTATGACTATACCACCGCTAAGATTGTGGACGAAGCCGGAGTGGACATTATCCTCGTAGGCGACAGTGCCTCGAATGTCATGGCAGGCAACCACACAACCCTGCCCATTACACTCGATCAGATGATATACCACGCACGAAGTGTGGTGCGCGGCGTAAAGCGCGCCCTCGTAGTGTGCGACATGCCCTTTGGAACGTATCAGGTAAACCCGGTAGAGGGCGTGCGCAATGCTATTCGCATCATGCAGGAAACGGGATGCGATGCCGTGAAACTGGAAGGCGGGGTGGAAATCCTCGACACCGTGCGCAAAATCCTCGATGCCGGCATTCCCGTGATGGGACACCTCGGCCTCACGCCGCAGAGCATCAATAAGTTCGGCACATACGCCGTTCGTGCCCGCGAGGAAGCCGAGGCAGCCCGCCTGCTCTCCGACGCTGCCACCCTGGCCGATGCCGGCTGCTTCGGCATCGTGCTCGAAAAGATACCGGCGGCATTGACGCAAAAGGTGGTAGAGAGCGTGGACGTACCCATAATCGGCATCGGCGGCGGGCCGGCTGACGGACAAGTGCTTGTAATCGACGACATGCTGGGCAAAAACAAGGATTTCTCGCCGAAGTTCCTGCGCCGCTATGCAGACCTGCACACCGTGATGCTTGATGCCATCGGCCAATACGTAACTGACGTGAAATCTTGCGATTTTCCGAACGCACAGGAACAGTATTAGAGAGAATCGTAAACGACATAAATCATAATTAATGCTAAATTCCCCATTTGCTTATATGGCATATGGGGAATTTTGTTAATTTTGCACTTCGTTATCATGTAGTTCATAACGACAGCAACCGAAATAATGACAAAACTGAGCGTCAATATCAACAAAATAGCCACGCTGCGCAATGCCCGGGGCGGCGATACGCCGAACGTGGTGCAGTTTGCGCTTGATTGTGAAAGGTTTGGTGCACAAGGTATTACGGTTCACCCCCGTCCCGACGAGCGGCACATCAGACGTGCCGATGTAAGGGCGTTGAAACCCCTTCTTTCCACAGAATTTAATATTGAAGGCTATCCGTCGGAGGAGTTTTGCCAACTGGTAATGGAGGTAAAACCGACGCAGGTGACGCTCGTACCCGACAGTCCCGAACAACTTACTTCCAATCACGGTTGGGACACAAAATCTAACCTTTCCTTCCTTACCGATGTGACGACGCGTTTCCGCGAAGCCGGCATTCGTACCAGCATCTTCATTGATGCCCTGCCCGAAATGGCAGACTATGCCAAGCAGGCCGGGGCAGACCGCATTGAACTCTATACAGAACCTTATGCCGCCGCTTATTCCACCGACCGCGAAGTGGCCGTGCGCCCGTTTGTAGAAACTGCCGCACACAGCCGCAAACTTGGGCTCGGCGTGAATGCAGGGCACGATTTGAGTTTGCAGAACTTGGCATATTTCCATCATGCCTTGCCCTGTCTTGACGAGGTGAGCATCGGCCACGCCTTGATTTCCGACGCCCTTTATCTCGGCATCGAAGAAACCATCAGGCAATATCTGCTCTGCATCAAGAACAAAATTTGAACACACAATATTATATATACACTCAACTAAAACTAAGTTACAACAAATGGTATATCTATTTTTAGCAGATGGTTTTGAAGAGATGGAAACCATTACGGCGTTTGACGTGCTGCAGCGTTGCGGACTCGAAGTAAAGTTGCTGAGCATTACCGGCAAGCGTGTCGTGATTGGTGGCCATGGCTTAATTCTTAAAGTGGACGGCCTGTTCCGTAAGAATGTGGTGGAAAACGCGCAGGCATTGGTGCTGCCCGGCGGAATGCCCGCTGCGAAGACCCTGCTCAACTGCGACCTGCTGCGCCAGGCGCTCGTGCAGCACAATCACAAGGGCACGCTGCTCGCCGCCATCTGCGCCGCCCCTATGGTGCTGGGCGAAGCCGGTGTATTGAAAGGCAAAGAAGCCACGTGCTACCCCGGATTTGAACCGCACCTGCACGGCGCGAAGCATCTGCTGGGCGAAATGGTGGTGGAAGACGAGAACGTGATCACTGCCTGCGGTCCTGCCGCCGCCGAAGCCTTTGCCTTCACCATTGCCCGCCGACTCGTGGGCAACGAAAAGGTGGAAGAGGCACGCCGCACCATGCAGTATAAGAAGTTGTAACGATTTCCGGCTCGATATAAACAACGGTTGCCCCGCCATGCCGGCGGGGCAGTTTTATTTACAGAATATGCCTGCCAATTCCCTCCTCACTGATATCAAATACCTGAAAGGCGTAGGGCCTGTGCGTGCAAAAATCCTCGCGGAGGACCTGAACGCGCACACGTTCCGCGACCTGCTCTACACCTTTCCCTATAAATATATCGACCGCAGCGAGATACACACCATACGCACCCTGAAGGAGGGAATGCCCTACGTGCAACTGCGCGGCAGCATCGTGGACATAGAGACCGAGGGCATCGGCAGGAAGAAGAGGCTTAAAGCCATATTCAGCGACGGCACGGGCTATCTCACCCTGATATGGTTCAACGCCACGAAAAGCCTTGAAGACAGTCTCCGCTACGACAAAACTTATCTCATTCTCGGCAAGCCCAACTTTTGGAACGGCCAAATATCCATTGCCCACCCCGAAATGGAAGATTGCGCCAAGATGCAGGCAGAACCGGGCGGCTTGATGCCCCATTACCACACCTCTGAAAAGATGAAGCGCGCCGGCGTGGACTCGCGCCGCCTCGGTCAGTGGGTGCAAAACCTTTTAGACACCCTTCCCGCGGGCAGCATCGAAGAGACCCTGCCCGCCCACGTCATCGCGCAGCACCGGCTGCTGCCCATCGAGGATGCACTGCGCACGGTGCACCACCCAGAATCATCGCTCGCCCTCCCGCCAGCCATTCACCGCCTCAAATTTGAAGAACTCTTCTATCTCCAACTCGATATCCTGCGCTCGGCAACGAGCAGGCGGCGCGACAACGAGGGCTACATCTTCCAAAAAGTGGGCGAACGCTTCATGCAGTTCTACAACACCTGCCTGCCCTTTGAACTCACCGAGGCGCAGAAGCGCGTGATCCGCGAAATCCGCCGCGACGTGGGGAGCGGGCGGCAGATGAACCGCCTGTTGCAAGGCGATGTGGGCTGCGGCAAGACCATCGTGGCTTTGCTTTGCTGCCTCCTCGCCCTCGACAACGGTTTCCAGGCGTGCATCATGGCGCCCACCGAAATACTTGCCGAGCAGCACTTTGCCACCATCAGGGAACTGCTTTCTCCTTTGCCAGTCACCGTGGAACTCCTCACGGGCAGCGTGAAAGGCAAGGCGCGCAAGGAAATCATGCAGGGCATCGCCGACGGCACGATTCATATCCTTGTGGGCACGCACGCCCTCATCGAGCCTTCGGTGCGCTTCCTCAACCTCGGTTTCGTGGTCATCGACGAGCAGCACCGCTTCGGCGTGAAGCAACGCGCAGCGCTGTGGGAGAAGAATGTACGCCCGCCGCACGTGCTCGTGATGACTGCCACGCCCATTCCGCGCACCCTTGCCATGACGGTCTACGGCGACCTCGACGTATCGGTCATCGACGCGCTGCCGCCCGGGCGCAAACCGATTCAAACCATTCACTACACACAGAAAGAGCGCGGCTATATGTACACGGGCATGATGCGCGAACTGGCGGCAGGACGGCAAGTCTACGTGGTGTTTCCCCTGATTGAGGGCAGCGAAGAAAGCAATTTGCAGGACCTTGAAACGGGCTACAATAATCTTTGCGACGTATTCCCGACTTTTCAAATCGGCAAAGTGCACGGGCGCATGAAGCCGGCGGACAAAGATGCCGTGATGCAGGCCTTCAAACGCCGCGAACTGCAAATCCTCGTAGCGACCACGGTGATAGAGGTGGGGGTGAATGTGCCCAACGCCTCGGTGATGGTGATTGAAAACGCCGACCGCTTCGGCCTCTCGCAGTTGCATCAGTTGCGCGGCAGGGTGGGGCGCGGCTCCGACAAGGCCTATTGCATCTTGATGACGGATAGCAAACTCACCGACAGTGCGCGGCGGCGCATGGCGGTGATGGTGGAGAGCACCGATGGATTTGTGATTGCCGAAGAAGACATGCGCCTGCGCGGTCCCGGCGATATGGACGGCACGCAGCAGAGCGGTATGCCCTTTGACCTTAAAATCGCCAACCTCGTGCGCGATACCGACCTCATGGCCGCTGCCCGCGACACGGCAGCCGCCCTGCTTGAACAGGATCCCGAAGAACGCCTGCCGCAGAATGCCGTGGCTTGGCAGCAGCTCAAACTCTTCAAGAAATCCCAGCAAAGTTTTTCGGAGATTTCTTGATATTCTTAGTACGATGTTCTTTAAGAGGGAGCGCAAAACGAGTGAAAATCTGAAGTGCTACTTCAGATTTTATCGGAAAATTTGAAGTGGTACTTCAGATTTTCATTCGAAAAAGTTGCAACTTAGCATATGTTTTAATACCTTTGCGGCATAAAAATCAATAACTTATGCTGCAAAGGTATATTCGTTTGGAAGAAATTGCCGATGATAGTCTCTTTCTTTGGGGACCAAGGCAAACTGGTAAGAGCACGCTGCTAAAAGAATTGTTCCCGCAAGCACCTTATTACGATCTTCTGAAATCTGAAGTTTTTAATAGGTACAGCCTACGTCCAGAGCGGTTGCGGGAAGAATGTATGATGTTTGAAGAAGGGCAGATAGTGATTATCGATGAGGTTCAGAAAATACCGAAACTCCTCGACGAGGTGCAATGGCTCATTGTTAATCGCGGTATACATTTTATATTGTGCGGTTCGAGTGCGCGTAAATTAAAGCGTGCCGGAGCCAACCTGCTTGGAGGCAGGGCTTTGAGAAAAGTGATGTATCCTCTGGTTAGTCAGGAAATCCCCGATTTTGATTTAGACAAAGCCGTCAACTATGGTATGTTGCCGCGTCACTATCTAACGGCTAATCCCGTAAAGCGCTTGCAAGCCTACGTTGGCGACTATTTACAGCAGGAAATCATTGCCGAGGCTTTGGTGAGAAACCTTGATTCATTTACGCGCTTCATGGAAGTTGCTGCCATTAGCGACGGCGAAATGGTGAATTTCACAAAAGTGGCGAGCGAGTGCGGCGTGTCTTCAAAAACTGTAAAGGAATACTTTTCTATTATACAAGAAACGCTTGTAGGGTTCTTTGTGCCTGCTTATACCAAGACAGTTAAGCGCAGGATACAAGTGTCGCCTAAGTTCTATTACTTCGATATCGGAGTAGTCAATAGCATTCTGCATCGTGCGCCGTTAAATAGAGGTACGGCTGAATACGGACATGCTTTCGAGCACCTGATTATTCAGGAACTTGCTGCATATTTAGATTATAGCGAGTCGGCCCATAGGCTTTCTTTTTGGCACACGCTCAATAATGCTTACGAGGTAGACGCTGTTATAGGCGAAGCCGTGGCAGCTATTGAGATAAAATCTTCGGAAAATATCACTTCGTCGCATCTCAAAGGTCTCAAAGCATTTTCGGAAGAACATTCCGGTTGTAAACTTATGGTGGTTTCTTTGGAAGAGCGTCCACGAATGATGAACGGTGTGGAAATTTGGCCCGCGAAAGAATTTTTAAGCAGGCTTTGGGCGCATAAACTGTTCTGATTTTCTTTTCTTCCTTACTTTATAGTTGCATCTGCAGCCTTTTTTCTTTACTTTTGCATAATAGGACAAACAAAAACATCGTGTTATTTATGCAGAAACTGGCAGATTACATCAAGCAGATAGAGATAAAAAGCCTTTGGAGCGGCCATAAGCACATCATTTGGACGCTGCAAAGGGGCGTGAACGTGCTGAGCGGAAAGAACGGCGCGGGCAAGAGCACCATTCTCAACAAATTGGTCTCTGCTCTGCGCGACATGCCCGCCAGCGGAGAGATAAAAGCCGCCACGCACCTCGGCGTGCGCATCGACTTCTCGCCCTCCGATGCCACAGGCATACGCTACGACATCATTCGCAGTTTCGACCGCCAGCCCGTCCGCGACGAGCGCATCACGGCGGCGGCAGGCGTGCCGCTCATTACGGAACTTGATTGCCAGCTCTACCTTGTGCAGCGCCGCTATCTTGACTATCAGGTAAACGTGGGCAACCGCATGATTGCCCTCCTCACCGGCGGCGCGCCCGACGCCCGTGAGCGGGCCACGGAGGCGGCCAACCTTAAAACGCGCTTCCAGGATATTGTGGACGAATTGTTTAGCGAAACAGGCAAGCGCATCGATCGGCAGAGCAACGAACTTTCCTTTATCCAATACGACGAGCCGCTATCGCCCTACAAACTTTCCAGCGGCGAGAAGCAGGTACTCCTGATTTTGCTCACCGTGCTCACTGAAGACCGCCAGCCCTACGTGTTGTTTATGGACGAGCCCGAGGCGAGCCTGCATTTCGAGTGGCAGAAGCGGCTCATCAGCATTGTGCACGAACTGAATCCTAACGCGCAGATTATCCTCACTACTCACTCGCCCGCCCTCATTATGGACGGCTGGGAAGACAGCGTTACGGAAGTTAGCGACATCACAGTTTAAGGAAAATGGGTAAGGGGCTTACAGATAATCTTAATTCGGCTTATGTTGAGGCTGCCAACCGCCTGGCGGGCAAGCAGGCTCCGAAGAAAATCGTGGCTTATGTGGAGAGCTACGATGATGTGCTCTTTTGGAGTAATTTGCTGCGCGAGGCGCAGTTGCCTGGCATACAGTTTGAGGTAATTCTACCTTCTCGTTACTCGCTTTCAAAAGGCAAGAAGATAGCCCTTGCCAACGACCTCGGCCCGCGCCTCGGCAAATATATGATTGCTTGCGTAGATGCTGATTACGACTATGTGCTTCAAGGCGTTACGGAAAACTCTAAGATGGTTTGCTCGAACCCTTACGTGTTCCACACTTACGCTTATGCAATTGAGAACTTCCAGTGCTACGCGCCCACCTTGCATAACGTTTGCGTCATGGCTACGCTCAACGACCACAACGTTTTTGACCTTGAGCGTTTCCTTTCTGAGTATTCCGAAATCATTTGGCCGCTTTTTGTTTGGAATGTGTGGGCGTACCGCTACGGCGCTTACAAGCAGTTCTCCCTCCTCGACTTTGCGCGGGTAGTGACGCTCACGGAGGTCAATCTGCACCACCCCGATCAGACACTTGCCCGCCTGCGCCACCTTGTCAATGGCAAGATCAGCCGCCTGCAAAAGTCGTATCCGCAGGGCCGCCGCACGTACAAACCGCTTTGGAACGAGTTGCTCGCTCTCGGTCTCACGCCGCAGACAACTTATATGTATATGCGCGGGCATGACTTGTTCGACGGCGTGGTCACGCCGCTGCTCTCTGCCGTTTGCGACGTGCTGCGCAAGGAGCGCGAGCGCGAAATACGTAGGCTGGCGGAACACGCCACGCAGTTGCAAAACGAACTCTCAGCCTACGCACACGCCTCTTCGCCCATCGACGAAATGCTGCGCAAGAACCTTGCCTATACCGATTGCCCGCTATATCGCAAGATTATTGACGATATTAAGGCGTTCGTCACGGGCGTATAGTAGGGGCGTTTTCAAAACGCCCGCCGTGTGCGCCGCATGGCATAAATCATTGAGGCAATTATTTCACGCTTTCTGCTTTTGCTTTTCTCTCGCCTTGCACTAACTTTTCATAACTTAGGCTGCGGCTCGGATAAGCAAAAGAAAAAGCATTAACTTAAAAGCCTGCGGCTTTCATTTCCTGCTTTTTCTTTTGCTTTTCTCTCGCCTTGCACTAACTTTTCATAACTTAGGCGGCGGCTCGGACAAGCAAACCTGCAAAAAAGTATTTTTGCGTTTTGCTTTTCTCTCGCCTTGCACTAACTTTTCATAACTTAGGCTGCGGCTCGGA
>SAMEA3663092__coassemble_657_pt1 | contig 10845 bp, 9 predicted proteins | sample SAMEA3663092__metabat2_low_PE_014 | metagenome-assembled genome bin SAMEA3663092 (sample SAMEA3663092) | pig gut metagenome | biome: pig gut; feature: pig-associated habitat; material: faeces | place: France | collected 2012
TCGTGTACATTTTGCGTAAAACCTTGATTTTCAAGGTTTATTGCGGAGAGAGAGGGATTCGAACCCCCGGCACCTTTCAGTGCGGCAGTTTTCAAGACTGCTGTAATCGACCACTCTACCATCTCTCCTTTTCTCGTCACGACGGAAGTAATAGGGGGGAGTGACGTTTTCGGGTGCAAAGATAGTGCTTTTTAACCGATAAAAAGCACTTCTCGCATAGAAAAATGCTTGTTTTGCTAAAAAGTTATCCTGAACATGCCGCGAATGCCCCATTTGTCTACGCCCGGCGTGTCGGTGTAGGTGAGGCGGCGCACGTATTCAATGTGGAAGAGTTTGAAGATGTTGTGTATGCCGGCTATGACCTCGACGTAAGGCTTTTTATAATCCATGGCGTGCGAGGTGTAGGTGTACGAGCCGTCGGCGTTGAAGTGTCCGGGGAAGTGGAGCAGGCGGCCGTCAGTGGCGTTGCGCTCGAGAAAGGGGTTGTTTTTCTTTGTGAGCGTGCCCCACAGCACGTTGCAGGCGATGTACTCGCGCCATTTCAACTTTTTGAGCAGGGGGATGCGGTTGAAGATTTTGCCGTTCATGTCCCAGGAAAGCATCAGCGAGGCGTAGCGGTCGTTGAGAAACTCCATGTTGTTGATGAGTTCAAACATGTTGTCCTCCTTGATGTAGGAGAGGTTGGCGGGCGGCATGATGAGCATGGGGTAGGGCACCTTGTTCCACTGCACGCCGCCTTTGAGATACGTGTCTATCTTGCCCCACGACCTTAGCCAGAAGCGTTTGTAGATGCTCGCCTCGGTGAGGTTGTAGGCATAGGCGGCGCGGCCGAAGGAGTATAGCCCGGCGGTGTGGGAGAGGGAATAGATGGGTGCGTCGCGGTTGGCGGGGATGCGGCGCTGCTTCGTATTGATCCACGTGACGCCGGGTTGGAATGAGATGTCAACCTTGAAGTCGGCCGTGCGCAGATAGCTGTAGTGGCGCGCGGCATCGGGCGTGGCGGGCGTGCCGTCGAGGGGTTGGTAAAACATCTGCTGCGTGGGCTCGTCTTTCTCCGTGGCGGCCTGGAGCTTGAAGCGCCAGCCGTTTTCTATCTCGTAGTCCCAGAGCAGTTTGAAGTGCTCGTAGTACATCATGTGCTCCACCTTTGTCCATTTGAACGACACGAACACGTTGTCCTTGTCGGTGGGCATGAAGCGGTCGGTGGGGGCCATGACGTCGCGGTTGTAGGTAAAGGTGAGGTTGTTCACCGGGTACTCGCGCGGCAGGTAGGCTTTTTTGTTGAATGAGTAGGTCACCTCGCCCAGGCCTTTCCATTTGTTGTCCTTGAAGCCGTAGGCGATGTAACTGCGCAGGAAGAGGTGGGGATTGAGGTTGGCGGTGGTTTGCGCCGAGGCGCGGAGGCGCAGGCCGTCCACGGCGTTGTGGGTAATCATCGTGTTTACCGGTCCGATGTCCACTTTTGAGGGTTTCTTGGGGTCGGCGCTCGTTTCCACGAAGTTTTCTATAAATGCCTTTGCCACGAAGAGCACGGGCTTGAAGCCTTTCACTTTTTGCAGTTTTTCGAGGAATGCCCCCATGCGCTTCTCGCCGAAGGAGAGCGTGTCGGCGCGGTGTTCCTGCCAGAACTCTTCCGTGCGCATCTTGGCGTTGGGGTCGAGGCGCGTGTCGCCTTTGAAGCGGAAGGTCTTGTCGGGGATTTCCTCGAAGGAGAAATCGCGATACTCCGTGGTGCGGCGCACGTGGAACTTGTTGAGGAAGTTGGCCACCTTGAGCTGCACGATCATGTCGTCCTTGATGAGCACCTGCTCGCCCGTGGGCAGCGGCGCGAAGTCTTGCAGGATGCGCATCCGCTCCACGAAGTTCACGTCGGAGCGGTAGGGGATGCCGAGGTCGGCGCGCAGGATGCGGTAGGTGCTGTCGGCAATGACGAAGAGGCTGCCCGAGAAACCGAAGTCCTGCGAATTGTTGGGCGTGAAGTCCACGCGGATGCAGCGCGTGGTGTCGATGTCGAGTGTGTCGACGATGAAATATCGGTAGAACGATATGCCCGACTGCGTGGAGATGGGGCTGATGAAGGGATATTGCAGCAGGCGCACCTCGTCTTTGTAAATGTTGACGTCGGTGAAGCAGTCTTTGAGCATCGTGTTGAGGATTTCGCCCGTGTTGATCAGTTCGTTGATGCCTTTCGTGCGCTCGCCGATTACGATGCTCTTCTCCGAGCGCGGCTCGCGGCGGAATATCTGCCGCGTGATGCTTTCGTCGACCGACACGGGCAGGATGAGCTTGCCCGTCTCGTTGCAGATTTCCACGTGGTCTTTGAGGAAGGGAAAACGCTTGAACTTGCCGTCCTGGAATATCTTTTCCGTCACCTCGTTGAAGGCGAAGGTGGTTTTGGTGTACTTGTCGATGCTGAAATAGTCGTGGTCGTGGAGGTCGTTGTGCTTCTTGGCGGCGATCACCTTCTTCATCAGTTCCACGGCGGGATTGTTCTTGCGCGAGTATTTTGTTTTCTTGGCTTTCACCACCGCCTCTCCGAACACGTTCTCCAGCGGCGTGAGCTCCACGTTGAGCGTGCCCGCTTGCTTCACTGTGACATGTTTTGTTTCGTAGCCCACCAGCGAAAAGCGCGTTTTGCCTGGCACAAACGGCACGTTGAAGCGTCCTTCTTCGTCGGCCTGCGTTCCCTTTCCGTTGGCGAGGCGCACGTAGGCGAACGACAATGGTTCCTTTGTCTTCGCGTCGGTCACAACGCCCGTAAGCCGCTGCGCAAGTGCGGCGGCCGAAACAAGCATTAGAAGCGACAGGAGGGTGAAGCGAAGATGCCTTAGCATAAAAAGTCCGAAATTTTTGCGGTTGCAAAATTAGGAAGAAAACTGCAATTCCCGCTTTTTCACATGTTAAAGGGCGTAATAAAGAGAAAAATAGAACGATTTCGTAAGCCAAATGAGCAGAGTTCAAGCTCGCTTGATGCTCTGCCATGGCGAGAAATCGCACTTTTAAGATGGCTTTATGCGCCTTATCATGGGCGGCGGGGTGCCGCCCGCGCATAAAATGCGTTTCTCACGGCGTTTTAAGGATACTGATAAAGAAAGTGCCTGGAAGGCAGATAATTCTGCCAACGAGTAAAACTTGTTAATCTCGTTTTCCTCTCTGCGCGGATAGTAAAAGGAGCGTTTGCAATCGTTAAGGCTGCACGGCGCGAAAGTTTAGGGATAATTAAGACAATGGAAATTTGCTCCGAGATAATTTCTGCGAAAATCAAGGTAATGTTTACTTTCAAGCACCTACGAAAAATTATAAAGGAGCAAATTTTTACGGGGTTGCTTATAATTTTCACGCTCATATAGGATAGTTTTTTCCGCTCATATAAGATAGTTAGCCCCAAAAACGCGAAAAGAGGAAAAGCCTGCGCTCTTCCTCTTTCTGCTGATGCAAATGTATGATTTTTTTTCGGCTCCGCCAAAACGCCCCCAGTTGTGCCGCCGGCTGGCAAAGTGGGGAGCGGGTAGGGGCAAAGTTATACGCGAAGATAAATTCATACGCGCTTATTGCAAAATGCGGTACATGCGCCGCGTCTGCGAACAGAAATCCTTGTTGGTTTGGTAGCTGAACCCGTTGGTTTGGTAAAACTTCGTGCATCTGTGATTGTTGAGCGCATCGACAGTTATAAATTGACACCCTGCCTGGCGGTATCCTGTGAAGGTGTCAGTCACAAGGTCTATGATGGCCGTGCCGATACCTTTACTCTGATAGGGGGAAGATATGCCAAGATGTCCAATGTTTATGGCAGGATAAGAAGTCTGCCGATTGAAGAAGTCTACAACATCGGCATCTGTCTCAAACCGCAAATCATCGATGAAATCTTCCTTTTCAGTTTGTCCGGCAATCATAAGCGCATCGTTCATCAAAGTAAATGCTGCTACGATTTCTCCTGATGTCAAATAAGCGCAATAGGCTGCCAAATAGTGCCTATTGACACATTCTCTGACTTCTTTCTGGAAAAAGGAATCAAGCGCGTCAACGCCACAAGAAAACGCAGACATTTTTTCAAAGTCTGCGTCAGTCATCATTCTTATTTGGATATCAATATCCAAGCAATGGGTTCTTTCCTCCACAATTTTCTATTATTCGTTGGGCGTTGGCTTTGGTTCGAGCTTGGCGCGCTTCAATGTGATGTCGTTCTTCGGCATTGAAATCCCCTCGGAGATGTTTCTCCAAGTTCTGACGGAAACGAGTGACATCGACACGATCCATCGGGGGATTAGGTATTGAACGTATCATGGTGTTATTATATTTGGATGCAAAGTTAGTGCTTTCCCCGCGTTTTTCCCAACTTTCTCGGGATATTTGCACGTTTTGCCTTGCTTTTCCCTTGCTCCTTCCCGCAGAAATGCCTACTTTTACACCTGAAAGGCGCAGTTGCGCCTTCGCTACATTTTGATTTTTATTTTGCATTCGCTATTATTTCGCGTTTAGCCAAGAGCCTCGGAAACTCTGTTTGGATAAAAAGCACGAAAATAATATGTGAAGGGCTGCCCGTATGTGGTTGCGCTCTGAAATCTCGATTAGCAATGCTCACGCCAAGCGGCGTGGTGCATTCTTATGAGATTTCCGGGGTCCAATTCCGAGGCCGCCCCGTGCTAAACGCGATAAGAAGGGCACCACGCCTTTCTTCTATCCTGCGTTTTGCGGACTGATAGCCGATATGCCGTTATCCCTATCAGTCTTTTTCTTTATGGCAAACAAGAATCTGAGCGCTGCAAAGGCGGCGAAGAAAGACGAGTTCTACACGCAGTACGAGGACATCGAGCGCGAGCTGCAACACTATTGGCAGCACTTTCGCGGCAAAACGGTACTCTGCAACTGCGACGACCCCTACGAAAGCAATTTCTTCAAATATTTTGCCTCGCGCTTCAACCAACTGGGGCTGAAGAAACTTATCTGCACCTGCTACAACGGCTCTTCCATTCAGGGCACGCAGCTTTCGCTCTTTCCCGAGATGAACCCCGAAGAACCGAAGCGCATCGCCCACAAATTGGTCATCACGGAGGTGAAAGACATGAACGGCGACGGCGCGGTGGACATGACCGACGTGGAAATCCTGATTCGGAACGACAAGAATGTGCTCACGCAGTTGCAGACGGGCGACTTCCGCTCGCAGGAGTGCATCGACCTTTTGCGCGAGGCAGACATCGTGGTGACCAATCCGCCCTTTTCGCTCTTCCGCGAATACGTGGCGCAACTGATGGAGTATGATAAGAAGTTCTTGATTATCGGGCATCAGAATGCCATTACTTACAAAGAGATTTTCCCTCTGATTAAAAGCAACAAGATCTGGCTGGGCTATGGCTTCAAAGGGGCTGCCGCGCACTTCGTATCGCCTTATGAGGACATTGCCACTGCTGGCGACCACCGAAAGGGTATGATTAGGGTTTCGGGCGTGAATTGGTTTACCAATCTTGACCACAATAAGCGGCACGAGTTTATAGATTTGGTGTGCCGCTATTCGCCCGAAGTATATCCGCGTTATGATAACTATGATGCTATCAACGTAGATAAGACCTCGGATATCCCATGCAATTATCCCGGCGCAATGGGCGTGCCGATTACTTTTCTCGACAAATATAATCCCGAACAGTTTGAGATAATAAAGTTTCGTAAGGGTGATGACGATAAAGATTTATCTATAAAAGGTTACTGCCCATATTTTAGAATCTTAATCCGCAACAAATATCCCCAACAACTATGATGACCATTAAGCAAATAGATGTAACGGTGCGCGAAATCGTGGACGGCTACATCAACAACGACGAGCAGGGCGTGCGCGGCTACGGCGGCAGGCTCGACATAAGGCCGCCTTATCAGCGCGAGTTTATCTACAACGACAAGGAGCAGCAGGCGGTGATCAACACCGTGATGAAGGGCTACCCTTTGAACGTGATGTATTGGGTGAAGCGCAGCGACGATGCCGAGTGCCCGTACGAGGTGATGGACGGACAGCAGCGCACGCTGTCGCTCTGCGACTACGTGGCGGGCAAGTTCAGCGTGGACTTTAAGGGCTTCTTCAACCTCACGCCCGACCTCCAGAAGCGTATACTCGACTACCGCCTCACCGTGTACCTCTGCGAGGGCGGGGCTTCGGAAAAACTCGAATGGTTTCAAACCATCAACATCGCGGGCAAGCCGCTCAACGACCAGGAAATCCACAACGCCATCTATGCCGGCCCGTTCGTGAGCGACGCCAAGCGCCATTTCTCTAAAACTAACTGCGGCGCGTATCGCCTCGGCAAGGACTACGTGAACGGCTCGCCCATCAGGCAAGACTTCTTGAAAAAGGCTCTCGAATGGATGGCGCAGCACGAAACGCGCCTCGGAAAGCCGCAGACCCCCGTGGGCTATATGGCGGCGCACCAGCACGACCCGAACGCCAACAACCTCTGGACGTATTTCCAAAACGTGCTCAACTGGGCGATTACGAACTTCGACCCGCGCAAGTTCCGCAAAATCATGAAAGGCCTCGACTGGGCGCGGCTCTACGACGACTTTTCGCCGCGTACGCTCGACCTCGCCGCGCTCCACGCCGAGATGTCGCGCCTGATGCGCGATAGCGAGGTGCAGCGCCCTGCGGGCATCATTCCCTACGTGCTCACCCGCGACGAGCGCTTCCTCGACCTCCGCGCCTTTCCCGACGACATCAAGCTCGCCGTCTGGGAACGACAAAACCACGTTTGCCCGCTTTGCCACAAAGAGTTCGACATCTCATTTATGGAGGGCGACCACATCACGCCGTGGCGCGAGGGCGGGCGCACCACCGAAGAGAATTGCCAGATGCTCTGCCGGGAATGTAACCGCCGCAAAGGGGCAAAGTAGGGGAGAGTAGCATAATCAATATGTAAAAGCATAGTTTTTCTCTTATGAAAGTTGCCTAAATAGGAAACAAAGCATTAACTTTGCCATGTAGAACAAAAGAAATAGATGTGTTGTGTCGAAAGTGAAAATCGTTTTTATGAAAAAGGCGAGTGAGTTCCTGTCATCACTCCCCGAAAAGGCACAAAAGAAAATCACCTATAATTTGCTGAAAGTTGAGGGCGGCGAAATCAATAAAGAACTTTTCAAAAAACTCGATGATACAGAAATTTGGGAATTTCGCACCTTGTTCAACGGCGTTAGTTACAGGCTATTCGCTTTTTGGGACACAACCAGCGATACCCTGATTGTAGCAACGCACGGCATCATTAAGAAGACAAACAAAACGCCGCAGAAAGAAATAAAAACGGCAGAAGCGTTACGCACAGAATATTTCGATAATAAAAATAGGTAAGATATGGAAACAATGGAATTGACACCGCTTAGCGAAATAGTGGATAAGGTTTGGGGCAAGAAAGGAACACCCGAGCGCGATGCAATGGAAGTGCAACTGAAAGAAGAGTTGAACACCTACTATGTTGGAGAGGCCATAAAAGAAGAGCGCTTGAGGCAAAATCTAACACAAGAAGAACTCGGGGAGAAAATCGGTGTGAAGAAATCGCAAATCTCAAAGATTGAAAGTGGCCGGCAAGCGATTACGATACCGACGATGAGCCGCGTATTCAGGGCACTTGGCATCAATTCTGCGACGCTCGACCTTGGAATGGGTAGAAAAGTTGCCCTTTGGTAATAGCCAAAAAGTAGGGGCGTTTTGCAAAAATAGTGCAAGGCGAGCGCAATCAAGTTTACTTGAAATTGCCGAGCCCCTACTTTTCCAAATAATTAAAATATCTCGGGGTAAAACCTTCGGGGCGCAGGGTGGGGTGGAAGATGGCAGCGAGTTCTTGTAGCAAACGCTCGGGGTGGAAAGGCACTTCCTCGAAATAGGGAGTCGCGAGCGTGTTGCACACCAGCACATGCCCCTCGCGCCATGCCTTGAACCGCTCGGCGTGGGGAAACTCATCTGCCAGCATCTTGCGGCTGGGCGGTGCGGGCCAGCCCTGCTTGATCAGCCACCAGTCGGCATTGCGGGCGCGATCGAATACGCCTTCAAAAGTGAGGGAAAGCGAGCCCTTGTCGCCGTTGTCCTTCCAAAGATAGCAGATACCTGCATCGGCAAAGAGCCGTCCCATCGTGCTGCGCCCGCCCGGCACGAACCACGTGCCGCCCTGCGGCAGGTCGCACAACGCAGTGGGACGCTCGGTCGTGGCGGCGGCTTTCCGCTTGCAGTCCTCATATCGCTGTGCTACCAGTTCAAACAGACTGTCGGCCGTCGCGCCGCGATGCGCGAGCCGTCCGTAGAGGCGCATCCACTCGGCGCGTCCCAAGGGCGACGTTTCCATATAGTCGGCGCACTCGATAATCGGCACGCCCAGCGTGGTCAGTGAGCCGTGTCCCGCATTCTCGAAGGGCGAGAGCAGCAGGGCGTCGGGGTGCAGGGCGTGCAGCAGCTCCGCATCGGGCTTCATGGAATTGCCCGCCGGTTTCAGCCGCCCCGTCTGTATGAGTTGTTTTAATGCAGACCCCACGGCGTATTCCGCGTCGAATAGTCCCGCGAGGGCATCTTCCGCACCAAGTTCCTGCAAAAGGGCGGCGTGGAGTGCCGTGCCCGAGGCGATGCGGCGTAGCGGTGTGCGCACGATGACGTAACCACTTGCCTCTTCCGGCACATCTGCATCCTGCGGCACCAGGCAGTACCGCTGCATGGTGCGCCCCTCGTGCCACGGGTCGGCAATCTCGGCAAAGGTACAGCCGAGTGTGTCGGTGAGGCGCAGCAGTTCGGCATAGCGCAGCGGGGCTGGCGCAAATGCGCGTTCGGCGCGGCGTTCCCCGCACCCGAAAGCCAGAGAAAGCCACGCCGTAAGCGTCAGGATTGATAAGTTTTTTTTGAAACAGGCCATCACCCAATCGTAATCTCGCCGGCAATGCTCGTGTTCATCAGTTCGATGATTTCAGCTTTCGAGTGCCCGTGCCCGATGAGGAACATGAGTTTCGTCACCATGCTCTCCACCGTGCTGTCGTAGCCGTTGATGACGCCCGCTTGCAGCAGTTGCAGTCCCGTGCCGTAGCGGTGCATCTCCACCGTGCCTTTGGAACATTGCGTGATGTTTACGAGTATCACCCCCTTCTCGTTCAGTTCTTTCAGGCTCTCCACGAGCCATTCCTTCTGCGGCGCATTGCCCGATCCGAAGGTTTTGAGAATCACGGCTTTCAGTCCCTTGATGCGCAGCACGGTGTCCACGTAGTCCTTGCGTATGCCGGGGAAAAGCGTGATGATCACCACATTATTGTCGAGCAGGAAGTGAGGCTTGAAGGGTGCGCCTGGTTGTGGGCGGCGGATAAGGTGCTCCTCGTATTTGATGTGTATGCCCGCGTGCGCCAACGCGGGGAAGTTGTAAGAGCGGAAGGCGTTGAAACCCTCGGCATTGATTTTCATGGTGCGGTTGCCGCGCAGCAGGCGGCTTTCGAAGAAGATACACACCTCCGGCACCATCGGCCGCCCGTCCTGATCCTTTGCGGCGGCGATTTCGATGCTGGTCAGGAGATTTTCCTTGCCGTCGGTGCGCAACTGTCCGATGGGGAGCTGCGAGCCGGTGATGATAACGGGTTTGCTGAGGTTTTCGAGCATGAAACTCAGGGCAGAGGCTGTGTAGGCCATCGTGTCCGTGCCGTGCAGCAACACGAAGCCGTCGTAGGCATCGTAATGGTCGGCAATGATATGCGCCATCTTCACCCAGTAGCGCGGTTCCATGTCGCTGGAATCAATGGGCGGGTCGAAGGCGAGCGCGTCGATGTTATAATTGAAGCGTTTCAGTTCGGGCACGTGGTGTCGGAACTGCTCGAAGTCGAAGTTTTCGAGCGCGCCGGTCTCGGGATTTTCGATCATGCCGATGGTCCCGCCCGTGTAGATGATAAGGATGTTCGGGTATTGCAGTGTATCCATAGTGCAAAACTACGAAGAAGTTTTAACATCTCCCACATATAGGGCCGCTTACTTACAATAAAGGGCGTAATCGGCAGGTTGCGCGGCCATTTTTTTTCAGTGCCTGCTGCGCGTTGCTTGCTCCTTGCCCATTCGTCATTGCTTCGCGAAGTTCCCTTTTTAGGGATAAAGGTAAAACTTGTTAATGCCGTTCTTCTCTCTGCGCAGAGCGTTGAAGGCGCGTTTGCAATCGTTAAGGCTGCGCGGCGAAAAGATTTAGAGATAATTAAGGAAAGGAAAATCTGCTCCGAGAAAAAATCTTCGAAAATCAAGGAATTTCTCACTTTAAAGCACATCGGAAAAATTATAAAGGAGCAAATTTTCACGAGCCTGCTTATAATTTTCACGGTCATATAAGATAATTTTTCCGCTCATATAAGATAGTTAGCCCCAAAAATGCAAAAAGAGGAAAAGCCTGCGCTCTCCCTCTTTTTGCTAAGGCAAAGATAGGCCTTTTATTCGGTTTCGCCAAAACGCGCTGCTTTGTGCCACGGGCTGTCAAGGAGCGGCGTGGCTTTGGTAAAGACAGGAAATCTGTGCCTGCCGCCTTTACGTGGTTTTAGAAAAGGCGGTTTAGGCGGCTAAAAGCATCTTTTTTGCGCTTTGCTGCTATGACACTGCGCAAAATTGCCTAATTTTGCACTTTCATACAGCGCATTATGAACAACGACAACAATATCTATCCCATTTTCGACCGTATGCTCGCGCGTGCCGACAAGGAGCGGCTGCTCGGGCAGCGGGGCGTGATGCTGTGGTTCACGGGGCTGAGCGGCTCGGGCAAGAGCACGGTGGCCATAGCTCTCGAACGTGAGTTGCAGCGCCGCGGCCTGCTGTGCCGCCTGCTCGATGGCGACAACATACGCACGGGCATCAACGCCAACCTCGGTTTCACG
>SAMEA3663092__coassemble_659_pt1 | contig 10840 bp, 9 predicted proteins | sample SAMEA3663092__metabat2_low_PE_014 | metagenome-assembled genome bin SAMEA3663092 (sample SAMEA3663092) | pig gut metagenome | biome: pig gut; feature: pig-associated habitat; material: faeces | place: France | collected 2012
CGTAGCGTTTCCCTATTTTGGGGGCGTTTCAGCACCCGTTTTGACTAATAAGCCACCTTTTTTCTCAATGTATTGTCCGCAAGATTTTCGAATATCCGCGTAATCACTCCCAGCGGCAGAATTTCCACAAGAATCCAAGCAGGAGGATAAGGGTTGCTGTATTTCTCTTTGAAATGCTGAATAAACTCTTCCTTGGAGTTTTTCAGTTCTTTATTTACGAAGTCTGGTCACCCCAAAAGCTCTCTAATGTCTAATATTAGAAACGCAGGGCATTACCATCCTCTGGTAAGGTCCTGCGTTCTTTGAATTTTCAGTAGGATAAGCCACTTTTAAGTGAGTGTGACGGGTTGTAGGCTAAAGTATGCCTGGAATTTTTGTTTCAAAGGAGTTTGATACTCGAGCCTACTTTCAATTATTTGGGCATTGTCACAGTTGCCGCAAGGTGAAGTAGTCAATGTCGGGTGTCCACGTTGTGCGACTGGTCATCTCCACCTTGTTATTTCCAGGATGGAGCATCACGGGTATAGTCATCTTTGCCGTTGCTGAAGGATATAGAGCTATCGTTGCGCCATTCACCAGTACCTCTAAACCTCGGTTGGCTTGAGGCAGGCAGTGAACCGTCATCTCATATTGTCCGCCTCGCTCCGACCAAACACTGTTCCATACCACTGCATTCTCTCGGCAACCACCTGCAAAACGTACTACTCGGCCGCACGATGCCTTGCTTTCTGATACATAGGCTATCTCTTTCGTACGCTTACCCAGGTCGTTGAAGAGTGGCAGGTAGGCCCATTCAGCCTCATAGCGTGTGGGCTCTATGCGTCGCTGAGCCTCCACTCGATAGATGACTACATCGTGGGGAGCTACTGTGGCGGCTATCGTATCTTTGACGGCCTTCATGTTTTGCTGTGTAAAGAGATTGCGCAAATGAGCCTTCCCCGCCAGTTCCAGTTCGGAGAGTGCAATGGAGATGCGGCGTGGGGAGTCAGTGGGGTTGTAAAGTGCTACAGCACGAATGGGGCTACGCCTACGTTCTATATCCTTGACTAGCACATAGGTGCCATTGATAGCCTGAACTGGGTAGGCTTGTAAACCTAGTGTGTCTTGGTTGAGTGCTATCAGTTCTCTGTTTTTTAGGAGTGCTAATGACCTCTGTGGAATGGTTGTAAGATCGCAACCAATCAATAGGGGCGATGACATCATACACCAGAGCCCGAAATGGACTCGTTCCTCGCTCTCGCTAAGTGAACGGCCGATTTCCAACATATCCATATCATTGAAATGCCCATCACTACAATAGGCAGAGAGTGGCATATTCTTCTCTATGATATACTTTACGGAGTTCCAGTCGTCGCGAATATCCTCACTGATGCGCCAAGACTCCGCAAGATTCTTAGCCCATGTACCTGGAAAGGCCCAACGGCAGATATTGATTTCCACCGACTGACAGCCCATTTTGTTGAAAGCCTGCCGAATGGCAGTGTAGCGTTGCTGCTCCTCCAGGTCTAACTCTTGTCCTGCTCCACAATAGTCAATCTTGATGAAGTCGAAGCCCCACTGAAGAAAATAACGCGTGGCATCCTGTTCCTCATGCCCATAAAGACCTGCTCCTATGCCGTTCTTATCTTTATCCCAAATGCTGCCACAGGTCACCGCACCTGCATCCGAATAGATACCTGCTTTCAATCCCAAGCCATGGATGTAGTCAGCTACGCACTTCATCCCCCTCGGGAATCGATGCGGATGAGCATGCATCTGGCCCTGCTCATCCCGATAGCCAAAGAATCCATCGTCTATATTAATATAGGAGTATCCAACATCCTTTAGTCCGTTGGATACCATTGCCGCTGCTTGTTTCTGGATCAATGTGTCGCTGATGTTCACACGGTAGGTATTCCAAGAACTCCATCCCATGATGGGCGTGTGACGTTGGCCTACAGTGGTTACGAAGGTGAAGAATGACAGAAGAACTAGCAAATCGAGGGGTTTTGCTACTTTGAGGCATTTGCCAAAGGTGGTCTTCAAGAGGATTGTTCGGTGAGGAACATTAGCTGATTGGGCCTGCATGAGATAAAGGTGGCTTATATGATGGATCGTAAGTATGTTCTAGAGAGTGTTTTGAGTTTATGAGCTAATTGATAGTGCTCCGTGCGCTGCGGGTCATCTATCGTCAAACCTCTATCTTTGAGCAGTTCGACCATTTCCTTTGGCCGTTTGAATGTCTTATCAAAAATAATGACCATAGGTGTATAAAATAAAACGACCCCCGATTTGAGCATCGTTGAGAGGCTTGGGGGTTCTAGTGCTGCAAAGTTACGGCAAGACTTTGAAATATGCAAGCACTGGGACAAGGAGTCTTAACCTTTTCTCTTGCTCCTCGCCTCTTTTCTCTACTCTTCCTCGACATCTAAGAACAGCGGCGTTTGCATTTCGGCAATGATGCGCTTTTGGAATTTCTCGACCAGTTGCTTCATATAATCAAGGTCGTCCACCTTGTCCTCGCTCGTGTTGGGCGGCGTGGGAATGGTGCAAAGGCGGAGCATGCGCACGGTCTGCGCATTGACGTTCACGTATAGGAAGTCGACGTCGGGCTCCTCTATTTCCGTACCTTTGGCAAAGAGACTGTTGCGCCGCATCACCGTGACGCGCTGCGTCTTGGGGTTGTAAACGCCCTCCCGCGTGAAGAAAGCGTAGCCCATGCTTTGGAAAATGGCGACCATCTCCGCGAAATCCGTGTGCAGGCCGAAGAGACGCTTCATCAGGCGTGTGGTAGTGGTTGACACATGGTGTAGTTCGTTCGCCATGTTGCGGTGGTATTTAGGCACCTTCGGCAGGAACGTCTGCACAAACTTTTTCAATATGTATGTGCGCTGCTCGTCGGTATAAATCTCATTTTTCTTCATGACACCATATATATTATAATGGCAGCAGTGCCACTGCAAATATAAACATAAGCCCCGATATATCTGTTTCTCTGCTTGCAAAAAGTTGGCTCCGCCGTTACGCCAAAAATTGCTCCCGCCGACCTGACATTTCAACCTTATCTTATAAGAAAATCACGGCTTTTATTTTGCCCATCGGGCGGCAAAGCGTAACTTTGCACCGCTTATCTTCTATGAAAGTTTATAAAACAGTATGATAAACAGAGAAATGATCAGGCTGAAAGTGGTTCAGCTGACTTATTCGTTCTATCAAAACGAGGGTAAATCTTTGGACGTTGCTGAAAAGGAACTTAATTTCAGCATGAGCAAGGCTTACGAACTGTATCTCTATCTCCTGAGTCTGCTCGTGGAAATCCAAAAGTACGCCGCGCGGCGCAACGAGCAGCGCCTCGCGAGAGAGCAGCGCAGCGGCGCAGTCTCAAACAATTCCACCGACCAGATACTGGCCAACAACAAGTTGCTCCTCCTGCTCAGAAGCAACAAAGCACTCAACGAATACATAGAAAATCAGAAGGCTGCCTGGGACGAGGAGGAAAATCTCGTGAAACGCCTCTACTCCGACTTTATAGACAGCGACATCTTCGGGCTCTATGTGGACAAGGCCGATTTCTCCTTCGCCGCCGACCGCGAACTGATTCGCAAGTTCTATAAAACGTATATCTGCGACAATGAGGACATCGACTCCATGCTCGAAGACCACAGCCTCTATTGGAACGACGACAAGGAAATCATCGACTCGTTCGTCTTGAAAACCATCAAGCGCTTCACGGAAGAGAGCAACGAGGAAATGCCCCTGCTGCCAGAATTCAGTTCGGAGGACGACCGCCGCTTTGCGCAGGACCTCTTCCACGCCACGCTTACGCGCGACGCCGAGTTGCGCGGCTTCATTCGCGACAACACGCGCAACTGGGAGTTCAACCGCCTCGCCGTGATGGATGTCATCATCATGCAAATCGCCCTCGCCGAGATACTCACCTTCCCCACCATTCCCCTGAGCGTCACGTTCAACGAATATCTCGACATCGCCAAGGTGTACAGCACGCCCAAAAGCGCCTCTTACATCAACGGCATGCTCGACGGTATCGTGAAGAACCTCCACGAGCAGGGCATCGTGAACAAAACGAGATAATATTATTCACTAATCAATAATCGGGCGCAGCCTTTGCGCCCAAACATTCCCCAAGACCATGACTCTTTATTTATTGCAAGCCCAAGCACAGGGCGGTAGCGGCATGTCCATGATCCTTATGATGGTAGCCCTCTTCGCCATCATGTATTTCTTCATGATCCGTCCGCAAAACAAGAAGCAGAAGGAAATCGAGAAGTTCCGCTCCGGCCTGACCGTGGGACAGGACGTCGTGACCATCGGCGGCATCTACGGCACGGTGCGCAGCATCGACGAGGCCGAGAACACCGTGACGCTCGAAGTGGCCACGGGCGTTAAGATGAAGTTCGCCAAGAGCGCCATCAATCCTTTGGCCGAAAAGAAATAACCTCTTCCGTCGGCCCTCGCGCCGCCACGAAACGATGACCGGTTTTACCGACATAAAACGGATAATCAAGGTTTGCTTTTCCCGAATGTGGGACAAGCAGGCTTTGATTTTTCTGTTTTTTCTCTGTCTCTCCACCGTCTTCTGGTTTTTCCAGGCCCTCAATGAGAGTTACGAGCGCGAGTTTGCCATACCTGTGGAACTGCGCGGCGTGCCTAAGGGCGTGGTGGTGACGACAGATTTGCCCGAGGCGGTGCACGTGACGCTTGCCGACCGAGGCATTGTACTCCTTGACTATGCCTACGGCAAGGATTTCACGCCCATCGTCATCGACTTCGCCACTTACGCCAACGCCACCGGGCACGTGGTCATTCCCGTGTCGGACGTGCTGAAGCAAATTTCGTCGCAGTTCTCTCAAGGCACGCGCCTTGTGGCGGCGAAGCCCGACAACCTCGAATTTTACTACAACTACGGCCTGTGCCGCAAGGTGCCCGTGCGGCTGCAAGGCGTGTACCGTCCCGACGAGACCCACTCGCTGACCGACATTCGCCTCAAGCCCGACAGTGTGCTAGTATATGCCTCGCGCACCCTGCTCGACACCATCACGGCGGCGTATGTGCACCCGCTGAACCTCACGGCCATGACCGACACCGTGGTGCAGAAAGCGCCGTTTGACCACGTGCGCGGCGCGAAGTTCGTGCCCGCCGAGACGGAGGTGATGCTCTGCGTGGACAGGTTGGTAGAGAAGACGGTGCAAGTGCCCGTGCGGCAGGCCAACTTCCCCGCCACGAAGCAGCTCCGCACGTTTCCCACGCAAGTAAGCGTGACCTTCCAAGTGAGCATGGGCATGTACCGCAGCATCACCGCCGCCAACTTCACCATATCTTTGGAATACGAAGAGCTCGTGGCGAGCAAGTCTTCCTCTTGCCGCCTCGCGCTGAAATCCGTGCCGCCCGGCGTGTCGCATGTGCGCATTCAGCCCGAGAGCGTGGAGTATATCATCGAAGAAATCCCCGAGGGCGAGGCATCTGAAACGAACTGAGCGATGCAGGAGAAGCGGATAAAGATAGGCGTGACGGGCGGCATAGGCAGCGGCAAGAGCCACGTGTGCCAACTGTTGGAAGAAATGGGCTATCCCGTGTTCTACTGCGACGACGAGGCCAAGCGCATCATTCGCGGCGATGCGGAAGTGAAAGCCGCCCTGCGGCAGATTGTCGGCGAAGAAGTCTATGCGCCCGACGGCACGCTGGCGAAACCCGTGCTCGCCGCGCATCTCTGCAAGGGTCGCGAAGCAGCTGCGCAGGTAGACGCAGTGGTGCACCCGAGGGTGGCGCAGGCGTTTGCCGCCTTTGCCGAAAGGCACGCCGGCGCGGTGTTTATGGAATGCGCCCTGCTTTTCGAAGCCCGTTTCGACCGTTTCGTAGATTGCAGCCTGCTGGTCAGCGCCCCCCTTAACGTGCGTTTGCAGCGCGTGATGCGGCGCGACAACATCAGCGAGGCGTGCGCCCTAAAATGGATAGGGCTGCAGATGCCCGAAGAAGAAAAGGCGCGGCGTGCCGACTATGTGCTGCCCAACGCGGGCGGCGAGGACACGCGGCAGTTGCTTGAAGAATTTTTGGAGAAAATAATAACGGTCAGAAAATGACGTTATGCGGGCGTTTTGCCATGCGCCCCTACTTAATATCAATAATCAAATCACAAATCACACACACAATGAAGGACACAATCCTGGCCATTGCAGGCCGCCCCGGTTTATACCGTCTGATTTCCCAAGGTAGAGGTATGCTCATCGTAGAAAGCATCGACGCGCAAAAGAAGCGTATGCCGGCTGGCGCGCGCGACCGCGTCACCGCCCTCAATGAAGTTTCCATGTACACCGAAGGCGAAGACCGCCCCCTCATGGAAATTTTCGACGCCATCAAGCAGCACGAAGGCGGAAAGGCAACCAGCGTGAACTACAAAGAAGCCACAAACGAAGAACTGGCAGACTTTATGGCCGCCGTAGTGCCCGATTACGACCGCGACCGCGTGCATTTCTCCGACATCCGCAAGCTCATCCAATGGTATAATATCCTCGTGGCCGGCGGCTGCACGGATTTCGTTGAGGCTGAAGAGGAAAAGGCTGAGTAAATCATAGAAGGTTATCACTATAAAAGGGGCGTATTGCGCGATACGCCCCTTTGCTTATACGGAATATATGAAACGCGACGGCATCTCCGTTTTCCAGCACCCTCTCTGGGTGGCAATGCTTGCACTCACCTGCGCCGTTTTGTGGGGCTGGGCATATCCGCTCATCAAAATGGGCTTCGGGGCGCTTAGCATTACGCCCGAAATGACGGGGTCGAAGATGGTGTTTGCCGGACTGCGCTTCGCCCTCTCGGGACTAATCATCCTGATGCTCGCCGGCGGCAAGCGGCTCGATTTCAAGCTGCGGCGCAAGGCCGATGCTTGGTATATCTTGCTCTATGCCCTGCTGAACACTTCGCTGCATTACGCCTTCTTTTACATAGGCCTGTCGCACAGCGAAGGCGCACGCGCAGCCATTCTCAATTCCCTCGGGACATTTGCCGTGGTGATACTGGCCTGCCTGTTTTTCAAGTCAGATCGTCTCACGCCGCGCAAACTTGCCGGCTGCGCCGTGGGCATAGCGGGACTGTTGGCACTTAACCTCAACGGCGCGTCCTCGGGCAACTTCACCTTTATGGGCGACGGCATGATTATCCTCAACGCCCTCTGCTCCGCTTTCGCCGGACTGCTTACGCGCGGCTTGGGGCAGCGAGTGAACGTGTTTGTCGGCACGGGCTACAGCCTGCTCTTCGGCGGCGCGATGCTTGTCATTCCGGGACTGCTGATGCACGAACCGCCCGTCAGCCTCAACCTCGCCGGCGTGCTCGTGTTTATGGGGCTGGTGTTCATCTCCACCGTGTCGTTTGCCCTCTACAACAAACTCCTCACCTGCAATCCCGTGGGCAAAATCGCTATCTACAACAGCCTTATCCCCGTGGTGGGCGCGGTGACCTCCTGCCTCTGCCTCGGCGAAGCCTTTTATGCGAAATATCTCCTCGCGGGCGGACTGGCCGCGCTGGGCATCTATCTGATAAACAGAGATAAGAAATAACGCTTATGCACTCATTCTCTAAAAATATATCCGCAGAACTTTGCCGCGAAGGCTTGATCAACCTGAAAATGACGGCGCGCGTGCTCGGCGTCCTGCTGCTCTTCGAGGCAGTGTTGCTGGGCATAGCCGGCGGCGTGTCGCTGATTTACAAGGAAGGCGATGCCATTTATTTTCTATACTCCATACTGATTACGGTGGCCTGCGGCTTGGGGCTGATGCTCTATGGACGAAAGGCCATGAAGATGATGGGGCGGCGCGACGCGTACCTCATTGTGGGCATCTCGTGGATACTCTTCACGCTGCTCGGCATGCTGCCCTTTCGCCTGGGCAACTATATCCCCAGCGTGACCGACGCCTTCTTTGAAACCATGTCGGGCTTTACCACCACGGGCGCAAGCATTCTCGACAACATCGAAGCCCTGCCCCACGGCTTGCTCTTCTGGCGCAGCCTCACGCAATGGATCGGCGGCCTCGGTATCGTGTTCTTCAGCATGGCGCTGCTGCCCATCTTCGGCGGCAGCGGACAACTGCTCTTCATGACCGAATCCACTGGCGTGAAGCACATCAAAGTCCATCCGAAAGTCGCAGTTATGGCCCGCTACATCGGCTCGTTCTACATCGTCATCACCTGCATCGAAGGCGTGCTGCTGTGGGTGGGCGGCATGGAACCGTTCGATGCCGTGTGCCACGCTATCACCACCACCGCCACGGGCGGCTTTTCCACGAAGCAAGCCAGCATTGCCTACTGGAACTCGCCGTTTATCGAGTACGTCATCACGGTCTTCATGTTTATCTCCGCTGTCAGCTTCCCCCTCTACGTGCTTGCCCTCAAAGGCCGCTTCCGTACCCTCTTTCGCGACGACGAGTTGCTCTGGTACATGAAATCTGTGTTGATTTTGACAGCCGTCATCTCCCTTTCCCTCATCTTCATCAACCAATATGATGTGGAAAAGGCCGTGCGCGCTGCTTTGTTCCAAGTGGTTTCGATACACACCTCTTGCGGTTTCGCCACCGACGATTACGCCCAATGGCCGCAATTCACCTGGCCTTTGCTGCTCTTTGCCATGGTGGCGGGCGGCTGCACCGGCTCCACGGGCGGTGGCGTCAAGAACATGCGCCTCTTGATAGCGTTCCGCGCCATCCGCAACCAGTTCCGCCAGATTTTGCACCCCCGCGCCATACTGCCCTTAAAGGTATCGGGCCAAATCATGGAGTCGCGCATCCTTACCACCGTGCTTGTCTTCATAGTCAGCTACATGACGTGCCTCTTCTTAGGCTGGCTGCTGCTCATGGCCATGGGCCTGCCCTTCATGGAGGCAATTAGCACCGCCGTTTCTGCAATGGGCAACACGGGTCCCGCGCTCGGTGCCTACGGTCCGGCATATTCCTGGGCGGCGATGCCTGATGCCGCAAAATGGCTCACTTCTGCGCTGATGCTCATCGGGCGTCTCGAAATTTTCGGCCTGCTCATGGCCTTCTATCCCGGGCTTTGGAAAGAGCATTGAGGCAAATCACCGACAAACCGCCTAAAAACAGAATTTTGCAAAAATAAAAGGCTTGCCCGTATTACCGCGCAAGCCTTTTGAAGTCTCAAAAGAAGTGATTCGCTTGGGGCTCGAACCCAAGACCCCAACATTAAAAGTGTTGTGCTCTACCAGCTGAGCTAGCGAATCAAACCTTTATTGCTTAAAAGCGAGTGCAAAGGTAGGCATTGTTGCCGATATGAACAAGGGGAAAAGCAATTTTTTGCAAATTGCCTGCAACTTTCTGCTATTATCGGGCGAAAATTGCGCTGGGATATATATTTAGAATGGGAAAAGGAGGGGAAGGGCGATGATCATGACGATGGCCGTAACGATTTGTAAGGGCAAACCAACACGCACATAGTCGATGGCGCGATAGCCGCCCGCCGACATTACGAGGGCATTGGGAGGAGTGGAAAACGGAGAGGCGAAACACATGCTTGCCGCTACCGTCACGGCCATCAGCATGGGCACCGCGCTCACGCCCTGTGCCGTGGCCGCTGCGAGGGCGATGGGCGACATGAGTACGGCGGTGACGGTATTTGAAATGAAGAAGGTCATGACGGAGGTCGCCAGGTAGATAGCGGCGAGCAGCACGTAGGGACCGGCATCACCCACAGTAGCCACGAGGCCGGAGGATATGGCAGACGATGCGCCCGTCTTTTCCAATGCCGTCGACATGGGGAGCATTGCGCCGAAGAGCACAATGCTTTCCCAGTTGATGCTCTTGTATGCCGCCTCCACGCTGCGCACGCATCCGGTAAACACCATGGCGACTGCCGCCAGCATTACAGCCGTGACGGGCGCCACGGGAATGAATGGCAAAGCCATCACGGCCACCATCGCCACCATGATAAAAGCCGCCAAGGGGGCTTTGTAGTCGAGCGTGATGCGTGCTGCCTGTTTCTCGGGCTGCCCGATAACGACCCACTCGCGCCCTTCGTCCCTATTCAGCCGCGCGATGTTGCTCCACGGACCTTGCACCAAGAGAATGTCGGCGGCATGCAGCTTGAGGTCTTTGAGGTTGGAGGTAATATGTTGCTCGTGGCGCTTCACGCCATAGACGTTCAGTCCGTGCTGCTCGCGGAAAGCGGCTTCCGCCACGCTTTGCCCCACGAGTGAGGAGGAGGGAAGAACGAGGATTTCGGCCAAGCCGATATCATAGAAGTGCAGGTTGCCGCCTTTCTTCGGTTTGGTGATTTTGAGTCGGTTCTCGGCCGCGAGGAGTTCCACGCTTTGCGGTGCGCCGCTCAGGAAGAGCTGGTCGCCTTCGCTGAGAGCCGTTTCCGCGAGCGTGAATTGTTCCACGCGCTTCACGGCACCGCCGCCAGTCTGCGAAGTGCGGCGTATTTCAAACACGGTGATGCCGTAACGGCCGTACACGTCGAGTTCGCGCAGCGTTTTCCCCGCAAAAGGCGACCCCGCCTCGATGACGAGGCGCGTCAGTCCCTGCGTGAGCTTGTACTCTTCCGCCAGTTGAACGGGCGATTTTCCCGAAGGCTTCGCCGCCGTTTGACCATTGCCTTTCAGGAAGCGGCGTGTGAGCGGCAGGAGTACGAGTATGCCCGTGACGATGCACAATATGCCGACGGGCGCGAACGAGAAGAACCCCATCGGCGCGTAGCCGGCCTGCACCAGCGCATCGCGCACGATGAGGTTGGGCGGCGTGCCGATGAGCGTGAGCATTCCGCCCATGCTGCCCGCAAAGGCGAGCGGCATCAGCAGGCGCGACTGCGAGAACCCTGCGGCGCGGCATAGGCTCACCAC
>SAMEA3663092__coassemble_661_pt1 | contig 10826 bp, 9 predicted proteins | sample SAMEA3663092__metabat2_low_PE_014 | metagenome-assembled genome bin SAMEA3663092 (sample SAMEA3663092) | pig gut metagenome | biome: pig gut; feature: pig-associated habitat; material: faeces | place: France | collected 2012
CCAAGTTGATGGCTGCAAGCGACGCATTGAAGTGAAAATCCAACTTTCTGAAGTCTGCTCAAAAAGGTTACGATAAGTCTGTTCTGAGAAACAGCCATATCTGCCCAATTGAAGGAAGTTTATACAATCTGGGATGGCCATGAATAATTTCATGGTGTCTATGAACGTTTTTTTTCAAAAGGTTTGTGTATATTTGCCATTGATTTGAGAGTTGACAGGTTCTTGCTTAACCATTCGTTTTGACAACATTTCAATGACCTCTTTAGTGTTTTCGAACCAACTTTTGTCGGTTCTATTGTTTAACTTTTAATTTTTCGGTACCGAAAAATTGCTATTATTAATGTTATATGACTTTAGAAGAGTTTAAAAACCAAATGTCAATCAATAATGAGATTGCTATTTTAGAAAGACTTGAGGAATATCTTTCATATAAAGAGACTGACAAAGAAAATCGTTTCTTTGTTACAGGAGATAACACCTTCACTCGTAAGGCAAGACTATTGCAGTCTATAAGGAGATGGCAGACTGGAACAAAGGAAGGTTATAGAGAATTCAAAGGAGAGAAAACCTACCATGGTAATCTTGCCGAAAATGGACATGAGACAGGTGTTAACTTCCTTCATCACGAAATCTTTGATTATGTCAAAAAGCGTATTTCAGAAAAGAAGCCTTATGAGACAATAGAAGAAAATCGTATGATGAATAATTTTCTTTCAAGTCAACCTATGGCATTCAATTTGTTCTATCCATTGATGAAAATTGTTGAATGTGAGGACGGACAGTCTAAACTGGCAAATGTTGTAAATACCTTATTGCATGGAACGATCAAAATAGATAAAGTTACAGAAGTCGGACTTGAATTTATTCCTTCATATTATAAACAATGCCTTAACGATAAGACAGCAATGGATGCTTTCTTTCGTTTTGTTACCAATGAAGGGAAAAGTGGCATTATAGCCATTGAAACAAAATACACTGATGTACTTGGTCAAAATGAAGCGAGAAATCCTCTTCCTGCAAGAGAAGCTACTCAGCGAGACGGAATCAAGCAACTTTTCGATGAAGATGCACTTGAAGAAATCAAATTAGGAAAGATACAGTTAAATCAGGTATATCGAAATTTTCTTTTAACTGAGTGTGTCCGTATTCAAGAGAATCTGGATTATTCGCTTTCTATTGTCTTGGCACCAAAAGACAATATTAGCAATAAGGAAGACGAATCGAAGCTGATTCACATTTTGAAGGATAAGTATAAATACAAATTTCAAGTGTTTACTCTTGAAGACTTTGTTGAGTCTCTCAATGCTGAGTTTCCAGAAGAAAGTATCTTCAAACGTTTCTACCATCGCTATCTTGATTTTCGTACAGCTGAATACTTATTGCGACAAAAGCATTAATTCATCTTATCAAGATTGAAAAAAAACAAGCAGACCCACTGATTTTTAAAATGATAGAAAAAGTCAGTCGGCTTAATGATGTGAACTTTCAAAATAGCTATCTTGAAAGTTCATGGCAAAAGAAATTGAAACCAGCGAAGGTACGCCCATCATCGAGGCAAGCGACCGCGAAACCTTAGAGAGCAATGTACAAGCAGAAGAATTTCTAAAGTTTTGCGAAAGTGTAATAGACTTTAAGTATTACACCATTGTCGATATGAAAACCAGCGTATCTGCCCATAACAATAAATTCGCTTGGAAGTTATTCATGGAAAACTGATATTCGTCAACACCTCAACAGCCCGTTCTTCATCTTTGAAAAGTACCCCTCTCGCCTTCAACTGAGCCAAGATCTGCGTGTAATCAAGAGCATTCTTAGTGTAATCCATGCCCCTATAAAAACGAAGTTCCGCCCTGGTTCGCTGTTCAAATGGGAAGCGTGGCGGAATCTGTTGCTGCAAAATTACTTTATTATCTTTGACGGTGCAAGTTTTGCCCATACTTTTCCATAGAAATAATTATCCTGAGGAGGTAAATCATGAAAGAAGAGTTGCATATTTGTATTTGCGCAAGCAAGGACAATTTCGGGGCGTACTCGGAGAATTGTCAGGGAATATTCGGAGCCGGCAATACCGTTGAAGACTGCAAAAAAGACGTCCTTAAATCTATCGAGGAAATAAAGTCGTATATGCCGCGTGAGGAATGGCCAGCGCCGTTACGAGGCGAGTATGAAATAGTATGGGAATACGACGTGCAAAGCCTGCTTTGCCATTACGGCGTTATCATGTCACTCTCGGGCTTGGAGCGCGTTACTGGAATACATCAAAAACAACTTTGGGCGTATATGCACGGGCGAAGCGTGCCGCGCCCTAAGCAGCGTGAAAAGATAGAGACTGCACTAAACTCCTTTGGGAAGGAACTCTCTGCAGTCCGTGTCTATAAATAAAAAACTGGCGTTTGAGATTTATTTCAACATTTGACAAGGATTATCTTCGCGAACTCTATGAAACAGGGAAAGGAGACAAGAAGCACCGTTTCCAACCCGACATAGTGAAGCGCTATAAAAATCGCATAGATACTCTAAAAAACAAGGAAAATATCGAAGCCTTTACAGGAATTGACCCCAAAATGATTGCCAACAACATAGAACCTTTCGAACCTACACACCCGGGCGAGGTTTTGAAAGAAGAGATTGAATGTCGAGGCATTTCGCAAAAGGAATTGTCACGACAAACGGGCATACCATACACCGCGCTCAACGAAGTGCTGAACGGCAAGCGCGCCATTACGACTGAATATGCCTTATTGATAGAAGCTGCCTTGGGAATTGAGTCTTCATTTTGGCTGAGAATGCAAACGGATTACAACATTCAAACGACGAAACGCAACAAGACGTTTGCTAAACGACTTGAAAGCATTAGGAAAATAGCAGCGGTATTATAGGTGAAAATTGCACCGACCCACATTCCCTAAACAAACATCGGGGCGCACCATTTTCGGTGTGCCCCGATGCGTTTGTGGGGATATGCTTTTCTATTATTACTTGAATAGGAAGAATTGCGGGCGACCATAGAGGCGGAAAGCCTTGACGGCGCCGGGCATCACCTCCTTGCGGCCGGCAAGGCGCACGGCAGAGATGGTCTGGATTTCGCCGAGGTCGATGATGAGGCGGTGGGGATAGGGCGGACGCGTGCCGTTCCAACGGGAGTGCCACATGGTTTTGGCATCGCCGTCGAATATTAGTTCAGCATCGCACACCACAGGTTCTTCGGTGCTGGCATAGGCTATCTTCCAATTGTCCGAGTTCACCAAGTTGCCCTTGCCGTCGAGCAGTTCGATTTCGGAGAGGCAGGTGTTCAGGCCGTCGTAAGAGGAAAGCACCTCGATGCAGAGGTGGCGCAGCGTGGCGGGCGAGGCAAGGCGGAACTGCTGGAAACCGGCCTCTTGCTTCATCTCGCCTGAGAGTATCACGTCGCCCTCGTCGAGGATAGGCTCGCCCAAGGCCTCGCGCCCAGCAGAGGCGCTCTTGTGCTTATCCACGCCGAGAGAGTCGAGAATGGGCGCGGGCAGGCCGGCGATGCTGCGGTGGCCGGTGGGTTCGAGGTCGAGCACAATGATTTCGTTCTTGCCCTTCTTCACCCAAGGCCCGGGCACGTAGAGCGTGTGCTGCGGGCCGATGGCCCAATACTTGCCGATGCTGCGGCCGTTCACCCACACCGCACCCTTGCACCAGCCGCGCGTGTCGAGGAAGAGGTCGCCGGGGGAGGCGAGTTCAAACGTGCCGCGATAGAAAGTGGGGGCGGAAGCGGAGAGGTTGCTTTCGGTGATATTGGCAAATGCCTTCTTCAACTGCTTGGCGGCTTCGCCCTTGTTGGCCACGGAGGCGTAGAGGGGCAGCGGCGTGGTGGTCCAGCCCGTGAGCGGCTTGCCGCCGAGGGTCACCTTTTCGGTGATGCCTTTGAGGTTGTTGAGGAGGTCGGGGCCATAGTTCACGCGGCCAACGTTTTCAACCAATATCTCGAGTTTGCCGCCGGCGGGAATGTCTACCTCAATCTTGTTCTGCCGATGGCGACGGTCGAGGCTGCCCACAATCTTGCCGTTAACGGAGACAACGCCGTAGTCGCGCAGTTCCTTGATGACGAGCGTGCCTTTGGCGGCAGCGGGGAGCGTGGTTTCGTAGTGGATATAGCCGAAGTCCATGTCGGCATCTTCCATGGTGAGGGGACGCTCGTTCTGAATGCGGCGCGTGAAGGCAGCCGAGAGGGGTGCCTGCTGCGTGAGGGTGACGGCGGGGAAGGTGCTGATGGGGTTGAGGGCGGGCACGTCGGGGAGCGTTTCGCCCTCGGGCAGATGCTTCTGGATGACCTCGCGGAAGGCGTAATACTTAGGCGTGGGGTTGCCGTACTCGCCGAGGGGCGCGTCGTAGTCGTAGCTCGTGGGCTGCGGTTCGTAGCCGTAACTCGTGTTTGCGCCGTTGGTGTAGCAGAAGTTTGTGCCGCCGTGGGCCATGTAGATGCTCACCGACACGTTGTTGCCCAGCATCCAGTCGAGCTGTTCGGCGGGGCTGCGGTAGTCGCGGCGCGAGTGGGCCTTGCCCCACACGTCGAACCACGCGGGATAGAACTCAGCCACGAAATACGGGCCGCCCTTATGGAAGCGGTCGATGGTGCGGATAACCTCCTCGCCAACAGAGCCGTTCACCGTGGGCAGCGCACCGTCGATGTAGCCGTTGGGCATCTGCCCCGAACCGTCGCACGTGATGAGGGGCGCGTCGAAGCCCGCTTCGCGTATCATGTCGCGGAGCTTGCCGAGATACACCTTGTCGTTGCTGTAAGAGCCGTATTCGTTCTCCACCTGCACGAGCATGATCGGGCCGCCCTTGGTGACGCAAAGCGAGGCGACCTCCTTGCCGAGGCGCATGATATAGCGGCGGCAGGCTTTGAGGAAGGCCTCGTTGTTGCTGCGCCACACCATGCCCTGCTCCTTTTGCAGCCAATAGGGATAGCCGCCGAAGTCCCATTCTGCGCACACGTAGGGACCGGGGCGCAGCACTACGTACATGCCTTCCTCGCCGCAGATGCGGATAAACTTGGCAAGGTCGGCCTGTCCACGGAAATCGAACTCGCCCGGGCGACGCTCGTGGAAACTCCAAAACACATAAGTGGAAATAGTGTTGATGCCCATAGCCTTGAGCCGGCGGACGCGGTCGCGCCAATACTCCTGAGGCACGCGGGGATAGTGCATCTCGCCGCAGATAAACTGGATGGGCTTGCCGTTGAGCAAGAATTGCCCGTTCTCAATCTTGAAATCCTGGGCGGACAGCTCTGCCGACGCACAGAAAAGGAGGGTCAGCAGGAGCGCAAAGAGTTTTTTCATGATGATTAAGGTTGTGTGGATAATAAGGTTAGAGCAAGGTGAGCGCAATAAAACTTGTTTTAATTTCTTGACATTTTCGGCTGCGCTCGACAATTCAAGCAAACTTGATTGCGCTCGCTTGCACGAAAATTGCCGAGCCGCAGCCTATCTTATGCAAAGGTAAAGAAAATAAAGCAATGTGCCGTGTTTTCACGCTACCGGCTATGTTTTTTGTGGGGCGCATCAGGCAGTCATTTCCGCTCTGGGCGCAAAGGTAACTCCGGGATTTGACACGAAACTAAAAATGGTAGATTTTTTATTATCAACTATTTTTGGTTGATTTTGAAGAATCAATCGTTTTTGGTTGATTATTGAAATAATCGTTGTACCTTTGTAGGCGATTATAACCGGCAAAGAATATGGATAAGATAAAAGGGGTTATAACAGGAGATATTATAGAGTCTTCTGCCATACAGATAAAATATCGGGACTTCTTGCTGAAGTCCATCCGGGAGATAGCCGATGAACTGTCTGTAATTGAACCGCTGAGGATAGAAATGTTCAGGGGCGACAGTTTCCAGGCGGTTATCGACAGTCCGGAAAATGCGATGAAGATTGCGGTCCTATTGCGTGCCGGGTTGAAGGGGCATACGCCAAAGGAGTGTAAAAAGCCGTGGGATGCCCGTCTTTCCATAGGGGTGGGAACAATATCGTACCATGCGGACAATACCGTGCTTTCAGACGGGGAAGCATTCCAATACTCGGGAAGGGAACTTGACGAAATGGGCAAGCGACGTCTTGTAGTTAAAACGAGATGGGCGGATGTGAATGAAGAGTTGCTGGTCAGTGGGGCATTTGCAGATGAGGTTGTTTCTTCATGGAGTGTTCCGCAATCGCAGGCTGCTTATCAGGCATTGTTATATAATATTTCCCAAAAAGAGATTGCGAAAAAATTCCAAAAGTCTGCACAGAACATAAGCAAGCTGTTGGGTGCGGCAAAAGTGAACCTTGTCCAGATGTATATCGACAGATACCATAAATTGATTTCAAACTTGATAAAATAATAACGATGGTTATATTGCTGAGGCTTTTATTTGCTCATATCCTTTCCGACTTCTTCTTTCAGAGCGACAAAATATGTGAGGGAAAACAGGGCCAGACAAATAGGAAGCACGTTTACCAACTGCTACATAGCGTCATCCATGCTTCTATGGCATATCTATTTGTCGGGGACTGGAGCAACTGGATTATCCCGTCGGTTATTTTCATATCCCACTTACTGATGGATTACGTAAAGGTCGAGTACATGAAGAAGAATGCCGCTTCGTTCCTCATGGACCAGCTTGTCCATATAATCGTCATCGTTGTCTTATGGTTATCACTATCTAACCATGGCGAGAATTTCTGCCAAGAGTTTTTCAGTACAGAATGGAACAGCCTGAACATCTGGGCGGTTGTCATTGCTTACTTGCTGGTGCTAAAACCTACGTCCGTATTTTTGAACCTCTTCATAAAAAGATGGTCACCTTCGGGAACAGCTGGGAAAAGCCTGCCGAATGCCGGAAAATGGATCGGGTATTTTGAACGTATCCTTATATTGACCTTAATTTTGACTGGTAATGCCGAAGGCATAGGATTCTTATTGGCGGCAAAATCTATTTTCCGTTTTGGGGAATTAAACAAGGCACAAGAAATTAAGACTACGGAATACGTGCTGATAGGTACATTCGCAAGTTTTACAATAGCGATTCTTATAGGCTTTGGAGTAGTACAGATTATAAATTAGGATAAACCAATCGGGCAAGAACTTTATAAGGATAGAGTTTTTGCCCGATTGTTTTTTTGCAGCCTATCTTATGCAAAGGTAAAGAAAATAAAGCAATGCCCGTCCGCTTTCGCACTATCTTATAGGATAATTGCAAATGTTTTTCGTAACTTTGCGCCATTAAACTATATATTTTTTACCCCAATGAATATCTTAGAACTCAGCGAGCAGGAAATACTCCGCCGCAACTCCCTCGAAGAACTCAGGAATATGGGCATCAACCCCTACCCTGCTGACGAATATCCCGTTAATGCCTACGCCGAAGAAATCAAGGCCTCGTTCAGCGACGACGCCGAGCCGCGCGAGGTGTGCATCGCCGGGCGACTGATGGGCCGCCGCGTGATGGGAAAGGCAAGCTTTGCAGAACTGCTCGACTCCACAGGGCGCATCCAGGTGTACATCACCCGCGACGACATCTGCCCCGAGGAGGACAAGACATTATATAATAATGTATTCAAAAAACTGCTCGACCTCGGCGACTTCGTTGGCGTGAAAGGTTTCGTGTTCCGCACGCAAACGGGCGAGATTTCCGTACACGCACGCTCCATCACCCTCCTGGCCAAGAGCCTCAAGCCGCTCCCCGTGGTGAAAGAAAAGGACGGCGTGACGTACGACGCCTTCGACGACCCCGAACTGCGCTACCGCCAGCGCTACGTGGACCTCATCGTGAACCCCGACGTGAAGCAGACGTTCCTCAAGCGCGCCACGGTGGTCAAGACGCTCCGCGCCGCGCTCGACGAAGCTGGCTATACGGAGGTGGAAACGCCTATCCTGCAACCTATACCCGGCGGCGCCAGCGCACGCCCCTTCATCACGCACCACAACTCGCTCGACGTGGACCTGTATCTGCGCATCGCGACGGAACTTTACCTGAAACGCCTCATCGTGGGCGGTTTCGAGGGCGTGTACGAAATCGGAAAGAACTTCCGCAACGAGGGCATGGACCGCAACCACAACCCCGAGTTCACCTGCATGGAACTCTACGTGCAGTATAAGGACTACAACTGGATGATGACCTTCACCGAGCAACTGCTCGAACGCATCTGCATCGCCGTAAACGGCAAGCCCGAAACGGAAATCGACGGCAAGACCATCAGCTTCAAAGCCCCCTTCCGCCGCCTGCCTATCCTCGAAGCTATCAAGGAAAAGACGGGCTACGACCTCAACGGCAAGACCGAGGAGGAAATTCGCGCGGTCTGCAAGGCGCTCAATATGGAAATCGACGACACTATGGGCAAGGGCAAACTCATCGACGAAATCTTCGGCGAGTTCTGCGAAGGCACTTACATTCAGCCTACCTTTATCACGGATTATCCCATCGAGATGTCGCCGCTCACGAAGAAGCACCGCTCCAACCCCGCCCTCACCGAGCGTTTCGAACTGATGGTGAACGGCAAGGAACTGGCCAACGCCTACTCCGAGCTGAACGACCCGATCGACCAGGAGGAACGTTTCCAAGACCAGCTCCGCCTCTCTGAAAAGGGCGACGACGAAGCGATGTTCATCGACCAGGACTTCCTTCGCGCCCTGCAATACGGCATGCCGCCCACATCGGGCATCGGCATCGGCATCGACCGCCTCGTGATGCTCATGACGGGACAGACGCAAATACAGGAAGTGCTCTTCTTCCCGCAGATGCGCCCCGAAAAGAAAGCACCGCGCGACAACGCCGCCGCTTACACGGCCGTGGGCATCAGCGAAGAACTCGTGCCCGTGCTGCAAAAGGTGGGCTACTACCTCGTTTCCGACCTCAAAGACGTGAACCCGCAGCGCATACAGCAGCAAATCGGCGAAGTGATCAAGAAATACAAACTCGACATCGCCAAACCCTCCGTGCAGGACATCGAGGGCTGGAATGTGTAAATAGAGGCGTTTGCCTCTACTCGTTCGCAATAGAATCAATAATATTCTATTGGATAAAAACCAAATAAAACAACTTGTTCTGTGTGGGCTACCGCTTGCCTTATCGGATAGTCCCCGAGCCTGCAAGTCTGTCGACTTTCGTCTCGCGTCCTCTCCGCTAAGGCTGCGGTCGGTTTCCGCCCGCCCCACACAGAACAAGGAAAAAACCATTAAAAACACGTGAGACCTTGACATCAAAGGAGATAGCTATGAAGCGGATTTCCTTGAGGACGGGTTTTTACTTGTTTTTTCCTTGCGGCGTTTGAAGCGGGCGGGAACCGACCGCAGCCGCAGGGATTAAGGGCGAGCGCGTGCCGATTAGGCACGCAGGATCGGCGTTAAGACCGGCGGCGTGCCCTTGGGCTTCAAACGAAGCAAGTGGTTTTTCATGGTTTTTATCTAAAACCCCATTTACTATTTCAACCAACACGTAAATTACCATTTTCGTGAACAACGGGAAAATTGCCATAATGGGCGGCGGCAGCTGGGCTACGGCCATTGCCAAAATCGTGCTCGAAAAGGCCGACCATATCTATTGGTATATGCGCAAGCAGGAAACGATCGACAATTTCCGACGCTTGGAGCATAACCCCTCATACCTTACGAGCGTACACTTCGACGTGTCGCGCATCACATTCTCGGCAGACATCAACGAGGTGGTGCGCACCTGCGACACGCTGATTTTCGTGACCCCATCGCCCTACCTCAAAAACCATTTGAAGAAACTCAAAGTGAGGCTCACGGATAAGTTTGTCGTCACCGCCATCAAGGGCATCGTGCCCGATGAGAACCTCGTGTGCTCGGAGTTTTTCAGGCAAATCTACAACGTGCCCGACGAAAACCTCGCCGTGCTCGGCGGCCCGAGCCACGCAGAAGAAGTGGCACTCGGACGACTCACGTATCTCACCGTGGGCTGCACCGACACAGACAAGGCCGCACGCTTTGCCGAACTCATCGCCTCAAGTTACGTCAAGACGAAGACCAACTCCGACGTGATCGGCATAGAATACGCCTCCGTGCTCAAAAACGTGTACGCCATTGCCGCCGGCATCTGCAACGGCCTGAAATACGGCGACAACTTCCAAAGCGTGCTCATGGCCAACGCCGTGCAGGAGATGAACCGCTTCCTCTGCGCCGTCTATCCCATACCGCGCAACGTGTACGACTCCGTATATCTCGGCGACCTGCTCGTGACGGGCTACTCCAACTTCTCGCGCAACCGCGTGTTCGGCACGATGATTGGCAAGGGCTATTCCGTAAAGTCGGCGCAAATCGAAATGGAGATGATTGCCGAGGGCTATTACGGCACGAAGTGCATGAAGGACATCAACCGCCTCTACCACGTGAACATGCCTATCCTCGACGCCGTATACAATATTCTCTACGAACGCATCTCGCCCGCAATTGAAATCAAACTGCTCACAGATTCTTTCAGATAAAACGGCACAACGCTTACGGGCCGTATGGCGGCATCGCTTTTAAGGCACTGCGCCATACGCCCTTTTTGTATCTCTTTCTCGCCGATGCTTTTCAATTCCTTTGAATTTTGCCTCTTTCTGCCCGTGGCGTTCGCGCTCTACTGGCTGCTCCGGCGCTGGCGGCAATGGCAAAACGCCTTTCTGCTGGCAGCCAGCTACGCCTTCTACGCGATGTGGGACGTGCGCTTCCTCTGGCTCATTGTCGGCGTGTCGCTCACGGCGTGGCTGAGCGGCATGGGCATCGCCCGCTTCGGGAAAGGCAGCAGGGCAAAGGGCATCGTGGCGGCGCAGGCGGCGGTGAGCCTCGGCGTGTTGTTTGCCTTCAAATAT